>Ga0079037_100000643_pt1 | contig 16352 bp, 16 predicted proteins | sample Mud3Dept4metaG_FD_71479 | JGI IMG/M metagenome (GOLD analysis project Ga0079037, IMG submission 71479) | Freshwater wetland microbial communities from Ohio, USA, analyzing the effect of biotic and abiotic controls - Mud 3 Core 4 Depth 4 metaG | ecosystem: Environmental > Aquatic > Freshwater >... | reverse complement strand
AGACGGACACCGAGATGCTCCTCGGCCACCGGATTGCACCAGTCAATCTGCAGCGCCGCATCGATCAGCACAATGCCTTCGGGCAGCGCGCTGATGGTGCGGCGAAAGCGCTCTTCGTTCTCGACAAGCCGCCGCTCGTTGGCTTCTGTCTTGCGGCGCTGCCTGTAGAGGCGCGCAAACACATCGCTCCACAGACCCCAGCCGTTGGGCATGTCGTCCAGCTTTGGCTTCTCCAGCCAGGCGGCCAGGCGCATGGCATAGGTCATGTGGATCGCGAGCAAGGTGCTGAGTCCGATCACCACGGCCCACAGCGCCGGCACCGCGCCGAAGAAGAATCCGATGACCCCGCCAGTCGCCGCGAGCGCCGCCAAGCGCAGCAGCGGCGGCAGCAGCATTGCGAAGCGCGGCTTCAGCTGTTCGGGCATGGCTGGAGTCTAGTCCGGGCCGTGGTGTTCGAGCCGACCACGGTCAACATCACCGCCAGCGGGCTGCCGGGCGCTATCGGGCACAGCGCATCTCACTGCTCCGGCCGCGTGGAGAGTCGATAGCCGAGCCCGCGCACGGTCTGAACCACGTGTTGCGCGTTCGCGGGCGACAGCGCCTTTCGCAGACGCAGGACGTGCACATCGACGGTACGCTCCTCGATGAAGACGTGGTCGCCCCATACGCTGTCAAGTAGCTGGGCGCGCGAGAACACTCGGTCCGGGTGGCTGACGAGGAAGCTCAGCAGCTTGAACTCGGTCAGGCCCATGCGGACCGGTTTGCCGTCCGCGAGCACCTCATGCCGCGCGGGATCGATTGTCAGTGGACCGTATTCGATCGCTTCACCGCTCAGCTGCGGCGCACGGCGACGGAACACGGCACGGATGCGCGAAACCAGCTCGCGTGGCGAAAACGGCTTGACCACGTAGTCATCCGCGCCCGTATCGAGTCCGACCACCCGGTCCGCCTCTCCACCGCGGGCCGTCAGCATGATGACCGGAACGGACCGCGTGCGCTCGTCGCTTCGCAGCTCCTTAAGGAGGTCGATTCCGGGTTTGTCAGGCAGCATCCAGTCGAGCAGCACCAGATCGGGCAGCTCCTGCCCGATTGCCGCGCGTGCCGCAGCAACGGACTCGGCGCGTTTCACTACGTAGCCGCTCGTGGTGCAGGTGAATGCGACCAGCTCCTGGATGGCGGGTTCGTCCTCGACGACCAGTATCGCTGCAGCCACAGCCCCGCTCAACCCTGCGCTACTGCGCGCTCGACTTCATCCGGTGTCAGGTGACGCGCATCGACGCCATGCGAAATGAAGATGACATGTTCGCCGATGTTCTTCGCGTGATCGCCGATCCGCTCGATCGCTTTCGCCGCCCACACGGTATCGAGCGATGCGGAAATCGTCCGAGGGTCTTCCATCATGAAGGTGATGAGCTGCCGCAGGATCGCGCGAAAGTGATCGTCGACCCCCTGGTCGTCCTTGATGATTGCGGCTGCGGCCTGCGCGTCAAGCCGGGCGAACGCATCGAGCGCACGCCGCAGCATCGAGACCGCAGCCTCACCGGAGTATCGGATGTCCGGCACGCGGTTCACGCGGGTCTGGCCATCCTTCTCGCACAGCCACTTGGCCGCGCGCGCGATCTTGCATGCCTCGTCGCCGATGCGTTCGATATCGGTCGTGGCCTTGGCGATACCCATGATCATGCGCAGGTCGCCTGCCGTGGGCTGGCGCCGCGCGATGACGTGGTTGACCATCTGGTCCAGGCCCAGCTCGAGCTCGTTGACGCGCTTGTCCGCATCGATCGCCTGCTGCGCCAGTTCGAGATTCGCAGTCTCGAAAGCATCTAGCGCGGTACGGACCTGGGACTCGACGAGCCCGCCCATCTGCAAGACGCGCGAGCGCATCGCTTCAAGCTCCTCGTCGTACTTCCTCATCGAGTGATCACCAGTTCCCATGTCGACTCTCCGTGCGTTGTTGCGCGCGCCTTCTGCATCAACCGAAGCGGCCGGTGATGTAGTCCTCGGTTTCCTTGCGCTTGGGCTTAATGAAAATCTGGTCGGTCTCGCCGAACTCGACAAGATCACCCAGGTACATGTACGCCGTGTAGTCCGAGACCCGCGCAGCCTGTTGCATGTTATGCGTGACGATGGCGACGGTGTAGTCGCCCTTCAGCTCATCAATCAGCTCCTCGATCTTCGCCGTCGAGATCGGGTCGAGCGCCGAGCAGGGCTCGTCGAACAGGATGATCTCCGGCCTCACCGCAATGCCACGTGCGATGCACAGCCGCTGCTGCTGGCCGCCCGAAAGGCTCGTACCCGACTGGGACAGCTTGTCCTTGACTTCGTTCCACAGCGCGGCTTTGCGCAGTGCCCACTCAACGCGGTCGTCCATCGCGGATTTCGAGAGACGCTCGAACAGCTTCACTCCGAAGGCGATGTTGTCGTAGATCGACATCGGAAACGGCGTCGGCTTCTGGAAGACCATGCCGATCTTGGCGCGCACGAGCGCGACATCCTCCTTGGTCGTCAGGATGTCGGCGCCGTCGACGCTGACTTCGCCCTCGGCACGCTGCTCGGGATAGAGTTCAAACATGCGGTTGAACACACGCAGCAGTGTCGACTTGCCGCAGCCCGAGGGCCCGATGAAGGCCGTTACCTTCTTTTCCGGAATCTGCAGATTGATGTTCTTCAAAGCCTGGAACTTGCCGTAGAAGAAGTTCAGGTTGCGCACGTTCATCTTGATGCGCTCGCCGGCCAACCGGTCGGTCGCAAGTGCAGTATCCATCGTCATTGTCCTAATGTCTTTGCCGGAACAGCACGCGGGCAAGGATATTGAGCGCCAGCACGCCTACCGTGATCAGGAACACGCCCGCCCAGGCCATCTGCTGCCAGTTGGCAAACGGGCTCATCGCGAACTTGAAGATGGTCACCGGCAGGTTGGCCATCGGATCGCCCAGGTTGAGGCTGAAGAACTGGTTCGACAGCGCCGTAAAAAGGAGCGGCGCGGTCTCGCCCGCAATCCGTGCCAGCGCCAGCAGCACGCCGGTCACTACCCCGGCGCGTGCCGCCTTCAGTGTGACGCGCCAGATCATTACCCACTTTGGCGCACCGAGAGCGACCGCAGCCTCGCGCAGCGAGTTGGGAATCAGCTGCAGCATGTTTTCCGTGGTGCGGACAACCACCGGAATGACGATCAGTGCAAGCGCGATGACGCCCGCGTACCCCGAGAATGTTCTCGCCTTCGCAACAATGACCGCGTATACGAACAGGCCAATGACAATCGACGGCGCAGACAGCAGGATGTCGTTGATGAAGCGCGTGACATGGCCGAGCCAGGTGCGCTGGCCGTACTCTGCAAGATAGATGCCGGCGAGAATCCCGATCGGGGTGCCGACACCGGTAGCAGCGAGCACCATGATCAGTGAGCCCACGATGGCATTCGCCAGGCCGCCGCCCTCGGCATTCGGCGGCGGTGTCGATTCGGTGAAAGTCGCGAGCGTCAGCCCCTTGGCTCCGAGGATCAACGTGTCCCAGAGAATCCAGATCAGCCAGACGAGCCCGAAGGCCATCGCGAGCAGTGACAGCGTCAGCGCAATCTGGTTGACAATCTTGCGGCGCCGATGGGGCCCGACACGATAGTCAGTGCGAGCAGCCGCGGGTGCAATGGCGCTCATGTGCGTTTTCCTTCGTTGCGACGCAGCCTCAACAACAGCAGCTTGGACAGTGCCAGCACGACGAACGTGATGAAGAACAGAATCAGCCCGAGGTAGATCAGCGAGGCCTCGTGCAGACCCGGCGTCGCCTCGGCAAACTCGTTGGCGAGCGCCGACGTGATCGAATTGGCTGCCTCAAACAGAGACAGCGTGTCCAGCTGATTGAAGTTGCCGATGACGAAGGTAACAGCCATGGTCTCACCCAGGGCACGGCCCAGTCCAAGCATGATGCCGCCGATCACCCCCGCCTTCGTGTACGGCAGCACGACCCGCGACATGACTTCCCAGGTCGTGGCGCCAAGGCCATAGGCCGATTCCTTCAGCATCGCCGGCGTGACCTCGAACACGTCGCGCATAACGGCAGCGATGAAGGGGATGATCATGATGGCGAGGATGATCCCCGCCGACAGGATGCCGATGCCGACCGGCGCACCGGAGACAAGCGCCCCCAGCACGGGCACGCCTCCGAAGGCCTTCTGGAGCGGTTGCTGGACGTACGTTGCCAGGATCGGCGAAAACACCAGCAGGCCCCACATGCCGTAGACGATGGATGGGATCGCAGCCAGCAGTTCAATGGCCGTGCCGAGCGGCCGCTTGAGCCACTTGGGCGAAAGCTCGGTCAGGAACAGCGCGATTCCGAAGCTCACGGGCACGGCGATCAACAGCGCGATCGCCGAAGTCGCCAGCGTCCCGTAGATCATGACCAGGCCGCCGAACTTCTCCTGGACCGGATCCCATTCGGCGGTCCACAGAAACTTCAGACCGAATTCACGGATCGACGGCCAGGCCCCGATGAAAAGCGATACCAGGATGCCGACCAGCAGCAGCAGCGTGATAACGGCTGCGGCCCGCGTCGCCACCCCAAAGATCAGATCGCCAATCGTGCCCGCCCGGCGGACGGACGGCTGCTCGGGCATCTGCATGGCCTGCGAATCGCGGATCGTCGATGAGTGGCCGAGTGTAGCGTCCATCGGACTTCCCCTGCGTGGGCGAGAGCCGGCCTGCGCCGCTGCCTGATGCAAACGCCGCCCACCCGACGCCCTGAAGGCCGGGCCGGAACCGGCGATGGTTACTTCAGCCCGACTGGCTTGCCCGCCGCGTCCGTGATCTTCGTCCACTGCTGGCGAATCAGCGCCTTGACACTGTCAGGCAGCGCCACATAGTCGAGTTCGTCTGCCATCTTGTCGCCATTGGCGAACGCCCAGTCGAAGAAGCGCAGCGAAGCGGTGGCCTGCTGCGGCTTGTCCTGCTTCGTATGCATCATGATGAAGGTCGCACCGGTGATGGGCCATGCCTCCTTGCCCGGCTGGTTCGTCAGGATCTGGAAGAAGGACTTGTTCCACTCCGCCCCTGCCGCTGCCGCCTTGAACGTCGTGTCGTCCGGCGCCACGAAGCTGCCCGCCGAGTTCTGCATCAGCGCATACGTCATCTTGTTCTGCTTGGCGTACGCGTACTCGACGTATCCGATCGAGTTTGGCAATCGCTGAACAAACGCCGCCACACCCTCATTGCCCTTGCCGCCCGCGCCCGTCGGCCAGTTGACCGCCGTGCCCTCGCCGACCTTTGCCTTCCACTCCGGGTTCACCTTCGACAGGTAGTTGGTGAAGATGAAGGTCGTCCCTGAACCATCGGCACGCCGGACCACGGCGACCTGCGTGTCGGGCAGCTTGAGGCCAGGGTTCAGTGCGACGATCGCAGGGTCGTTCCACTTGGTGATCTTGCCAAGGTAGATGTCCCCTAGCACCTGCCCGTTCAGCCGCAATTGCCGGGTCTGGATCCCCGTCAGGTTGACCACCGGCACAACGCCGCCGATCACGGTCGGGAACTGCATCAACCTGTCCTTCGCCAGTTCTTCGTCAGTGAGGGGCATGTCGGACGCACCGAAGTCCACCGTCTTGCCCCGGATCTGCCGCAACCCGGCACCCGAACCCACCGATTGATAGTTGACGCGCGCGCCGGTGGCCTTGTTGTAGGCATCCGCCCACTTGGCGTACAGGGGCGCCGGAAATGTCGCCCCGGCGCCTGTCGCATCCTGTGCCAGCGCTGTCGAGAGGGCGCCCGCCAGCGCGGCGCCGGTGAGCAGGGACTTGATCGTGAGCAATTTCATGGCTTCACCTCGGGCTGATGTCAGAAGTATCCGTGCGGAAGCAAGTCGGGCACAGGATGCGATGACTTGAATGTAAGTTACAGGCACGCGACGCAGTGTAGGAAGCGCCGATGACAGATTGGTGACATCTCGCGATACTTGATGAAATGTTCGCTTTGCCGCGTCGGGCACCGCGCGCAGGCTTCAACAGCGCGAGTGTCCGGCCACGACGGATGCCATGGATCTGTCACATAGTGGCCTATTCCGCCCCCAGTAGCGCAGGGTCGCCGCCGCAGCGACCCCGGCGCAAGTCAGGCCTGGCGCTCGTACCACCCTTTGCTGGCGTTCACAACCTTCACGACCAGCAACATCACTGGCACTTCGATCAGCACGCCCACCACGGTTGCCAGCGCGGCACCCGACTGGAATCCGAAGAGGCTGATGGCCGCGGCGACCGCCAGTTCGAAGAAGTTGGACGCGCCGATCAGCGCCGATGGGCAGGCCACGTTGTGGTTCTCGCCCAACGCGCGATTCAGTCCGTAAGCCAGCGCGGAGTTGAAGAACACCTGGATCAGGATCGGAACGGCGAGCAGCGCAATAACGAGCGGCTGCCGCAGGATCTGCTCACCCTGGAAGGCGAAGAGCAGCACCAGGGTGGCCAGCAGCGCCGCCACCGACCACGGCTGGATCCGGTGCAGCAGTGCATCGAGCGCGGCCATTCCACCCCGACGCAGCACGTTGGCCCGGATCACCTGCGCCACGATGACCGGCACGACGATGTACAGCACGACCGACGTCAGCAGCGTGTCCCACGGCACCGTGATGGAGGCCACGCCGAGCAGCAGAGCCACAATCGGCGCAAAGGCGAAGATCATGATCGTGTCGTTCAGCGCCACCTGCGTCAGCGTGAAGTACGGATCGCCGTCGGTGAGGCGGCTCCAGACGAACACCATGGCCGTGCAGGGCGCCGCCGCGAGCAGGATCAGGCCGGCGATGTAACTGTCGATCTGGTCGGCGGGCAGCCACGGCGCAAACAGGTGGCGGATGAAGATCCACGCCAGCAGCGCCATCGAAAACGGCTTTACCAGCCAGTTCACGAACAGCGTGACACCTATGCCTCGCACGTGCTGCCGCACCTGCCCGAGGGCACCGAAGTCGATGCGCAAGAGCATCGGGATAATCATCACCCAGATCAGAAGGCCGACCGGCAGGTTGACCCGCGCCACTTCCATGCGACCGATCGCCTGCACCGGTGCAGGGAGCACCTGTCCGATGACGATGCCCGCAACGATGCACAGTGCTACCCAGAGCGTCAGGTAGCGCTCGAAGACGCTAAGGGGGGCCGCTGTGCACTGTCGTGCGCGGGTGTGGGCCGATGCAGACATCTTCCGCTGATTCAGGCCTGCCGCCCGCCGCAGCATGCTGCCGCCGGCGCGGCTGCGCCCCGGCTCTCGGTCGGCTTCACCGCCCGGATGAAGGCGCTAACGAACTTGCCGTCAACCTGCGGCGCGATGGCAGCGGCGTCGATCCCCTGCCCGGCGAGCAGATCGCGTGCGTCCTCGCTGCCATAGACACGCGTGACCTCGAGGTCGACCATGCCAAAGCCGGCCTGTGCCAGCTTGCTGCGGTAGTCCGACTCTGAAAGTGCGCCGGCGACGCAGCCGGCCCAGAGTTCCAGGCTGCGCCGGATCACCTCGGGGACCTCACCGCGCACGACGACATCCGAGACGGCAAAGCGGCCCCCGGGCTTGAGCACGCGGAAGGCCTCCCGCAGGACCTGGTCCTTGTCGCCGGAGAGATTGATCACGCAGTTCGAGATGATCACGTCCACCGAGTTGTCCGGCAGCGGGATGTGCTCGATCTCGCCGCGCAGGAACTCGACGTTCGTCAGCCCGCTCTTGCGGCGGTTCTCCTCCGCGAGGGCCAGCATCTCGTCGGTCATGTCGAGGCCATAGGCCTTGCCGGTCGGGCCGACGCGCCGGGCCGAGAGCAGTACGTCGATGCCGCCGCCGGAACCCAGGTCCAGCACGGTTTCACCAGGCTTCAACTCCGCCAGTGCCGTCGGATTGCCGCAGCCGAGCGAGGCTTGCAGCGCTGCGGCCGGCAACTCGCAGGCCTGCGCAGCGTCGTAGAGGTTGGACGTGATCGGGTCGCAGCATTCCAGTGCGCTAGGCACTCCACTGCAGCAACCACCCTGGTCGGCTTTCACCCGCGCAGCCACCTGACCGTACTTCTCCCGCACAACCCGTTTCACATCGGTGTTCGAGTTCATCGCAGAGTCCTTCTCGCAAGCGCTCTCATGTTCAGGAACCACAGGATCACGATTTGCCGATTTCGTTCACCCGCGTCGACAGCGAGAGGCGGTCCAGCTTTGCAAACGGCAGGCTCACGAACAACTGAATCCGGTTGTGCAGCCGGGTGTAGGCATTGAAGAACGCCCGGCGCTTCTCTTCGTCGCTGCCCTCGACAGCCGCCGGATCCTCGACACCCCAGTGCGCCGTAATGGGCTGGCCAGGCCATAACGGGCAGGCCTCACCGGCCGCGCTGTCGCAGACGGTAAAGACAAAGTGGAGTTCCGGCGCCCCCGGCTGGGCGAACTCGTCCCAGCTCTTGCTGCGCAACCCTTCGACCGGGAGCCGGTTCTTCTGGAGCAGTTCGATCGCGAACGGATTGACGCGGCCGTTTGGATGCGAGCCGGCGGAATAGGCCTTGAAGCGCGGCGCGCCAATGCCGTTCATCATCACCTCGGCGAGGATCGAGCGCGCCGAGTTCCCGGTGCAAAGGAACAGGACATTGAGAGCTTGGTCGGCGGGCATGGCTCGGTTAGGTCTCAGTTGATCGTCCTGTGCATGCACGAGCTGCTGGCCGGGCACAGCGTGGTGAACTGCGTGCTCGCCTGTACGGTCGCGGGCGCCTCGCTCCGCGCGATCGCCGCATAGCCGAGCGCGGCGAAGAAGGGCGCCGCGGTCCCGGTCAGCAGTGAGAGCGAGCGGACGCCCAGCGCGCGCGCTTTCGCCTCGACGGCTGCGACCAGCGCTGAGCCGAGACCGCGGCCACGCCAATCGGGAGCCACCACCAGTGAACGCAGCAGGCCGTGTTCGCCATGTAGCTCGATCCCGATTGCACCGATGATCTCCCCAGAATCAAGTGCGACGATGAAATTGCACAGTCCGTCCCGCGTGATGTCGGCCGCCGGCAGCCCGTCATGCTCGAGCAATGCCACAATGCGCGCACGATCGTCAGGCATCGCCGAACGCAGTGCCGCGTTGATCACCATGGCGTGCAATCAGCCGCAGCAGCTGCCAGTGGCCTTTACCGGGATCTTGCTTGCGAGCCAGACCGCTGGCGCGTCCGGAGTACAGCAGGAGGCAGAGGGGCCCGCCGGCTCAGTCACGTTCTCGCCGTTGAAGGTTGGGACTTCGCCGAGTGTATGGAAGGTCTCCCAGGCAATGCCGGTGGGATCCGTCACCCAGTACTTGTTCGACCGTGCATAGCAGCAGGCCGCCTCCTTCTCGGCCTGCGTCGACAGATCCGCTTGCTGCAGTTGCCCGTTCAGCACTTCGAGTTCCTCGTCGCTGTCGGTCTGCAGCCCCAGATGATTGAGACCCGCCTTGCCGCCGCGCTGCGAGATCGCGAAATTGACGCGCGGGTCATCGAGCATCCACTTGGCGTAGTCACCCTTGACGACGGCGGGCTCCGTGCCGAACAGCGTCGAGTAGAAGCGGATGCTCGAGTCGAGATCCGGCACCGATACGTGAACGTGAAAACGCTTCATGCCTTGCTCCTTTGAGGTTTGCGCCGGGCTGCCGTGGCGCGTTTGGGAACTGCGGGCGCACAGGCGGCGAGCGGTGCGCAGGAGGCGCCCGGGCCACAGTCGGCGACACAGCAGTTTTCCGTCAAGTAGGCGAGCAGGTCATTCATTGCCGTGAAGTTCGCCGCATAGAAGATGAAGCGGCCTTCATGACGCGCCGTGACCAGGCCCGCTTGCGTCAGTTCCTTCAAATGGAAGCTCAATGTTGCCGGCGCGATCGCCAGTTGCTCGGCGATCTCCCCCGCGGCCATGCCACTGGGCCCCTGCTCGACCAGCAGCCGAAAGACGCCGAGCCGGGTTTCCTGAGCCAGCGCGCCGAGTGCGCGGACAACCGTTATTGCTTCCATGTTTTAACTATTATGGAAATATGGAAAGAAGTCAAGCGCCATTTCCGGACCCGCCGAGCTGCGTCGTCCGCGATCTGGCGCCCCATGCGAGCGGACCAGTGGGTGCGCAGAGACATGACAATGGCCAGCCTCAACCTTGCGCCGAGTCCTCGAAGGCAATGTAGTCGCGCGTCAGTTCGCCCAGCGCGCGATAGAACGGTGTCTGCGCCTGAGCGATGACGGCATCGGAAAATTGCGCCAGCCAGCCGGCGAGATGATCCTGTAACAGCCGCTGGCGCAACGATGCCGCAGCCTGTTGTTTGTCCGTCTGCCCATTGCGACATGCCTGCGCCTCGCGGAACAGCAGCGCATACAGGCACTCGAGTTCGACGGAGACGTGATCCGGCAGGTCGCGAAAGTCCTCTGCGATGTCGAAACCCACCTCGCGATAAAACTCCATGACTGCGACCGTTGAGTCCTCCATCACGGTCTGCGTTGTCATCGACAGCCACACCGACGCATAAGGCTGCGCCAGCGCCTTGGGTGGCCCGTGAAAAAGCCGCACGTAGTCGATCAGCAGCTCCTGTGGATCCGCTTCGGCGTATGCCCTTTCGAGTCTCTTGGCGACCGCGCCGAGCGCAGGATCGATGCTACTGGCTGCCTCACGTACTGAAGCGAACAACTGCTCTTCGGCAAACTCCTCGCCCGGCTCGTAATAGCTGGCGGCGAGCAGCCGCGCAAGATCGGCGCGCGCCGCCAGGAGCCGGACTTCGTCAGTCAGCATCACGTCCTCCATAAATCAAAGGCCGGACGCAGCGACGAGGCTGCGTCCGGCCCAGGCTTGGTTGCCTATCGCTCAGCCGCGCGCGCTGTACTTGCCGACATAGTGCACGTTGGGCCGCGTGCCGGCTTCCTCTTTGAGCCGGAACGACTTCTTGGCTTTCAGCACCTGCGAGATCTCGGACTTCGAGTCTTCCTGGTCGCCAAAGATCCGCGCTTTCGAGGGGCACACCTCGACGCAGGCGGGTTGCAGGTTATTGAGCGTGCGGTGGTAGCAGAACGTGCACTTCTCCACCACACCAGGCTTGCGGATCGGCTGAACGTCACCGCCCGTCCACGCACTCATGTTCGGTACCGCAGTGCCGGCCCGGTGCGCGGTTTCGGCCGCCGAGGCCGTTCCGCCCGGGATTAGCGCGGTCTTGTTCGCCCAGAACGGCTGCGTGCTCTCGTCCTTGAAGTTCATGCTCAGCACGCTATAGGTCTCACCGCTCAGGCTGGATTCGTCGACCGCCGCGCTGCTGTAGGGGCATGCGGCCATGCAGGCACCGCAGCCGATGCACAGCGCCGGGTCATGCAGCGTGATTCCCTCCGCCGTCTTGTACATGGCCTTCGGATTGACCGGGCAGGCTTCTACGCAGGCCGCGTTGCTGCAGTGGTTGCACAGCACCGGCATGACCCAGTGGGTCGTGTTCGGGAAGGTGCCCTCGGTCTTCATGACGAAGTCCGCCCAGTTGAACGTCTGCTCGTTGCCCCGGGTGCGGGTGTTGTTTTCAGCTTTGCAGGCGATCGCGCAGGCTCCACACCCGACACAACGCTGCAGGTCGATGACCATGCCGTATCTCATCTCGATCTCCTTCAGCTCGTCGGTGGGTTAGGCCTTGGCGATCCGCACACCGGTGAAGCCACCGTTGCGTGCCGTCGAGCCACTGAGTCGGTCGTAGTCGTCGACCAGGATGTCATTGTTGCTGCCGCCGCGTGGCGTGGCCTTGGCGAAGTCCTTCGCCGCGATGCCGCCGTAGGCCCAGTGTCCCTGGCCGTAGCACTTTGTGACCGTACCGGGCCGTACGCCCTCCCAGAGCTTGAGCTTTACCGTCATCGAGCCCGAAGGCGACGTGACCTTGACCATGTCGCCTGTCTTCAGCCCCAACTTCGAGCCGTCGGCAGGATTCATCTTCAGCACGTCGTCCCACGAGACGTCGCCCGGGTCGACTTTCTTGAACTCCTGGTACCAGGTCAGGTTCTGCGACCGCCCCTCCCGGTTCAGCCGCGACTTGTAGTCGATGAAGGTGAACGGATACTCGGTGAAGCTGCCGTGGCGCTTCGGCGGTTCGTAGTGTGGAACGAAGGCCGCCTCGCCGCGCGCCACATAGCCGGTGACGCTCATGATGTCATCGACCGAAGCATTGAACTTCTTGGCGTGCTCGTTCAGCCCCTTCTTGGCGGTCTCGCTGTAGAACTCGAACTTTTTGGTCTCGGTAGCGAACTTGCCGCCCCAGCCACGCTTGAGCGAGTACCGCGGCCCGCTGAAGATGCCTTTCTTCCGGAAGTCGGCCCAGCCGGCGATCGGCGCGTCTCCCTTGAGCGGCTCCTTCGGCATCCAGATCGGCGCGCTCGAGATCTTGGTCGCGATTTCGCTGAACTCGCGCTCGTTGGCTGGCAGCTTGCCGGTTTCAGGATCCTTGAACTCCTGGCCGAGGTAGTCCGCCAGGTTCGGGAAGCCCTTCGCCTTCAGCTTCTGCGCCATCAGCCAGACGACCTCGGTCTCCTCCTGCTTGACGTCCCACAGTCGCTTCACCGCGCCTTGCTGGATCGACGTGAAGCCGTAGCCGTTAGCCATGTTGGTGATGATCGACCAGCCCTCCGCCGAGTTGAAGGTCGAGGGCAGAACGATGTCGGCGAACTGCGTCATCTCCGACGGATTGGTGACCATGTGAACGAAGAAAGGCACCTTCGCCATCGCCTGATCCCAGCGCTGCGCCCCGGTGCAGGAAAAGTTGAAGTTGCACCACGAGGCGATGAACACCTTGCACGCACCGGGGTCCTTCAGCATGCCGTTGGCGACGTTGTTTGTGACCACGCCACTTCCGGGCCGTGCGTTCATCATGGCCGGCATGTCCTTCTCGCCGCGCCCATCGAGCTTCTTGCCCTTCGCGGCAGCCGCGGCGGCGGCGTCGACGTACTTGTCGGTACTGGGGAAGCGGCCGGTCGTGGCGCCGCTCGCCTGCCACACACCGCCCTCGACGTCGATCGAGCCGAGCAAGCCGTTCAACGCATACACCGCCATCGCCGTGTAGGTGCCGCGTGGGTTCATCGCCACGCCCGGGCCCATCCATACCACGGTCTTGGGCGCCGACTTGGCCATGGCCCGCGTCACGCGGATGATCTGCGCCGCCGGGATGCCGCACTGCTTCTCGGCCCACGCCGGCGTGCGGTCCTTCAGCTCGATGTTCCACCACTTGACCAAGCCAAACGTCTCCTTCTCAGCGAAGGCCCCCTCGTCGACGGTCTTGCCGGCGGCGAACTGGTTGCGTCCATCCTTGAAGTCACCGACGAACTCGCGGCTCCACAGGCCTTCGGTCAGCAGTACGTGAGCCATCGCGCCGGCTAGTGCCCCGTCGGTCCCTGGCAGCACGGGCAACCACTCGTGCGCCTTCGCGGCAACGTTGGACATGCGGGGATCGACCGCGATCACGGTACCGCGCTCGAGGATCTCGCCGAACCGGTTGATCGTGTTCGGCACCATGCGGTTGGACGCGAGCGGGTCCGTTCCCCAGAGCACCAGGCAGTTGACCTTCTCCAGATCGTAGTCACGATAGCCATAGAAGCCCTGTGTCAGCCCCGGGCCCATCTTCTCTGCCTCCGCGCAGATGGCGCTGTGCGAGAAGTAGTTGCCAGTGCCGAAGATGCGCGGGAAGGCGCCGTAGAGCAGGTCAGTAGACGTTGACGAATAGCGGCCACGCATATAGACGAGCTTGTGCATCTCGTTTGCGCGCCGCAGCTCCATCAGCCTGTCGGCGACGGTGTCGAGTGCCTCATCCCAAGTGATCGGTACCCACTTCGGATCGATGCCGCGACCCTTGGCCGGATTGGTGCGCTTCAGCGGCACTTTGATGCGATCCGGGTCGTACACCTGCGCCGGGATCAGGTGGCCACGCGGGCAGACGTACCCATGGTTGCTCTTCGACAGCGGGTTGCCGCGCACGCGGACCGCACGGCCATCCTGCACGAAGATCTGGATCGCGCACCACTGGGTGCAGCCCTGGCACGTGCTGGCAACCCATTCGCCCTTCGCCGGCGCTCCGCCGCGCGGCTTGCGCGGCGCCATGGCGGCCGACAGAGGCTCCGTCGTCGCGCAGCCCGCCGACAGTAGCGCCGCGGTCGCGGCGCTCGCCCGTATGAACTCCCGCCGTGTCAGTCTCATCCGTCCCTCCCTCCCCAGAATTCCGGATCGCGGCGACCTTGGCGAAACCCCTTACGGCCTGTCGCCGCGAGTCTCGAAGCCCGCTCTCGGACAAGCGAGCCCCATAAACTCGCGGCAGATTGCCGTTCGAGCGACCGGCCAGCGGTGATTCGGGTCAAGCGATCAGGGGAGCACTCGATGCGCCTTAACCACACTTTGATGATGGTCAAACGATGCGCGAAAGGGAGGAGGCCGCGAGCAGATTGAAAGACCGGGACGATCCCTTCGAGCGCGTCAACCCCACGTGCTTGTGGACGGGCTCATGTCGCGGCCGCTGAATTCGATCAGGCCAGAATTCGTCTTCGCGGAGAGTGCCTCGGCAGTGGTCGGATCTGCTGCCAACAGAACGACGAACGGGGTCAGTCTCGGGGGACCGGCGAAATGCCAGTGTTCCAACGAGTCACTCTCAACACGGCACGGATGGCACCCGTCCCGCCGGTTATCGTTGAGTGTTTGATCCAGCACGCCGCATCCGAGCCGCGGGCAAATTAGTCTGTGGCAAGTGACAGGTCTTGCAAATCTCGGTCAACTCGCTCGATGAATGCGACGCTGCACCTCTTGTACGGCGGTGCAGGTAACCTCGCCGCCTACTTGGCGGCCCACGTTCTGCTGTGCCTGCTGCCCGCGTTCTTCATTGCCGGCGCCATGGCCGCCTTGATCCCCAAGGCAGGCATCACGCGCTGGCTGGGCCGCAACACTTCTCCACACATCTCATACCCGGCGGCCGTGGCGGCTGGATCCCTGCTCGCGGTGTGTTCGTGCACGATCGTTCCGCTCTTCGCCGGGATCTACAAGAAGGGCGCGGGCCTCGGCCCGGCGATCACGTTCCTCTTCTTCGCACCGGCTGGCAACGTCCTTGCCCTCGCCTACACGGGCAGCATCCTCGGGCCTGAGTTCGCGTTCGCCCGCGTGATCCTGTGCATCTTCTTCGGCGTCGGCATCGGCCTGCTGATGGCGCGCCTCTTCTGGCGCGACGATGCCAGCCACGACGCACGGACCGATGCGTTGTTCGCCAAAGACGGTCACATAGGCCGGGCCGCGATCGGTCTGCTGCTGTCCCTGCTCGCGGTGCTGCTCGCCGGCACGCTGAAACTCGCTCCGCTGACGGCGACCATCGCCACGGCCGAACTGTCGGCGCCCTGGGCCGAAACCTGGCAGGCCATTCTCGTGCAATGGGTCCCGTTCGACGCCGCCCGGGGCGAAGAAGGCGTGAGCGTGCAGGGATCCCTGCTGATCCTGCTGCTCGTGCTCATCGGGCTGGCCGCCTGGAAGGGCCTCGAGAACATCACCGAAGGCCCGAACCGCTGGACTTGGCTCGCCCTGGCACTCACCGCGGCTACGCTGCTGACCGCCGCGTTACGGCTGATCCCCAACAGCGAGGGACTCGAGGTCGCACTGACCGGTCGCGTGGTCGCGGTCGGCGTGGCATTGCTGGCCTGTCTGCACTTCGCGCGTCAGCTCGAGGCCGCGCGCCTGCACGCATGGCTGTGGGAGTCCTGGCGCTTCGTGAAACAGATCTTCCCGCTGCTGGTGGTCGGTGTGTTCGCCGTCGGCGTCATACGGCAAGTGATCGAACCGGCGTGGATCCAGGGCCTCGCCGGACAGAACGACCTGACCGCCAACGCGGTCGCCGTGCTGTTCGGCGTCTTCATGTATTTCCCGACGCTGGTGGAAGTGCCGGTGGCCCGCATGTTCCTCGACCTCGGCATGCACCCCGGCCCGCTGATGGCGTACCTGATGTCCGACCCGGAGCTGAGCCTGCAAAGCATGCTGATGGTGGCCGCCATCATTGGTCGGAAGAAGACCGCAGCCTACGTCGCGCTGGTGGCGATCTTCAGCATGGCTGCCGGGATGATCTACGGCGCCTGGGTCGATGGGGCGAGCCTCGCCTGGATCGGACTGGGACTCGTCGCATCGGCGGCCGTTCTGGCGACCGTGGTCCGGCTCAACGGCCGTCGCCCACGCTCCGTTCGACTGAAAGGAGAACATGCATGAAAACCGTGAAGATCCTGGGTCCGGGCTGTGCGAACTGCCGCAAGCTCGAAGCGATTGCGCGCGACGCTGCCGCAAGTGCAGGCATTGAAGCGGAGTTCATCAAGGTCACGGACATGAACGACATCCTGGCCTTCGACATCCTGTCCACACCGGGACTCGTCGTCGACGACAAGGTGGTCAGCAGCGGCCGCATCCCGACCCA
>Ga0079037_100000642_pt1 | contig 16363 bp, 11 predicted proteins | sample Mud3Dept4metaG_FD_71479 | JGI IMG/M metagenome (GOLD analysis project Ga0079037, IMG submission 71479) | Freshwater wetland microbial communities from Ohio, USA, analyzing the effect of biotic and abiotic controls - Mud 3 Core 4 Depth 4 metaG | ecosystem: Environmental > Aquatic > Freshwater >... | reverse complement strand
CGGTCACAGCGGGGGATGGTGTCGAGCCCGACCGCGGTCCGGGCTCCCGTCGGCACACTGCCGGGACGGCGTCAACGCGCCCGTCCAGCTCGCAGGCCCTCGCGGGAACTGCCGTCGCCACCGGCCGACGCTGCTTGGCCGGACCCTTGCACGGGTGCCAGCCACTCCGGGCACGTTCGGCGGAATTTCGGCTGCAGACGGTGCGCTTCTGCGAGGTGACCATGGGCGGTCGCTTTCGGGACATCGAGCACGTCATCCGGGTGGCGCTGCTCTTCGTGATCGGGTTCGGCACGTTCGTGGCCGTGCGGTCGTGGTTGGTCCCGGACGACTTCGGGGTTTACGGCTTCTATCGCGCCGGGGCGCTCGACGATGCGCGGGCTCGTCCCGTGGTCTACGCGGGCCGCGGCACGTGCGGGGACTGCCACCCCGACGTTGTCGAGTCGCGCAAGGGCAGCCGCCACGAGGGCATCGGCTGCGAGTCGTGCCACGGGGCGCTTGCGGCCCACGCGGCCGGCGAGAGCGAGGAGCCACCGATTCGGCCGGACCAGCGGGCGACGTGCATCCGGTGCCACGCGGCGAAGGCGGGCAAGCCCGCTGGCTTCCCGCAGGTGGACGTGGCCGATCACGCGCCGGACGGCCCGTGCACCGCCTGTCACCAGCCCCACCACCCGGGCGTCCAGTAGGAGCCTCCGATGCAGCAGGAGCGACGGCAGTTCCTCACGATCGCCGGGCGGCTGTTCGTGCTCACCGGCGCGGCGTCGCTGGCCTGGGAACACGTGCTCGCCGGCACGCCCGAGGCCGCACCCACCTACGCGGCCGCCGGACACTGGTGGGCGATGATCGTCGACATCGAGAAGTGCATCGGCTGCGGCACCTGCGTGCAGGCGTGCAAGGTCGAGAACGACGTCCCGCGCGAGCCGGGCTGCTTCCGCACGTGGGTGGAGCGGTACCAGGTGGACCCCAAGGATTACGAACACCCGAAGGTCGACTCGCCCGACGGGGCCTACAACGGTTTTCCCGACATCGACGGCCCGATCGCGGCGCTGAAGATTTTCTTCGTCCCGAAACTGTGCAACCACTGCGCGCATTCGCCGTGCGTGCAGGTGTGCCCCGTCGGCGCCACCTTCGAGAGCCCCGACGGGGTGGTGCTCGTCGACACGCAGCGGTGTCTCGGCTGCCGGTATTGCGTGCAGGCGTGTCCGTACGGCTGCCGGTTCATCGACCCGCGCACGCACACGGCCGACAAGTGCACGCTCTGCTATCACCGCATCACGAGGGGGCTCACCACGGCGTGCTGCGAGACCTGCCCCACCGGGGCGCGGCAGCTCGCCGACTTGAAGAACCCGGCCGATCCGATCCACGAGTTCCTCCGGACGCACACGGTCAACGTGCTCAAGCCGCAGATGGCCACGGGCGCGAAGGTCTACTACAACGGGCTCGACGGCGCGGTTCGCTGAGAGGAGCCGGCACATGCCAGGCGTCGATGGGTTCATCTACCCCAACGAGGTCGAGCTCCAGTGGAGCGTCCTCATCGTGCTCTACCCCTTCATCACGGGCCTCGTGGCGGGCGCGTTCATCCTCGCCTCGCTGGAGCGCGTGTTCAACGTGGCGGCCGTCCGCCCCACCTACCGCCTGGCGCTGCTCACCGCGCTGGCGTTCCTGCTCGTGGCGCCGCTGCCGCTGCAGATGCACCTGGGGCACCCCGAGCGGTCCTTCTCGATGTACCTCACGCCGCACCGCGAGTCGGCGATGGCGATGTTCGGTTTCGTGTACCTCTGGTACCTGATGGCGGTGCTCGTCCTCGAGATCTGGTTCGACTACCGGAAGGACATCGTGCTGGCGTACCGGAAGAGCACCGGCATCACGCGGCTGATCTACGGCGCCATGACGCTCGGGTCCGACAACATCAGCGAGGCCGCGCTGCGCGTGGACGACACGGTGGGCCGGTTCCTCACGGTGGTGGGCATCCCCTCGGCCTTCCTGCTGCACGGGTACGTCGGGTTCATCTTCGGCTCCATCAAGGCGAACCCCTGGTGGTCCACACCGCTGATGCCGATCGTCTTCCTCTTCTCGGCCATCGTGTCGGGCATCGCGCTCGTGATGCTGCTGTACGTCGTCACCTGCTGGCTGCGCCGCGTGCCGGTGGACATGACGTGCCTCGACACGATCGCGCGGTATCTCTTCTACGCGTTCGTGATCGACTTCTCCCTGGAGATGCTCGACCTCATCCACCGCATCTACGAGTCCGACGAGTCGTTCCGCGCGCTGGACTTCATGGTGAAGACGCGGCTCTTCACGTCGCAGATCGTGCTCCAGATCGTCGTGGGCACGCTCGTGCCGCTGGCGCTGCTCGCCCTCGTGCAGCTCGTGCGGCTGCCCGACCGGGTACGCCGCACCCTCTACGTCGTCGCCGGCGTGCTCACGATGATCGGGATCTTCGCGATGCGCTGGAACGTCGTGATCGGCGGCCAGCTGTTCTCGAAGAGCTTCCTCGGCTACACGACCTACAAGATGGGCTTCGCCACGCGAGAGGGACTGTTGCCGGCCATCGTGGTCATGCTGCTGCCCTTTGGCATCCTGGCGGTGCTCGTGAAGCTGCTGCCGCCCTGGACGGGTGGCCACGAGGCGGCGGCCCACGAACCGGGACCCGCGCTGGGGGCTGGCCGGTAGCGGCGCTCGGACTCGCGGCCCGTTGCCCGTGACCTGCGCGATCTGATCACGTGGAGGGAACATGGCGGAGTCCCCCGTTCCGTCCGAGTCGCGGATCGAGCGGCTCGAGATCCGCATCGACGCGCTGGAGCGCCGGCTGGCGAGGTTGGAGCAGCGAGGCCCCGATATCGCGGCCGGCACGGCGGAGGCGCCGGCGTCGACCGGCGCACCGGTCGGCGTCGTGCCGCCCTCGACGCCGGCCGCGCGAGCCGCAGACGCCGCGGACCTGCCAGCCACGCTGTCGCTCGTCGGGCGCACCTTCATCGTGTTCGGCGGCGCCTACCTGGTGCGGGCGCTCACGGAATCGGGCCGGCTCCAGAGCGGCGCCGGCGTGGTGCTCGGCCTCGTCTACGCGCTGGCGTGGCTCGGCGCGGCAGACCGCGCCGCCGCCCGGAGCCGCGCGTTCAGCGCGCAGTTCCACGGCGTGGCGGCGGTGCTGATCGCGCTGCCCCTGCTCTGGGAGGCGTCGACGCGCTTCGGTTTCCTCAGTGCGCCGGCGAGCGCCGCGGCACTCGCCCTCGTCACGGGCCTCGCCCTCGTCGTAGCCTGGCGTCGCCGGCTGCAGGCGCTCGCCGGCGCGGCCACGCTCGGGGCCATCGGCGTCGCCGTGCTCTGCATCGGGGGGCTCGGAGCGGTGCTGCCGTTCGCGGTGGTGCTGGTCCTGCTCGGCGTGGCCACCCTGTGGCTCGGATACGACCGCGACTGGTACTGGCTGCGCTGGGTCACGGCGGTCGTCGCAAACCTCGTCCTGCTCGGGCTCACCTCGCGCGCGCTCGGCCCCGAGCCGCGCGACCCTCCCGAGACCGTCGTGGCCGTGCTGCTGTTCATGCTGGCGGCGTACCTCGTGTCGTTCGCCGCCCGCACGCTGGTGCGGGGCCGCCTGCTCATCGTGTTCGAGGCCGTGCAGACGGTCTTCGCGCTGATGATCGGTCTCGGCGGAGCCGTCGCGGTGACGCGGGCGAGTGGCACGGGCGCACTCCCACTGGGCGCGGCGACCCTCGCGATCGGCGCGGGGTGCTACGGCGTGGCGTTCGCCTTCGTCGGCCGGCGCCAGGGGTTGGGGTCCAACTTCTACTTCTACGCCACACTCGCCCTGGTGCTCACCCTGAGCGGCTGCGCGATGCTGATGGGCGGCCCGGCGCTCGGCGTGGCCTGCGCGCTGCTCGCGTGCGTGGTGTCGTGGGCGGGGTGGCGCCTGTCACGGACCGCCCTCACGCTCCACGGCGCCGTCTATGCCGCCGGCGCGTGCCTCGCGTCCGGGCTGCTGGGCGCGGGCGCCGCGGCGCTGCTGGCAGGCACGGGCTCGGCGTGGCCCGCCGTGAGCGTCGCGGGGTGGGCTGCCTTGTTCGCCACCGCAGCCGCGCTGGCCATCCCGCGGCCCGCCGAGGTTGACGCACCCGGCTGGCTGGCTGCGGTTCCGCGCCTGGCCATCGCCACCCTGCTCGTCACCGGCGCGGGCGGAGCGATCGTGACCGTGCTCGCACCGGCTCTCGCGGGCGTGCCGCCGGATCCGGGTCGGCTTGCCACGCTGCGCACGGCCGTGATTTCCGTCGCGGCCATGGCGCTCGCGCTCGCGACGCGCCATTCCCGCACCGCGGAGCTCGGATGGCTCCTGTACCCGGCCCTGCTGTTTGGCGGGGTGAAGTTGCTGCTCGACGACTTCCGCCACTCGCAGGCGGCAACCCTGTTCCTCGCGCTTGCGCTCTACGGGATCGCCCTGGTCGCGGCGCCCCGGCTCGCGAAACCGACGACGGCGCGTCAGACGGCCGAGCAGTGAGCCGCGTCGGGGTGCCGCACACGCGAACCCGACCAGTGTCGCGCCGGAGACGCACCGATCCCGAGCCCTTGAGGTACGCAGGCCGCCGCTGCCGCCCCGACGGCTACGGCACCGTCTTCTTCGCCTTCTTCAGGTTGTTGGTCTCCTTGGCCTCGACGACGGCGTCGGTGGCGTCCACCTGCGCGATCAGGTAGTACGTGCCCGCCGGCAACGTCACCGTCACCGCGTTCACGCGCGTGGTCTTCGCGGGCAACGCCGGAAGGCCCCACTGCGCGAGCAGCGTGTCGTCGGCCCCGATCGTCGCGTTGGTGGATCGGTAGAGCCGCGTGACCGAGGCCGGGGCCAGTTCGCCCCCGTTGTTCTTCGTCGTCACCGTAATCGTGGTCGGCGCCGTGGAGGTCGGTACCGGCGGGGCGAACACCATCAGGGCCAGCAGGTCGGGCCCCACCAGCAATGTCTTGACCTTGACGTTGTCGGCCTCGTTGGTCTCGGCCACCTCACCGTGCGCGTCCGCCTGGGCCAGCAGGTAGTAGACCCCGGGCGGCAGCGCCGGGAGCGTGACGGGCATCGCGCCCACGCTCTGCGCGCCCGCCGCCAGCCCGGGCACCGCGCGCGTTCCGAGCAGGGTGTCGCCGCCCAGCGTCTTGTTGGTCGAGAGCCAACGGGCGGTGTGCGACGCCCCGGCAGCCCCTGGCCCGTCGTTTCGCGTCGTGTCCGTCAGCGTGAACGACGCGCCGCTCGCCACGGCGGCCGGGGCCTTGATCGCGGTCACTCGGAGGTTCGCGGCCGCGGGTGCCGCGGTGGTGAAGCTCCAAAAGGCCGTCGCGCTCCCGTTCGAGTACGTCGTTCCGGACGGGTTCGTTGCGGCGACGTGCCAGTAGTGCGTCGTCCCGGCCGCGAGCCCGCTCAGCGAGACGCTCGTGCCCGGCACGCTCGTCCACGCGGTGCACGCGTCGTCGTTCGTCGTGTCGTAGCAGTAGGCATAGCTCGCCGCGCCCGTGCTCGCCTGCCAGGTGAGCGTGGGGTTCGTCGGTACTCCTACTGTTTCATTCGGTGGCGTGAGCTTGGTGAACGCCGCCGGCAGGGAATCACACGCCGTGAACGAACTGGCCGACTTGAAGCGGTTGTTCTCGTCCGACTCCGTGACCTCCGACCGGCTGTCGACGATGAAGAGGGCCCAGACGTCGTAGGTGCCCGTGCCGATGTCGGGCATCGCGAAGTCCCACCGCACGGCCACGGAGGCCGCCGGTGCGAGGGCCACAACCGCCTGCTCGCCCACGTAGTAGTCGTCGGCCGGATCGAAGTCGTTGTCGGTCGACAGGTACAGCCTCGCGTGGCTGCCGCCGGCGGCGGCCGTGCCGGTGTTGGCCACGGTGGCCGCAATGACGATGGCGTTGCCCTCCGTGACCGGCGAGCCCGGGATCCCGACGTGCGTCACCCGCAGGTCGGGGAGGCCGATCACCGTGAACATCACGCCGCTCGACTTGAACGTGTTGTTCTCGTCGGTCTCGAGTACCTGGGCCCGGCTGTCGACGACGTAGAGCAGCCAGACGCCGTAGGGTTCCGCGCCCAGGTCGGGCATCGTGAAGTCCCACTGCACCCACTGCGAGGCCCCCGCGGCGAGCGCACCCACCGCTTGCTCGCCGACGTAGAAATCGTCTGCGATGTCCCAGTCGTTGTCCGTGGACAGGTAGAGCCTGATGTGACTGCTCCCGGCGCTCCCCGGCCCCACGTTCCCGACCTGGCCCCTGACCCAGAAGGGGCTGCCTTCGGTGACGCTGGTGGCCTGGACGCTGGCAGCCACCATCACGAGATTCGCGGGCACGTCCTGGGCCGTGAACGCGACGCCGGTTGACTTCCACACGTTGTTGGACTCGTTGCTCTCCACCACCTCGTTGCGACTGTCGGCGACCATGACCACCCAGACGTCGTAGGTCAGCGCGCCCAGATCGGGCATCGTGAAGTCCCACTGCACCCACTGCTCTCCGCCCGGAGCGAGCGCGCCGACGGCCAGCTCACCGACATAGAAGTCGTCGGCGGTGTCCCAATCGTTGTCGGTCGAGAGGTAGAGCTCCACGTGACTGGCGCCGGCGCTCCCGGCGCCGGCGTTGTACACCCGCCCCTTTACCCACGTTGCCGCTCCTTCCGTGACGGTGGCGGCCGGCACCTGGTATTGCGGGACCTGCAGGTCCGGATCGGGCGCCGTCCAGTGGATGCGGAACTCGGCGTACTGAAGGTACCCCTGGTCGGCGGCTTGCGTGTCCCGCACGTAGACGAACCAGAACTGGTTGGGGGTCTCACCGTTGAAGTGGGTCGTGGAGCGCCAGTTCAGGTAGATGTCCGAGTCGTTCTCGACGTCGTCGTCATAGCCGCCGTCGAGCTCGCCGCCGAGGTTGTCGTACACCAGCAGGTGCGGCACACCCCCGCCACTCGCCTCGGAGGAGAGGAAGATCTCGTAGTCCGAGCACCAGAAGTCGCCGGGGTTCGCGTCGTTGTGGATGCGAAGACGGTAGTCCACGCCGGTGGTCGTGGCGCCTGCCGGTGCCTCATCCCTCCGCTGACCGACCCAGAAGTAGTCCAGATCGGCGATCGGGTAGTTCTGCGTGCCCGTTGAGAGCGTGATGACACCGGTACTGTCGGTGCCGGGTTCCGCCGGCATCCCGGCCAGACCCTGCTCCTCCGGCGCAGCGGGCAGCCCGGACACGTCGTCGACCACCAGCGCCTCTGGCGGCGCCGCCTGGTTCCGGACCGCGTAGTACGTGGTCGTCCCACCGAGCAGCCGGATCGGGACACCGCGCGAACGGAGGCGCTCGAACACGAACGGGGACACCAGCGCCTCGGACCGTCCCGTCGGCAACAGGCCCAGGCCGGCGTCGCGAGCCGCACGGCGATGGCGTTCGTTCTCGAGCGTCAGGGCCACGCGATACCGAACGAGTGGCTCGAGTGGCCGCACCTCGAGCCGCTCGCGGCCGTCTGCGCCGCTCATCGACCGGATGGCCAGCTCGTCATCCTTGTTCGACATGGCCCCGACCAGCGGTCCGGGCTGGGACGTGGGGCCCTTTGGAGCCTGCACGACGGGCTGCACCGACACGGCCGACGCCGGGGTGACGCCTGAGGGCTGCTGCAGGGTGCCATTTCTCGCGAGGCTGTGTTCTTTGAACGGCGGCGCCGCCGCGGACGGTGTCGCGAGCTGCTCGACGGCGACTCGCGCCTGGCCGATGCCCGCGGCTCCTTGGGCGCCGGCCCACGCCGTCCCAGGCCGGATCGCGGCCAACACGACCGCAAACAGCACCCAGCCGATCCGGACACTGGGCTGTCGATTGGCTGCTAACGGTCTCATGGCGCTCCTCCCCTCTGAACACGAAGACACGGCGTGGCTCCGCCACCACGAACGTTGTCGTCCCACACCGCCACCGCCCCTGTCGGGCAGGCGGCGCAACAGTCATCGGGCTTCTGCAGGAGCGGGGCCCCAGGTGGGCGGGCGGGCTGCGAGCCGTCGCGGTCGTCCATCGGACTACCCCGCGCGGGGGCTGGCGGGACGGGCAGGATTCTGGAGGCGGGATCGAGCCGTCTGAGGTGCTACTGATGAGCGTTGTACGCCCGATCGCGCACGGTGTCAAATCTCAGCGTGCCGCGCCCGGCCGTCCCCTGTCTTGACCGATCCAGAGGCGATTGCCGTCTGGGTCCTCGATGCGGAATTCGGTCATGCCGTAGAAGGTCACGTCCAGTTCCGGCACAGAGAGCCCGCACTCCCGAGCGTGCCGATGGAACTCCACGACGTTGTCCGGGTAGAGGTAGAGCACCGAGACTCTGAGAATGCCGGCCTTCATACGACCTCGACCGTGGTGATGCCTGAGTTGGCCTCAATCCGACAGAATCACGTCGGTTCTTGGTCCATGGTGCGTGGTTCGTGGTCCGTTCTGCGTGCGTGGTGCTCGGTTCGCGCGTCACGCCACCGGACCACACGGTCGCGTCACTGCCGGTGGCGTGACGTGAGGGTGTGGCCGTCGGGACTCGGCACCAGGAACGAGGCACCAGGAACGGACCAGGCACGAAGAACCAGGCACCAGGAACTGGCCGCGTTCTGACGGATCAGGGTTGAGTATGGCCCGAGGCCTGTGCCTGGAGACAGGGTCATCGCGGAGTGTCGGGATGACAGCGATCGCCGGGGGGCGGGCCCGAACCCTCACCCGAGCCAGGCGCCACCTCGAGGCCGACGGCGTGCATGAGGGCCAGCGCGTTGCTGCGCGTCACCGGGCCGGGGCGCAGCCGGTAGTCGAAGTGGATCTCGCCGCCCTCGAACCGGTCCTCGAAGTGCACGTTGGCGGCCCTGGGTGAGAGGCGGTCGGCAACGGAAGCGAGCGCGAGGTCGTGCGTGGTGACGAGACCGATGGCGCCGTGGTCGAGGAACCGCCCGAGCACGGCCTCGGCGCCCGCGACGCGGTCGTGCGAGTTGGTGCCGTGGAACAGCTCGTCGAACAGGAACAGCACCGGCTGACCGCCGCGGGCCAGCACGGCGACCTCGCGGACGCGCGTGATCTCGGCGTAGAACCGCGAGCGCCCGGCCTGGAGCGAGTCCTGGACGCGCAGCGTCGCACCGAGGGCCAGCGGCGAGAGTCGCAGGCGGCGGGCGCGGACGGGCGCGCCGGCGAACGCGAGCACCGCGTTGACGCCGACGGCGCGCAGCAGCGTGCTCTTGCCCGACATGTTCGACCCGCTCACGACGAGCAACTGGCACGCGGCGTCGAGCCGCACGTCGTTGGCGACGAGCGTCGCTCCGGCGAGCAGCGGGTGTCCGAGCCCGTCGGCATCGAATCGTGGAACGGGAGCGGCCTCGCACAGTTCCGGGAACGGGTCGGCCGGGTGCTCGAACGCGTAGGTCCCGAGCGCCGCGATCGCGTCGATCTCCGCCACCACCTCGAGCCACGCGGACACGTGCGAGCCGTATCGCGCGCGCCATGCCTCGACGGCCCATGCGCACTGCGTGCCCCAAAGCACGGCGGCGCCGAGCGGCGCGAAGAACGGGTTGTGCTGCCAGTCGTGGTGCTCGAGCACGCGCCCGAGGTGGTGGATGGCCGACCACGCGCCGCCGCCGATGGCCGTGAGGCGCGCGCGAAGCTCGACGAGCCGTGGCGCGTCGAACGGCTCGCCCTCGATGCGCGCCATCACCGTGGCCAGCACGGCGAGCTCGCGCGCAGGCTCCGACGCCGCGTGCAGCACGCGCGTGACGCGGCGGCGCAGTGCCGCGCCGACGAGGGTGTTGGCGGCGAGGGCGGCCAGGAGGGGCGTCGCGCTCGTGATGCCGCTCACCCAGGCGAGGGCCGTCACCGCGGCGGCAGCGCCGAGCCCGCGGATCGCCACGCGCGGCCACGTGCCGCGCAGCGCGGGCGGCGCGCTGGCCCAGCGCACGAGCCCGTCGGGATCGACCTGCGCGCGAGCGGCGCCGCCGGCGAGCGCGAGGTCCTCGCGCAGGTCGGTGCGGCGCGCGAGGTCGCGCACGGCGGCCTGCCGCGCGAGCACCGTCGCCGGTGTCGCCGGCCGCAGCAGCCAGCCGGCGAGCATCCGCTCCCCCGCCGCGGTCCGGGCCGTCGACAGCAACTCGAAGAGCGACCCCTCGCCGAAGAGGTCGAGGTCGGCGGCAAACAGGGACGGCTCCCGGAGGAACCCGATGCCGGGCTCGCCGCGGCCCACCCAGTCGCCCGCGAGGCGCGCCAGCGCCCGCTCGTACCACGCCACCGCGCGGGCGGCGCGGTCCTGCTGCTGCAGGACGCGGTCGTGCCACCGCACGAGCGCCAGGAACCCGGCCGCCGGCGCCGCCATCCACAGCGGCGAGCCCCATCCCGCGCGCAGCGTGGCCCACGCGACGAGCGCGACGAGCAGGACCATGACGAGACGCAGCGCGCTCAGCCGCGCGCTCGCCGCGCCGAGGTGCGCGTGCGCGGCCCGTCGGTCGGCAGCATACCGGCCGTACGCGTCTCCTGGCGTGAGGGAGACCGTCACGTGCGGATTGTAGTGCGGAGCGCGCCGCCGTTCCCTGGCCTGCCGTTTGCATGATCTCGTTGGCTACGCCCGGACCGTCGAAATTCCGGCGGCGAGGCGGCGCAGTCCATTAACGGCGGTTCCACGGCGGGTGTGGCGGCGGTCGGCATCCTCACCCAGGGGCGGTGCGGCCGTCGCGGCGGGTCGGATGGCGCGGGTTCTGCCGCGCACTTCTTACACCGGGGTTCGGAGGATTCATCATGGCAAAGCTGCACGACACGTTGGCCCGGCAGGTTCCAGCGCTCCGCGAGACGGTCAAGAAGCTCACGAAGGAGGCCGGCGCGGTCAAGATCTCCGACGTGACGCTGGAGCAGGCGTACGGCGGCATGCGCGGCGTGAAGTCGCTCGTGTGCGACACCTCCGAGGTGCCGCCCGACAAGGGCCTGATCATCCGGGGAATCCCGGTCGCCCAGCTCACCGGGCAGCTGCCGGAAGAGACGCTCTGGCTGCTGCTGACCGGCCAGAACCCCACCGCCGACGAGCTGGCGGATCTCCAGGCCGACCTGCGGTCGCGCGCCCGGGTGCCGGACTACGTCTGGGGCGTGCTCTCGGCCATGCCCGCCGACTCGCACCCGATGGTGATGCTCAACACCGCCATCCTCGTCATGGAGAAGGAGTCTGTCTTCCGCCAGCGGTACGACGCGGGCATGAAGAAGGACGAGTACTGGCAGGCCACGCTCGAGGACACGCTGAACATCATCGCCGTGCTGCCGGAGATCGCCGCCGGGGTGTACCGCATGCGGTTCGGCAAGGGCCCGCGGATTCCCGCGAACCCGGCGCTCGACTGGGGCGCCGACTACGCGGCCATGCTGGGCATCCCCGATCCCAAGGGCGAGTTCGCCAAGCTGATGCGCCTCTACCTGGTGCTGCACTGCGACCACGAGAGCGGCAACGTCAGCGCCATGACGACGGCCACGGTGAACTCCGCGCTGTCGGATCTCTACTACTCGCTCTCGGCGGGCCTCAACGGCCTGGCGGGCCCGCTCCACGGCCTGGCCAACCAGGAGTGCCTCGGCTGGGTGCTCGAGACGAACAAGAAGTTCGGCGGCAGCCCGACCAAGGAGCAGATCCAGGCCTACGCGCAGGAGACGCTCTCGGCCGGCCGCGTCATCCCGGGCTACGGCCACGCGGTGCTGCGGATCACCGACCCGCGCTTCGACGCGTTCCTCGCGTTCGGCAAGCAGTACTGCGCCGGCGACCCGGTGTTCGAGACCGTCGCGCACGTGTTCGAGACGGTGCCCGACATCCTGAAGACCATCCAGAAGATCAAGGACCCGTGGCCGAACGTGGACGCGGGGTCGGGCGCGCTGCTCTACCACTACGGGATGACCGAGTTCCCGTACTACACGGTGCTGTTCAGCGTGTCGCGCGCCCTCGGCGTGTGCTCGCAGGCCGTGATGGCGCGCGCGATGGGGCTGCCGATCACGCGGCCGAAGTCGGTCACGACCAAGTGGCTGCAGGGCGAGGCCGCCAAGGCCCTCTCGGCCGTGGGCGCCTCGTCATAGGCCGGTTCCGCGCCTGCTGCGCCGCCCGCCGGCGCGGCAGGCGCGCGTCCCATTGCCAGCCATGCCCGACTACACCGACGGCAGCAAGAAGGACGTCGTCGAAATCAAGTTCCTGATCCACGACCTGCGCGTGGAGCGGTTCATCAACGAGGTGATCCACTTCCACGTCACGCTGAACACGGATCTGGAACTCTGTGGCGTCGACCAGGCGCAGATCCTCCACGGCCACGACCTGCAGGTCCTGAAGGAGAAGGCGGTCAGCCTCCGCAAGGCCTTCCAGGACTACTCGAACGCCGTGCGGAACTTCTCGCCCGATCGCACCGTGCTGCTGGCGGGCCGCCACTACGTCACCACCATCTACAGCGTGTGCGAGCTGATCCTGAGCCCGCTCTGGGGGCGCGTCGACAAGGTGCTGACGTTCCTCCCGCCCGACTCCCGGTCGAACAAGGCCCGCACGCACTACCTCAACTGCATCCACTTCATCCGCGGCGTCTACTACCGCATCCAGCAGTTCCTCGACGAGCAGGAGAACAGGGGCGTCTACCAGGAATTCGACATCGCCGCCGAGGTCGAGGAGTTCATGCGCGATGTCGTCTACAGCTACGTCATGGAACACAGCAACGGCCGCGTGCAGGTCGAGCTCGACCGGCTCGACCCGGCCGTGGTCGGGGGCAACCTCCCCCGCTTCCGGCGCATGCTGTTCAACCTGGTGATGAACGCGGTGGACGCGATGAGCAACCGCGACGCGGGCGTCGTCGCGGTCAGCGACACGCTCGAGGGCGACCACGTCGTGCTGCGGACCCGGGACAACGGCGTGGGCATGTCGCCGGAGAAGATCGCGCAGCTGCTCACCGACCGGGACACGCTCGACGGCGAGCTCCACTCGCTCGGGTTCGTCTTCGTGCGGCAGACGGTCCGCGACTTCGGTGCCGACCTGTCGATCGAGAGCGAGGTGGGCAAGGGTACCACGGTCACGATCCGGTTCCCGTGCCTGCCCGGACGGCAGGCGTCCCGGCCACCGGCGAGCGGCCGGGCGAACATCCAGGCGCCGCGCCTCATCGGTCCGCTCACCGCCAGGGGGCTCGGCTCCACGGCGTCGAGCGCCACGGCACCGGGCCGCCTCGCCGTCATGAACGGGCCCGCGCCCGCCGCGGTTGCACCGGCGGCCGCCCCCGCGCCCGGCCCGGGCGGCACCGCGAAACAGTTCGGCCGGCTCGTGCTGCACGACTACGAGATCTGCGAAGCGGAGTATCCCGGCGCGATCTTCGCGATGTCGGTCACCGACCGCGACGAGGTGGACCTGTTCTCCCACTCGCCGTACGAGAAGTACGGAGCCACCGAGCACGCCGGGCTCTCGCCCATGTTCTTCGAGGTGGTGGTGCGGGGGCGCATGGAGCCCGACGAGCAACGGCGGCCTGCCATCACGCTGAAGGCTCCCCAGAACATCCGGGAGTACTTCGAGTACAAGGACGTGCCCGAGGACGAGCGCAGCGCCGCCAGGTACGCCCGGATGGTCCGCGACGAGTACGTGCGCGTGGCGCGCACGCTCGTCGAGACCGGCATGCCGCCGGAGACCACGGTCCTCGTCGATCGGCTGCAGGAGTTCTTCCCCGGCGAGCCCGAACTGGCGAAGGCGGAGCCCTTCTCGGTGGGCTTCCTCGCGAGGCAGCCGATCGCCGGAGGACCTGGCCGGAGGTGAGGCGGGACGCCGCCCGCCTGTGTTGGCAGGACGCTTCCCGCGGCTGGAGGGCCGGCGCCGCCGGCCCTGCTGACTTCTCGCGTCGTCTCTGGCCCGCTGCGCGAGCATCTGTCACCGTCCCGTGGGGGCTGGTTCCCAGCTCGTTCCCGCCTTGACCCCCTGCGAGGTGCGTGGTGTAGTCAGCCGATGCGCGTTCTCCACCCGCCACTCGTTGGTCGCCTGCGCGCCGTCCTGCTGGCCCTCTCGATGCTCGCGCTGGCGGCCTCGGCCGCGCCGGCGCAGTCGCTGCCCGGCCTGCTGCGCCCGGAGGCCGCCGCGCCGGCGCCGGCGCCCCCCGAGCCCACCGCGGAAGCGGCCGACTCGCCGCGCGCCTCGGCCCGTGCGTTCACGGAGCTGGCCCGCACCCGCGGCGACTTCAAGGGCGCGGCCCGCTACCTGGCTCTGGGTCCCGAGGACAAGGGGAGGGGGCCGGAACTGGCCCGCCGCCTCCGCGCGGTCCTCGAGCGGCACCTCGACGTGGACCTCGACGCCCTCTCCCCGCTCAGCGAGGGCGCTGCCGACGATGACCTGCCCGTCGGCGTCGACACGGTGGGGAGCGTCCCCGACGACCGGGGTGGCCAGGATCCGGTGTTCCTCGTCCGATCCCGCGACGCGCAGGGTGGCTACTGGGCGTTCTCGCGGCAGACCGTTGCGCGGATCGACGGCTGGTACGACGCGCTGCCGGACCGCTGGGTGCGCGACTGGATGCCGGCGCCGCTGCAGCGGTACGGGCCGGGCCACCTGCTGTGGTGGCAGTGGCTGGCGCTGGGACTCCTCGTCGCCATCGCGCTCGGGCTCGGGCGCCTGCTGGGCGCGATCACGCGCGGCCTGCTCTTCAGGCTGACGCAGCGGACCGACACCCGCTGGGACGAACGGATCCTCCACGCCACCGGACCGGCGCTCACCCTGCTGTGGGGCGTCGCCGTGGCGGCGGCGCTGTTGCCCTGGCTCGCCCTCCTGCCGCCGGCCGCGCGGACCGGGCGGGCGCTGCTCGGCGGCATCGCCACCCTCGCGGTGTTCTGGGCGCTGTGGCGGGCGGTGGACGTCTGGGCCTTGTTCCTCACGACGCGGCCGGGCGTCGCCGAGAACGCCTCCGCACGCTCGCTCCTCTCACTGCTCCGCAACTTCGCGAAGGCGTTCGTGGCGCTCGGCGCCGTGCTGGCAACGCTCGCGGCCTTCGGCTATCCCGTCACCACCGTCCTCGCCGGCCTCGGCATCGGCGGCATCGCCCTCGCCTTCGGCGCGCAGAAGACCGTGGAGAACCTCTTCGGCTCCGTGGCGCTCGCGGTGGACCAGCCGTTCCGGCTGGGCGACTTCGTGAAGATCCAGGACTTCGTGGGGAACGTCGAGCGGATCGGCATGCGCTCGACGCAGGTCCGGACCCTCGACCGCACGCTGATCTCGATCCCCAACGGGCAGCTGTCGGAGATGCGGATCGAGGACTTCGCCTCCCGCGACCGCATCCGCTTCGCCTGCACGGTGGGGATCGTCTATGGCACGAGCGAGGCCCAGATCCGGCGCATCCTGGCGGGCATGGAACAGGTGCTGCGCGACCACCCGAAGATCTGGCCCGACACGGTCGCGGTGAGCTTCGCCGGCTTCGGCGTGTCCTCGCTCGACATCGAGGTACTCGCCTGGTTCCACACCGCCGACGTCAACGAGTTCCGGGACTGCCGGCAGGACGCGCTGCTGGGGTTCATGCGCGTGGTCGAGGCCGAGGGCTCGCATTTCGCGTTCCCCACGCAGACCGTGCACCTCGTGACGGAGGACGCCCCGGCGGCCATGGGGCCGCGCTGACACGAGGGGCCGGCTCGGGGCACGGCGCGCCGCGGCGCGCCCGACGCGACGCCCGCGGGGTTCAGGCCGCAGAGCGCGACGGCGTGTCGATCAGCAGGCGGTTCTCCCAGAGCTGCGTGTGCAGCTGCTCGAGGTGCTCGCGCCACAGTGGGAAATGCCGGCTCATCGTCTGCAGGAGCGCCCGCTTCCGGCCGTCCGTGCCCGACGCCGCCTGCCCGAAGAAGAACCGTCCCCAGTCGACGTAGGTCCGCAGGTTGTGCCGCGCACGCATGGCGCCCGCGTAGTACCCGGTGAGCATGAGGGTCTGCGCCGCCGCGGTCTCCATGAGGCTGGCGTCGTGCCAGGTGTCGAAGTTCGTCACGAACAGGTCGTGCAGGTCGCGAAGGGTCCCGGGGATCGGCAGGTAGTTGGGGTTGCCGGACTCGACGAGGGCGTAGTGCGCCAGGATGCTCGTCACGTAGAGGAACTCGTCCCGCGAGACCGGGCCTCGGCGGTCCTGGTCCAGCACGTCACTCAGCGTGGTCGAGAAGAAGTTGAACGCGCGTGCCTCGTCGATCAGAAACGTGTCCGCAAACAGGGGGTCCATGCGTGCACCTCCACGTCAACGAACCGCCGGCGTCGTCCTTACAGTCTTCTCATCGGCGCATCACGCCTTCTGCTCCAACGGCCCGCCGGGAGCCAGCGCCGCCCTGCCGAACCGGACGCTCCGGGCGGGCACGCGCCGGGCGCGCCCACCCGGCACGGCCACGCGGCCGCGATCCCGCGACAATCGGCGATAATCGGCCAACCGGCCCCGAA
>Ga0079037_100000641_pt1 | contig 16364 bp, 14 predicted proteins | sample Mud3Dept4metaG_FD_71479 | JGI IMG/M metagenome (GOLD analysis project Ga0079037, IMG submission 71479) | Freshwater wetland microbial communities from Ohio, USA, analyzing the effect of biotic and abiotic controls - Mud 3 Core 4 Depth 4 metaG | ecosystem: Environmental > Aquatic > Freshwater >... | reverse complement strand
GAATCCCGGTGCGGTTCTCGGTATTCAGTCGTCGGTTCTCGGCAGGTTCCTGCCGATGGCCGATGACGACGGCCAACGCGACGACTCGGTGTAGTATGCCTCAGAACACCATGTGTTGCAACACGTTTATGTCGACAGATGGCTGGCGGGGCTGAAGCCCCGCCCTGCGAGGAACCAGGATCGCGGAGACGACGAGCGGCCGGCTCGGGCGCTCCCGAGGTGGCGGGCCGCAGGGCCGGCACCAGCCGTCGTCACGCCAGCAGGCCGGCAATCGCTGGATACTCGCGCACCGCATCGAAGTCCGGGTCGATCCGCGCCCGGACTGCATTGAAGGCCTTCTGGTCCGAGTACGACGCGCGCAGGTGTCGCGCCGCGGCCTCGGCGTCCCCGCGCATCGCGTACAGGGCCGCGATGTAGTACTCGGTGGCGCCCTCGCGCGCGCCCCGGGCCTCGCGCGCGGCAAAGGTGGCGAGCGCCGCCTCGGCGTGCTCCCGCGCCCGCTCCCCGTCCCCGGCCCGCTGCCAGGCAGCGCTCAGCTTCTGATGCGCCTCGATGAGGGCGCGCTCCCGCAGGGCGTGGCCCGAGGCCTCGATGGCCCGCAGATCGGCCTCGTACTCGGCGATCGCGTCGTCGAACCGGCCCTCCCGGTACAGCACGTAGCCCAGGCGCAGCCGCGCACCGAGCACCTGCAGGCCCTCCGACCCCGACTGCGCGCGCTCCTGCAGCTCCAGGGCCCGGCGCGCTGCGGTCTCCGCGCGCCCGAGGGCTCCCGTGAGGGCATACAGCAGCGCCAGCTGCAGCTGCGTGTACCCGCCGTTCGGGTTCAGCACGGCGGCGTGCTCCAGCTCCGTGATGCCTTCGTCGAGCCGCCCCTGCCCGAGCCAGTAGACCCGGCCGAGTGCCGCGTGGGTCGAGGCGTTGCCGGGGTCGAGCCGCAGGCTCGTCCGGATCGCCTCGATGGCCTCGTCCACGTGTCCCGTGCCCAGGTGCGCCAAGCCGAGCTGGTAGTGCGCCTCGGCCAGTTGCGGCGACAACCAGACGGCTCGCCGCAGCGCCTCGACCGCGCGAAACACGAGGTCGCGCGCGCCGGCGAACTGCCCCTTGAGGCGGAGCGCCAGGCCGAGTCCCGACCACGCCTTCGCGTACTCGGCGTCGAGCGCGATGGCACGCTCGAACAGCTCCACCGACCGGTCGAGCGCCTCCGGCGTGGCCAGGCGCAGGTTGACGAGCGCCCGCGAGTAGGCCTCGTAGGCCTCCATCGACCGCGTCTCCTGGCGCGCGATGCCCTCGACGGCGCTCTCCCCGAGCGGCAGGTCGAGCCCCTGGCTCAGCTCGAAGACGATGCGGTCCTGCAGCTCGAAGATCTGCTCGACGCGGCCATCCACCTTGACGGTGCGCACGAGCGTGCCGGTCTGGACGTCCGCGAACTGCGCGGTGATCCGCAGCATCGGGCCGAGGCGCTGATAGGCCCCGACGACGACCCAGGCGGCGCCGAGCTGGCGGCCCACCGTGATGGCCATGCGATCGTCGGGCGCGTCGGTGATGCCCCGGCCCATCTCGCGGATCGCCTCGAATACCTGCGTGCGGCCGATCACCGACAACCCCCGCACCGCCGTGAGATCGGTGCTCACCGTCTCGGCCACGCCCAGCCCGATCCAGTCGTCGGCCGCCTCCCCGGTGATGTTCGCGAAGGTCATGACGGCCACCGAGCGGCCGGCCGATGCGCCGGTGCGCTCGAGCGACGCCGCCGGCACCGCGGCCTCCCACCGACCGGCCCCACTCGCCGGCCGGGACGCGGCCGTACTGCCGGCTGTCAGTTCCTGCAGGAGCGCCTCGAGGTCGGCCCGCAGCGCGCGCGCCGACGGGTGACGCGCGCCGGGCGCCTTGGCCATCGCCCGCCGGATCACCTCGTCGAGGCGAGGCGGAACGCCGGTCACCACCCCGGAGAGCGGCGGCGGGTCGTGGTGCAGCAACTGGTCGAGCACGCCCGTCGCGCTGCTGCCGCCGAAGGGCACGCGGCCAGCCACCATCTCGTAGAGCACCACGCCGAGCGCAAAGAGGTCCGCACGATGGTCCACCGGCCGGCCGAGCGCCTGCTCGGGTGCCATATACGCCAGCGTGCCGAGCACGGTGCCCTCGCGGGTCTGCATGAGCGTGCGTTGGTCGGCGGGCTGCCCGTCGGTGGCCAGGACCTTCGCGAGCCCGAAGTCGAGCACCTTCACCCGGCCCCGCGCGTCGAGCATCACGTTGGCGCTCTTGATGTCGCGGTGCACGACGTGGCGGCCGTGGGCCTCCTCGAGCGCCTCGGCCACCTGGATCGCGATGCGGAGCGCCTCGGCCACCAGCAGCGGGCCGCGGGCGATCCGGGCCGACAGCGGCTCGCCGTCCACGAGTTCCATCACGAGGAACACGGCGCCGTCGTGTTCCCCGATGTCGTAAATGGCCGCGATGTTGGACGACTTCAGCGCCGAGGCCGCACGGGCCTCGCGAAGCAGCCGGTCGCGATGCGCCGCGTCCGCGGCGTGCGCCGGCGTCACGAATTTCAGGGCCACCTCGCGGCCGAGGCGCGTGTCCTCGGCGCGGTAGACCTCGCCCATGCCGCCCTGCCCCAGGGCGGCGCCGATGAGATAGTGCTGAATCGTCCGGCCCGACATCGACACGGGCATTCGGGTATTGTGACCTGAAAACGGCCGGCGGCTTCCGGCGGGCAACGCGCAGCCGGGTCAGCCGGGCCGCGAGCGGCGGGTGGCCGGCGGCGCAGCCAACACGGCGCCGGCGGCGCGGCGCCCTCCGGATTGAGCCGCTGGACGACTGGCTGGCGCACCCGGCACCACCGGGAGCCTGACCCCCGGCGTCTCTCGTCTAACCGAAAGCGAGAGCCGCGGGGGCGGAGGAAGCCGCCGGGGCAGACCGCGGCTCGGAGCCAGAGCAGCCCGTTGGTTGGATGCGGGTCGGCCGAAGCCGGCGGCGAGACGAGGCCGTCAGCTGCCAGCCGCCAGCCGCGATACACTGTCGCGTCTCTGTCAGGAGCGAGGACGCCGTGAGCCAGGTCAAGGAACGTCTCGAGGCGCTGCGTCTCGACGAGAACGAATTGCGCCCGCGCCGGCGCCGGTGGTGGGTGCTGCTCGCGGGCCTGCTCATCCTGCTCGCCGCGGCCGGCTGGGCCTGGCGCGCACGGGCGGCGCTCGCCGTCACCGAGGTGGACACCGTGCGTCCGACCGTGCGCCGCTCGCTGCAGCCCGGCGCCGGCGCGCCCCTGCTCACCGCCTCCGGCTACGTCGTTGCGCGCCGGAAGGCAGTGGTGTCCGCCAAGATCCAGGGCCGGCTGGCCGATCTCCGCGTGGAGGAAGGGAGCCGGGTGTCGGCCAACGAGGTGATCGCGCGGCTCGAGAGCGCGGATTACGAAGCCGCGGTGGCCAGCGCCCGTGCGCGCGTGGCGTCGGTGCGGTCGTCGATCGAGAGCGCCCAGGCGCGCATCCTGCGGGCCCAGGCCGAGCTGCAGGAGGCCGAGCGACAGCGGCGGCTCACCGATCGGCTCGCCGACGAGCTGATCGCGTCGGTGGACGCGCGCGACATCGCCCGGAGCCGCGTGTCCCTCAACGAGGCGGCCGTGGCACAGGCCCGCGCCGACCGGGCACAGGCGGAGGCCGCCCTCGTTCAGGCCGAGGCCGACGTGCGCTACGCGGAGGCGCAGTTGCAGAACACCGTCATCCGCGCGCCGTTCGGCGGTGTCGTGGTGCGCAAGATGGCGGAGGTTGGCGAGAGTGTGGCCCCCATCCCCCCGGGCGTGAACATCTCGACCTCCTCGGGCGCGATCGTCGCGCTCGCCGATCTCGACACGCTCGAGGTGGAAGTCGACGTGAGCGAGTCGAACGTCGCGCGGCTCGGCGACGATCAGCCCGCAGAAGTCGTCGTCGAGGCGTTTCCGGAGCGCAAGTACCGGGGCATCCTGCGTCAGGTCATCCCGACGGCCGACCGGACGAAGGCGACGGTCATGGTGAAGGTGACCATCCTCGACAAGGACGCGAACCTCAAGCCGGAGATGAGCGCCAAGGTCACCTTCCTCGAGGCCAGCCGCGCCGACGCCGCAACGGCCGCACCGGATGCGCCCGTCGTGCTCGTTCCCCAGACCGCGGTGGTGTCACGCGACGGTGTTGTCCGGGTCTTCGAAGTGGTGGACGGCGTCACCGTTCGGACCCGCACCGTGACGACGGCGCCCTCGCAGCAGAACCAGTTGCACGTGACGAGCGGGCTCGAGGGTGGCGAGGTGCTCGTCAACCGCCCGCCCGAGGCGCTGAAGGACGGCGACGCGGTCCGGGTGAAGGGGCAGTCGTGACGGTGCCGGAGCTGCCCAGTCCTGAAGGGCCGGGCCACGAGGAGGATCGCGCTGGGGGGAACCGCGCAGTCGTTGCCGGCCCCGCCGCGCTCCCGCCCGCCCCCGGCCGGAGCCTGGCGGAGCGCGCCGCCAACGGCGTCCCCGCCGTGGACGTGCGCGGGGTCCGCAAGATCTACACGCGCGACAGCCAGCAGATCGTCGTGCTCGACGGCATCGACCTGCTGGTGCCACGCGGTGAGTTCCTCGCGCTCATGGGGCCGTCCGGCTCGGGCAAGACCACCCTGCTCAACCTGATCGCCGGGATCGACCGGCCGACGTCGGGCGCGGTGTTCGTCGCGGGAACCGAAGTGTCAGCGCTGTCGGAGGGGGCGCTCGCGGCGTGGCGGAGCCGGCACGTCGGCTTCATCTTCCAGTTCTACAACCTGATCCCCGTGCTCACGGCCCTCGAGAACGTGGAGCTGCCGCTGCTGCTCACGAGACTCTCGAAGCGGCAGCGCCGGGCGCGCGCGATGATCGCGCTCGAGGTGGTGGGCCTCGCCGACCGCCACAAGCATTACCCGCGGCAGCTCTCAGGCGGACAGGAGCAGCGCGTCGCCATCGCCCGCGCCATCGTCACGGATCCCGATGTGCTCGTGGCCGACGAACCGACGGGCGATCTCGACGCGAAGAGCGCCGAGGACATCCTCGGCCTGATCGCCACGCTCAACGAGCACTTCGAGAAGACGATCGTGATGGTGACGCACGACCCGCGCGCCGCCAACCGCGCGCACACCGAGATGCACCTCGAGAAGGGCGTGCTCGCGCGCGAGGTGAGCCGCCGGTGAGGTTCCTTCCCTACGTCCTCAAGCACCTCCGGCGCAACTGGATCCGCACCGGCAGCACCGTGGTGGGCATGGCCGTGTGCATCTTCCTGTTCTGCACGCTGCAGACGCTGTTGGCGGCCATCAACTACAGCCTGCAGAGCGCGAGTGCCTCGCGGCTGTGGACGCGCAACTCCGTCAGCCTCGTCTTCCCCCTGCCGCTCTCCTACAAGCCGCGCGTGGCCAGCGTTGCGGGTGTGCGGCGCGTGGCCACGGCGTCTTGGTTCGGCGGCGTGTACCAGGATCCGAAGAACTTCTTCGCCAACTTCGCGGTGGACGTCGAGCCCTACCTTCTGATGTACCCCGAGTACGTCATCCCGGACGAGCAGCGACAGGCGTTCATTGCCGACCGCCGCGGCGCGCTCGTCGGGCGCGGCCTCGCCGACAAGTACGGCTGGAAGGTCGGCGACACGATCCAGCTCGAGAGCACGATTCCGCCCTACCGCATCGGGCGGCCCTTCGACTTCGTGGTGCGGGCCATCTACGACGCGGACCTGACGCGCAACCCGGGCGTCGACCTCAACCAGTTCTTCTTCCACTTCGAGTATCTCGACGAGGCCACGGGCCGCCGCGTGGGGGCCGGGACGTTCGTGGTCGAGATCGACGATCCCGCGCAGGCCGCGGAGATCAGCACGGCCATCGACGCCGCCTTCGAGAACAGCACGGCGCAGACGCTCACCGAGACCGAGGGGGCGTTTGTCGCCGGCTTCATCTCGCTCGCGGGCAACCTGTCGCTGCTGCTCAATGCCATCGGGCTCGCCGTGACCTTCACCATCCTCCTCGTGACAGCCAACACGATGAGCATGGCGGTGCGCGAGCGGCGAACCGAGATCGGCGTGCTGAAGACGCTCGGCTTCCCAAGCCGCCTCGTGCTGTGGCTCGTCCTCGCCGAGTCGCTCGTCATCGCGCTGCTCGGCGGCGGGCTCGGGCTCCTGCTCGGGTGGGGAGGCATCCACTTGCTGACCGGCCTCCCCATGCTCGGGCCCGCACTCGCCGGCTACCCGAGCCTCGGCTTGACGCCGAGTGTCGCCCTCGGCGGGATGGGCATCGCGCTGCTCCTCGGCGCGCTGGCGGGTGTCGTCCCGGCGATGCTCGCCTTCCGGGCCAACATCACCGAGGCGCTGCGGACGGTCTGATCATGGACGCGCGTCGTGCCTCGTGCGTGGTGCTTCGGGCGTCGGCGGGTCTCGGTCCTCGGGCGTCGGCGGGCGTCGGTGTTCGGGCCTCGGCCGGCTCAGGGGCGCGGGCGTCGGCGGGCTCGATGGGCCGCCAGCCGCGGTGATCACGATGGCGCTGCCGATCTCCTACAACGTCCGCAACGTCCGCCAGCGCTGGCGCGTCACGCTGCTCGCGATCGGCGGCATCGCGCTCGTCGTGGCGGTGTTCATCGTGCTGATTGCGCTCTCGACGGGGCTGCGGCTGGCGCTGCGGGACACAGGCCGGCCCGACAACGCGATTGTCGTGCAGCGCGGGTCGGGACAGGAGCTGACATCCGGCATCGCCAAGGACGATGCGGACTTCATCGCGGTGGACGGGCGGGTGGCCCGCGATGGCGGAGGACGGCCGCTCGCCTCGCCCGAGCTCGTCGTGGCCGCGACGCTGCCGCGCAAGGCGGACGGCACGCTCAGCAACGTGCAGGTGCGCGGCGTGGGCCCCATGGCGTTCACGGTACGCGGCGGCGTGCGCGTCGTCGAAGGACGACCGTTCACGCCCGGTCTGGCAGAGGTCATCGTCGGCGCGCGCGTCCGGGAGCGCTACCGCGGGCTCGAGGTGGGCGACAGCTTCCGCCTCAAGCAGCGCGACTGGGCGGTCGTCGGCGTCTTCGAGGCCGAGGGGGGCAGCTTCGAGAGCGAGGTGTGGGGCGATCTCGACGTGATGGCGGCGGCGTTCAACCGCCAGGACGGCTACCAGTCGGTCACCGTCCGCATGAGCGACCCTGCGGAGATCCCGGCCTTCGCCGACGACCTCGCGCGCAACCCCCGCCTGCAGGTGGACGCGAAGCCGGAGCGCCAGTACTACGAGGACCAGGCGGGGCCGGTCGGCGCCGCGCTGCTCTTCCTCGCGTTCTTCGTATCGGTCGTCATGGGCATCGGCGCGGTGTTCGGTGCGCTCAACACCATGTATGCGATCGTGGCGCAGCGCACTCGCGAGATCGCCACGCTGCGCGCGCTCGGCTTCTCGCGGCCGGCCATCCTGGTGTCGTTCCTGATCGAGTCGCTCGTGATCGCCGCGGTGGCCGGTGTGGCTGGCTGCCTGCTGGCGCTCCCCGCCAACGGCCTGACGGCGGCCACCGGCAACGTGACGTTCAGCGAGTTGGCGTTCGCGTTCCGCGTCACGCCGCCCGCCCTCGTCGCGGGCATGGTGTTCGCGCTGCTGATGGGCCTCGCCGGCGGTCTGCTCCCCGCCGTCCGCGCCGCGCGGATGCCGATCAGCCGCGCGCTGCGCGAGGCGTAGGGGGCGGCCGGATGGCCGCCCGCTCTCCCATGGAGGGCCGCCCTTTCAGGCGGCCACCCGCCGTACGCCGCGGGGACCGCTACCGCCCCGCCACGCCCAGCCACCCGCGAGTCAGGTAGTCGCTGAGGATGTGGAAGAAGAGGATGCCGAGGAAGACGAGCGAGGTCATCACCGTGACCTGGACGAGGCGGCCGCTCCAGCGGACGTGCATGAAGAAGAGCACGACGAGCGTGGCCTTGAAGACCGCAATCACCATTGCAGCCGGCAGGCTCGCCGCCCCGAGGTCCACGTAGGTGATGCCGACGGTGACGCCCGTCAGCACCATGAGGGCACCGAAGATCGTGAAGTAGAGGCTGCGGGGGGCGATGTGAGCAGACATGCTGTTCCGTCCGGGCTCTGCGCGTCAGGCGTGAGGCGACGTAAGGCGTAAGGCCTAAGGCGTAAGGCCGCTTGTCTCAGTGATGCCCCACCAAGTACAGCAGCGGGAACAGGAAGATCCAGATGATGTCGACGAAGTGCCAGTAGAGGCCCACCACCTCGACGGGCGTGTTCCACTCGCGCGTGAAGCGCCCCTTGATGGCGTTGAGGAGCAGCCACGTGAGGAGGCCGAGTCCGATGATCATGTGGAGCGCGTGCATCCCCGTCATGGCGAAGTAGACGGAGAAGAAGATCTGTGCCGGCCGCGCGTAGCGCGCGTCGTCGAACAGGAAGTTCGGCCCCGGCACGAGGTGGTGCTCGAACTTGTCGGCGTACTCGACCACCTTCACGCCGAGGAACACCGCGCCGAGCAGGATCGTGAGCACCAGGAACAGCACCTGGCCCCGGCGCTCGCCGAGCTGGCCCGCCCGCACGGCCAGGGCCATGGTGAGCGAGGAGCCGATCAGGACGGCGGTGTTGAACGCGCCGAGCAGCACGTTGAGGTGATGGCTGGCGGCGACCCACCCGTCCGGATACCAGTACCGGTACAGGGTGTAGGCCATGAACATGCCGCCGAAGAACAGCACCTCGGTGACCAGGAACACCCACATCCCGAAGGTGGCGGCGTCCTGCTGCTGCTCCAGGTTGTCGAAGTGGTGCTGGAGCGCCGGGTGGTGCGCGGTGTCGGCGTGACCGTTAGGCAACGTGCTCCTCCTGGTGCGCGTAGTCGTACGCCGGGGCCGTCACGATCGGCGTCTCGATGAAGTTCTCCGTCGGCGGCGGCGAGGGAATCGTCCACTCGAGGCCCGTCGCCCCCCACGGGTTCGCGGTGGCCTTCGGGCCCTTCCGCCACGACCACGTGAAGTAGATCATCGGCAGCAGGTAGCCCGTGCCGAGGATCGAGGCGCCGGCGGTGGACAGCACGTTCAGCACCTGCCACTCCTCCGGGTACATGTGGTAGCGCCGCGGCATGCCCATGTAGCCGAGCAGGAACTGCGGGAAGAACGTGAGGTTGAACCCGACGAAGATCACGAGCGCGGCAAACCGCGCCCAGCCCTCCGGGTACAGCCGTCCGCTGATCTTCGGCCACCAGTAGTGCAGCCCGCCGAGGTAGGCCATGATCGTGCCGCCCACCATCACGTAGTGGAAGTGCGCCACGACGAAGTAGGTGTCGTGCACGTGCACGTCGAGTCCCATGGCGCCGAGGAAGAGGCCGGTGAGCCCGCCGATCAGGAACAGCCCGAGGAACCCGAAGGCGTAGATCATCGGGGCGTCGTAGGAGATCGACCCCTTGTAGAGCGTGGCCGTCCAGTTGAACACCTTGACGGCCGAGGGCACCGCCACGAGGTAGGTGAGCACGGAGAAGATCAGCCCGGCGAAGATCGACTGGCTGCTGACGTACATGTGGTGGCCCCACACGAAGAACCCGATGAGCGCGATGCCGAGGCTCGAGAAGGCCACGAACTTGTAGCCGAAGATCTCCTTGCGGGCGCCGGCGGCGATCAGCTCGCTGATCACGCCCATCGCCGGCAGCACCATCACGTACACCGCCGGGTGCGAGTAGAACCAGAACAGGTGCTGGTAGAGCACGGGATCGCCGCCGAGCGTCGGGTCGAAGATCCCGATGTGCAGCGTCCGCTCGAGCGCCACGAGCACGATCGCGATCGCCACGACCGGCGTGCCGAGGATCATGATCAGCGCCGTCGCGTAGTGGGCCCAGATGAACAGCGGCAGCCGGAACCACGTCATCCCGGGCGCCCGCATCTTGTGGATCGTGACGATGAAGTTGAAGCCGGTGAGGATGGACGAGAAGCCGCTGATGAAGACGCCGAGCCCCGTCATGATCACGTGGGTGTTGGAGGCCGCCGTGCTGTAGGGCGTGTAGAACGTCCAGCCCGTGTCCACCCCGCCGAGGATGACGGCGCCCATCGTGAAGAGGCCGCCGACCATGTAGACGTACCAGCTCAGCAGGTTCACGCGCGGGAAGGCGAGGTCCTTGGCGCCGATCATGATCGGCACGAGGAAGTTCCCCAGGACGGCCGGCACGGCCGGGATGAGGAAGAAGAACACCATCGCCACGCCGTGCATGGTGAAGAGCTTGTTGTAGGTCTCGGCCTCGAAGAGGTCGCCGAGCGGCGTGAGCAGCTCGAGCCGGACCATCAGGGCGAAGAGGCCGCCCACGGCGAAGAAGAACGTGACGCCGAACAGGTAGAGGAGGGCGATCCTCTTGTGGTCGCGCGTCAGGAGCCACGACTGCCACGTGTGGCCGTTCTCCAGGTAGTCCACGCGGGGGGCTGCGGTTGCGGTGTCCATTGTTGCGTGTCCTGCTGCCAATGACCGGGTCCCGGGGCGCGGTTACGGGGTGGCGGGCGCGCCGGCCGCCGCGGGCTGCGCGGCGGGCTGCCCGGCGGGCGCCGCGGTTGTGGCCGTTGGGGCTGCCGTGCCGGTCGGCCCGATCGACTTGATGTAGGCGAGCAGCTGCATGAGCTGCTCTTCGCTCACGAGGCCCTGGAAGGTCGGCATCAGCGGCTGGTACCCCTCGACGATCTTCGCCTGCGGGCTCATGATCGACTCGCGCAGGTAGTTCTCGTCGGCCTTGACGCTGGCGCCGGTCTGCAGCCGCACCGTCGTGCCGAACAGCCCCTTGAGCGACGGCCCGCGGCCGCCCGAATCGTCCCGGTGGCAGGTGACGCACGCCAGGTCGGTGAAGAGCTTCTGCCCCGCCTCGAGCATGTTCCCGCTCGCCGGTCCGCCAGCCAGCCACGTCTGGAAGGCCTGGGGCTCCATCACCGTCACCCACCCCACCATGCCCGAGTGCTTCATGCCGCAGTACTCGGTGCAGAACAGGTGGTACCGGCCCGGCTTGGTCGCGGTGAACCAGAGCGTCGTGGTGCGGCCCGGCACCGCATCCATCTTCACGCGGAACGCCGGGACGTACACGCTGTGGATCACGTCCTCCGACCCGATGATCAGCTTCACCGGCTTGTTGACCGGCACGTGCAGCTCGTTGATCTCGCGCTGCCCGGTGACGTGCTGGAACTTCCACATCCAGCGCTTCCCGACCGTGTAGATCTCCATCGTGTCGGAGGGCGGCTTGGCCAGCGCGAAGTACACGCTCGCCCCCCAGACGAACATCACCATCGCGAGCACGAGCGGGATCAGCGTCCACGTGATCTCGAGCGCCAGCGCCCCGTGCACCGGCACGCCCACCTGATCGGCGTGCCGGCGGCGGTATTTCGTCGCGAAGACGAAGACGAGCACCACCACGAGCACCGCGAAGAACGCCGTGACGGCGGTGATGAAGAAGTACAGGTTGTCCACCCGGCCCGCGAAGCCGGACGCCTGTTCAGGGAAGAGCGGAATGTTGAACATGACCCCTTACGCTCCGTGGCCCGCACCGGCGAGGCGGGCGCCCTGCCGGCCGCGCAGCCACGAGACGAACCAGAACGCCGCCAACGCCATCACCGTGAGCGCCCCGCCGATGCGCACGAGCGTCATCGCCACCAGCCCGTACTTCCCCGTGAGGGGATCGTAGTGGTAGCAGTAGAGCAGCAGCTGATCCACCGCGCTGCCGACCTTCTGCTCGGCGGCCTGCATGATCCCGAACTTCAGGTCGCGCGCCGAGTACTCGATCCCGAAGAAGTACTTCGAGACGCGCCCGGCGGGCGTCAGCACGATGGCCCCGGCGGCGTGGGCGAACTGCTTGGTCTGCTCGTCCCACACGTACTTGAACCCGACGGCCTGCGTGAGCTGCGCAATCGAGGCGGGGGGGCCCGTCAGGAAGTGCCACGCCCCCTCCGTCCCCGGGCGGTTGTAGCGCTCCGTGTAGGCCGCCTTCTTCTCCGCGGCGTGCCGCGGGGAGTCCTTCTCGTTGAAGCTCACCACCACGACCTCGAACTCGCGGCCCGCGTCGAACGTCAGCACGTCGAGCGCGCTCACCAGGCCCGTCAGCACCTGCGAGCACAGCATCGGGCATTCGTAGTACACGAGCGCCAGCACCACCGGCCGCGTGCCGAAGTAGTCGCCCAGGCGCACGGCCTTTCCGGTCTCGTCCCGGAACGGCAGGTCGAGTGGGACCTGCGCGTCGAGCTGCTGGTCGAACTTCACGTCCCGCAGCAGGTCGAACTTCTGGTCGGCGGGCGTGCCCATCTGCGACACCATGCGTCCCGGCCCCACCTGTGCCCAGCCCGGCGCGACGAGGGCGACCGTCGCGAGCAGGACGGCGAAGGTCACGCGCAGCGCAGCACTCACGCGCTGTGCCACGAGAGACGCCGCCACGACGCGGTACGCCGCGCCACACCCAACCCGCGATCCCGGCCTCATCGATCTCACCTCTCGCACGTGCGCTACCGTCCTCCGCCGTGGCCCCCGGCGGGCGTGGGAGGCGGCGCGGGCGCGGGACCAGACGGCGGCGCAGCGACACCCTCGGGGGCCGCAGCCCCCGCTTCCGCCCCAGCCGGGGCCTGCCCTGCCGCAGCCCCCGCCGGAACGGCGGGAGCGAAGGCCGGCCGCGGCGGCAGGCCCTTTTCGGCGACCAGTTCCATCGCCCGGCTCACCGGCACCTGCACCAGGCCGTTGGCCTTGTCCGCCCACGCGTACCTGGAAACCGACGCTGCCTCCCCCTGGCGGAACTTCGCCAGGTCCACGTACGGGGTGGTCTGCAGCCGCGGCAGCGGCGGCAGGCGATCACCCTGTCGATTGGCCACGACCGGCGGCTTCACGTCCTGCGCCACCTCGCGGTCGTAGAAGTACTCGAACACGAGCCACATCGCGCCCGTGACGATCGCCAGGAACACGACGACAAACGCGATGAGCTTCTCGACGCCCTGGAGGTTGGCGTCGGTCGTCTCGTGGCGGAGCGGGCCGCCGTGCCCCGGGCCGTGCCCGCCGTGGGGGTCAGTGTGAGCCATGTTCGGCCAGCGCCTTCTGGAAATACGGGTCGTTCACCGGCAGCACGGGGCGGCCGCGCAGCAGGTGCGCGAAGGCGGCGAACCACAGACCGCCGAGGCCGACCACCGTCGCGACGTGCTGCCAGTGCAGCGTGAACTGCTCGTGGAACTGGGGCGCCACCTGGAAGAACACGTCGACGATGCGCATGACGAAGACGAGCGCCGCGATCCGCGCGAGCATCCCGGCGTGCTGCTTGATGTTGGCCGAGAGCAGCAGCGCGAACGGCAGCGCGAAGTGCAGGAGCACGAGCGCGAGCATCACGTACTGCCACCCGTTGCTCAGGCGCCGCAGGTACCACGGGATCTCCTCGGGCAGGTTCGCCGACCAGATGATCAGGAACTGCGAGAAGGTGAAGTACGCGTAGAGCATCACGAACGCGAAGGTGAGCTTGCCGATGTCGTGGAAGTGCGAGTCCGTCACGACCCCGGCGAGCGGCGCCTCGCGCGAGAGCAGCGACAGGGTCATCGCCACGAGGCACAGCGCCGACAGGCCCGCCCCGCCCACCATGACGAACCCGTAGATGGTCGAGAACCAGTGCGGGTCCACCGACATCATCCAGTCCACGGACGCGAGCGACAGCGTCAGCCCGAACACGACGAGGCCCGGGCCGCTCACCTTGCCGAACCGCGTGTCGTACGGCGCGCCCGGGCGGGCGTCCTGCTCGCTCGACCACTTCGTGAGCAGGTAGGTCATCCCGCTCCACAGCGCGAAATAGATCACCGTGCGCAGGATCCAGAAGGGCGTGTTGAGGAACGGCTGCTTGTGCTGGAGGATCGGGTCTTTCGCCACCACCTCCGGCTGCGCCCACTCGTAGACGTGCGGCAGCCCGAGGGTCAGCGGGACGAAGAGCACCAGCATGAGCGGCAGCGTCCGCGCGCCCGCCTCGAGGATGCGCCGGATCACGAGGCCCCAGGCGCCGCCCGAGAGGTGGTGGACCATCAGGAGGCCGAGGCACCCGAGCGCCAGGCTCGTCCAGAAGATGAAGGCCCCGAGGTAGGCGTGGAAGAACTCGGCCGGGTTCGTCACCGCGCCGGCCACCATGGCCAGCACGCCGAGGCCGCCGACGAGCAGCGCCCGCTGCCGGATCCGATCGACGACGGCCGGCACCTCGAAGGACTGCGCGTTCATCGGCTCACTCATGGGTGCTGCCTCCGCCGTGGCCGGCCTCGCCCGACGGCGCGCCGCCCTCGAGCTGCCGCCGCTCCGCCTCCGTCAGGTCACCCACCGGCACGCGCCGGCTGTACTGCAGTGCCCGGATGTAGGCGACGACCGCCCAGCGGTCCTCGGGGGCGATCTGGGCGGAGTAGTCGAGCATCTGGCCGAAGCCGTTGGTGATCACGTCGAAAAAGTAGCCGTCTGGCTGCGCGCGCAGCCGTTCGAGGTGGAACGACGGCGGGGCCTTCAGGCCGCGCTGCACCACCATGCCGGTCCCCTCGCCGCCGAGCCCGTGGCAGGGCGTGCAGTACACGTTGAAACGGTTCTGTCCGCGCTCGAGCACCTCGCGCGTGGGGCGTACCGGGATGTCGGCCACGAGCGCCGCGCCGACCTTGCCGGTGTAGTAGCCCGCGTCGTCGCGCAGGAACCCGCGCGCGACCGTCCCCTCGACGAGCGGCCGGCTCGCCCGCTGGTCGGCGAAGAAGTCGCTGCGCTCGAGCGGGTCGTATCGCGGCGCCTGGTGCATGTCCTGGCGGCAGCCGCCGGAGACGGCCAGCAGCGCCACGCAGGCCGCAAGCGTGCCCGCCCGAGCGCGGCCGCGCTGCTCTGCTCGGCGCTGGCCGCCAGGCGCTGGGTTGCTCTTGTCATTCCGCAACGTCGTTCACCTCGGTGGCGCCCACGCTCTCGAGGAAGCGCCGCGCCTCGGCCCGGTCGAACCGCGGGTCGGCGGCTTCGATGCACAGGAAGAACGCGTCGGTCGACGCGTGCGCGCGGAACCGCGCCACGTTGAACACCGGGTGGTACGGGCGCGGCAGCCCGTTGAACACCAGCATGCTCAGCAGCGACGTGATCCCCGCAAACAGGATCGTCGTTTCGAAGGTGGGCACGATGAAGGCCGGCCAGCTGTTGAGCGGGCGGCCGCCGATGTTCAGCGGGTAGCCCGAGAACATCGCCGGCACCCAGTCCACCGACACCCCGGAGGTGTAGTAGGCCAGGCCGAACCCGAAGGCCATCCCGGCGATGCCGGCGCCGAGCACCGCCTTCTGCACCTTCCTGTCGGCGAGGCCGAGCGTCTCGGCGAGGCCGTGGATCGGGATGGGCGTATAGGCGTCCATCTTCCGGTAACCCGCGGCGTACGCCGTCCGCGCCGCCTCGAGCAGCTGCTCGGGGGTGGCGAACTCCCCCATCACGCCGTGCACCCCGGCGGGGGTGGTCGTCTGCGCGCTCATGCCCGTCCCCTATCCCTCCATCATCTCGACGTGTTTGCCCGGGCTGGTGCGGTGCACCAGCTCGCGCATCTCGAAGATCGAGATCATGGGCAGCACCCGCACGAACAGGTAGAAGAGCGTCAGGAACAGCCCCATCGTCCCGATGAAGAAGTTCCAGTCCCAGATGGTGCCCGCGTACTGGCCCCACGAGGAGGGGAGGAAGTCGCGGTGCAGGCTGGTGACGATGATCACGTACCGCTCGAGCCACATCCCGATGTTCACGATGATCGAGATGATGAAGAGCGGCACGACCGACGTGCGGATCGTCTTGCTCCAGAGCAGCTGCGGCACGATGCCGTTGCAGAGCACGAGGAGCCACAACGCCCACCAGTAGGGCCCGGTCATGCGGTTCCAGATGACGAAGCGCTCGGCCGGCACGGCGCTGTACCAGGCCACGAACGCCTCCATCATGTAGCCGTAGAACACGATCCAGCCCGTGGCCAGCATCACCTTGGCCATCGCGTCGAGGTGGCGCTCGGTGATGAGCCCTTCCAGCTTGTAGACCTTCCGCAGCGGGATGAGCAGCGTCAGCACCATCGCGAAGCCCGAGAAGATCGCGCCGGCGACGAAGTACGGCGGGAAGAGCGTGGCGTGCCAGCCCGGGATGAGCGACACGGCGAAGTCGAAGCTCACCACCGTGTGCACCGAGAGCACGAGCGGGGTGGAGAGGCCGGCGAGCAGCATGTAGGCCGTCTCGTACCGGCGCCAGTGCGCGGCCGACCCGCGCCAGCCCATGGAGAGCACCCCGTAGATCAGCTGCCCCGCCCGCGTCTTCGCCCGGTCGCGCATCGTCGCCAGGTCGGGGATGAGGCCGGTGAACCAGAACACCGCCGAGATCGTGCCGTAGGTGGAGACGGCGAACACGTCCCAGATGAGCGGGCTGCGGAACTGCGGCCACATCTGCATCGTGTTCGGGATCGGCAA
>Ga0079037_100000640_pt1 | contig 16372 bp, 13 predicted proteins | sample Mud3Dept4metaG_FD_71479 | JGI IMG/M metagenome (GOLD analysis project Ga0079037, IMG submission 71479) | Freshwater wetland microbial communities from Ohio, USA, analyzing the effect of biotic and abiotic controls - Mud 3 Core 4 Depth 4 metaG | ecosystem: Environmental > Aquatic > Freshwater >... | reverse complement strand
GTGCCCTCGAGCCCCAGCGGGCCAACGGCGACGCGATCCCCCGGCGCTGGCCGGACCGCGGGGCGGGTCGGGGAGGCGGGGGCGGCTGGCACGGCCACCGGGGTCACCTCCGAACGTACCCGCTCAGCGATCCCGTCGAGCGTCGCCCTGGCCTCGGCGCGCACGGCGCCAGTGTCGCCCGTGGAGAGCGGCGTCTGGGCTGCCATGCTTCGACGGGCAGCCTGCGACACGAGCGTGGCGGCCCGCCGCTTCACGTCCTCGACGACCGCGTCGATCTCGCGGCGCGCCTCGCGCAGCCGGTCCTCCACCTGCGCGTCGATGCGGTGCTTCACCTGCTCTTCCTTCCGACGCAGCGCCTCCTCGCGCTGGCGGAACCGGGTGTCCTGTTCGGCCAGCTGGGTCCGCTCCCTCGAGAGGAGGCGCCGGTCGTGCTCGAGCGCGTGGAGCTCGGCATCCATCCGGGCGAGGTGCTCGGCGAGCTGGGCCTCGCGATCGGTCTGGAAGCGGCGCGCCGTGGCGATCACCGAGTCGGGCAGGCCCAGCCGGGCCGCGATCTCGAGCGCCAACGACCGCCCCGGGGAGCCGTAGACCAGCCGGTAGGTCGGCTCGAAGCCGTCGGGCGTGAACCCGAAGGCGGCGCACACGACGCCGGGCGTCGTGGACGCGTAGCTCTTGAGCGTGTCGTAGTGCGTCGTGGCGAGAACCATGGCGCCGCGCTCCTTGAAGCGCTCGATGACGGCCATCGCCAGGGCCCCGCCCTCGAGCGGGTCGGTGCCAGCGCCCACCTCGTCGAGCAGGACGAGCGCCGGCGTCTGCAACGCGCGGTCCATACCGGCGATGTTGGTGACATGCCACGAGAAGGTGCTCAGGTTGGCATCGATCGACTGCTCGTCCCCGATGTCGGCGAACACGCACCGGAACACCGGGAGGCGCGCGCCCTCGGCCGTCGGCACGTGCAGTCCCGACTGCGCCATGAGCGCGAGCAGCCCGGCCGTCTTCAGGGCCACGGTCTTGCCGCCGGTGTTGGGCCCGGTGATCACCAGGACCGAGGTGGGCGGCACGATCCGCAGGTCCACGGGCACCGGCCCCGACTCGCGCACGTGGCGCACACCGCCGTCCTCCACGCTCTCCGCGAGCCGGGCCTGGACGGCCGGGATCAGCAGCGGATGCCGCGCGGCGGGGAGGTCGAGCGCGCCGTCTGGCTCGAGCACGGGCGCAACGCCGTCCACCATGCGCGAGAATCGCGCGCGCGCCTGCAGGAGGTCGAGGTCGGCCGCGGCCTCGAAGGCGTGCTGCAGTTCGGCCGGCCGGCTCCGGAAGGCATCGGTCAGGGCCAGGAGGATGCGCTGGACCTCGCGCGCTTCCTGCTCCTGCAGCGCGACGATGTCGTTGTTGATCTCGACGGTGCTGAGCGGCTCGAGAAAGAGACTGGCCCCGCTGCCGGAGGCGCCGTGCACGATGCCAGGGATGGCGCTGCGGTGCTCGGTGCGGACGAGGAGCACGTAGCGCCCGTTGCGGTCGGTGACGACTTGGTCCTGGAGGTACTTCGCGGTGTCACGGCCGCGGAGGTAGGACTCGAGCGTACCGCGCAGCCGGGTGCGCTGCCGCCGCAGCCGATCGCGGATGCTGCGCAGCTCGGGGCTGGCGTGGTCGAACACCTCGCCGGTGGGGTCGATGGCCCGGCGGATGTCCCCGATCTCGTGGTCGAAGGACGCCACGCCGGCGGCGATGGCGCCGAGCAGCGGGAAGGCCTCGCGTGGGGCCCGGCGCACGTTGTGGGCGCACTGCTCGACGGACTCGAGAAAATCGGCCAGACCGGTGAGCTGGCGGGGCTCGAGTGGCCGGTTCTCGACGGCCATGCCCGTGATGGTGGCGTCGAGGTCGGCGGGGGCGCGAAGGGGCAGGCCGGCGTGCTCGGCGAGGAACCGGACCGCCTCCGACGTCTGAGCCAGGGCGCGCCTGACCGTCGCGGGGTCGGTGGCCGGGGCCAGGCCCGCGAGGCGCGCGGCACCGAGCGGGGTCAGCGCGAGGCCGCAGACCACGTCCACGATGCGGTCGAATTCGAGGGCCCGCAGGGTGCCGGAAGTCATGAGCGGGAAGCGCGGCGCAAGAGCCCCCGGGCCGGATGGCCAAACGAGCGCGGCAACCGGGGAACTAGAAAGCTTAGCACGTTCCGGTGTCCGTCGATCGGGCCGCGCCTCGCCGGGCAGGCTTTGGCCGCGGCGATCGCTCGTCAGGTCGTCTCCCTCGTGTGTTGCGTTGGTCCGGGGGCCCCAATGCCCGCCCGCATAAGATCCCACGCGCCTGGCGTCCTCGCGCGCCGGCGCACGCCCTCGCTTGTCGCACCGCAGCAAGCGTGTGCTAGAATCACCGTTTGGCACCCAGCGTGCAAGGTCCAGCCAAACGATGACTGTGTTCGAGACCGCCGTCCTCGCGGCCTATTTCTTCGTGCTCGCCATCCTCGCTGTCTACGGCTGGCATCGCTACTACATCGTATTCCTCTACCGGAAGTACCGCGACAACGTGCCGGTGGACCGGCCGTTGCCGGACCCGCTCCCGGTCGTCACCGTCCAGTTGCCGATCTTCAACGAGATGTACGTCGTCGACCGGCTCGTGGACGCGGTATGCCGGATCGAGTACCCGCGGGAGTTGCTCGAGATCCAGGTGCTCGACGACTCCACCGACGAGACGCGCGCCGTGGCCGAGCTCGCGGTTCGCCGCGCCGCGGCGCAGGGGTTCGACATCAAGTACCTGCACCGCACCGACCGGACCGGCTTCAAGGCCGGCGCCCTCGACGAAGGGCTGCGGGTGGCCCGCGGGCGGTTCGTCGCCATCTTCGACGCCGACTTCCTGCCCTCGCCCGACTTCCTGCAGCGGACGCTGCCGCACTTCGCCAACCCGCGGGTCGGCATGGTGCAGGCCCGCTGGGGACATCTCAACGAGGACTACTCGCTGCTCACGAAGATTCAGGCCATCCTGCTCGACGCGCACTTCGTGCTCGAGCACGGCGGGCGCAACCGTGGCGGATGTTTCTTCAACTTCAACGGCACGGCGGGGATCTGGCGGCGTGAGGTGATCGGGGCGGCCGGCGGGTGGCAGCACGACACGCTCACCGAGGACCTGGACCTCAGTTATCGGGCGCAGCTCCAGGGCTGGACGTTCGTCTTCCTCCCGGGCGTGGTGGCCCCGGCGGAAGTGCCCGTCGAGATGAATTCGTTCAAGTCGCAGCAGCACCGCTGGGCGAAGGGCTCCATCCAGACCGCGCTGAAGCTGCTGCCGGCGCTGCTGAGCGCGCCGCTGCCGCTGCGCACGAAAGCCGAGGCGTTCTTCCACCTCACGGCCAACCTGAACTACTTGCTGATGATCGCGCTCTCGATCCTCATGTTCCCGGCGATGTACGTCCGGTACAACATGGGCTGGTACGAGATGCTGCTCATCGACGTGCCGTTCTTCTTCGCGGCCACCTGGTCGGTGGCGTACTTCTACATGGTCAGCCAGCGCGAGCTCTACCCGACGACGTGGACCCAGCGGATCAAGTACCTCCCGCTGCTGATGTCGATCGGAATCGGCCTGACGGTGAACAATGCGCGCGCAGTCATCGAGGCGCTCACCGGCCGCCAGACCGAGTTCGCGCGCACGCCGAAGTACGGCATCGAGCGGCGCACCGACGAGTGGAGCGACAAGAAGTACCGGCAGAGCATGGCGTGGCAGCCGATCATCGAGGTGGGCCTCGGCCTGTACTTCACGGCCACGGTCTTCTACGCCCTGTCGAACGGCCTCTACGCGTCGCTGCCGTTCCTGCTCCTCTTCCAGGTCGGCTTCCTCTACACCGGCCTGCTCTCGCTCCTCCAGCAGTACGCCGGCGACGACGTGATGCTCGGCACAGAAGTCGTGAAGTAGGGCGGGGCCTCAACTGCGCCAGCACCGTGCCGGGTTGCCCCAGGGCGGGATTGCCGTAGGGCGGGGCTTCAGCCCCGCCAGAGCCCGTGCCCATGGCGCGGCTGGGCGGGCGTCAGCCCCGCCGGCCTGGCTCCCCTCCGACCCCTGCCACCCGTAGCGGCGCCGATCCCATCGGCACCAGCGTGACCCCGCCCAGGCGAACCTGCACCGGAGGGGCCTCCCAGGGGTTGCCTCCGTCGCCGAGCGTCGACCGCACGACCTCCGGCCGCGTGGCGATGGCCTCCGGGCGAATCTCCGGGTGGCTGGCCGCGCGTGCGTCGCGCGGCACCAGGTCCGCGTCGTGGAACCCCGGCAGTGCGTGGTCGCGCGTCACCACCGCGCGATGGGGAACCGGCATCACGAACTGCAAGGGACCGCGCAGCACGGCCGCGTGGCCCGTGGCGTACGGCACGACCTCGACGTGCGGCCGGAAGTCGATCGTCACCGTCGCGAAGGCCGGCCAGGTCCTGTGGAGCCGCCACCAGCCCGTGCCAGCCCGCACGTCGGCGCCCGCGGCGTGCACGGTCATGTCCGGGGCCCACGCCGGCTGCCTCAGGTACAGGGCAAAGGCCGCGGGCTCGCTCGTCCGCACCTCGAGCCGCACGTCGTCACCGAAGGGGTAGCGGGTGTGCGCCACGAGCTCGACGTGCGCACCGCCAAGCACCGCGCGCACGTGCAGCGGGCCGTAGAGCACCAGCGCCAGCCCGGGCTCGTGGAGGGTGGCCATCCAGGCGCGGCCCACGTACTCAGGTAGCGCGCGACCAGCGTTGGGCGCGCAGCAGCACGCCACGTCGTCGTGGGTGGGCGAGAACTTGAAGCGGCCATGGCCCCGGCCGCCGGCCGTTGCGTCCCGTTGCGCGGCGATCGCGCTCGTGCGGGTGTCGGCCGAGAGATACGACACGGCGCGGCCGTCGGTGAGCCTCGCGCCCTGAAACGCGTTGAACAGCAGCCGCTCGAGCGTGTCGGCCCAGCTCGGGATCGACGTCTTCTCGACGAGGCTGGCGAGACTCGCGCCGAGCTCGACGGTGGTACACAGCTCGTACGCCGCGTCGGGGCCCATCTGGCGGCGGATGTTCTCGTCCCCGGGCAGCGCGCCGTGCGGGAGCACGAGTTCGCGCAACCGCGCCGCGGCCGCAGCACGCGCACGATCGAGGTCCTCGCGCGGCGTCACGGTCCCGGCAAACAGCAGGGCGCGGAGGTGCGCCGCCGTGTGGACGGCGTGACCCGACCACGGCGCGTCCCCGAGCAGCACCGGGAGGGCGAGGTCGTCGTTGGGGCACGGCGACGCCGCCGAGAAGTCGTCGTAGAGCCACGCGGCGAAAGCGCCGTGCACCGGGTCGCCGGTGAGGCGATGCAGCTCCTCGAGCACGTCGGTGTAGCAGAGCCCGTGGGTGAGGCCCGTGAGACCGCTCGCGCGGGTCGTGGGCACCACCCGGAAATACGGGCGGCCCGGGCCGTAGCAGCGCTGCGTGAGCGCCGCGCAGGCCTGCACGGCCGACAGGTCGTCCGGGTTCCCGGTGAACGCGTGCCGGGCGAGCAGCGGGAGCAGGGCCCGGCTCTGCGCCCACAGTTCCCCGTTCTCGCCGGGCGGGTGGGCGTACCGCCGGTCCGGAGGGTAGATGCCGATGTAGCCGTCCGCGTCGCGTGTGGCGGCGAGGGCATCGAGCAGCCGGTTCACCCTCGCGAGGTGCGCCGGGTCGCCCGCGAGGTGCGCCGTGAGCGTGTAGCCAAGCAGCCAGTTGCCGCGCGTCTCGGCGTCCCACCACGCCTCGGAGGGCGCACCCGCCGGGCTCCGGCTGGAGAAGAGGTTGCCGGCGGCGCGCGGCGTCAGCGCGTCGAGGCACCCCGTGAACCCGGAGACCAGGTCACGCCGCAGCTGGTCCCGCATCCAGCCGGTGGGCCGGATGCAGCGGCGGGGGAGCGCGCGGAGGCGTGGCGTCTCGGGCACGGCGGAGCGGAGCCGCGCACAATCATATGCGCGAGGTCCGTGCACCCGCCTCGGGTCCGCTGGCGTGACCCTCGCGCCGCCGGGCGCTGGGCGTGGCCCCGTGCAAGCGTCGTCCGGGCGCACGGCGCAGGGCGTAAGGCTTAGGGCGTAAGGCGTAAGGCGTACGGCGTAGGGCGCTATAATTCCAAGTTCCACATGGACCCGCGGTTCGTCCGGAACTTCTCCGTCATCGCCCACATCGACCACGGCAAGTCCACGCTGGCCGATCGCTTCCTCGAACTCACTGGCGCCCTGCAGGCCCGCGAGATGGAGGCGCAGGTGCTCGACAGCATGGACCTCGAGCGGGAGCGCGGCATCACGATCAAGGCCCACGCCGTGCGCCTGTCGTACCGGACGACCGCCGGACAGGACTACGTCCTCAACCTGATCGACACGCCCGGGCACGTGGACTTCTCCTACGAGGTGACCCGGTCGCTCGCGGCCTGCGAGGGCTCGCTGCTGCTCATCGACGCGAGCCAGGGCGTCGAGGCGCAGACGCTCGCCAACGCCTACCTCGCCGTCGAGCACAACCACGAGATCATCCCCGTCATCAACAAGATCGACCTGCCGAGCGCACAGGTGGACGAGTGCCGCCGGCAGATCGAGGACATCGTCGGGCTCGACGCGAGCCACGCGATCCTCACGAGCGCGAAGGAGGGCATCGGCGTCCGCGACGTGCTCGAGGCCATCGTGGAGCGGCTGCCGGCGCCGCGCGGCTCGTCGTCGGCCCCGCTCAAGGCGCTCATCTTCGACTCGTGGTACGACGCCTACCGCGGCGTCATCGTGCTCATCCGTGTCATCGACGGCGCGATCCACGCCGGCATGAAGGTACGGTTCATGAGCACCGGCCAGGACCTCGAGGTGGAGCAGCTGGGCGTGTTCCAGCCGAAACCCGTCGTGGTCGATCGCCTCGGCGTTGGCGAGGTGGGCTTCCTCATCGCGGGCGTCAAGCGAGTTGCCGACGCGAAGATCGGCGACACGGTTACGGAGACCGCGCGGCCCGCGAGCGAGGCGTACCCCGGCTTCACGGAGATGAAGCCGATGGTGTTCGCCGGGATCTACCCGGTCGAGGGGCACCAGTACCCGGAACTGCGCGACGCGCTCGAGAAGCTGCGGCTCAACGACTCCTCGTTCGTGTTCGAGCCCGAGACCTCGGCGGCGCTGGGCTTCGGGTTCCGCTGCGGGTTCCTGGGCCTGCTGCACATGGAGATCGTGCAGGAGCGCCTGGAGCGCGAGTTCGACGTGGATCTCGTGACCACGGCACCCGGCGTGCTCTACCGGGTGACGACCACCGATGGCGAGGTGCAGGAGATCGACAGCCCGGCGAAGCTGCCCGACCCCGGCCGCATCGCCAAGCTCGAGGAGCCGATCATCACCGCGATGATCCTCACGCCCTCGGAGTACGTCGGCGGGATCCTACAGCTGTGCCAGGAGAAGCGCGGCGTCCAGCAGCACCTCGAGTACAAGGCCAGCGATCGCGTGCTCGTCACCTACGAGCTGCCGTTCAACGAGGTGGTGCTCGACTTCTACGACCGGCTCAAGACGATCTCGCGCGGCTACGCCTCCCTCGACTACCACGTGAGCGGCTACTGGGAGTCGCCGCTGCAGAAACTCGACATCCTGGTCAACGGCGAGCCGGTGGACGCGCTGTCGGTGATCGTGCACCGCGACACGGCCTACCAGCGCGGGCGCGCGCTCGCCAGCAAGATGCGCGAGCTCATCCCGCGCCAGATGTTCGAGGTGGCGATCCAGGCCGCCATCGGCGGCCGCATCGTCGCCCGCGAGTCGGTGAAGGCGCTGCGGAAGAACGTGATCGCGAAGTGCTACGGCGGTGACATCTCGCGGAAGCGGAAGCTGCTCGAGAAGCAGAAGGAAGGCAAGAAGCGCATGAAGCGCGTGGGCCGGGTCGAGATTCCACAGGAGGCCTTCCTGGCGGTGCTGAAGGTGGGCGAGGGCGAGTAGCCCGGTTACGGTCCTGTCGCTCGTCGCCACCGATTCGGCGGGCGCCGGCGAAGCCGGCACCTCCGGTCAACACAAGACGGGGCGCTCGGCACGGCGTCGAACTTGCAATGCTCACGGGCTCCCTCCGGGCCGCCCGTCGTCGCGGAGAGTCATGGGGCGTAATCAGAAGGTGGGAACGCAGCGCCGAGAGGGTGAACCGGCCCGTGCCGACGTCCGCGGGCGCGCCCGCGAGGGGACACCGGCCCCGTACCGGAAGTCCACCGTGCGGGAGTACTTCGAGTCGATTGCCATCGCGGTGATCCTGGCCCTGTTCGTGCGCACCTGGGTGGTGCAGGCGTTCAAGATCCCGACCGGGTCGATGGAGAACAACTTGCTCATCGGGGACCACCTGGTGGTGAACAAGTTCGTGTTCGCGCCAACCGGCGGCGCCGTCGAGCGCGCTGTGTTGCCCGTCGCCGAGGTGAAGCGCGGCGACATCGTCGTGTTCAAGTACCCGGAGGACCCGGAGCGCGACTTCATCAAGCGCATCATCGGGCTGCCCGGCGAGACGATCGAGGTGCGGCAGAAGGTGGTGCACGTGAACGGCCGGCCGCTCGACGAGCCCTACGTGCACTACCTGCGGCCGGCGGGCGGCGGCGCCCACGAGTTCACCTCCTTCGACGTACGGGACACCTACGGCCCGGTGACCGTGCCCGCCGGCCACGTCTTCGTGATGGGCGACAACCGGGACAATTCGCAGGACAGCCGCTACTGGGGGTTCCTGCCGCAGCACTACATCAAGGGGAAGGCGCTGCTCGTCTATTGGTCCTACGACGGTGGCCCCGCGGCCGCGGCCGGCGGCGGCCCCGGGGCCACGCTGCGGCGGGTGGTGTCGGTGGCCACGAACTTCTTCACGCGCACGCGGTGGGACCGGATGTTCCACCAGATCCAGTGAGCCGGCCGACCGGGGAGGCACGATCATGCGGACCCTGATCAAGCTCGCGCTGTTCGCCCTCGTGCTGAATGCGGCGGCGCACGTCGTGCCGGTGTTCTGGAACTACGTGAAGTTCCGGGACGCCGTGGAGGAGACGGCGAAGTTCTCGAGCCGGCGGTCCGAGCGCGAGGTGCAGGAGCGGGTGCTCACCATCGCGCAGCGGTTCGACGTGCCCGTGACGCTGCAAGGGATCGCGGTGCGCAAGCAGAGCGACCGCACCTATGTCGAGATGGCCTACACGATGCCGCTCGAGTACTTCCCGGGGCGGTCCTACCCGATGCAGTTCACGGTGAAGGTGGAGGGTGTGCCGCCTCCCTACGCCGAAGTCCTGCCCTGAGCGGTTTCCGACTGGAGCCCCGCGCTGACCGCCTGCGCCACGGCGACGGCGGTCTGCGGGAGCATCACGCGCAGGCGGAAGCGCTGTGCCACGAAACCCGTGTCGTGACCCGGCCCACCGGGCCGTGCTCACCCGCGGAGCGCCATTTCCGTGCGGCTGGCGTGTCCCTCGGCCCGCACGAGCAGCTCCGCACCCTCCCGCCGGAAGTTCGCCGCCGCCTCGGGGTCTGATAGCCCGTCGAGGTTGATCTCCACGTTCTCGCGTGCGCCGCGCAAGCCGGCGAGCAGCAGGCCGATGGCCACCCTGACGTCACTTGCCGCGGCCGGGTTGCCGTGCGCGGCCACCGCGGGGGCGTGCCCCAGCGCCTCCGCGCAGGCACGCACCGTGTCGAGCGGCGTCGTGGTCGCCGTGAGCATCGCCTCACGGATTGCCGTCTTGCGCGCCGCCTTCTCGCTGTCGGAGACCTTGGGGAGACGGTAGGCTGCCACCACGGCGTCGTAGGCCGTGGCGTCCTCGTCCACGAGGCGCGTGAGCCGGTCACGGATCGCCAGCAGCGCCGGCCACGCCTGCGAGAGGGCCGTTCGGTCCTCGTCGCTGCCGTGACGAGTCTTGGTCATCCCCGCCACCATGGCCAGCAGCGCGGTCCCCACCGCGGCCGACAGTGCTGCCGCGGAACCGCCGCCCGGCGTGGGTGAGGGGGCGCTGAAGTCCTGGAGCAGGTCGGCGAGGGTTCTCGTGGTGAGCATGAATGTCCTCAGTGGCGTGCGGGCGCGGATCCGGACGGCGCTGGCCCCACGACAATCGCTCCGTGCTTGATGACGTGGCGGACGGTGTCGGTGCCCACCCGCAGCAGGTCGGCCAGGTCCCCGCCGAGGATCACCGCGTCGGCGAGCTTGCCAGCCTCGAGGCTGCCCACCTCGTGCTGCAGATCGAGCGCGCTGGCGGCGTTGATGGTGGCACCGACCACCGCCTCTTCGAGCGTCAGGCCCATGCCGAAGCAGGCGAGTGTGATGGCGAAGGGCATCGACGGGGAGAGGCCCCCGCCGGGGTTGATGTCGGAGGCGAGCGCCACGGGCACGCCCGCGGCGATCAGATCGCGCGCCGGCGCGAAGCGCCCGAGCTTGAGGTAGAACGCCGCGGCAGGCAGCAGCGTGGCGACCACACCGTGTGCCGCCAGGGCGCGGATCCCGTCGGGCGGGACGTGGATCAGGTGGTCTGCCGATCGGGCGCCCACACGCGCCGCCACCAGGGACCCGCCGCTCGGCCCCAGCTCGTCGGCGTGGATGCGCGCGCGCAGGCCGGCGGCCTGGCCTGCGCGGAGGATCGCCTCGGCTTCCTCCGGCGTGAACACGCCGTCCTCGCAGAACACGTCGCACCACGCGGCGAGGCCCTGCGCCGCAACGCGTGGGATCATCTCGCTGACGACGAGATCCACGTACTCCTGACGGCGGTGACGGTACTCGAGCGGGATCTCGTGCGCGCCCATGAAGGTGGGGACGAGGCTCACGGGTTGCACGGTGGCCAGCCGGGCCGTGGCGCGCAGCATCTTGATTTCGGCGGCCGTGTCGAGGCCGTAGCCGCTCTTCACCTCGCAGGTGGTGGTGCCGTGTCGCAGCATCTCGGCCAGGCGCGGCCGCGCCGCCGCCACGAGATCGTCCTCGCTGGCGGCGCGCGTGGCCGCCACCGTCGAGACGATGCCACCGCCCGCCGCGGCGATCTCGGCGTAGGTGGCCCCGGCGAGCCGCTGGCGCAGTTCCCGTCGCCGATCGCCCGCGTAGACGAGGTGCGTGTGGGCGTCCACGAACCCCGGCAGCACCGTGCAGCCGCGGGCATCGAGGGTGACGCACCCGGCGCCGGGGCGCACGGCCGATCGACACTCGGCGGTCGTGCCGGCAAACACGATGCGTCCGCCTCGGGCGGCGAGGGCACCGTCGTCGATGAGCCCGGCCTCGCGCTGTGCGAGCCCAGCCCGGGGGGCGGGCCCGGCGCAGGTCACGAGCGTGTCGGCGTTGAGCACGAGGAGGTCGGCGTCGATCACGGGTGGTGCTCCAGCTCGGAGGAAAAGGTGACACTTTCCTATTTCGGAAAAGGTGACACTTTCCTATTTCAAGCCCTCAGCAAGATAGGAAAGTGTCACCTTTTCCCGGCGAATAGGAAAGTGTCACCTTTTCCCGGAAGCCGGTGACAGGCGGCCGGCTGCGGCCGCTGCCGTGATGCCGGCGATGTGCACGCGCTTGTCGCGAGCGCGCGTGCCGGCCACGAGCGACACGTGCCGGCGCGGCACACCGAGGCGATCGGCGAGGAAAGCCACGAGCGCCTCGTTGGCGGCTCCCTCGACCGGTGGGGCCGCCAGCCGCACGAGCAACGCCCCTTCCCGCACGCCGGCGACGACGGTGCGGCCCGCGCGCGGGATCACGCGCAGGGTGATGCTACACCCATCACGCTCCGCGGTGAGATACGACGGTGTGGGCTCGGGGCGCTCAGCCACCGAAGCCGGCGGTGGGCAGAGGCCTCACCTCGTGGAGCGCTTCGCTCTGGCGGGGCTCGACAACCCGCGGGCGGTGCAGCAGGAGCTTCTCGTCGCGGTCGCCGAGGTCCTTCGCACGGATGAACTGCAGGGCGTTGCCGAGCGTGGCGATCGAGGCCTCGAGCGACGACTCGACGTCGCGGCGGCGCATCTTCAGCTCGTGGATCTCCCGGTCGATCTCTTCGAGGCGGGCCTGTGACTTCTCGAGGATGAGGTCGGCGCGGCCCTCGGCCTCGCGCACCACCATCTTGGCTTCCTGCTCGGCGTTCTCGCGAATCTGGTCGGCGAGCCGCTGAGCTGTGAGCAGCGTGTTGCGCAGGTTGACCTCGCGGTCACGATGCTCGACGAGGTCCTGCTCGGCCCGGGCGAGGCTCTGCTTGAGGGCGTCGATCTCCCGCAGCGCCTGCTCGTAATCGTCGGCCGCTTCGGCGAGGAAGGTCCGCACCTCGTTCTTGTCGTAGCCGCGCATGGCCGTGGCGAACTGCGTCTGGCGGAGGTCCAGGGGCGTGACTTTCATGGCGTCGGTTGGCGGCGGCCCCGGGCCTATCCCGTGAGCGCACGCTCTACGGGAGTTTTCGGCCGCTCGGCCCCCGGTCTTCAGGGGGTGGGGAGGCGGACGCCGAAAATGGCCGTGCCGACGCGGACGAGGGTGGCGCCCTCCTCGATGGCCACCTCGAAGTCGTGGCTCATGCCCATCGACAGCTCGCGGAGCATCCCGGCCGGGACGCCGCGTGCGGCGAGGCCGTCCCGGACCGCCCGCAACTGGCGGAAGAAGGGGCGCGTTCGACCCGGATCCTCGAAGTAGGGCGGGAGCAGCATCAACCCGACGAGGGCGATGGCCCGCAGCCCGGCGGCGGCATCGAACAACCGCTCGACCTCGTCGAGGGGCGCCCCGAACTTGGTCGCCTCCCGGGCGAGATCCACCTGGACGAGGGCCTCCACCCGCTCGCCGCGTTCGGTGGCGGCCAGGTCCAGCTTCCCGAGGAGCTCCACGCTGTCCACGGAGTGGATGAGGCAGAAGGGTCCGATGGCCTTGCGGGCCTTGTTGGACTGGAGGTGCCCGACGAGGTGCCAGCGCAGGTCGAGGTCGGCGAGGGCCTCACGCTTGGCCAGGGCCTCCTGGATGCGGTTCTCACCGAAGTCGCGCTGGCCTGCCGCATGCGCCTCGCGCACGGCGTCGGGCCCGAAGGTCTTGGAGATGGCAACGAGGCAGACCGCGGAGGCGGGGCGGCCGGACCTCGCGGCGGCCAGCTCCATGCGGGCGCGGACCGCCGCGAGTTGCTCGGCGATATGGCCGCCGGGGCCCGGCGGGCTCACTTCTTCAGCGTGGCGAGGATGCCCTTGCACTGCTCGGCGTACTGGCCCGTCGGCGCGAGCGTGAGGTACTTCTCGAAGTGCTCGATCGACTCCTTCATCGCGCCCTCGTTGAGGTGGGCCATGCCCGTCCAGTACTGCGCCTCGGCGTGATCCGGGTTGACCTTGACGGCCTCCTCGAACTGGTGCTTGGCCTCGGCCATCTTCCCGGCGTTCCAGAAGATCACGCCCTGGTTGAAGAGCGCGTCGGCATTGCTGCCAAGGCTCGACCCGAGCGTGCCCTGGCGCTTGGTGGCCTCCTCGGTCATCTGCGCCGCCTCGGCAAACCGCTTCTGCGCGTTGTACACGGTGCCGAGTGCGTTGTAAGGCTCCGGGCTGTCGGGCTTCAGTTCCAGGGCCTTCTTGTAGTTGGTCTCGGCGTTCGCGTAGTCCTGCTTCTGCAGGTACGAGCTGCCCATGTTGTAGTAGCAGGCATAGCAGTCGGCGCGCATGGCCGCCGCCTCGCCGAACCTCGCGATCGCCTCGTCGTGGTTGTTCACCTGGCTGGCCGCAACGGCCGCGTCGAACACCTTCTTGAAGGCGTCGAGCTTGATCGCCTCTTCCTTGGTCATCGACGGCACGGCCGAGGGGTTCAGCGTGAAGTTGGTCTCGACCGAGGCCCCGAGGCCCACGCGCACGTCGAAGGACTGCGAGCCGAGCTTGTCCTTGTCGGCCGTGAGCTTGTAGTTGCCCGGGCTCAACCCGATCTGGATGTACTCGCCCTTCTTGTTCGTCTTGACCTCGAACTTCCGCGTCATGCCCGACATGAACTCGATGGTCACGCGGGCGCCTTCGACGGGCTGGTTCTGGGCATCGAGCACCTTGCCCTTGACCATGCCGCTCGACTGCGCGAACGCGGGAACGCTGAGCACGACGGCGGCGAGAACCGCGAGGACCGCGGCGAGCCGGCGTGCGGTGATGAACCGAAGCATCATGCCCTCCGGGGAATGAGGACCGCCCCAGGACAGGGCGGCTGACAGGCACAGTTTACACCGAAGACCTGGAGGCGCCGGCCCGGCCGCGGCCAATCGGACGGGGTCCATCGGCCCGTGCCACCCGACGGCGCGGGACGGGGCGCACGTTGCTGATCACGAATTCGGACACCGCTCCGCGCGAGGCCCCGCGGCAGTTGATGGCGCGCCGGGCCTCGACGACGTGCGTGCGCAGACCCGCGGCTCGCGCGGCCGCGTCGTGAGCATAGAGGTCGTGAACGAGCGGCGCCGTCGAGTTGCTCAGCACGATCTGGCACCCGCGCCTCGCGGCGTCGACCACAGCCCGCTGCAGGCACTGCTGGTCGTGCTCGGTGAAACCGCCAGTCGTGTACGCGGTGAACCGGGCCGTGGTGCTCAGCGGGGCATAGGGCGGATCGAGGTACAGGAAGTCGCCCGCCTCGGCCTCGCCGAGAATCCGCTCGTAGGACGCCGTGATCAGCGACAGCCCGGGCCGCGCCAGCGCCGCGGCCGCTCGCCGGAGGGCCGCCGGATCACAGAAGGCCGGCCGCGCGTAGCGACCGGCGGGCACGTTGAAGGCTCCGCGCCGGTTCAGGCGGAACAACCCGTTGAACCCTGTGCGGTTGAGGAAGATCAGCGTGGCGGCCAGCTCGGGCGTGTAGGCCCGGGCCACGGCATCGGCGTCCATGTTGGCCCCGATCCGCTGCCGCACCGGGTTGAACACCGTGTCCCGCGCCTCGTAGTAGCACGCGGCCCCGCGCGCCGCGTACTCGCGCGCCCACGTGGCGAGCTGCCGCGCCACCGCCGCCGGCTGCTGTCGGACCACGAGGTAGCACCCGATGACGTCGGGATTCGTGTCGGAGAGCGTGACGCGGTGGCCATCGAGCACGCCCCGGCCGTGCAGGTCGAAGAACACGGCGCCAGACCCGAGAAACGGCTCGGCATAGGCCCCGAACTCGCGCGGGTAGAACCGCCGCAGCTCCGGCAGCAGCTGTCGCTTCCCGCCCGCCCACTTCAGGATCGGCTGGGCGGCCGCATCGGGATCCCGCTCAGCGAGGTGTCGATTCGATGGCACGCGTGGCAAGCGCGGGGGAATATAGCACGCCGCTCGGCGCGCGCCTTCTTCCTCGCCCCGGTGTCGGCCCCTGTGCCAGGCATCCGGCGTTCGCGCCTCTCGACGCCTCACAGGCCGCCTGGCGGCCTGGGGCCCCGTGCCTGGCCCACGGGCGCAAGGCGGACCCGTGCCTGGTGCCGGGTACCAGGTGAAAGGCGGATACACTGAGACATCACCATGGTCCGCCGTGCGCCCCACTCATTGCTCGCTGCCACCTCGTGTCTTTCGCTGTGGTGCGCCACGGTTCCGCACGCACAGTCCCCGGCGCCGCATCCGGGCACCCAGCCCGCGAGCCACCAGGCGGGCGCGTCGCCGTCTACCTCCGAACAACCCGCGACGCCCCGGACCAGGCAGCCGGTCTCACCGAGCTGGCGCACCGGAGTCGATGTCGTCAGCGTGGCCGTGACGGTGACCGATGCGCAGGGCCGGCTCGTGACCGGCCTGCCCCGCGAGGCCTTTTCGGTGTTCGAGGACGGTGCCGAGCAGCCCATCACGCAGTTCGTGAACGAGCGAGTGCCGGTGAGCCTGGGCATCCTCCTGGACGTGTCCGAGAGCATGACGGGCCCGCGCATGGACGATGCGCGGTTCGCCCTGGGGCGGTTCGTCAACGACCTGCTCTCGCAGGACGACGAGGCGTTCCTGATGGTGTTCAACCACCGGCCGCGGGTGATCGCGCCCTGGACGCTGCAGCCGGGCCGGCTCGCGGGCCAGCTCGACGGCGTGATTCCGACGGGCGGCACGGCGGTGTACGACGCGATCGCCGAGGCGCTGCCGCTCTATGCGCGCCGCGCGCACCAGCGCGCCGCCCTGGTGGTGATCTCCGACGGGGCCGACACGGCGAGCGACACCGACACGCGCACGCTGCGGTCGCGCCTGCGCCGTGAGGATGCCTTCGTCTACGCGCTCGCGGTCGACGCGCCGGGGCGGCGGCCCGTCTCGGGCCGCGTGGACCCGTACGCGCTGCGCGCAGTTACCGACGAGAGCGGCGGCTACACCGAGGTGGTGCACGACACGAGCGAACTCGTGCCCGCCACCGCGCGCATCGCCGAGGAGCTCAACGCCCAGTACCTGCTCGGCTACGTCCCGCCCCACAAGGCCGACAGCACGTTCCACTCGATCCGGGTCCGGGTGAAGGACGCCACCTACAAGCTGCGCTCGCGGCGCGGCTACGTCGCCGAGGCGCGGGGGACGAAGGAATGAAGTTGGGAGTTGGGAGTTGGGAGTTGTGAG
>Ga0079037_100000638_pt1 | contig 16398 bp, 16 predicted proteins | sample Mud3Dept4metaG_FD_71479 | JGI IMG/M metagenome (GOLD analysis project Ga0079037, IMG submission 71479) | Freshwater wetland microbial communities from Ohio, USA, analyzing the effect of biotic and abiotic controls - Mud 3 Core 4 Depth 4 metaG | ecosystem: Environmental > Aquatic > Freshwater >... | reverse complement strand
ATGGAATATATTCAACCGGTCCGGTAATTGTTGACTTTCGATATTCGCTTTTAATATCTCTTTTTTTATATACATCACGCTCTCTCTTTGCCCGGTAAAATTCATCCCTGTCAAGCCACATGCCGCCGCATTCAGGGCAGATATCGTATTCTTCGCCATCAATAACATGGAGCTTGAGAGAGGCTTTGCACCTTGGGCATTCGGTAGGGATGGGCAGACATGTTCTGCCTTGGTCTTCGCCGCAATTGGGACATGTATCGTACGTTATATTTATATCTTTGCCGCATTTTTCACATTTTTTTACATTATTGTTGTTGCTCATTATGCCTCCTGATAATAATTATTCTATTTTTCGGTATATTACGTGCTTTCTTTAGCTTCTGGTCTGAGAATATTTATATCATTTCAATAACAAATTAAAGTTTATTATGTAAATACCGAAAACAAAACTGTAAATATATTTAACGATTTATCTTGGAGGTGACCGATGATTAATGAGATTTCGAACTTAAATGACCAGCAGGGCCAAGTCAATAAACCAGGCAGTCGACACAAGGAGATTCAGGGGTCAGGGACGCAAACAGACAAATCAGGTGAATTTGATATACGTGATGTCATAGAGATTTCTCAGATAAAACCCGTACAGCCTGTAACTGATGATAATAATGAGATTAACTTCTCATCAGATGCCAAGAATGCTGAAAGAACATCTTATGTATCAGGAACAATGGAAGGTGCTGCCAAGACCGTGCCGAGTAATGAAACGCCACAAAATGACATGTCTTCCGTTTATGGCAAAAGAGAGTCCGGGATTGGCAAGCTCATAGATACAGTAGCATAAGAACGATTTCACTTTACGGCATAGCTACAGAAATCTCATAACTTCCAACCGAGGTCTTATCTGCAAGCCCCTTTTTCCACAACAGATCAATAATTTTTGCTTTTGATGCCTTAGGGATCATTAATATAAGCTTTGCCCCGAGACCTGAAAGCGTTTTCCATTGATCTGCCTTTTCCTGGGTGATGCTGCCTTCGGTCTCAACTTCCATAATCGCAAGTACCATTCCATGATTCATGAGGATAAGGTCGGGATAATGTCCTTTAAATTCGTTATGCTTCTCTTCTCCCAGATTGATCCTGATATCATTGTAATCTCTTGAGAGCCTGTCTTTGAGATAGGAGACCATCCAGTCGTGAATCAAGTTATCATTTTTCATGTGTTCGTCTCTTATAATAAATGTTTATAAGTGAAGTTAATTATAAAGTCAGGTGCCCCGCTCGTATTGAGGTCCTCTGTTAGGGAGAGTTCATAATTATCCCCATCTGAATAATACCTGCCGCCTAATACGATAAAGACAGCCGCGTCATCTACCGCTGATATCTCCGTATCAGGATATATTTCTGATTGCCCATGGAGCTGGACAATCAGATCCAGATTATTCCTCATTTCTGCTTCCACTGCAAGCCCCCCGTTAAAATAATTTTTCAGATCCAGATTTTCATGTCCTTTCACATCCCCAGGGAATACGATGCCCAGGTTCCCGTATGTCATGGTCCTATTGGAAATCCTTTTATCAAACAGCAGGGAAATGCCGGCATCTATGCTGCCGTTGCTGTAACCTTTTTCAGCGTTGCTGACCGGTATCTCGATATCACCTTTTACGCTTAATATATAATCATCTGCTGACATCAAAGGTTTCTTAACGGCAAGTCTGATGTCGCCAAGCTGTGTGCCGGATTCCCCCCTGATGATTAACTCGCCGTCTCTCCGCACTTCGTAAAGAAAATCATTGTGCGGCCTGTCCTTTCTTCCGTAATCCGGGAAGTTGAACGCATCGTGATAACCTTCAAGGAACCCGTCCATAAAGCCGCTGCTGAAAACAAGGACCGGGATGTCCAGATCAAATTCAAATAAATTTTTTATTATGCGTTTATATCTGAAGCTCAGCTCCGTGATTTCCATGTCGAGGTTGATGACCCACTCACTGGAATCTTCTACTGTATAGGAGCTTGAGTGTGAAAGACTGAAGGACATGGAATTTTCCATATCAGCTTTTTCAAGATACGGCTGGTCGGCATGCAGGAAAATGGGATATAAATTATTTATCTGAAGCGGTCCGTCAAATGAGAAAGCGGTGGATGAAAGACATGTTAGGAGGATAACAGTAGAGACAAGATATGTATATGCATGTATCACAATATACTTTTCCCCGAACTCTCCTTGTTCTCCATTAAGGCATATATGGGTTTCAGGCCGTATGGACTGCCCTGCTCTATGGCAGTGAGCACTGTCCCGCCTCCGGTAAAGAAGTAGTACCGGTTGCTGTCAAGGATGGACAGGTAGAGGCCCGGGCACAGATTCTTGAATTCCTGAAGCGTGTCCCCACCCCCGTACATTTTTAGAGCCAGGGTGTTTTTATCTATTGTCATATCAAGGGCCTTGGACCCTTCGGTAAAATGAGGGGTAAATCCCATAACAGCATTCACGAAAATGGTGCTTGCGTTCAGCAGGACCCCGGTGACCTTTTCGTCTGAAAAGGATTTAGGATCAATGTCCAGTATATAGCCGTACTGATTGCCCGCCTTTAAGTCCGATAGCGACAAGGTCCTGTATTTGCCTTCGATCCTGCCCTCCATGGTATCTGACTCAACAATATAAGGCAGCTCTATGATCTTTTGTTCGGCCCTGTCTGTTTTGACCAGATCCTGCGCAGCCCGGATGTCTTCTTCCGAGATCCCTTTAATGGAAATACCGTATTTGGCGCAGAGGTATGCATTATAGAGAACTCCTCCCAGAATTAAATGGTCGGCCTTGTCGTATATTGCATACAACGGACCTATCTTGGTGTCGTATTTAGAGCCGGCGATCACGGCAAGAAAAGGTCTGTCCGGATTTATCACGTTATTGAGATTCTCGATTTCCTGCTGCATGAGAAACCCGGCATAGGAAGGAAGATATTTCGTTATATCGTATGTTGAAACGTGCGGCTGCCAGGAGCCGAAGGCGTCATTCACATATATATCGGCAATATCGGACAGCAGGACGCCAAAGTTGTCCCTGAAAAACCCCTCTCCTTCCTCTTCGCCGCGAAACCATCGTGTATTGGGAAGGTAGATGCCTCCGATTTTTCTGTCCTTCAGGTCTCCTATCGCGCGATACACGGAATTAGATAATCCTGATATCCCAAGGTCAGGATCGATCTCACATGCGGGGATATAAAAATCCACATTTAGTTTCCGTCTGAGATATTCCACGATAGGCTCAACAGAACTCTCCTGATTGCAGGTGATCTTTCCGGTTTTTTTGTCTCTCGGTCTTCCGACATGAGTCATTAAGACCGGTCTGCCCCCACGGTCTACAATGTAATAAAGCGTTCCCAGTGTCTTGTCGATTCTGAAAGGGTCTTTTATAACTCCATTTTTTACAACATTGTGATCAAATCGAACGAGGACTATTTTTCCGTTGAGGTCGGCTTCCTGTATAAGCGGGAGCCTTTTGCTCATGTCTCCGTTGATTTCCATAGCACATTCTACCAAAAGGACTTAAAATTGAAAAGCCTTTTTTAACCATTAAATCTTATAAAATGTGCAGTATAATTATTACATGCCATGGGTATTATGGATTACCGGATTGCCGGGCTGCGGGAAAAGCACCGTTGCGCTCAAAGTGAAGGAACTGCTTCCTGATACAGCGGTCCTGCGAATGGATGATCTGAGAAAAATAATCACCCCTGCCCCGACCTATTCAGATGAGGAAAGGGAGTACGTGTACCGGGCGCTGGTTTATACAGCGAAAACTCTATATGAAGCAGGGCAGAATGTCATCATAGACGCCACAGGGAACAAACGTTCCTGGAGACGGCTTGCAAGGGAATTGATACCTGCTTATATAGAGGTTTATATTGAATGTCCGCAGGAACTCTGCATTGAGAGAGAGAAAACAAGGACCGACACCCATGCAGCGCCGAAGAACATATACGAAAAAGGGAAAGCAGGCTGGCCGGTGCCGGGAATAAATGCTCCGTATGAAAAGCCGGATGACCCTGACTTGACCATTTATTCTGAAAAAGAACTGCCGGAGGAAGCTGCGGCAAAGATTGTGATGCTGATACAAAAAAGGCAGAGGCAGTTTCAAAAAGGGACAGGTTTCAAACCTGCCACTACAAGGGAGGGTATATGAAATCGTACCGAAAAGAACTCTGGTTTAATATACCGACCAGGCGCGCATTCATAAACATTACACATCAGGTCGAAGAATGTCTGAGAGAAAGTAAAATCAGGGAAGGCATGTGTCTGGTCAACGCGATGCATATAACCGCTTCTGTCTTTATCAATGACGACGAGTCAGGCCTTCATCACGATTATGAAACCTGGCTTGAAAAGCTTGCTCCCCACGAACCCGTATCACAATACCGCCACAACTCGACCGGAGAGGACAACGGGGATGCTCATTTAAAGCGGCAGGTCATGGGACGCGAGGTCGTTGTTGCCGTGACAGACGGGAAACTCGACTTCGGTACCTGGGAGCGTATTTTCTACGGAGAGTTCGACGGGAGACGGAGGAAAAGGGTGCTCGTGAAGATAATCGGCGAGTGAGGGGCAGGCGAAGACAATTTCACGAAGCTTTTTAAGACACCAGAGCCCCACCATTAGCTGTCACACGGTATAGCAGGTTATCGATATTTTTGTTTATCATCAAACCGTTTTCCGTGTATAATTATCGTTCAGGCAACCCATCAGTTTTTTTGATGAAATAAAAAAAGAAGGTTTAATTGATGATTATGCGCTTATAGGCGGACTCGCGCTTTCTGCCTGGGTCAGCCTCCGCACTACACAGGGCATTGATTTTGTTGTGGCGTTGTCCGGGGCGGGGCATTATCTCGGTCATTGAGAACAGACTGCACAGGAAGGTGGCTGTGCATAAATGAAATAAAAGCACAAATATAAAAGACAAACTTTCATTTATTACAGGCAGCATGGAAGTTGACGTAATCAGTACAATAGGTTTCTCGCTGGCTGCCGAGGCAATGAATCATGCCGTTGTCGCAAAAATATTCGGGATGGAGATCAGACCAGTAATTTCTGAGTATCTGATACTGTTAAAGCTTTTACCTTTAGGTGAACAGGAGGTGCTTGATATTAAGGCCCTTCTGAAGAAAGCTGATAAAACAATGCTGTTTTCTTTAGCGGAAAAAACTACTTGCATACAAAGCTTGAAGCCGTTGTTTTAAAAAATAAACTTCTGCCTGGGGAATAAGATATTTTATATGTGGGGACGTCCTTGACTGCTTGCACTTAAACATACAATCCCAGGTCCATCATGGCGTACGTTCAGTCGGAGTTAATTAGGACAGAATAGCATTAATAACTCTTTATTTTGAAGATGGTCGGAATGATCAAGATAACTAACCATAACGGGGAATTTGAATATTTGTCTGAATAATTGTTCATTGAAAAAGATCGAAAAGACAGGGGCATTTTAATTTCTTTGAGTATGGACTAAACAGGACTGAAAGGTGTTTTTTAGCAGGCTATTGTCAGTTTGATTTACAGATTGATGGTCAACGATAACTGTCTGATATCTTTGCATTGCATCTATAACAGCAGTTATTGCGAATACCTGCATATCCTCAACTCTTCATTGAAATAATGTCTATCGATAACTAACCATAATGAACGACGTCGAATCTGGTCCTTTATGTAAGAATTTAAATGTTAAAGAGTGGCTTCAGAGAAATAAGAAGGGGTCTGTAATTACCTGACCCCTTCTTGATATTATAGTTCATATTACTTCCACGGCCCGTATTTCAGCCACCGTGTTTTGAAGATGTTGAAGTCCTTCGGCCCGATGAAATTGTCCGAGTCAAAATCCGCGTCAGGGTTCCAGTTGGCCTTTGAAGGATCAGACAACCATGCTGACTTGAAGACGTTGAAGTCAGATGGCCCAACAAAGTTATTATTGTCAAGATCAGCATCGCATGCATTTCCGTATCCGTCGCCATTGGTGTCCTCCTGGAAAGGGTTCGGAGTCTGTGAGCAGTTGTCACAGGCATCCCCTGTCCTGTCGCTGTCAGAATCACGCTGGTCCGCATTCGCTAAAGCAGGACAGTTATCATCCATTCCTGAAGCACCATCTCCGTCAAGGTCGGGCACAGACTGGCATTCGGCGCTTTCATAATTTGTACTGTAGCAGTAACGGCTCAACAGGCCGGTCAGATCAACAGAGATCATTTCGTTGCCCGTTGCCGGGTCCGTAATCCTGAACGTTTTCAGGTCATCATAGAACGGTATTATGATGTGAAAATTTTCATTGTCTGTAACAGGAGCGTCATCTCCCACCTTAAGCCGCGGATCCCAGATGCCGAAGCTCTGCAGCACATCGCCCCGCAAGGACACGGCCTCACCGATGAAATGCGCCTCTTGCATGCCGAGGTCCGGGTGGTCATTGACAACACTTGAGCCAAGCAAGGTCATTTCCCCGCCACTGATGTTGAAGTTCATGAGCACGCCCTTTGTGTTGCTCTTGGGCCAGACGCTGAAGACATAATTAATACGGCGCATGTCCGCTTCATAATAACGGTACGTATTGCAGCTGCACGTCATGATGTCCTCATCCGGAAAATCAGGATCATAACGCCACCAGTCCTTTGAACAGCCATTAGCCGGGTTCACTATCTGCCTGCACGTGCCCAGTGTCCATCCCGCAGAGGCTGCCTCGCTTTGACAGCCGGATTTTGTGTCCCATATATTTGTATTCTTGCTAAGCTGAGTATAGAGGGTCTTTCCGCAGTATTCATCCACGAGCGCGAATACCGAATGCATTGTTTCATGCAGTTTCACGTCCTGGGCAGTTCCATTGGCTATCCAGTCGCTTGGAGTGCCAAGCCCGGTTGCGCAGCCCTTTGAACTTGTACGTGTCAGAATTCCCCCGGAGTCCGCAAATGACGCAACTTCCCAGAAATACTTTGGCTTGTTAAAGTTGCAGGAATCACACAAAACATTGTTCTGACCGATGCACCCCGCGCACTGAGTGAGCCAGCTAAAATACTCCCCGAATCCGGGAACATTATGATCACAACCATACTGTGTGCCATATCCAGCTTTATATTTATAGAAATTGAACCTGTCCATGTAATCAGACGGGAATGGGTCCACAGCCACCTCATCCATCCGGAAATATCCGTTGCGGATAGTATCGATTACATTGAAGTCATAACCGGACATGTAATTGATACTACCCTGGTTCTTGTAATCTTCATGAGGAATAAAAACAATGTCGATCATGCCAGCGTTGGGTTTGCCCTTGATCCTCACAGGCTCAACATCACTGCCGCACCAGGTGCAAGCAACGCATGGTGAACATGTGCCGCCGCAATCCACCCCTGTTTCATTCGGCCCCTGGGCAACATCATAACAGTCGCAGGCGTCTCCAACCCCGTCCGTCGGAGTATTTATATTGCCCTGAGTTGGATTGTTGACATCAGGGCAATTGTCACAGTCAGCGTGCAGGCCGTCTCCATCATTGTCATAGCTGTAGCTCAAAGGGTTTTTATCAAAGGCGTCAATGCATCCGTCACCGTCATCATCTATATCGCATACGTCCCCATGAGAATCATTGTCGTGGTTTGCCTGATCAGGGTTGTAAAAAGAAGTACAATTATCACAATGATCCCCCACTGTATCATTGTCAATATCAATTTGCGTCGGATTATCAACATTCGGGCAGTTGTCGCAGGCGTCTCCCAATCCGTCATTATCTGAGTTCTTCTGGTCAGGGTTCCATTTAATCAGACAGTTATCGCACGCGTCACCAACTCCATCCCCGGTAACAACAGTGCAATCCACGACTCCTCCCAGTATCTTGCACTCCATCTTACTGTCAGTGTCCGCCTGGTCCGGATTGGCGACCTTGGGACAATTGTCTTCCCAATTAATAATTCCGTCACTGTCACAGTCAACAGCGCACTGCACAAAGTTTTCAGGAAGCGCGACAAATACTCCTTCTGTATTTTTGTATACAACCTTATAGCTGAAGCCTTCTCTGAAAGGTCCCCCTGAATACCGGCATGTGGTGTCGAAACATTCCTTTGTAAGAGAGCCATTTAAAAAAATCTGTATGCAGGGATTTGGAGGCAAGTTCACACCATACGCCGCGTCGATGATAATACTGTCTCCAAGAGCAGGCTGGGCAGGCGTAAGCGTTACCTGTATCTCATCGCACGCATCGCCGATACCGTCAACGTCCTCATCTGCCTGTGCAGCATTTGGAACGTCCGGGCAGTTGTCACACGCATCTCCGGCGCCATCACGGTCTTTGTCCTTCTGCGACGCATTGGATAAGGATGGGCAGTTATCGCACTCATTGCCGACGCCATCACCGTCAGAATCCAGCCTGCTTCCGGGACAGACTGGATCAGTTGAAATAACTGCGATGTCAAACCCCTGAGCATCGAATTCGGAAGTGACATTGTCCTCAACTCGAATTGAGACATGCCGGTTGCCAACGTCACTGAGAATAGGCATCCATCTCAGAACAAGCGCCCCGCTGCCAAAACTCCCTATCATTCCGTCGGGTAATGAAAGCGTATATGTCAGTTGATTGCCAGAAGGATTGGCAACTTCTACAGTATACTGATACAAAGTATCAACGACCGCGTTCGTCACCGGACTGCTCATAATCCGTGGCGCGCTGCAGGTGTACATGTTCACGCATCCGGTTTGAACACTGCATGAATCAGTTGTGCAGGCATCCCCGTCATCGCAGTTCATCCTTGAGCACTCAAATCCCTGCGCGGCAATTAATGACGGATTTATAAAAGCAGTGATAGTAAAAAAGATAAAAACCAGGGATAGTGAATTGTTCAACGATAGGGTCTTCATAAAGAAACCTCCTGGCCAAGGATTTGCCCCGTAGTTGTACGGGAATTCTAATGAATGGTTGTTTATTATATCCTGATTAAGTAGAGGATTGCTGAAAAAAAGGCGTAAGCGCGTATTGTTCTATAGCGATCAGCTTAAAAGTACCTTTTTGTCTCTTCCTGCTGCTTACTGCCTACTGCTTACTGTTTACTATCTACTCCTTACCCCATACTCCTTATCCCATAACCTCTAACCCTTTTCTACTTCCACGCCTTCCGCATGGTTAATAAGCATCATGTAGTCCTCTGCTTCCTATACATATGATGCAGAAATTCAGTTCAGCTGATTGACTCCAAATAATATGGTGATATAATCATAATCAGACTCAGAGGAGGTGAACATGATTAAAGTGAAGACATTTACTAATGTGCTGCAGGCTTTACACGCTATGCAAGAAATACATGATTTGGATAGCCAGGTCAACAAGTTTATTCAGGACAATAATATTAAGAATGTTATTTCTGTCTCTGATACCTGCACAGAAGGAGAGGGGAGCACGATTGGTATTATCAGGGTTCTGACATACGAAACTGCATAACCGTAACCAGAATCAAGATTAATTCAATAAACTAAAGAAATCCCGCCTGAAACAACATCGTTGATGAATGCGAAATATCGATAACTTCGGAGGCAAACTAATTCTGAGAATAAGTTGTAGACATCCTTAACATGAGACGCCCAAATAGTCGGCGGAATCAGAATAATTTACACCCTATATTTGTCAGCAAAAGATACAAAGAGAAAATAATATTACAAATGTATCCTTCAATATATCTTTCGACCAGAAATAAATGCTTTATCGTGATACAGCACTTATTGTATTATTCGTGAAAGCATCGTATAGAAGAAATAGCAAATTACAAATTATGCGGTCTCCTTGACTAATCATCAAGCCGATGGGTTATAATTCTATTCACATTGTTCAGGTGCCGTAAAGGATTAAAGGGGAATCCAGTGAGATACTGGAGCGGACCCGCCGCTGTAATCCCGATTTCCATTATTTCGGAATTCACAGTCTCTACTCACAGAACGCCACTTGTTTAACTGACAGGGAAGGCAGATAGAGATCGGGAGAGCCAGAAGACCTGCCTGGGCATAGCCTCACAAAATAGCCTTCGAGGGAAGGGGCTGTGAGGGTAAAGGTTATTTTGCTTTTATCCCCGGTCTTCTTTTTTTAGAAGGCCGGGGTTTTTATTTGTCATGAAGATCACATTTGTCATAGGCGGCGCGAGGAGCGGGAAAAGCTCATTCGCTCTCAATCAAGCCTCTAAAATTGAAGGCCCCAGGGTTTACATCGCCACCGCAGAGGCCCTTGATGAAGAGATGAAGGCCCGCATCGAAAAGCACAGGGTTGAAAGAGGGAGCGGGTGGGACACACATGAAGAACCACTGAACCTTTCTGATGCTTTAATGAAGACGAAGGACAAATATAAAGTCGCGGTCGTTGATTGTCTCACTATCTGGCTTTCGAATCTCATGATGAGAACACAGAACATAGAACCCAGATCACGGACAAGAGAAGAGACAATGCAGGATTTCACTGACATGTTGTTAAAGCTTAAGCATTCTTCTGTATGTTCTCCGGGGTCTGGGCTCTGTGTTCTTTATATCGTCACGAATGAAGTCGGCATGGGGATTGTGCCGGAAAACAGTCTGGCCCGGCTTTTCAGAGATCTTGCCGGAGACTTGAATCAGGAGGTTGCCGCGGTTGCTGACGAAGTCTTTCTGGTAACAGCCGGGATACCATTGAAACTTAAGGACCAAAGATAAAATTAAGGTACGGAGGAAATCGTGGAACTAAATACTATCTTGTCATCCATTAAAAATACGAACGGTAAATTTGCGGAAGAAGCCCAAAACCGTCTGGATAACCTTACAAAACCGCAGGGCAGCCTGGGCAGGCTTGAAGAATTTGCAAAACAGCTCGTTGCTATCACTGAAACACAGATGCCTGACCTGGATAAGAAGGTTGTCTTTACCTTTGCCGGAGATCATGGTGTTGCTGAAGAAGGCGTCTCTGCTTTTCCGAAAGAAGTGACACCCCAGATGGTACTGAATTTCATCAATGGGGGGGCCGGAATAAATGTCCTTGCAAGACATGCCGGTGCAGAGGTGGTCGTCGTTGATATAGGGGTTGATTATGATTTTGCAGCCAGGGGGTTGAAACCATCCCCTGCATTCGTATCCTCCAAAATTGTGTCAGGCACTAAAAATATGCGCAAAGGTCCAGCCATGTCGAGAGATGAAGCCGAGAAATGCATTCAGGTCGGCATAGGGCTTGCGAATGAATATGCAAAGAGAGGGTATAAAATATTTGGCACCGGGGAAATGGGCATTGCCAACACCACACCGTCAAGTGCGATAACAGCAGTTTTGACAGGTAAATCTGTCGAAGACATTACAGGAAGAGGGACCGGGATCAATGATGAGGCATGGAAGAACAAGGTACAGGTGATCAAGGATTCAATTGCCGTCAACAAACCTGACAGTAATGACCCGGTCGATGTCCTTTCAAAAGTGGGCGGGGCGGAAATTGCGGGCATAGCAGGACTGATAATCGGTGCAGCAGCAAATAAAATCCCGGTTGTCATAGACGGGTTCATTTCAACAGCAGGCGCATTGATTGCGTATTTAATTGAACCGAAGACCAAAGACTACATGTTTGCCGCGCACATGTCGCAGGAAGTCGGCCACAAGTCCATACTGGAAAAGATAGGGCTCCGTCCGATCCTTGATCTTGACATGAGGCTTGGTGAAGGCACGGGAGCTGCGCTTGCGATGCTGATCATTGACGGGGGCCTCAGGATATACAGAGAGATGGCCACATTTGCAGAGGCCGCGGTAGCGGGAAAAAAGTAGGGACAAGGCGCGCCTTACCCCTACGGCACATATAACTTTAGAGCTAAAAGATGAAGAAACTTTTATTGGCCTTCCAATTTCTGACGATCATTCCCATGCAGGACATGGGAGATGTTTCCGGGGAGGAGATGGGCAAGACAACCACGGTTTTCCCCCTGGTGGGATTTGCTGAAGGTGTTGTGCTTGCCTTTTTGGCCGCGCTTTTTCTGAAGGTATTTCCCGCTGAGCTGACCAATGCCCTGCTGGTCCTCATTCTGGTAATAATGAACGGGGGGTTTCATCTTGACGGTCTTTCAGACACCTTTGACGCTGTTGCATCAAGGGGAGACCGGGTGGAAAAGCTTGAGATAATGAAAGACAGCACAGTCGGCCCCATGGGCGTCATAGCCATAGTAATGACGCTCCTGCTCAAGTATGTTTTATTAAATACAGTCTCTTTTCAATCAACGACAGTAGCCTATTTAATGACCGTTCTCTCTATGCCGCTCCTGTCCAGGTGGGCCATGGTCATAGCGGCCTTTTACAGCGGCCCTGCAAGGCAAGACGGACTGGGAAGGCTGTTCATAGAGCATACCGGGGCGAGACAGCTTATAGCGGCCACAGCCACGGCGATAGTACTCATTACCCTGGTATGCACAATGGTTTCACAGTTTTCACTTTTGATGTTTTATGTAATGTTTGCCATACCGGTGCTGTTCACGTTCAGTTTCGGTGCTGTATGGTTTTTCAGAAAGATGATCGGCGGTATGACCGGGGATTCAATCGGAGCGGTAAATGAGCTTGCGGTCCTGATATTTTTACTCAGTGCAGTCATCAATAATGCCAGACTGACCTGAATATAATTATGACAACGGTTTATTTAATAAGGCACGGAGAAACAGAGGGAGCGGATTCCCGGCGGTATAAGGGGCATATTGATGTGCCATTGTCAGAGAATGGGATCGAGCAGATAAAAAGGGTGGCAATGTATTTATCTCAGAACACAGAACTCCGAATACAGAACGCGGACTTGACTGCGGTGTACACATCTGATCTCAGCCGGGCGATAAAAAGCGCGGAGATTATTGCTGGGCCTTACGGGCTGAAGCCGGTTGTAGTCGAAGGACTTAAAGAGCGCAGCTTCGGGGTGTGGGAAGGGATGTCTTTTGATGAGATAAAAGAGAAATGGCCTGAGGCCTTTAATGCATGGGCAGCGAACCCTCTGAAGTTCAGCCCGATGGGGGGGGAGAGTACCATTGCGGTAAGAGACAGGGTGATTAAGGCCTTTGAAGAAATTATGAGAAAACATAACGGAGAGAATATAGCAATAGTTTCACACGGGGGCGTGATCCGGGTCCTTTTATGCGAGATGCTTGGAATGCCGCTTGAGAATATCTTCAGAATTGAGCAGAGTTTCGCGGCGCTGAATGTTATCGAGATATGGGACTATCCGGTTGTGAAACTGATAAACGGAGGAATGATCAATCCGTAGGGGCGTATTGCAATACACCCCTGCACGCGTGAATGGTACAACAGTTTATGGCAAAAGCAATCATGATACAGGGAACAGGGTCAGGCGCCGGGAAAAGCGCAATCGTCGCCGGCCTCTGCAGGATATTCAGAGACATGGGCATTAAGGTCGCTCCGTTTAAGTCGCAGAACATGGCGCTGAATTCCTTTATTACAAAAGAAGGCGGCGAGATCGGACGGGCACAGGCATTTCAGGCTGAGGCAGCGGGACTGGAGCCTTGCAATGACATGAACCCGGTACTGCTTAAGGCAACAGGAGAAGCAGGATGCCAGGTTATTTTAAACGGCAAAGTCCACGCGACAATGAAAGCACATGAATATTACGCGATCAAGGATAAGATCTGGCAGGAAATAACCGCGGCCTATGACAGGCTTTCAAAAGAATATGACCTGATCGTGATCGAAGGGGCGGGAAGCCCGGCGGAGATCAACCTTCAGGAAGAAGAGGTTGTTAATATGCGTGTTGCCCGCTACGCGGATGCCCCCGTTATTCTTGTTGGTGACATCGACAGAGGCGGGGTGTTTGCGCAGTTTTACGGGACGGTGGAATTATTGAAAGATACCGTAGGGGCAAGGCATGCCGTGCCCCTACAATCCGACGCCGACTATATCAAGGCATTCATCGTAAACAAGTTCCGCGGTGACATAAACATTCTCAGGCCGGGTTTGAGGATGATAGAAGAGAAGACAGGAAGGCCGGTCATCGGCACTCTTTATTATCAGACGAATATGGGACTTGATGAAGAGGACGGGCTGTCAATTGAGAAGTTTGCGAGATATGACCAATCAGGACATAAAGAACTGAAAATAGTTGTCCTGAGGCTGAAGTACATCGCTAACTTCACTGACCTTGCCCCCTTTATGTATGAGCAAGATGTTGAGCTCAGGTACTCTTTGTGGGAGGAAGATATCTGCAGTGCTGACCTCATTATTGTCCCTGGTTCAAAGAACACGGTCAGTGATCTGCTGATGTTAAGGGAAAACGGGATTGAGAATTGTGTGAAGGCGGCTGTCAGGAAAGGGACCGCACTGATCGGCGTTTGCGGCGGTTATCAGATGATCGGGAAAAAGATCTTTGATCCTTATAACGTTGAAAGCGGCATGAGGAAAGTCGAAGGCATGGGCTTTCTTGACACTGTTACGACATTCGACAGGACAAAGACGACATGCCAGGTGGAAGCGTATAAAACAGGGGCCAGTGGTCCGTGGTCCGTGGTCAGTGCAAAACCATTGAAGGGGTATGAAATTCATATGGGTGTAACAACCGGAGATGTAGGGATGTTCAGATTGAGAAGATACTCTTCTAACGCAGAACGCATAACTCATAACTCTGAACTCATACCCGACGGGTCCGCAAAAGACAATGTCTGGGGCACATACATTCACGGCGTATTCGACAATGATGAATTCCGGACAGCGGTCATTAATTCCCTGAGAGATAGGAAAGGCCTTCCGCCTCGGGATGTGGAAGTCAATTATCAGGTAAAGAGAGAAGAGGCCATAAACAGGTGGGCCGACACATTAAAAAACAGCGTTGATATCTGTTTTATTTTAAGGCAGACAGGAATGGAATACTGTATGAAACGGTAGGGGCGAGGTGTGCCCTCGCCCTATAGGACACGCCGCGCCGTGTCCCTGCCGGTGGTTATAATATGAACGAAGCAATTACATTGACAGCAGCTTATTTATTGGATATGGCTATCGGTGACCCGAAATGGCTTCCTCATCCCGTTCGTGGTATAGGTTGGGCGATTGAGCGGATGGAGAGGGTGTTGAGAAGGAAGAAAGCAGACCACGGTACACAGTACACAGATAAACTCGCAGGAATATTCCTTGTAGCTGCTATCGTCGGAGTGACATATGGCATTTTTTATTTTATTAATCGCTTACTCATTCCTTCCAATTTCTCACTTCTCACTTCTTACTTGTCTGTCATCATCCTGGCCGTTCTGATCGCCACCACCATCGCTACACGCGAGCTGATTAAATCCGCACAAGCAGTTATTGACGAGGTCAATGCCGGCAATTTGGACATGGCGCGCCGTAAACTGGGAATGATCGTGGGGAGGGACACGCACTCTCTGGACCAGAAAGGAATACTCAAGGCAACGATAGAGACCCTTGCTGAAAATACCTCGGACGGCATAGTCGCGCCTCTGTTCTATTTCGCACTTGGAGGGCTGCCCCTTGCAATGGCATACAAGGCAGTAAACACGCTTGACTCCATGGTCGGATATAAAAATGAAAAGTACAGAAACTTTGGCTGGGCAGCGGCAAGGCTTGATGACATTGCCAATTACATGCCGGCAAGGATAACAGGGGCATTGATTGTCATGGCGACTTTCTTATTAGGGGTCACTGAGAAACCAGCTCCTCAGGCCATCTCGTCATTAAAAATAATGGTGAGAGACGGCAGGAATCATTCCAGCCCCAACAGCGGAGTCCCGGAGGCGGCAATGGCGGGCGCATTGGGAGTGAGGCTCGGCGGGCCATCCATGTACGGCGGGATATCAGTTGAGAAACCGTTTATTGGGGAGGAATCAGGGTACAGTATTCAGGGGTCAGGATTTAAAGAGCATATAATGTATCGTACTGCCTCGGAGAACGCCCTGTCTATTGTTAGAGTTACTTCCCTCCTTGGTTTGGAACTTGCCCTGCTACTTCAATATTTGAGGACTGCAGTATGATGAAGGATGTGTCTGTGACGGAGAACGCCGAACCGCGCAGGGGCGTATTGCAATACCCCCCTACAGAACATGGTGGTAACATTTATGAGATTGCCGGGCAACTTGGGGTCCCGCAGAACACGCTTATTGATTTCAGCGCGTCCATTAATCCTCTCGGTCTGTCAAAGAAGGTGAAGGAGACAATCAGAAAGGGGATGGATGGTTTAGTGAACTACCCTGATCCGGATACAACAATGCTGAGGCGAAAGATAGCTGAACAACATGATATTGATCCTCGAACAATAGTCTGCGGCAATGGAAGCAGCGAACTTATTTATCTCATTCCAAGGGCGCTGAAACCGGGGCAGGTGCTGATGCCCGGCCCCACATTTTCGGAATATGAAAGGGCGTGTAAACTGAGTAATGAGTTAAGGGTAATGAGTTA
>Ga0079037_100000637_pt1 | contig 16399 bp, 12 predicted proteins | sample Mud3Dept4metaG_FD_71479 | JGI IMG/M metagenome (GOLD analysis project Ga0079037, IMG submission 71479) | Freshwater wetland microbial communities from Ohio, USA, analyzing the effect of biotic and abiotic controls - Mud 3 Core 4 Depth 4 metaG | ecosystem: Environmental > Aquatic > Freshwater >... | reverse complement strand
GATGACCGGCACGCGCGGCTTGGTCTCCATCGCATGCGCGATCTTGCCGGCGAAGTGAGGTGCGAGCCCGAGCGAAGCCGCGCTCAGCGAGCAGAACTTCAGGAAGTTGCGCCGCGAAATGCCTTGGCGGCGGATCAACTCATAGAAAGTTTCTTGACGACCCATCTCGTGCTCCCATTGTTAGTGGCATTTCGCCAGGGCGGCCGATATGGCTCTGGGTTTTCACCAAAGCGGTCGCCTGGCGCACCAGATGAGAGATCGCGAAGCCGCAGGGCTAGGGCGGTCCCCCTCCTGATTTGACAGAGGGATGGTCCGACTCAGACCCCCGAAGCCTCAATCGTAAATGTACTTAAAGACTGAACTTGCTGCGCCGCAGCGGGCCTTACCGCGGATTCTCCAGCGGCGTGCAACCGTGGCAGGCGGCGCGCGGAATCACCGGCGTGCTGCCCAGGCCGTCCGGTTCGCCACCGACGTCGAGCGTGCGCAGGATCTCGAGCGTGCGGGTGTCGAACTGGGCGACCCGGTCGCCCATCGTGGCCGCCACATAGGCGCTGCGACCGTCACGCGAGACCAGGAGCCCCACCGGCAGCACGCTGCCTGTGGCCATGCGGGCGAAAGGCCTCTCCTGGGCCCCGGGTGCCAGAGGGACCGCCACCGTGGCGCGACGGCGTTCGACGCGTGTTTCGACATCGAAAGCCACGATCTCCCCGGCACCCGCGCAAGTGACCAGGGCTGTGCGGCCGTCGGGCGTCATTCCGATCCGAATCGGGATGCCGGGCAACGGCAGGCGCGCCTTCACCGCAAGGGTTGCGGTATCGACAACGGCAATGTGCCCGTCCGCGCGTGCGGCCACCCAGAGCTCACGGCCGTCCGGGGTGAGCGCGAGCGCCTCGGAGCCCGCGCCGGTGGCAATGTCCTCGAGCTTGCGCCTGTTGACGAGGTCGATCGCCGTCGTCGTGCCCGAGCCGATGTTGGTGACGTATGCGCGACGCGCATCGGCGCTCACGACGACCATGTGCGAGGTCTCCTGCGCCGTCTCGATCGTGCCGATGATCTGGGTGCCCGCGGGATCGAGGATGAGCAGGTGCCGCGAACCTTCGGTGGTTACGGCAATCCGATCGGCCGCGAACCACGCCACGCCGTGCGGTCGGGTGTGCGGAGCGAGGTCGATGCGCCTGATCTCCTGCGGCTGTTCGAGATCGACGATGCTGAGCGTCGAGCCGGGCTGTTCGCGGGTGCCATAGTTCGACACCACCGCGCGCCTGCCGTCGGGCGACACGCTGATCTCGTGTGGCGCATTCCCGGTCGGCACTGACGCCAGGCGCAATCCCGACCCAGGGTCCATGAAGTCGACAGCGTTGTCCGTCTTGCGGACGACGAGCAGTGTTTCGGCACTCGCTGGCTGGACGCAAATCCACGCAGCGGCCAGCAGCAGGCTGTGATGAAACGCACGCATGTCGCGGTGACGGTCCTAGAAAGAGTAGCCGAGCGACGTGGTCAGGCCATAGTCGCTCTGCTCGGAATCCGCGAGCGGCGGCTGGCTGTCGTAGCTGCCATACACCTTCAACTCGAAATACAGATCGTCGACGAACTCGTACTTCGCCCGCAAGTCAGCTTCTGCGCGGTAGCGTCCGGACTTCGTCAGGCTGGGCAGCAGCGTCAGCGAACCGCCGATGTCGGTCTCGGGGAAGTCGTAGCGGAAGAGCTTGAACGACGTCGACAGCACGCCCTCGACGCTGTCGAAAGTCTCGCCGCCCGTGTAGTTTTCGTGGGAGTAGGCGAGGCCCAGGACCGCCAGCCACTCAGAGTGGTTGTTCTGCACGAAGTAGCGGCCATATCCCGCCCCGGCCATCGTACGCAGGTTGAGGTCGAGTTCAGTGTTGCGTTCGAGGCCGCCGAAACCCTGGTAGAAGTTGCGGTCCCGGTGGAACTGGCGGTAGTCCCCCTGCAACTGGTAACGCTCGCTGGTCTCGCCGGCGCTGTCGTCGGTAAGGTTAACCGAGCCATCGATCGACCAGGCGCGCACGCGCGTTCGCGATGACAGGCCGCCCGCGAGATCGATGCTTCTACGGTCGCTGGCCTTGGCCATGTCGAGGCCGGCGCTGACGTAGCCGTCGAGCCGGTCGATGAAATCGCCGCCCTCGATCGGCTGGGCACGCACGACGACGGCCATGTCGACCGACACCACCGGTTCGTCGACCGAGCGCACGACCTGCAGCGTGGAATCGCCTTCGCTTGCGATCAGCTGGCCGTAGTAGCGGGTGCCGTCGGTTCGTTCGAGCAGCAGGTACTGGCTGGACTGCAGGCTCGCGATCTTGTCCCACTCGATGTAGATCGTGCCCATGTGATCCGTGCTGAGCTTGAGCTGGTTGTACTCCAGGGATTTCACTTCGCCGGTGATGTGGTCGCCGTTGATGAGCACGACGACGTCGGTCTTCGGCGCGGCGAGCGCTGCGGCACTGAAGCAAGCAAGCCATGCCAGCAGCAACGCAGGTGGGACGGCGTGGCGGGCCACGTCTCTGCTGGCGCTTCGCTTGCGCGACGTCGATGTGGTCATGCCACGGCTCCCTGAAATCGAATGCACATATGTTACCGCGCGACTGGCTACATACTGCATGCTGTCGGCGTCATCGGGCGCATGCTGCCGCCGACGTCGCCATTGGACATCTGGACACGAACTGACGCACGGCATGGAGGGACACATGGCGCAGAAAGCACGTCGAACGACGGTGCAACGCACCGGAACGCTGGGCGGGAAGGATCTTCAGCAGATCGACGCCTACTGGCGCGCATGCAATTACCTGGCCGCGGGCATGATCTACCTGCAGGACAATCCGCTCCTGCGCAACCCGCTGAAACCCGAGCACATCAAGAACCGGCTGCTCGGCCACTGGGGCAGCAGCCCCGGCCTCAGCTTCACGTACGTGCACCTCAACCGGCTGATCCGGAAGTACGACCTGAACGCGATCTTCCTCGCGGGCCCCGGGCACGGGGCGCCGGGCGTGCTCGCCCCCGTGTACCTGGAGGGCACCTATGCCGAGATCTACCCGAACAAGGGCGAAGACGTCGACGGCATGCGGCAGTTCTTCAAGGAATTCTCTTTTCCCGGCGGCATCGGCAGCCACTGCACACCGGAGACGCCGGGGTCGATCCACGAAGGCGGCGAACTCGGCTACAGCATCTCGCACGGCTTCGGCGCGGCTTTCGACAATCCTGACCTGCTGGTTGCCGTCGTCGTCGGTGACGGCGAGTCGGAGACCGGCCCACTGGCCACAGCCTGGCATTCAAACAAATTCCTGAACCCGGTACGCGACGGCGCCGTGTTGCCGGTGCTGCACTTGAACGGCTACAAGATCAACAACCCGGCGATCCTCGCACGCATTTCGCACGATGAAATCGCAAGCCTGTTCCGCGGCTACGGCTGGACGCCACACTTCGTCGAAGGTGACGACCCGGCAACGATGCACCAGCTCATGGCCGAAACGATGGAGCGCTGCGTGCAGGACATCCGCCGAATCCAGTCGGACGCGCGTCGCACCGGCAAGGCGACACGCGCACGCTGGCCCATGATCGTGCTGCGCAGCCCCAAGGGATGGACCGGACCGAAGAAAGTGAACGGGCACGCAGTCGAAGGCTACTGGCGCGCGCACCAGGTGCCGCTGTCGGACGTGCGCGACAACCCGGAGAACCTCAAGCTGCTCGAAATGTGGCTCAAGAGTTATCGCCCGCAGGAACTTTTCGACGCGAACGGCCAGCTGATCCGGGAGCTGAAAGCGCTGGCACCGCAGGGCCGGCGCCGCATGAGCGCCAACCCCCACGCCAACGGCGGCCAGTTGCGCCGCCCGCTGCGCATGCCGGACTTCCGTGACTTCGCCGTTGCGGTAAAGAAACCCGGTGGTTCGGAGGTCGATAACACGCGCAAGCTCGGCGAGTTCCTGCGCGACATCCTCAAGCTCAACGTCGACAATTTCCGCGTGTTCGGGCCGGACGAAACGACGTCGAACAAGCTCGACGCAGTGTACAAGGCGAGCAAGAAGACATGGCTGGGCGACTACCTGCCGGTGGACGCCGACGGCGGCGAACTTGCCTCCGACGGCCGCGTCATGGAGATGCTCTCCGAGCACACGCTCGAAGGCTGGCTCGAGGGCTACCTGCTCACCGGACGCCATGGCTTCTTCTCGACCTACGAAGCGTTCGTGCACGTGATCGACTCGATGTTCAACCAGCACGCCAAGTGGCTCGACATCTGCGAAGAGATCCCGTGGCGCGCGCCGGTGTCGTCGCTCAACCTGCTGATCACCTCGACCGTCTGGCGGCAGGACCACAACGGCTTCACGCACCAGGACCCGGGCTTCCTCGACGTGGTCGTCAACAAGAGCCCGACCGTGACGCGCATCTACCTGCCGCCGGATTCAAACTGCCTGCTGGCGGTGTCGGATCACTGCCTGCGCAGCACCGACAACATCAATGTCGTCGTCTGCGATAAGCAGAAGCACCTCCAGTACCTCGACATGGACGCCGCAATCAAGCATTGCAGCAAGGGCGTCGGCCTGTGGGACTGGGCGAGCAACGACCAGGGCGCCGAGCCAGACGTCGTCATGGCGGGCTGCGGCGACATCGCGACGCAGGAGGCGCTCGCCGCCACCGCGCTGCTCCGACAGCATTTTCCCGACCTCAGGGTCCGTTTCGTGAACGTCGTGGACCTGTACAAGCTCACGCCGCCCAAGGAACACCCGCACGGGCTGTCGGACCGCGACTTCGACTCGCTGTTCACCACCGACAAGCCAATCATCTTCAACTTCCACGGCTACCCGTGGCTGATCCATCGCCTCGCTTACCGGCGCCGCAATCATGCGAACCTGCACGTGCGCGGCTATAAGGAAAAAGGCAACATCAACACGCCGCTCGAGCTCGCGATCAACAACGAGGTCGACCGGTTCAGCCTCGCGATCGACGTCATAGATCGCGTGCCGAGGCTGCAGGTGGCGGGCGCGCACGTGAAGGAAAAGATGCGTAACCTGCAGATCGAGTGCCGCAATTACGCGCACGAGCAAGGCATCGACCGGCCGGCCGAGCGCGACTGGAAATGGCCGTACTGACGAGAGGCACGGAGACCCGCATGACGAGCCAACTCGAATCCCTGCGCCGGCACTCGGTGATCGTCGCGGACACCGGCGACATCGACTCGATCGCGCGGTTCCGGCCGCAGGACGCGACCACGAATCCGAGCCTCATCCTCAAGGCCGCCCAGGACCCGCGCTACCTGCGCATCCTGCAGGCCGCAGTCGCCGCCGCCGGCGCCCGTTCGGCTGCGGGCTGGGACGATGCGGTGATGCAGCATCTCTTCGTCGGCTTCGGGCAGGAAATCCTCGCGCTCGTGCCGGGTCGAGTGTCGACGGAAGTCGATGCGCGGCTGAGCTTCGACACGGCAGCGACGGAGCGCAAGGCGCGCCGGTTCATCGAGCTGTACGACGCCTCCGGCATCGGACGCGAACGCATCCTCATCAAGGTCGCCAGCACCTGGGAAGGCATCAAGGCGGCCGAGCGGCTCGAGCGCGACGGCATCCACTGCAACCTCACGCTGCTGTTCAGCTTCGCCCAGGCCGTGGCGTGCGCCGACGCCGGCGTCACGCTGATCTCGCCGTTCGTCGGCCGCATCTACGACTGGTACAAGAAGTCGCGCGGCGTCGAAGACATCGCTCCCGGCGAAGATCCGGGAGTCGCCTCCGTCACGCGCATTTTCCAGTACTACAAGAAGTTCGGGTATCGCACCCACGTCATGGGCGCGAGCTTTCGCAAGACCACGCAGATCACGGACCTCGCGGGCTGCGACCTGCTCACCATCAGCCCCGACCTGTTGCAGAAACTCGAGGCGACGGACGGTACGGTCGAGGCGAAGCTGACCGCCGAAGCTGCGCGAGCGAGCAGCATCGAACGCATGCAGCTCGACGAACCATCGTTCCGTTGGCAGCACAACGAGGACGCGATGGCCACCGAAAAGCTTGCGGAAGGAATCCGCGCTTTCGATGCCGATGCAAGGAAGCTGGCGGCACTCGTTGCCGCCCTCCCGACTTGAGACCGGCCCGATGACGGGCTGCTGCCCGGGCCCTACAATGGCTGCACGCTCGAATTAGACGGAATCAGGCGCGCGGCAAGGGGACACGCAACGATGTACGAATTCGCACGGTGGCTGGTCTCTGCCGGGCACTGCCTGGCGCAGGCAATGCTGGTGGTCACGCTGGCGACGGCGGGCCTGGTCGCGCCCGCGCAAGCTCAGGACAGCGCCGCGGCAACCACCGTCGTCAAGCCGAACCAACCCGCAGACCTCATCGTCGCCAACAGGCCGATCACGACGTTGCGAGCGATGGCTTTCGGCGCGAGCCCGGCTGAGCGGGTCGAGGCGGTCACCGACGGTCTCGACGTGCTGCTCGAACACGGCGGCCCGATGGTCGTCAGTACCCGACCGATCGCGGAAGGCGTCGCGATCCAGATCGACGGCAAGTTCGTGTTCCGGATCCTGAACGATGATGCGGACCGGGAGTCCGGCGAGACGGCAGCCATGGCGGCCGACGTCGCCGTGCGCAACCTGCAGCAGGCGCTGGACGAGATTCGCGAAGGCCGCAACTCGGAGGCCCTGCTCAAGGCGATCGGCTACACGCTGCTGGTCACGGTCTTCCTGGCCGGCCTGTTGTGGGTGATCGTTCGAATGTACGGCTTCGCTGCGCGGCGCATCCGCGCCGCCGCGCAACGTCGCTCGGAAAAGCTGATGCCCCACTGGGGGCAGCAGGTCGTGGGTGGTTCCGGCATTGCCGACCTGGCGGTGGTGCCGCTGAAGCTGGCCGCCTGGGTCGTTGCCTTGCTCCTCGTGTACCAATGGGCCGCCCTGGTGCTCGAGTTCTTCCCCTACACGCGGCCGTGGGGCGAGGGGCTTTTCGACAACCTGCTGGGTGCGCTCGGCCGCTTCGGCCGCAACATCCTGGCTGCCGTGCCGGGGCTGCTGTTCGTCCTGTTGATCTTCCTCATCACGCGCTTCATCGTGCGCGTCGTCCGCGCCTTCTTCGACGGCGTGCAGGCGGGCCGCATCGACGTCGGCTGGGTCGATGAAACCACGGCGCGTCCCACGGGACGACTGCTGACGGCCATCATCTGGCTGTTCTCGCTGGTCGCCGCCTACCCGTACATCCCCGGCAGCGACAGCGAAGCCTTCAAGGGCATCGGCGTGTTTGTCGGCCTGATGCTGTCGATCGGCGCATCCGGCGTCGTGAACCAGGCCGTGAGCGGCCTCATGCTCATGTACACCAAGGCACTGCGCCCGGGCGAGTTCGTGCAGGTCGGCGAGACCGAGGGCACCGTGACGTCCGTCGGCTTCCTGACGACGCGCATCGAGACGCTGCGCAATGTCGAGGTCACGCTGCCGAACGCCTATCTGGTCGGCAACGTGACGCGCAACCTGTCGCGCCTGGCGGCCAACGGTGGCATGCGCCTGACGACCGCGGTCACCATCGGTTACGACACGCCGTGGCGCCAGGTGCACGCGATGCTGCAGATGGCGGCGGAACGCACCCCGAGAATCGCCAGGGATCCGGCGCCACGTGTACTGCAGACCGCGCTGCAGGATTTCTACGTCGAGTACACGCTCGTCGTCTGCATCGCCGACCCGAAGCTGAAGATCAGCGTGCTCGACGAACTGCACGCGCACATCCAGGATGTCTTCAACGAATACGGCGTGCAGATCATGTCGCCCAACTACGAGGCGGACCCGGCCGACAAGAAATTCGTGCCGAAGGAGCAGTGGTTCCAGGCACCCGCGCAACCGACCGTCGAGCAGCCGGCCGCGGCCCGGGAAAGCTAGCCGGCAGCCCGGGAGATTTCGCGGGACTCGATGACGGTGACACCGCGCGGCTCACGCTGAGCGGTCGCGATCATCGCCGCCGCAATCCTGCCGGCTGCAACCGGCCGATAAGTCGCCGGCCCGAACCTGAGCAACATCTCGCTCAAGCGCTCGAGCGGTCGCGATTCCTGGCGATCCCCGGCTATGACTGATGGTCGCAGCAGGCACAGGCTTGGCCATCCCATCGCGCGCAGGGCGTCTTCCAGTTCTCCCTTCACGCGGCTATAGAAGACTCGCGAGTCCGAACTGGCGCCGAGTGCGCTCACCAGCGAAAAGTGTTGCGCCCCGTTGCGGAGCGCCAGCTCCGCCAGGTGACGCGGATACTCGAAATCCACCTGGCGGAATTTTGCCTGCGATCCCGCCTTGCCGATCGTCGTGCCGAGCGTACAGAACACGTGGTCGGCGCGAAGATCGGCACGAACGCGGTCGAGTTGCGCGAAATCGATGAGGATCTCGCGGACTTTCGGATGCTTTGCAGCCTTGCCGAGCGAGCGACGCGTCACGACCGTGACCGTCGAATACGCATCGGACGCAAGCAGGCGCTGCAGGCACTCGCTGCCGACGAGACCCGACGCGCCCGCAATCAGCGCCGTGCGCTGCTTCACTTCGTCGCCGGAGTGAAGCGCGGATCGGTGATCTTCATCTCGGTCACCGGGCCGTACTTCTTCACCGCATCGCGGATCTTGGCCGCGTCGCCGATCAGCACGATCGCGAGGTTGTCCGGCTGCGGAAACGACTGCTCGATCGTGCTGCGAACGGCAGCCATATCGACCTTCGTCACCCGCGCCGCATACTCGTTCACGTCCTCCGGGCCGAGGCCATGGAACAGCATGTCGGCCAGGCGCGCCGCGATCTGCCCGTTGGTCTCGATCGACGGCGGGAACTGGCCGAGCATGTAGCTCTGCGACGATTTCAGCTGGTCAGCGTCGAGTCCTTCCTTGTGCAGCCGCGCCAGCGTCTCGAGCGCCATGTCGATCGCCTGCGCCGTCTTTCCCGTCTCGGAATACGACGCTATGCGGAACGAACCGGGCTGCGAGGGCCGGCTGAAGGAAGCGTTTGCGCCGTAGGTGAGCCCGCTCTTGATGCGCAGTTCGGTATTGAGCATCGACGTGAAGCGTCCACCGAAGACCGTATTGACCACCGACTGCGCGGTGCGCGCAGGATCCGTGCGCGAAGCACCGACGTTACCGAGCCAGAAATACGTCTGCGTCGCGCCTGGCTTGTCGACCAGGAGCACCGGCCGGCCGGTCACCCTGGCGGGAGACGGCACGATCGGCAGGGGTGCGCCGGCCTTGCGCCAGTTGCCGAACGAACGCTCGAGTTGCTGCAGCATCGTCCCGGAGTCGAAGTCGCCGACCACCGTGATGATCAGCCGGTCACCGCCCACCTGCCCGGCGTAATAGCGCTTGATGTCGTCGAGCGTGACCGCTGCCAACGAGGACTCACTGCCGCCCACTGAACGCCCATACGGATGGCCGCGGAACAGCCACGCGTCGCCGTAGCTGCTCATCAGGGCGCGCGGGTCCGAATCCTTCGCTGCCACGATCGACTGCACGGCCAGCGTGCGTGCCTTCTCGAATTCGGCGGCGTCGAGCCGGGGGCGCTGCAGCACGTCGGCGACCAGCTCGAGCATCAGGTCCACGTCGCGGGACATGAAGCTGGCGCTGACACCGATGCTTTCGGTACCCGCACCGGCGGACAGCGATCCGCCCACGTTCGCGATGGCCTCGGCGAACTGCGCCGCAGTGCGATTGCCCGCGCCCTTCTGGATCAGGTCGGTGTAGAGGGACGCCGTGCCGTCCTTGCCGGCCGGGTCGCCGAGCCCGCCGCCGCGGACGGTGACGTTCATCGATACCAGCGGCGTATCGCGTTTCTCAACCAGGGCGACGACCGCTCCGTTCGGCAGCGTCGCCGACCGGAACTGCGGCAGCCGCACGGCGTCGGCTCCGAACGCGAGCGCGGCCGGCAGCAGAGCACAGGACAGCGCGAATGCGCGCAAAGCCAGGAGGCGATTCACCTTGCACCTTCCCTGGCAGGCGCCTTCGTCTCGGCCCTGGGTTCGAGCACGCCGACAGTGCGGTTTTCGCGGCGCAGCACCGTGGCAGCCGCGCTCTTCACGTCCTCCGCGGTGATGCTCTCGTACTCGGCCGGCGCGCCAAAGAGTTTGCGGTAGTCGCCATGAAAGACTTCGTACTCGCCGAGCGCCTGCGCCTTGCCGCTGATGGTTTCGAGCCCGCGCCAGAAACCGACCAGCGCCTGGTTGCGGGCCTTGTTGATTTCCACTGGCGTCGGCCCTTCCCGCGCGAGCCGCGCGATCTCTTCGTCGATGATTCTTTCCGTGCGTGTCACGTCGCCGCCAGGCGGCACGACGGCATAGACCCAGGCGAGACCGGGGTCGAAACCGGCGTCGAACTGCGTGCCGACGTCGACCGCTGCCTGCTCCTTCTCGACCAGTCGCTGATAGAGCCGCGACGAGTCGCCATCGCCGAGAATCGACAACAGCACTTCCATGACCCGCGCCTCGCGCGCGGACCTTGCGGCCGTGTGCCATGCCATGGCAATCAACGGCGTCTGGGCATCACGCTCGATACGCAGGCGGCGCTCACCGAGCTGCGGCGGCTCCTTCGTCGTGACGGCGGGTGGCGCGGACTGCGCCGGAATGCCTGCCAGGTACTGGTCGGCCAGTTTGAACACCGCCTCGGGATCGACGTCGCCCACGATGAACATCACCGCGTTGTTGGGCGCGTAATACTGGCGGTAGTAGTCCTGCAGGTCCGTGACCTTCCAGCCTTCGATGTCGGAAGGCCAGCCGATGGTCGGTATCTGGTACGGGTGTGCGACGAAGGCGGTCGCCTGCATCTGCTCGATCAGCGTGCCGAAGTTGTCATCATCGACCGACGAGCGGCGTTCGGAATACACCACCCCGCGCTCGCTTTCGACTTTCTCGGCGTTGAAGTCGAGATTGCGCATGCGATCCGACTCGAGGTCGAAAATCAGGCCTGTGACCGAGCTGGGAAACCAGTTCTGGTACACGGTGACGTCGGAGCTGGTGTAGGCGTTGTTGGAGCCACCGCTGCCTTCCATGATGCGGTCGAATTCACCCGGCGCACGGGTCTTCGTGCCGTTGAACATCATGTGCTCGAAGAAGTGCGAAATGCCCGTGATGCCCGGCCGCTCGTTGCGGCTGCCGACGCGGTACCACGTGTACATCGCGACGTTCGGAATGTCCTTGTCGGGCCACACCACGAGCTTCATGCCGTTCGGCAGTGTGCGCGTCACGATCTGGCTGGCGCCGGGGACCTCGGGCGCTGCCGCTGGCGCGGTGGCACCGAAAATAAGTCCGAGCGCCAGCCCGGCGGCGCGCCAAGCCGTCACCGCCGACGAGGCTCCACGAACGTCACGGACAGCTCCAACGTTTCTTCGCACTGGATCGCTCCCTGGTCTCAACGCTGGCTGGCGATCCAGCGGTCGACCTTGGCTTCGAGCACGTCGAGCGGCAGCGCGCCGTCCATGAGCACGACCGTGTGGAACTTGCGGACGTCGAACTTCGGTCCGAGTTCCTTCTCGGCGCGTGCGCGCAGCTCGCTGATCTTGAGCTGGCCGATCTTGTACGCGAGCGCCTGGCCCGGGATTGCCATGTAGCGCTCGGCCTCTGAGACGCGGCGCGCCTCGGCCGCGGAGCTGTTCGCGTCCATGTACTCGAGCACCTGCTCACGGGTCCAGCCCTTCGAGTGCAGGCCCGTGTCGACAACGAGGCGAATGGCGCGCCACAGCTCGCCTTCGAGGCGGCCGAAGTACTGGTAAGGATCGGTGTACATGCCGAGTGCCTGGCCCAGCGATTCGGCGTACAGGGCCCAGCCCTCGCTGTAGGCGGTGTAGCCGCCGAACCGGCGGAACTTAGGCAGGCCCTGCTGTTCGCGCTGGATCGAAATCTGGAAGTGGTGACCCGGGTTCGCCTCGTGCAGCGACAGCGCCTCCATCGCCCACTTCGGGCGCGCGCGCAGATCGTACGCGTTGGCGTAGAAGATGCCAGGGCGCGTGCCGTCCTCGTTCGCGGCCTGGTACTGCCCGCCCGCCGCGCTCTTCTCGCGGAACGGCTCGACGGCGCGCACTTCGTAGTCGGCCTTTGGCAGGGTCTCGAACAGCTGCGGCAGCTGCGGGTTCACGCGCTTGCGGATCGCGTCGTAGCCGGCAATCAGGTCGTCGCGGTTGTCGAAGAAGTACTGCGGATCGGTGTTGAGGTACTTGAAGAACTCGTTGCGCGTGCCCTTGAAACCCACCTGCTTCATCACGGCCTCCATCTCGCCGTGAATGCGCTTCACCTCATCGAGGCCGATCTGGTGGATCTGCTCCGGCGTGTAGTCCGTCGTGGTGATGCGCTTCACGTTGTAGGCATACCAGGCCTTGCCGTTCGGCAGGCCGTCCATGCCGTCGCTGAGGCGCGTCTTCAGCAGGTATTCGTCGCGCATGTAATCGCGGAGCTTGCGATACGTGGGGACGACCCTGGTCTCGATCGCCGTGCGATAAGCCTTGGTCAGGCGCTCACGGTCGGCCGCGGAAAAGTCCGCCGGCATCTTCGCGATCGGGCCCCAGTACAGCGAGTCCTCGGGTCTGGCGACGATATGCGCCTCGAGCTGCGGCACCGTGCGCTCGGCGAGCACCTTCGGCAGCGTGTAGCCGCGCTGCACGCCTTCCTTCATGTTGACGATGGCCTGGTCAGCCCAGGCCACGAAGCCATCGAGGCGCTGCAGGAAGTTGTCGTAGTCCTGCACCGTCTTGAACGGCTGCATGCCGTTGCCGGAGCCGAGCTGCGCGAAACTGTTCGGCGTCGAATAGAACTGGTTGAGCGGGATCAGCTCGTCCGGGAACTTGAAGCCCTCGATCTCACGCTCGCGGGCCGTCTTGAACACATCGTAAGAGAGCAGGTCCTGTCCAGCGAGCGCCGAACGGTCGACCGTCTGCACCTTGGCAAGGTAGTCGCGCTGCAGCTTTTCCTCGGCCGCGATGGCGGCCGGGCTGATGCCGACGACGAAGCGGTCGTTGTAGCGCGGGTCCCCGATCGAGGTCGCCAGGATCGGGTTCTGCTGCAGGTATTCCTCGAAGTATTCATCGAAGATCGCATTGAGCTTCTTCGACTCCGCCTGCGCGCGGTCGACCGCGGCCGGCATGGCCGCGGCCAGCACGCCCGCGGGCGTGACAGCCCAGCCAGCCATGAGCAGTGAGGACGCAAACAGCACGAACCGGGACGGTCTGGGCATGAGATCTTCCGCAAGTGGGTCAGGGATTGGGCGGACCGGAGGCAGCCGGACCGGCCGGTCTGGGGGTGCAGTTTCGCAAGTTCGCGCAGCGGCGGCCACCCCATCCGTGACATACACGATGTCCAATTCGACCGTTCCGGGGCATGGTCGTTCCCGGGCACGGGACGGGCGGGGAGGAACATGTTCCAGATCAGGATTCACGGCCGGGGCGGCCAGGGCGTAGTGACGGCGGCCGAGCTGCTCTCGGTCGCGGCGTTCCGCGAGGATCGGCACTCACAGGCCTTCCCGAGCTTCGGCTCGGAGCGGACCGGCGCGCCGGTGGTCGCCTTCTGTCGCATCGATGACCGCCCGATCCGGCTGCGCGAGCCCATCCTTGCCCCCGACGCGCTGATCATCCAGGACCCCACCCTGCTCCACCAGGTCGACGTCTTCGGTGGCCTCCAGCCCGGTGGCTACATATTGATCAATACCGCGCGGACTTTCGCGGATCTCGGTCTCGCCGAGTTCGCGCAGAAATTCAGCGCGGCACACCTCGGCACGGTGCCAGCCACGGAGATCGCCATGCGCCACGTCGGTCGCCCGCTGCCGAACGCTTCGCTGCTCGGCGGCTTCGCCGCGCTGACGGGTCGCGTCTCGCTCGAGTCGGTCGCCGCCGCGATCCGTGAGAAATTCCCGCCCAAGGTCGCGGCCGGCAATGTCGCCGCGGCCACTGAAGCCTATGAGTTCGTGCAGCGCGAACTGAAGAAGGAGGCCGCCGGTGCTGAAACAGGTTGAAGGTTCGGCCGCAGTCGCGGAAGCCATCGCACTCTGCCGTCCGCAAGTCATCTGCGCCTACCCGATCTCGCCGCAGACCCACATCGTCGAGGCGCTCGGCCGCCGCGTGGACGCCGGCGAGCTGGCGCCGTGCGAGTTCGTCAACGTCGAGTCGGAATTTGCGGCCATGTCCGTGGCGATCGGCGCTTCTGCAACCGGGGCCCGCGCCTACACGGCAACGGCAAGCCAGGGACTGCTGTTCATGGCCGAAGCTGTCTACAACGCGGCGGGCCTTGGCCTGCCGATCGTGATGACGGTCGCGAACCGCGCAATCGGCGCGCCGATCAACATCTGGAACGATCACACCGACGCGCTCAGCCAGCGCGACTGCGGCTGGCTGCAGTTGTTCGCCGAGGACAACCAGGAGGCTCTCGACCTGCACATCCAGGCCTTCCGGCTCGCGGAAGAGCTCTCGCTGCCGGTCATGGTGTGCATGGACGGCTTCATCCTGACGCACGCCTACGAGCGCGTGGACATGCCGACACAGGCGCAAGTGGATTCGTACCTGCCGCCGTATGAGCCGCGACAGGTGCTCGACCCCGCCGATCCCGTGTCGATCGGCGCCATGGTCGGTCCCGAGGCGTTCATGGAAGTGCGCTACCTCGCGCACGCCAAGCAGCAGCAGGCACTCGAACTGATCCCCGCGTGGGCGGATGAATTTCGGCGCGTGTTCGGCCGACCCAGCGGCGGACTCGTGCATGAATACCGCACCAGCGACGCCGACGTGATCGTCGTCGCCCTCGGGTCAGTGCTGGGCACGATCAAGGACACCGTTGACGAGATGCGCGAACGCGGGCAGAAGATCGGCGTGCTCGGCATCACGTGCTTCCGGCCATGGCCGGCCGTTGCTGTGCGTGACGCACTCAAAGGGGCGAAGCGGGTGGTCGTCCTCGAGAAGAGCCTGGCGGTGGGTATGGGCGGCATCGTCGGCAACAACGTCTCGGCGTCGTTCTCTGGTTCGCCGGATCGCGTACACACGGTGATCGCCGGTCTGGGCGGTCGATCGATCACGCGCGGTTCCCTGCAGCGCGTCTTCGAGCAGGCGCTGGCCGACTCGCTCGAGCCGCTGACGTTCCTCGATCTCGATCGGGCACTGGTCGACCGCGTGCTGGAACGGGAGCGCGTCCAGCGCCGTTCGGGGCCGATCGCGGAAGGCATCCTCAAGGACCTCGGCGTCGTCGCCGCGAAGATCGGATGAGGCGCAACGCATGAGCTACCAACCTGTTCGCTTCTACCAGACCGGCACCTTCACGGTCGGCAACCGGCTGCTGCCGGAAGCACAGCGCTCCGTGCAATCGGGACGCGAGCGCACCAACTCGCTCAATTCAGGACACCGCGCGTGCCAGGGTTGCGGCGAAGCGCTGGGCGCAAGATACGCGATCGATGCCGCGATGGCGGCGACGAATCGGCAACTCGTGGCAGCCAACGCCACCGGCTGTCTGGAGGTGTTCTCGACGCCCTACCCCGAAACGTCGTGGCAGATTCCCTGGATTCATTCGCTGTTCGGCAATGCGGCCGCCGTCGGAACCGGGATCGCAGCGGCGCTGCGAGTGCAGGGCAAACGCGACGTGCGTGTCGTCGCTCAGGGTGGCGACGGCGGGACGACCGACATCGGCTTCGGCTGCCTGTCAGGCATGTTCGAACGCAACGACGACGTGCTCTACATCTGCTACGACAACGAGGCGTACATGAACACGGGCGTGCAGCGCTCGTCGGCGACGCCGCCGACTGCACGAACCAACACGACGATGCCGGTTGGTGAATCGACCGGCGCGCGTTTCGGCCAGGGCAAGAACCTGCCGCTCATCGCCATGGCCCACGAGATTCCCTACGTCGCGACGGCGACTGTCGCTGAGCTGCGCGACCTCGAAGCCAAGGTGCGGCGAGCGATGGAATTTCGCGGCGCGCGTTACATCCACGTGCTCGTGCCCTGTCCCCTCGGCTGGGGTCACGGTTCCGCCGAGACCATCAAGATGGCGCGACTCGCACAGGAAACGGCGTTGTTTCCGGTCTTCGAGGCCGAGCACGGTGAAGTGAAGCACGTATCGAAGATCCGGCGGCAGTTGCCGGTCGAGGACTACCTGAAGCCGCAGAGCCGGTTCGCGCACCTGTTCAAGCCGCCGGGACATGCAGACCTCGTCGCACGGATCCAGGCGTTGGCGGATCGCAACGTGCAGCGCTTCGGCCTGGTGGGCGACGCGGAGGACGCGCAGTGAAGAAACCGTTTGCGATCACGCTCGACCCCGGCTCTAGCCTTGCCAACCACACGGGTTCGTGGCGCACCGTGCGTCCCGTCTACGTCGACCGCCTGCCGCCGTGCAACGACGCGTGCCCGTCGGGCGAGAACATCCAGGGCTGGCTGTTCCACGCTGAATCCGGCGACTATGAAAAGGCGTGGCGGCTGCTGACGGAAGCCAACCCGCTGCCTGCCTGCATG
>Ga0079037_100000636_pt1 | contig 16404 bp, 4 predicted proteins | sample Mud3Dept4metaG_FD_71479 | JGI IMG/M metagenome (GOLD analysis project Ga0079037, IMG submission 71479) | Freshwater wetland microbial communities from Ohio, USA, analyzing the effect of biotic and abiotic controls - Mud 3 Core 4 Depth 4 metaG | ecosystem: Environmental > Aquatic > Freshwater >... | reverse complement strand
GCGATCACGTGCCCCCCGGCGGACGGGCCGCCGGGTCCGCTTGGAAGCGGGCCCGCCGTCGCGACCTTCAGCTCCGGCCGGTGGTCGAAGACGAACTGCACCACGTGCCGCAGCGTCGGGAAGTCGCGCAGCTTCAGGTTCTCGATGCGCGGGATGTCGAACATCGCCCGCACCGCCGCGAACGTCTCGGCCTGTTTCACGGTGTCCACGCCGAGGTCCGCCTCGAGGTCGAGATCCATCTCGAGCATGTCGGACGGATACCCGGTCTTCTCGGCCACGATCGCCAGGACCTTCGCCGTTACGGCGTCCTGCGGTGCCGCCGGTCCGGCGAGGGGCGCAGGAGCGGCGCCCGCCGCCGGCGGGAGGTCGATCCCGCGAGCCGCCGCCGAGGGCGCGGCCGGTGACGCCGCGGCGGGCGCCGGCGGGGCCGGAGACACGCGAGCCGCCGCCGGACGCGACGGCACCGCGGCAGGCGCGGCCGCGCGAGGCGCAGCAGGCGGCACGACACTGGGCGCGGGCGGCGCGACGGCCGGCCGCGTGGACGCGCCGCCGAACGGCGAGGCGGCCTCAATCGGTTGCGACACAAACGGCAAAGCCGGCCCCGCCGAGGGCGCCACCATCCGGGCCGGCCGCTCCACGCTGGCGCGGCTGTCGCCGGGCGCCGGCGCCCGCCGCGTCGGCCCCGTGCCCCACGTCCAGCGGGACGGGGCGGGCGTGTGCGCCGGCACCCCGGCGGAGGTCACGCGCAGCACGCGCCGCACCACCTCCACCTGCGCGCGGTCGTGCCCGCTCGTCTCGTCGAGCCACGTCTGGTACAGGGCCGGGTTGTCGACACGGTTCAGCCCGCCCGGGATGTGCCGCGTCAACGTCAGCGCGATCTGCGACCCGAAGCCCGCCGCCAGGTGAATCGCGTACTTCACCGGGTACCGCCCGCCCCGGCTGAGCGTGAGCGGCCCGAGATCGGGGTCCACCTCCCGGAAGTTCGGCACCGGCGGCACCACGCCGTGCTCGAGGATCTTGACGGCGATCACGTCCTCGATGCCAACGCCCATCGGATGGCCGGTGAACCCCTTCGTGTTGGCCATCACGATCTCGCTCGCCGCCCCGCCGAACACGCGCCGCAGCGCCGCCACTTCGGCCGAGGCGCTGCCGCCGCGGGCCGGGGTGAACGTCTCGTGCGACATGAACACGGTCTCCGGCGCGATGTGGTGCCGGTTGATCCCGTACCGCCGTTCGGCCGACGCCACGAGGCTCTCCATCACCAGCGCCACGTGGTCGACATCGAGCCGCGTGCCGTGGAACGCGCTGTTGCGCGTCTCACTCGACAACACCTCGACGATGCCGCGCATGCCGCGATCGTCCAGCGCGTCCTGGCTTTCGACGACCAGCGCCGCGGCCCCCATGCCGAGCAGCGTGCCGTGCCGGCGCCGGTCGAAGGGCAGGGCCGCCTCCGCCACCTTGTCGTCGGTGGCGGCGGCCCCGGTGGCAAGGAAGCCCGCGCCCACCCAGCCCATGAGCTTCTCGCTCGTGACGTTGTCGGCCGCCACCACCACCACGCGCCGGCACCGTCCCGCCCGGATCCAGTCCTCGGCGATCGCCACGGCCTGCGCCGTGCTCGCGCACGCGGCGTTGACGTGGGTGTTCGGGCCGCGGGCGCCGACGTACTCGGCGAACTGGCTGTGCCCCATCGTCAGCACGCGGAAGAGGAAGCGCCGGTCGAACATGTAGGGTTCGCGCCGCAGCTGGTCCTCGACCTCGGCGATCCGGCGGTGGATCTCGCGCAGCGTGTCGGGGTCCTTCGCGTAGAGCCGCAGTTCGTCGAGCGACTGCTTCAGCTGCAGCCGGGACTCGTAGACGTAGTACCGGTCGACCTCGTCGGCGAATCGATCCATCCCGGGGAACGCCGATGCGAAGATGACCCCCGTCTCGTCCCGCATCGACTCGGGCAGCATCCACCGGTCCGGCAGGAACTTGCCGGTCGTGGTGCGGCGCCACGTCTGCACGAGCGGGATCCCCGCCTCGCGCAGGGCGTCGAGGCCGGCGGCCATCGCGAGCTGGGTCGTCGTGTCGAGCGCCTCGATCAGCTTCTCGGGCACGCCGTACTCGGCAGCGAGGTCGAAGGTGCCGGGCCGGCCGGCGAGCTTGATCACGTCGGCCGTGTCCTCGATGGTCTCGAAGCTGCCGCTGCCGTCCTCGCTCTTGACGACGCGCGTGACGTGCTTGCGCGCCATCTGCACGCGGAAGCGCTCCGGCACCAGGTCCACGAACTGCTCGCCGCGGAGGATGCGCTCCGTGTTGGTCTCGTCCATCACGGCCTTCTCGGTGCCGGGCAGGCCGAGCCCGGTGCCCGAGATGACGATCGAGCCCTTCGGCACGTCGTTGCGGTCCTGGGCGCGGTCGGCGGCGCCGGGCACGGCGGCCCCCTTGATGGCCTGCGCGAGCAGCTGGGTCAGTGACTCGAGTGAGACGGCGGGGGTGGCAGGATCGCTCGGCACGAGGGTTCCTCTCGACGCGGACACGTCACTGGGCGGAACGGATGGGCGAACGGCGGCCGCCGGAGCCGGCGTCGGGGCCGAGACCGTAGTCGGGGCAACAGTTTCACTGACAACCGGCGGCGCCGGGGTGGCCGCCGCGGCGTGCGGCGCAGCCACCGGCGAGGCGAGGGACCGCACGGCGGCGGGCTGGTCGCCGGGCAGACCGTAGCCGGCGGCGTAGAGCCCGCACAGGGCGTGGTTCAGGGTCTGCAGCGCGCCGGGCTTCGGGTGATTCGTGAACAACGACACGACGTCGGGCTTCGCACCGAGCACGTCGTCGACGAAGCCCTTGAGCGCCTTCTTCGGCCCCACCTCGACGAAGGTGCGCACGCCCTCGGCGTAGAGCGTCTGCAGCGTCTTCACCCACTGCACGGGCGAGGCGATCTGTTTGCAGAGCATGTCCTTGATCGCCTCGACCCCGGCCGGGTAGATCTCCCCGGTGACGTTCGCCACGACGGGGAGCCGGGCCTCGGCGAAGGGCAGCCGATCGAACACGGTGCGCAGCGGCACGGCCGCGGGCGCGACGATGCGCGTGTGGAAGGCGTGGCTCACCGGGAGACGGAACGCCTGGAAGCCCCGAGCCGTGAACACGTCCATCGCCCGCTGCACGGCGGGCCCCTCGCCGCCGATCACGGCCTGCGTGCTGGAGTTGATGTTGGCGGCCACCACGTACCCGTCGATCGTCGAGAGCACCTCCTCCACGACCGCGAGCGGCGCCAGCACGGCCGCCATCCAGCCGTTGTCGCCGAGGCTCACGTTCGTCATCTCGCGGCCGCGCGCGGCGGAGGCTTCGACTGCGTGGGCGAACGGCAGCACGCCGGCGGCCACGAGCGCGCCGTACTCGCCGAGCGAGTGGCCGGCCACGACGTCGGGTTGCACGTTGTACTCGGCGAGCAGCCGGAGGAGCCCATCATCGAGCGTGAGCACGGCGGGCTGCGTGACCGCCGTCTGCATCAGGGCCTGCTCGGCTCGCTGCACGGCCGCGGTGTCGGCCGGGTCCACGAAGACGATGCTGGTGAGCGGCCGGCCGAGGATCGGCGCCATCACCTGGTCGGCCTCGGCGAAGGCCGCGGCCACCGTCGCTTCACGCTCGGCCAGCTCACGGCCCATGTTCACGTACTGGCTGCCCTGGCCCGGGAAGAGGAAGGCGATCGTGCCCCGCCGGGGGCCACTGCCGCGGAAGATGCCTTGCGCCTGCAGGGCCTTCCAGGCCTGCGCGGTGTCGAACCCCATCGCGCGCTGCGCCTTCTGCAGGCGATCGACGAGTTCCTCGCCGTTGCCGAAGTCCACAAGCAGCCGCTCGGGCTGACGGAGCACCGTGGGATCGGGCGGCGCCACCGGCGGCAGCGCGCCGTCCCGGACGCGCGCGAGCAGCGTCTCGAGCTGCTCGGCCAGCGCCACCGGGCTCGACGCGCCGAGCGCGGCGATCCCCCGTGGCGGCGCCTTGAGCGCCCGTGCGCCGCCGGACCCGCTGCCGCTGCGGACGCCGGCACCGAGGTCGCTCGCACCGGCAATGCCCGAGCCCTCAGCGTGCGCCGACGCGGCGCCCCCAACGCGCCCGCTGGCCGCCACCCCGCCGCCCCCGGCGGGCGCGCCGGCAGGAACCGCCACCTGGTCGCGTTGCGGGCCGGTGAGCGCGCCGGGTACGTGCTCTTCGAGCACCACGTGGAAGTTGGTCCCCCCGAACCCGTACGCGCTCACGCCGCACCGGCGCGGCGTCCCGTTGGCGGGGGCCCACGGGCGCGCCTCGTGCGCCAGGACGAACGGTGTCTCGTCGAAGTTGATGTTCGGGTTCGGCGTTTCGGCGTTCAGCGTGGGCGGAATCTGCTTGTAGTGCAGCGCGTAGACCGCCTTGAGCAGGCCGGCGGCGCCGGCCGCCGCCTTGAGGTGCCCGATGTTGCTCTTGGCCGATCCGAGCGCGATGCGGCCGCGCCCCGCGCCGCCGAAGCACTCCGCGAGGCTCGTCACCTCGACCACGTCGCCCACCTTGGTGCTCGTGCCGTGCGCCTCGACCAGCGTGGCCGTCGCCGGGTCGAGTCCCGCGTCGTGCCAGGCGCGCACGACGGCCAGCTTCTGGCCGACGGGGTTGGGCGCCGTGATCCCCTTGCCGCGCCCGTCGCTCGCTCCGCCGACGCCGCGGACCACGGCGTAGATGCGATCGCCGTCGCGCTCGGCGTCGGCCAGGCGCTTGAGCAGGAACGCCGCCGCCCCCTCACCCATCACGAAACCGTCGGCGCCGTCCCCGAACGGACGGGTCCCGGTGGCCGAGAGCGCACCGATCTTGCAGAACTTCACGAAGCTGGAAATCCCCATGTTGCGGTCCACGCCGCCCGTGACGACCGCGTCGCACTGGCCCTCGACGAGCAGGTCCATGGCGGACTGGATGGCCGCGAAGCTCGAGGCGCAGGCTGCATCGGTGATGAAGTTGGGGCCACGGAGGTTGAGGATGTTCGCCACCCGCCCCGAGACGATGTTGGGCAGCTCGCCCGGCATGCTGTCCTCGGTCACCGGCGGCAGCCGCTGGTCGATGACCTCGTGGAGCTGGGCAACGATGGCCGCGCGAGTCTCGGGGGAGAGCGCGCCGAACTCCCGGCCGGCCGACAACGCCCGCGCGTACTCCGGGAAGGCGATGCGAAGGTAGGTCCAATAGTGCAGCTCGCCGCCCATCGCCGTGCCGATGATGACGCCCGTCCGTTCGAGATCGAGCGGGCGGCGCGGATACCCGTAATCGGCAAGGGCGTCAGCCGCGACCGACACGGCCCACTGCTGGCCTTCGTCCATGGCTGCGGCGACCCGCGGCGGAATGTGGAACCTCTTCCAGTCGAACGCGTATCCTCGCACCCATCCGCCGATCTTGCTGTAGGTCTTGTCGGGCGCGGCCGGGTCGGGATCGTAGTAATCCTCGACGCTCCAGCGGCCGGCGGGCACCTCGCTGATCGAGTAGCGCTTGGCGGTGATGTTGTTCCAGAACGCCGGGGCGTTCGGGGCATCCGGGAGGATGGCCCCGAGCCCGACGATCGCCACGGCACGATCCCTTCGGTCCATCATGGCTGCGACCCTGTCTTCGGGAGACACGGCGCGTTCGCCGCTCGGGCGGCACGCGCCTCATGCATACGTCGTGTTTGGACTCACCCGGGCCGTGCGCGAGCGGATGCCGGAGGCGTGGCATCACGCCGACCGACGCGGACCGCTCGCGAGTGGCGGATCCCGGCGGCCAGCCGGCGTCCTCGGCGTGGCCGCGGACATCCGCTGACCGTCGACCAGGGGGGGCTCGAGGGCTCGACGACCGCGCATGTGCCCGGCGGCGGGCCGGCCGAGTTGGGTATGTTATCGAATTGGACCATTCCATTCCCGCCGCGATGCGGCGCTGCCGGGCCGCGGAGAATGACGCGGTGCGGCGAGCATTGCAGAGGCAGCCTTCGGTAGGATCGGGGGCGTTCCCGGCGGCCTCCCCCAAGGCCGCGGGACCTCCACTCCGGTCCAGTCGCTGTTGCTCCGGTCGAGTCCTCGCGAGCACCACGGCCCACAACCGACGAGGGAGCACGTCTCGGTGCCACAGGCTCGGCAGCCCGCCGCGGCTTTCTGGCGTCACGGGTAGCCGGTCGTCCCGCCGCCGGGGTGGCCGCGCGCGTCGTGACGCCCGGGCCACGGCGCCAGCCGCCCGTCGACGGCGGGGCGCGATGGCGCGCCTCGACGCGGGAGAGCGCATGGAAGGCCTCCAGTCTCCGGCGCAGGCCCACTACTGGTTCATCCAGGGTTGGCTCCTGTTCCTCATCCTCAAGATCGTCGGGCTCGGCGCCTTCGCCTACATCGTCGGCAAGCGATTGGTCCCGCTGCTGCGGGGCGCGCGCGACGTGCGGTTCGATCGTCCGGTGGCTCGCCTGGGACGGGTGCTGCAGTTCTGGCTCGCGCAGTGGAAGCACCCGCGCTACTGGTTCGCCGGCATCGTCCACATCCTCGTCTTCGCTGGCTTCCTCGTGCTGTTCACGCGGGCCGTCACGGTGATCATCAACGGGGTCGCCGACGGCTTCGTGATGCCGGGCTTCTCGGGCCGGTTCGGTCAGGCGTACGCCGTCGTCACGCAGTACTTCACCACCATCGTGTTCGTCTGCATGGTGGTGGCGGCGGTCCGGCGAATCGTGTTCAAACCCGCGCGGTACGGCGTGCCCCCGCAGTTCGGCAAGGGCCACCCCGCCGACGCGATCTTCCTGCTGGCGCTCATTGCGGCGCTGATGTTCGCAGACAGCCTGTTCGAGGCGAGCGAGGCCGCCGCGCACGGGACCGCGCACCACGCCGCGCTGGCCGCCGGCACGCTGCCCTGGCTGCTCGCGGAGGGCCTCGGGCCCGCGTCGCACGCCACGCTCCAGTCGCTGCACCTCGGCGCCTTCCTCGCGCACGACGTCCTGTTCTTCTTCCTGCTCTGCTATCGCCCCTTCGGGATCCAGTTCCACGTGGAGACGTCGCTGTTCAGCGTCTACTTCGCCAAGCTGGACAAGGGCACGGTGAAGCCCGTCCGGTGGGGCGTGGCCGACGACCAACTCGCCCAGGTGAAGTCGTTTGGCGTGAAACAGTTCGAGGACTTCACCTGGAAGCACATGCTCGACTTCTACTCGTGCGCCGACTGCGGGCGGTGCTCGGACAACTGCCCCGCCAACGCCGTCGGGCGGCCGCTCTCCCCCCGGTTCATCACCATCAAGGCGCGCGACTACACCTTCGCGCACTACCCCGTGGTCGGCAGCCCGCGAAACGGCGCGCCCCTGATCGGCGGCATCTACTCGGAGGACGAGATCTGGTCGTGCACGACCTGCGGCGCCTGTGAGGAGGAGTGCCCGCTCCTCATCGAATACATCGACAAGATCGTCGACCTCCGGCGGGGCATGGTCGACGACGGCAACGTGCCCCAGTCGCTCCAGAAGCCGCTCAAGGCGCTCGAGAGCCGCGGCAACCCCTACGGCAAGATGGAGAAGAAGCGGGCGGACTGGGCGAAGGCAAAGGACTTCCGCGAGATCTGCGACGTCCCCACCCTCGACGGGGGCAACGACGCCGACACGCTGTACTTCGTCGACAGCATCACGTCCTACGACGACCGCATGCAGTCGATCGGGCGGGCCACGGCGCGGATCCTCCAGCACGTCGGCACGCCGTTCGGCATCCTCGGCGCGGCCGAGCGGGACAGCGGGCACGAGGTCCGGCGCTTCGGCGAGGAGATGCTCTTCATGGCGCTGCGCGACCACAACCGCGAGGCCATCAAGGCCTCGGGCGCCAAGCGCATCGTGACCGCCGACCCGCACGCCCTCAACGCCCTGAAGCACGACTACCCCGACGCGCCGCCCGCCGAGCACATCAGCCAGGTGCTCTCGCGCGAGGTGCGCGCCGGCCGGCTGCGTTTCAGGCCCGTCGACGACAGCCGCCGGACCTACACGTTCCACGATCCCTGCTACCTGGGCCGGCACAACGGCATCTACGACGATCCCAGGAGCGTGCTCGACGCGATCCCCGGCCTCACGCGGGTCGAAATGGCCCGGTCGCGCGACCGGTCGTTCTGCTGCGGCGGCGGGGGACTCATGCTGTTCTACGAACCGAAAGAAGACCAGCGGATGGGGGTACTGCGCGTGAAGATGGCCGCGGAGGCCGGCGCCGACGTCATCGTGACCGCCTGTCCGTACTGTATGGTGAACGTCGAAGACGCCATCAAGGTCGCCGGCCTCGAGGGGAAGATGACCGCCATCGACCTCGCGGAGCTGGCCGACCGGCAGATCGCCCGGCCGGCCGCGCCGGTGGCATAGCCGCCGGCGGGCGCCGGGGACGAACGCAATCACGGAGGTGACCGTGGAGATTCTCGTGTGCGTGCGACGTGTTCCGGACACGTCGGAGAACGAAATCCGGCTCAACGATGCCGGGAACGACATCGAGCGGGACGAGCTGGTGTACTCGATCAACGAGTGGGACAACTATGCCGTCGAGGAGGCGCTCCAGATCGCGTCGCGCACCGGCGGCAAGGTCACCGTCGTCACGGTGGGAAGTGAGGACGACGAGGAGGTCCTGCGCCGGCAGATGGCGATGGGCGCCCACCAGGCCGTCCTGCTCGCCGACGAGGCGTTCGACGGGTCCGACGGCCAGGGGATCGCCACGATTCTCAGTGCGTTCGTGAAGAAGGGCGGCTATGACCTGATCCTCACCGGGGTGCAGGCCGAGGACGGCGCCGGCCAGGTCGGCGGCATGCTGGCGGCGATGCTCGACTACCCCTTCGCGTCGCTCGTCAACGCCATCGAGGTCGTCGACGGCAAGACGCTGCGCGTCGGGCGCGAGGTGGAGGGCGGCAACCAGGAGATGCACGAGATCGATCTCCCGTGCGTGCTCTCGATCCAGACCGGCATCAACGAGCCGCGCTACGTCGGCATGCGGGGTATCCGGCAGGTCGCCTCGGTTCCCATTCCGACCCTGGGGGCCGGTGACCTCGGCGTGGACCCCGCGTCGGTCGGCCGGACCGGCGCGCGCGTGACACGCACCGACTACTTCGTGCCCGTGCTGGGCAAGGGCGCCGAGATGCTCGGCGGCAGCCGCGAGGAGATCATCGACAAGCTCATCGAGCTGATGCGAGCCAACGGAGGGCTGAAGTGATGCCGCGAATCTTCACATACATCGAACACCGCGCCGGTGTTCCCGACGACACGGCGGCCGAACTGGCGGCCGCGGCCGCGCGTATCGACGGCAGCGCGGCCCCGACGGCCATCCTCGCCGGCGCCGGCCCGGATCTCGCTGCGGCAGCCAACGCACTGAAGGCCACCCACGCCGAGATCTGGACGATCGCGGCCGATGCCCTGGCCCACCCCAATGCGGAACTGGCCCGGCAGGCGCTCGTCGCCGTCCTACCGCCCGGGAGCATCGTCCTCGTCCCGCACGCGCACTTCGGCCTCGACCTCGCGCCGGGTCTCGCCGTCAAGCTGAAGGCCGCCTACATCCCCGACGTGCTCGCGATCGAGGGACTCGAGAGCGGGTCGCTCAACGTGGTCCGTCAGGAGTACGGCGGCCAGGTGAGCGCGCACGTGCGCGGCGACGTCTCGTCGGGGGCGGTCGTGACCATCCGGCCCGGGGCGATCAAGCCGCAGCCCGGCGCCTCCGCCAATGGCACGGTCGTCGACAAGTCCTCCACCGTGGGCACGCTCTCGGCGCGGCGCCGCTACCTGAACACGGTCGTCGCGGAGGTCGGCGAAGTCGACATCACCAAGCACGCGGTGCTCGTCTCCGTCGGCCGCGGCATCCAGGACCAGGACAACGTGAAGATCGCCGAGGAACTCGCCCAGACCCTCGGCGCGGCGGTGAGTTGCTCGCGGCCCGTCGTCGACGCCAAGTGGCTCGAGAAGTCCCGGCAAGTGGGCTCGTCCGGCAAGACCGTCAAGCCCAAGGTCTACCTGGCCTGCGGGATCAGCGGGTCGTTCCAGCACCTGGCGGGCCTCAAGGGCAGCCCGTTCATCGTGGCCATCAACAAGAACCCGGCGGCGCCCATCTTCCAGGTGGCCGACGTCGGCATCGTCGACGACGTGCTGGAGTTCCTGCCGGAGCTGACGACCAGAGTCCGTGAGATCCACGGCGCGTAGGCGACACAGAGGCACCGCTCATGATTGCTCCGAAGACGCTGAAGCTGAGCCTGAAGTCGCTCAGGGATTTCGCCAAGGGCAACCTCCCCGACGAGAAGCTGCGGGAGCTGGACGACCGCGACGAGTGTCCCGTCGACATCGTCCGCCAGATGTGCAACCCCGACAAGCTCGCCATCCAGCTGCTGTTCGTGCCGGAGGAATACGGCGGGCTGGGTGGCGGCGCGTACGACGTGTACTGCATCTGTGAGGAGATGGCGCGGGTCGACCTCGGCATCGCCACGAGCGTGCTCGCCACCTTCCTCGGCAGCGATCCGATCACGGTGGGCGCCACCCCCGAGCAGAAGCGAACCTGGTTGAGCCGGATCGCCGACGAGGGCATCCTGTTCGCCTACGGCGCCACCGAGCCGGAAGCCGGCAGTGACCTCGGGTCGCTGCGGACGACCGCGGATCCGGTGATGGAGAACGGCCGCGTCGTCGGCTACAAGATCAACGGGCTGAAGCAGTGGATCAGCAACGGCGGGATCGCCGATGCGTACACGATCCTGGCCAACACCCCCGGCGGTCCGAGCTGGTTCGTCGTGGAGCGGGGGGCGAAGGGCTTCAGCCACGACAAGCCCGAAGACAAGCACGGCATCCGGCTGAGCAACACCGCCGCGCTCGCCCTCAGCGACGTCTACGTGCCGGTCGAGCGGCTGATCGGCGGCGTGGAGGGTCAGGGGCTGATCCAGGCGCAGGCGGTGTTCGGCTACACGCGCGTGATGGTGGCGGCCTTCGGCCTCGGGGCGGGCTGGGCCGCGCTCGACCGGGCGATCCCCTATTCGACCAAGCGGATCCAGGGCGGAGGCCCGCTCTCGGAGAAGCAGGGCTACACCCACAAGCTGATCGTGCCGCACGTGGTCCGCCTGGAGGCCGCTCGCGCCTACATCGAGGAGACTGCCGAGCGGATCGACGGCGGGACCGAGGGCAGCCTCAACACCGAGGGCGCCATCGCCAAGTACATGGCGACGGAGGCGGGCAATGCGGCCGCCGAGGCCGCCATCCAGGCGCTCGGGGGCTACGGCTACACCCACGACTACATGGTGGAGAAGATCAGCCGCGACGTGCGCATCACCACGATCTACGAGGGGACCTCCGAGATCATGGAGATGACCATCAGCCGCGACCGGTGGCAGCTCCAACTGAAGACGCGCGGGCAGCACTACCACGATCAGGCGCGGGTGTACGAGGCGCTGCACGCCCGCCAGCCCGCGGTCGGTGCCGACACGGCGGCGCTGGCCCTCCACGCGCTGGCCGAGGTGCTGGAGCGGGCGCGCGTGGCGCGTCTCACGCGGCACCAGCACGTGTTGCTGCGGCTGGGCGAGCTCGTCGCCTACGGCGAGTGCGCCGGGGCCCTGGCCATGCGCGCCGCGCGCATGGCCGAGGGCACGCTCAACGAGAAGACCAGCCGCCGCTTCAACGCGACGGCCATCGCGGCGATCAGCCGCGTCTTCGCACGCCAGGCCGCGGCCAAGGTAGCCGAGGACGGCCTGCGCCTGATCACCGGAGCGGGCGGCGTCGCCGATGCCGAGTCGTCGGCCTTCCAGGGTCGCCTCGGACTGCCTGCCATCCAGCGCGCGCAGGCAGGGCTACTGGCAGACATGGATCACGTGGCCGACGTCCTCTACAACCGCGCGGCGAAGAGAGCCGACGCGCCCGCTCCCGCGATGGCCGGGGCCTGATCGCGGCGCGCTGGGGTCGCGACCCGGCCCCGTCGTTCGAACGACCGTCTGGCGCGGACCGGGCGCGGACCGGTGTGTCCGCCGTGACATTCTGGCGCCGTCGATCGGCGGCACCACAGCGGGAGGCCGCAGCGTGGGCAAGGAATTCCGGCGTGTCGCCATCGTCAACCGCGGCGAGGCCGCCATGCGGTTCGTCCACGCCGCGCGGGAACTCGCCGCCGAGGGCGTCCCGGTCCACACGATCGCCCTCCACACCGAGCCCGACCGTCACGCGCTGTTCGTTCGCGAGGCCGACGACACCTACGACCTCGGGCCGGCCACCTTCGTGGACCTGCGCGACAACGAGCGGAAGGTCTCGTACCTCGACTACGCACGGCTCGAGCGCGCGCTGCGCGCCACGAGGGCCGAGGCGGTCTGGGTGGGCTGGGGCTTCGTCGCCGAGCACGCCGAGTTCGCCGACCTCTGCGCCCGCCTCGGCGTGGTGTTCATCGGGCCGAGCGGCGAGGTGATGCGCCGGCTCGGCGACAAGATTGCGTCCAAGCAGCTCGCCGAGCGCGCGTCGGTGCCGGTGGTGGCGTGGAGCGGCGGACCGGTCGAGACGCTGGAGGATGCGCGCCTCCACGCCGACCGGATCGGCTATCCGGTGATGCTGAAGGCGACGGCCGGCGGCGGCGGCCGCGGGATTCGCCTCGTGCGGGCAGAGCACGACCTGCCCGACGCCTTCGCGCGCGCCCGCACCGAGGCGCTCAAGGCCTTCGGCAACCCCACCGTGTTCATCGAGCGCTGCGCGCTCGGCGCGCGGCACATCGAGGTGCAGGTGATCGCCGACGAGGCGGGCACGACGTGGGCGCTCGGCGTCCGCGACTGCACCGTGCAGCGCCGGAACCAGAAAGTGATCGAAGAGTCGCCGTCGCCGGCGCTCACCCCGGACCTCGATCGTGCCGTGCGCGACGCGGCCGTCCGGCTCGCCCGCGAGGCGGGGTACGTGAACGCCGGCACCGTGGAGTTCCTCTACGCCGAGGCCGCACGCGAGTTCTTCTTCATGGAGGTGAACGCGCGCCTGCAGGTGGAGCACCCGGTCACGGAGGTGACGACCGGGCTCGACCTCGTGAAGCTGCAGGTTCGGGTGGCGCGAGGCGAGCGGCTCGAGGGCGAGCCGCCGCCGGTGCGCGGGCACGCCATCGAGGTGCGGCTCAACGCCGAGGATCCCGACGCCGGCTTCGCGCCCTCACCGGGCACCGTCGAGGCGTTCCGCATCGCCGGCGGCCCCGGCATCCGCGTGGACGCGGGCCTCGCCGAAGGCGACGTCGTGCCGCAGGAGTTCGACTCCATGCTGGCGAAGATCATCGCGTCGGGCGGCACCCGCCGCGAGGCGCTCGCGCGGCTGCGTCGCACGCTCGCCCAGAGCACCATCGTCGTGCGCGACGGCACCAGCAACAAGGCCTTTCTCCTCGATCTGCTCGGCCGGCCGGAGATCGAGGCGGGCACCTACGACACCGCCTGGCTCGATCGGCTCGTCGCCTCCGGCGCAATCGGCGTGCGCCGCCACGCAGAGGTGGCGCTGCTGCGCGCAGCTCTCGAGGCCTACGATGCCGAGCTCGACGTGGACCGCGCGCAGTTCTTCCAGGCGGCCGCCCGCGGGCGGCCTTCCGCGCGCGCCGATGTGGGCCGGCGGGTCGAGCTGGGCCACGGGGGCCACACCTACGCGGTGACCGTGTTCCGCATGGCACCCAAACGGTATGTCGTGGACATCGACGGGCGCCGGCTCGACGTGCTCGTCGAGCGCCTCACGCCCGCACCGCTGCGGGAGCGCCGCGCCCGCGGCGCCGAGTGGCGGCTCACGGTGAACGGCACCCCGCACCGGGTGCTGCTCCTCGTGCAGGGTTCGCGCTATCTCGTGGAAGTCGACGGCGTGGCGCACCGCGTGTCGCGCGACAACGCCGGCGTCGTGCGCGCCGGGGGCCCCTCGCTCGTGGTGTCGCTGGCCGTGCGCGAGGGCGACGAGGTGGCCGCGGGTGCGCGGCTCCTCGTGCTCGAGGCGATGAAGATGGAGGTGGCCGTCACGGCCCCCTGCGCGGGCCGCGTGCGCGAGATCCGGGTCTCCCCCAACGTGCAGGTGGGTACGGGCACGCCGCTCGTCATCATCGAGCCGCCCGAAGCGGGCGCGGGGCCGGACGCGTCCGAGCGCCTGCGCTTCGACGTGCCGGCCGACGCCGAGGCGGCGAGCCTGGCCTCGCGGCGCGCGACCGTGATCTCGGCACTGCGGGCACTGATGCTCGGCTACGACGTGGACGCCACCGCCCTGCGCCAGACGATGCGCGAGTGGGACTCGCTGTGCAGCGCGGGCACCGAGACCGAGATCGGCCTGCGGTGCGAGATGGACGTGCTGCGCATGTTCGTGGACGTCGCGTCGCTCTTCAGGGGTGCCCCGCCCGATCTCGACGTCTCCGACTACGGCCACGTGAGCGCCGAGGAGTATCTCTTCACATACCTGCGGACGCTCGATGCCTCCGGCACGCGGCTGCCGGCGGCATTCCTCGCCGGCCTCCAGCGCGCGCTGGCGCACTACGGCGTCACGAGCCTCGACCGCGCCGACAACCTGCTCGAGAGCCTCTTCCGGATCTTCCGCGCACACCAGCGCTCCGACGAGCTCGCCGGACCGGTGGCCAGCATCCTCGAGCAGCGGCTGCGCCGTGCGCGAGACCTCTCGACGTCCGAGACGCTCGAGTTCCGCAATCTGCTCGACCGGCTCATCGTGGCCACGCAGCACCGCCACCCTTCGATCACCGACCTCGCCCGCGAGATCCGATACCGCATGGTGGAGGAACCGCTGCTCGATCGCGCGCGCGCCGCGGTGTACGCGGCCGCCCGCGCGGATCTCGACCGGCTCACCGCCAACCCCCAGGGACCCGCCAGGGGCTCCCTCATCGGCCGGCTCGTCGAGTGCCCGCAGCCGCTGGCCTCCCTGCTGCTCGGTCGATTCGCCGAGGCGAGCCCTGAGGCCCGCCAGGCGATGCTCGAGGTCCTGACACGACGGTACTACCGGATCCGCGTACTCCACCACGTGCGCGCCCTCACGATGGAGGGTCACCTCTTCACGGCATTTGCGTACGACTACGAGCAGCGCCACATCAGCGGACTCACCGCACACGCCGCCTTCGATAACGCCGCCGCGACGCTCGCCGCGGCCTGCACGCTCGTGGGCGGCATCCCGGACACCGACGACATCGTGCTCGACCTCTACCTGTGGCGCGACGGGCCGCTCGGCGACGCGGATGCCAACAGCCAGGCGATCGGTGGACTGCTGTCCGAAGCCGGCTTCGCCCGCCCGCTCCGCCGCATCGTCGTGGGGCTGTCGGGGCCGCAGGCGGGGCTCGGCCTCGCCGGCATGCAGCACTTCACGTATCGCCCCGCGCCGGACGGCCGGTACCAGGAGGAACGGTTCTATCGGGGCGCCCATCCGATGATGGGCAAACGGCTGCACCTGTGGCGGCTCGCCAACTTCGAGGTGCAGCGCCTCGAGTCGCCCGAGGACGTCTACCTGCTACACGCCGTCGGCCGCGAGAACCCGCGCGACGAGCGCCTGCTCGCCGTGGCCGAGGTGCGCGACCTGACGCCCGTGCGGGACGAGACGGGGCGCATCGTGCAGTTGCCGCAGCTCGAGCGCATGGCAATGGAGGCGCTCGGCGGCCTGCGGCGGTACCAGGCGCGACGGCCACCAGAGCGCCGCCTGCAGTGGAACCGCGTGCTGCTGTACGTCTGGCCACCGTTCACGCTCCGGCCCGACGAGTTCAGCCAGCTCGTCAACCGGATCGTCCCGGCGGCCCAGGGACTCGGCATCGAGGAGATCCTCCTGCGCGCGCGCGTGGCCGACGGCCAGACCGGGTCCCTGCGCGACACCATCATCGCGATCTCGCAGCCCGACACCTCGCCCATCGTCACCTATCGCGAACCGCCCACCGGCCCGATGGCACCGCTGTCCCCCTACGACCAGAAGGTGGTGCGCTCGCGGCAGCAGGGCGTGCTCTACCCCTACGAACTCGTGAAGATGGTGGCGCCGCCTCCCAGCGGCACCCCCCACGGGACCGACGAGTTCCCACCGGGCGAGTTCACCGAGTACGACCTCGACGCGAGCCACCGGCTCGTGCCGGTGGAACGCGCCCCCGGGCTCAACACGTCGAACGTCGTCGTCGGCGTGCTGCGCAGCTTCACGACGAAGTACCCCGAGGGGATCCGCCGCGTGGTGCTGCTCGGCGACCCGAGCCGCGACCTCGGCGCGCTCGCCGAGCCCGAGTGCCGCCGCATCATCGCGGCAATCGATCTCGCCGAGCAGCAACGCATCCCCGTCGAGTGGTTCGCCCTCTCGGCCGGCGCCAAGATCTCGATGGACTCCGGCACCGAGAACATGGACTGGATCGCGCTCGTGCTCCGCCGGATCGTGCACTTCACGCAGGGGGGCGGCGAGATCAACATCGTGGTGAACGGCATCAACGTGGGCGCGCAGCCCTACTGGAACGCCGAGGCCACGATGCTGATGCACACGCGCGGCATCCT
>Ga0079037_100000633_pt1 | contig 16420 bp, 14 predicted proteins | sample Mud3Dept4metaG_FD_71479 | JGI IMG/M metagenome (GOLD analysis project Ga0079037, IMG submission 71479) | Freshwater wetland microbial communities from Ohio, USA, analyzing the effect of biotic and abiotic controls - Mud 3 Core 4 Depth 4 metaG | ecosystem: Environmental > Aquatic > Freshwater >... | reverse complement strand
AGGCCAGGCTTCAGCTTGTTCCAGTTCGGCGTGAGCGTGCTCGTGATGTGTCGGATGTTCTCCTCGTACATGCAGAGGAGCGATCCCAGCCCGAACTCCTTCATCATCTGCCGGGCTCGGTTGAGCCGGTACTTCCGCATCCGGTCAAAATTGATTCGCTCTTGCCAATCCACCCCGACCATTCCGAAGTTTGCCATTATCGCTCACCTCCGTTGCGTGGTTGTTACGGTATACGGCACACCCGTATCCCAGGTCAGGCCCTCTCCCGCTCCGCCCCGCTGCCCCGTCCCCCCATGGGCGGGTTCACCTCCTTGTAGCCGAGAGCCCTGGACACGGCCTCGGCCGCATCCTTGAGCAGCTTGATCAGTTCCGGTCGTCTCGCCGGTTCGAAGCGGGCTGCCGGCCCCGCGATGCCCAACGAGGCGACCACGGCTCCCGTGTAATCGCGGGCAGGGGCTGCCAGGCAGCGCAGGCCTTCCTCGAACTCTTCATCGTCGAACGCGTAGCCCTTCTCCCGGACCTCCTGCAACTCGGCCCGCAGGGCTCGAGATGTCGTGATGGTTCGCGGCGCGTACCGTTCGAGCCGCGAGTCCAGAATGTCCCGCAGCACGGTCTCCGGTTGATCGGCGAGCAGGACTTTGCCCAGCGCCGTGCAGTGGAGGGGCGAGCGCCGACCGACGCGCGAGTACATCCGGATGGTCCGCGCGCACTCGATCTTGTCGGCATAGATGACCTCGTGGCCCTCCAGGATGCCGAGCTGGACCGTCTCGTTCGTGGCTTCCATCAGCGCTTGCAGATGCGGGTGAGCGGCCGTCCGGATGCTGAGGCTGCCCTGGACAACTCCGCCCAGTTCGAGGAACTTCAGGCCGAGGCGATACCGGCCCGAGGCAGGCTCCTGGACGGCGTAGCCGCGTCGCAGGAGGGTTTGCAGGAGCTTGTGGATGGTGCTCTTGGCGAGGCCGAGCTCGGCGCCGAGTTCGGTGACCCCGCAAGAGCCCTCGGTTCTTGCCAGCGCTTCGATGAGCTGCAGGCAGTGGTCGACGGCCCGAACCACGGAAACCTGGGCGGGACTCCGTTTCGACTCACTCATCGCGGGCACCCCGCGCGACGGGTCTCACCGAAAAGCCGACTGTTTCTTCTGGAGAAACGCGGTTCGGGAACGAGGAACATACGACGTATAGCCCGCGATCCGTGCCGCCGTCAAGAGGATTTCAAGACGCGCCGGCGGCGGAGCGGCGTGCTTATCGCCCCGGATATTTCTCCTCGGCCTCCTCCGCTCCCTCGGCCTTGTTGTAGTCCTGATTGAGGTCCCCGCTCCCCGCGGGATATTTCACGGTAAAGAACACCGCCGTCCCGCCGACGGCCCGACTTCGGTGCGGCGTGAAGCGGGGAATGTGGATGAGGTCGCCGCGCTCCACGATCCGATCTTCTTCGCCGAGGATCATGTGGAGCTTCCCCTCGAGGACCAGCGTGAATTGCTCTTCGTTCGGGTGCACGTGCAGCGGCGGGCCTTCCCCCTCCGGTTTGGTCACGATGCCCGCCTTCATGAACTCCCCGGCGACCGACTGGATGATCATGGCGGGATTGACGTCCGGTCGCTCTCTCTTCATCTCGGCGATGTGGTAGATGGGCATCTCCTTCTCCTCCCCGTCGATCTATCGCATTCGCCCCGATTGCGCGTCTCCAGTGTCCTGAATCACAGTGTCGCTGACCAACTGAGACCCTCGGGACCGCCCCGAGCCCGCTGGGCCACGCCCGCCCTGGCGAGGGTCGGTCGAATTGGCCGCGGACTTCTGTCTCGACACGCCAGCATGTTGCCAGCGCCCTCAGCCGACTCGCTTCTCGTCCTCCGGCGTGATCGGCAGCTTGACGGAACACTTCAGCCGCGCCGACAGATCGATGGCCTTGGTGAGCATCAGCCGGTTGTGCCCCTCGCGCGCCGTGGCGTGCTGCGTCGCCAGGCCGAGCGACACCCGATTCAGCCACGCGTTCGTCTCCTCGGGCATCGGGCCGCGCAGTTCCCCGAGCGCCATGTCGCCGACCGGATAACTGGTCAAGAAGTCCACGTGGCGCCGCTTGTCGGGGGCATACCCCTCGCCCTGCACGAGGTTGGTGGCCAGCACGATGTCGCGATGGGTGTCGTCGATCGTGAGCACGCCTTCCGTGCCCACCGCGCCGATCTCCAGACTGTAGACGGCGCCCGGCCAGACCTCGGGAAGCGCCCACGAGATGACGCCGTGGTAAATGGCCCCGTCGCTGAAACTGATCAGATACCCGGTCCCGTCGATCCCCTTCCAGGTCGGGCCGAGCGCTTTGTTGACCGAGCGCGCGAACACCTCGACCGGGGTCTTGGCTTCCATCAACCACATGACCATGTCGAGGGCGTGTGTGCCCGAGATGACCATGGGGGAGATCTGGGACGGGTCGTCCGTCCGCTTGTAGTTGTCGATCGCCACCAGGCGGTTCATGAAGGCGCGCGAGGTCACCATCGTCACATCGCCCAGCGCGCCGGTGCGCACCTTTTCCTTGGCGACCAGCCAGCGGCGGCGGAAGCGCTGCGTGTAGCCGATCACCGCGTCCACCTTCGCCCGCTCGATGGCATCCAGCACCCGCTGCGACTCGGCGAGATCGGTGGCCAGCGGCTTCTCGACCAACAGGGGAATGCCACGCTCGACGGCGGCGAGCACGGGATCCACGTGGAGGTGCTCGTCGGTGGAGATGATCGCCGCGTTGACTTCCGGGCGCTCGAGCAATTCGCGGAAGTCGGACGTCACGAAGTCCGCGGCGATCCTGTCGCCCACCAGCTTGGCCCGCTCGGGGTTCTTCTCGGCAATCCCGATCCATTCCACCTCGGGATGCCGTGACGCCAGCTCCCCGCGAATCAGCCCGACGCGGCCCGCACCGACGATGGCCAGCCTGATCTTCCTTGGCAACTTTCTCATCGCACCTCTCCTACGGGAAGGGGTGCCGCGAGGACCGCCGGCAACGGGAGGGTGACCGCCTCGTTCCGCTCGGCGGAGAGGTCGGCGGCGATGTACAGCTCCATGACCTGCCGCGCCTGCTCCGGGGTCACCAGGATCGGGCGGTCGAGCGCCGCGGCCTCCAGGAAGTGAATCGTCTCGGCCTTCATCGGCCCTGCATACGTGTGGTCGACGAACTCGCCCGGCATGGACGACATCGGCAGCCGCATGCCGTGCTGCATCGTGTTCAGGACCACGTCGCGGTGGCTGTCGTCGACGAGCAGGGCGCCTTCCGTCCCGACCATTTCGATCCACGTCGTGGAGAAATTCGGATAGCCCGGCGGCAGGTTCCACCCCGCACCGATCACGAAGGAGACGCCGTTGTCCATGGTCACCATGAGGTACTGGGTGTCGGGGACGTCGCCGCCGGTCGCCGCCTTCAGGGCGCCGTAGTTGACTTGCGAATACACCCGCACCGGCTTGGCCGGCTCGAGGCACCAGAGAATGAAGTCGAGATCGTGGGTGGCTTCCATGGCGGCCGGAGAGAGCTTGGTCCTGCCGGTGATCTTCTTGCCCAGCCCGCGCGTGATGTGGCGGCTCACCAGGGCGCTGACCGGCCTCCCGATCGTGCCGTCGGCGATCGACTTCTTGACGTACGCGAATTTGTGGTTGAAGCGCTGCGAGTAGCCGATCGTGAACTTGACGCCGTTCCGGCGCGCGAGCGCGATCAGTTCGTCGGCCTCGCGCAGCTCCACGGCCATGGGCTTCTCCAGGAACACGTGCTTGCCGGCCAGCAGGCACTCGCGCGCGATGGGATAGTGGAGGCTCTCGGGGGTGGCGGAGACATAATACGCGTCGATCGCGCTTATCTTGAGGAGTTCCCGGTAATCCGCGGTGGCGGTGCGGGCGCCCGTCGCCTTGGCGACCTCGGCCCGACGTTCCGGGCGGATCTCCGCGAGGTGCAGATCCCGTACGAGCGGGTGGGCGGCGCAGGTCTCGGCACGAATGCCGCCGCACCAGCCGGTGCCGATGATGCCGACGTCGATTTGCTTCATTCCCATCTCCTCATCGCCGACCGACGCATGCGGCCGTCAGGAAAAGAAGGCGAAGTCCAGAGCGTGAGAGCGTCGCGCAGAAGAAGCGCAACCGTGGCGAGGCCGTGTCGCTATCGGCGCGTGTGCATGAAACGCGAAGGGTGGGAGATGCGGTGGGACGACGGTTCTGCCGACCATCACGGGTGCCCCGGGATACCCAGCGCTGCGGACAGTTGCATGTTTCGCGATGGGAAACGCCGTTCATGAAAATGGAACGACGTTATATACTCACGGCCGCCCGGCCGTGTCAAGCGAATTTGGGGGTGTGATCCGGGCTGAGCCGTGCCGCTTTTGCTGTTGACAGGCGCTGTGGGACTGTGGCAGGGTCCGTGAATCGTTTCCGAGCAGGTTTGCGGATGCAATCCACCGAGCCCCAGCCCGTCAAGACGTCGGGCATGTCCAGCCGGAGCAACAAGAGCGCACGCGCCACGATCACCCAGGTGACGGAGCGGGTCCAACTGTCCAATGCCACCGCCTTCCGTGCCCTAAACAATGTCGCGCATCAGCTCGGCCCTGCCGCCCGACGACGAGTTCTCCAGGCGATTCGAGAGCTGGATTTCCGCCGTAACGCCTTGGCGCGCAGCCTGCACCAGCGGCGCACCCACACCAGCGGCCTGACCATTCCGGATATCTCCAAGCTCGTGAATCCTCCAGCTCGAATGAGCGATCAGGGACGACAGCCGATCCGATCCCCTCGAAGCCACAAGGGAGGTGAGCGCGAATGAGCACGGCGACGGAGAAGAACGATTTCTCGATCCCCTCGAAGATGAGGGCGTGGGTGTTGGACGATCCGGAGCATCTCCGGCTGACGGAGAAGCCGGTGCCGCAGCCCGGCCCCGCCGAAGTCCTGGTGCGCATCGACGCGGTCTCCATCTGTATGACCGACGTGGAGATCCTGACCCACGGGTTGCCCGCGTGGGTCGAGGGGGGCTTGCCGTTCAACAAGAACTTCACGCCGGGCCATGAGTACATGGGCACGGTGGTCAAGCTCGGGCAGGCCGTGGACGAGTTTAAGGTCGGGGATCGCATCGCCGTGGAGATCCACGCCGGCTGCGGGCGGTGCGAGCGTTGCCGGATGGGCATGTACACCTCCTGTCTCAACTACGGCCTGAATTACGGCGACCACGACAAGGGGCACCGCGCCAATGGGTTCACCACGGACGGCGGCTTCGCCGAGTACGCCGTCAATCACGTCAATACGCTGGCGCACGTGCCGGACGAGATGAGCGACGAGGAGGCCACGCTCATGGTGACCGCCGGCACGGCCATGTACGGCCTGGACGCCCTGGGCGGCCTGATCGCAGGGGAGGCGCTGGTGATCATCGGTCCGGGGCCGATCGGCCTCATGGGCGTGGCCGTGGGCAAGGCGCTGGGGGCGCAGCCCGTCATCCTCACGGGCACCCGCGATGCACGGCTGAACATCGGTATCAAGCTCGGGGCGGACCACGTGGTCAATGTCCGGAACGAGAAAGCCGTCGAGGCGGTGAAGCGCATCACGAAGGGCAAGGGGGTTCAGTACGTGATGGAGTGCTCCGGCGCGCCCGACGCCCTGAACGAGGCCTTGGACATGGTGAACCGGGGAGGCCGCATCTGTCTGGCCGCCTTCCCAAAGGAGCCGGCGCTGGTGGATCTGGCCAAACTGGTGCGGAACAACATCTACGTCTACGGCATCCGGGGCGAAGGCAAGAGCGCAATCCACCGCGCCTCTGCCCTGATGACCCAGAAGCGCTTCAACGCCAAGCTCCTGCACACCCACACCTTCCCACTGGAGGAGCTGCCGACCGCCTTCAAATACTTCCGCGAGCGGATCGAGGATGCGATCAAGGTGGTCGTCAAGTTACACTAGCCCGTCCTATGCACGCATGGAACACAGACGAAAGGAGACGCAGCATGGCCACTCTGCAGAAGTACGATCTCATGGAGCTGCCTTGGACCGACATCTCGGCTTGGATCAAGGCCGGCAACGACGTGGTGATGATCCCCGTCGGCAGCGTCGAGAAGCACGGCCACCACGTGCCCCTGGGCGTCGACTCCCACACCACCATGGGAAGCGTGGAGCGGGCGGCAAAGAAGGCCAAGGTGGTTCACACGCCGCTCATGCCCTTCGGCCACTCCCCCCACCACATGGGCGAGGTTGGCTGGGGCACCGGCAGCGTCTCCTTGCCGGCCGAGGTCTACCGTCAGGTGCTCTACGCCATAGGCCGCAGCGTGATTTTTTCCGGATTCAATAAGCTAGTCTTCGTCTCGCACCACGGCACCAACATGGGCCCGCAGGGCGAGGTGCTGCGCACGCTACGCGCGGAGACCGGCTGCTTCTGCGCCTACTACAAGACCCCCACGGAGCGCGACTGTTCCGTGGTGGCGGACCTGCTGCAAGGACCCCCCGAGGAGACTCCGGGCTGGCACGCGGGCGAACTGGAGACCTCGACCTGCATGGCCTACCTCAAGGAGAAGGGAACGTACGAGGGGTCCGTCTTCATGGACCGCGCCAAGGCGGATCGCGCCCACGCCCCCAAGTGGATGGGGCCGGCCTTCTCCAAGCGGGATGGCACAAACACCGTCATCTTCCGCGGCTCGGAAAACATCTTCGTACCGATGCTCCACCACGAGTACTCCGACACCGCCACCATCGGCAACCCGCTCCGCTCCAGCGTGGAGCAAGGGTTCGCGGTCTTCGAACGCATCAGCGACCACCTGGCCGCTTTCCTGGAGGAAGTGAAGAAGTTCGACTTCAGGGTGCCCGAGGAGAAGCGGGATTGGCCCGGCCGCTTCTGGAAAGGTTAGCTGGAAGTCACCTGGGCGTCTGGTGCGTTTTGTGCCAAACGTCGGGGCGGGCTTGGACACCAGGGGGTTCCCGGAGATGACCTTGAAGCCGACCGGGGCAGGCTTCGCAAAGATGCCTGCCCCGGTCGTTCAGGCCAGTGCCATTCCGTGTGCGTCTTGTGCCTCTTGTGGCGGCCCGCCTCTTCGAGGCTCCCGGCTTATGGCTTCGGGAGCTTGCCTTGCACCCCTTCCACGTAGAAGTCCATCTTCTGCATGGCATCGTCCGTCATCGTCTTCCCCGCCGCCAGGCGCTCCTTCCCCTCGTTGTCCTTCAGCGGACCGGCGAACGGATGGAACTTGCCCGCCACGATGTCCTTCTCGATCTTGCCCACCTGGTCCTTCACCTCGGCGGGAACCGCCGCGTTGATGGGGGCGAGCTTGACCATCTTGTCCTTGATCCCACCCCAGACGTTCATGGGCTTCCACTTGCCGGCCAGGACGTCCTGCGCCGCTTTGATGTAGATGTCTCCCCAGATGTGCGTGGCCGCGGTCAGGTGCATCTTCGGCGCGTACTTGGACATGTCGGAGTGGTAGCCCACCGCCCAAACGCCCTTCTCCTCGGCCGCCTGGACGACGGCGGTGGAGTCGGTGTGGTGCGTCACCACGTCGGCCCCCTGGGAGATGAGCGTCAGGGCCGCCTCGCGCTCCTTGCCCGGATCGAACCAGGAGTTGACCCAGATGACCTTCAGCTCCGCCTTGGGGTTCACGCTGCGCATGCCGCGCATGAAGGCGTTGATCCCCTGCAGAACTTCGGGGATCGGGAAGGCGGCGACGTACCCCGCCACGTTCTTCTTGCTCATCTTCCCCGCGACCACGCCGGTCAGGTACCGGGCCTCGTAGAAGCGGGCGTTGTAGATCCCGACGTTCTTGGCCGACTTGTAGCCGGTGGCGTGCATGAAGGCGACGTTGGGAAACTGGGGGGCCACCTTGATCGTGGGGTTCATGAAGCCGAAGGAGGTCGTGAGGACGAGCTTGTGCCCCGACGCGGCCAGCTCGCGAATGACGCGCTCGGCATCCGCGCCTTCCGGCACGTTCTCCACGTACTTGGTGACGACCTTGTCGCCCAGGGCCTGTTCCAAGGCCTTGCGCCCCAGGTCGTGCTGGTAGGTCCAGCCGGCGTCACCGATGGGGCTCACGTAGACGAAGCCGATCTTGAGCGCCTCGCCGGCCTGCGCCGCACCCGTCCCGAGCAAGAGTATTACGCCCATCGCCAGAACCGTCATCCACCGCGATCCACGCATCGAAGCCTCCTCTGAGTGAGAGTGGAAGAAAAACGAGCGTTCAGCGCTCAGCAATCCGCGGTCAGCCACAAACCCGCCTTTCTCCGCAAAGCGCATGGCGCATGGCGCATGGCGTCGGTACCTTGCTCTTGGCGCTTTGCACTCTGCCCTTTGCCCTCTGCGCTCTGTCCTTTATTTCCCCCGATCCCCCAGTCTCCCCCTCTCCCCCTCGCCCCTGTCCTTGCCGCTTGCCAGCTGCCCGCTGCCAGCTGCTCTCCCGGTCTCCCGTTCGCTGCCCCCTACCAGCTGCCTGCTGCCAGCTGTTCTTCCTCCCCCGCCCCTTCCCAGTCGACCCGTCGACTTCTCGACCAATCGACGCTTCTCCGCTCGCTGCCCCCTGCCCGCTGCCTGCTGCCAGCTGCTCTCCCGTTCGCTGCCCCCTGCCAGCTGCCTGCTGCCAGCTGTTCTTCCTCCCCCGCCCCCCTCAGTCCCCCGGATGAAACGGTTTCCCGAGGGACGCGGGCGCGTTCACGCGAATCGTCTGCACGTCCCGAGAGATCGCAACCAGCACGCCGATAGTAGCCAGGTACGGCAGCGCGGACAAGAGCTGGGAGGGCACCGCCAACCCCAGCGCCTGCGCGTGCAGTTGCAGGATCGTCATGCCGCCAAAGAGATAGGCTCCGGCCAGGACGCGCACCGGACGCCAGGTGGCGAACACCACCAGGGCCAGGGCAATCCAGCCGCGGCCGGCTGCCATGTGCTCGACCCACATGGGCGTATACGCCACCGCCAGGTACGCGCCCGCCACGCCGGCCAGGGCGCCGCCAAGCAGCGTGGCCGCGTAACGGATGCGCACCACCCGGTACCCGACCGCGTGCGCCGACTCCGGGGATTCCCCCACGGCTCGCAGGATGAGACCCGCCTTGGTCCGGTACAGGAACCAATGGCTAACCCCGAATGCCATCAGCGAGAGGTACACCAGGGCGTTCTGCGTGAACAGGACCGGGCCCAAGAGCGGGATGCGTGACAGGCCCGGCACCTCGATCGGCTGCATCCCGATGAGTGTCAGACTCACGTAGCCCTGGCCCACGAAAGCCGAGAGCCCCGTGCCGAATATCGTGAGCGCCAGCCCGGTCGCCACCTGATTCGCCAAGAGCGTCAGCGCCAGGACGCCGAAGAGGCCCGCCATGCCGGCGCCCGCCAGTGCCCCGCACACGACCCCCAGCGCCAGGCTTCCGCTGGTCGTCGCTCCGGCGAAGGCGGCGATGGCGCCCATGAGCATCATCCCTTCGACGCCCAGATTGAGCACGCCCGACTTCTCGGCGATCAACTCCCCGAGCGCCGCGAAGACGAGGGGCGTGGCCGCCGTCACGGTGCCGGCCAAGAGCGCGACGAGCAGATCGCTCATGGCCGCCCGCCGATCGGGGACCGACGGTGCGCCCGCCGCACCCGATAGAACACGAAGATGTCGCTGCCCAGGAGGCAGAACAGGAGGAGCCCTTGAAACAGGCTGGTGACGGCGTACGGGACTTGCAGGGCGATCTGCGCCGCCTCGCCGCCGAGGTACAGCAGCGACATCAAGAGCCCCGCAGCGACGATTCCAAACGGATGCAGCCGCCCCACGAACGCCACGATGATGGCGGCGAACCCGTAGCCGGGGGAAACGGTGGGGAGCAGTTGCCCCAGCGGCCCCGCCACCTCGCCCACGCCCGCCAAACCCGCTGCCGCCCCGCCGATCAGGAGGGCGGACCACACCGCCCGCGTCTCGCTGAAGCCCGCATAGCGGGCCGCCAGCGGGGCCAGTCCCCCGACCAGCATCTGGTAGCCGGCAAAGGTCCGCGTCACGAAGATCCAGGCCCCCAGGGTGACCGCGAGGGCGAACAGGACCGAGGCGTTGAGTCGCGTCCCCGCGAGAAGGTTCACGAACAGGGCCGACTCGCCGAACAGGATGGACTGCGGGAAGTTCAACCCCTGCGGATCCCGCATGGGGCCGTGGACCAGGTACGAGAGCAGCAGCCCCGCCACGTAGGTGAGCATCAGGGTGACCAGGATCTCGTTGGCGTGAAAGCGCGCCCGGAGGAAGGCCGGGACCGCCGCCCAGGCCATGCCGCCCAGAATTCCCGCCGCCACCATGGCGGGCAGCAGCCACGCCGAGGTCGTCCCGTCGAAGCGGATCGCCAGCGCGCTGGCCGCGATCGCCCCCAGGATCAGCTGCCCTTCGGCGCCGATGTTCCAGACGTTGGCGCGGAAGCCGATGGTCAGCCCCTGGGCGATGAGGACCAGCGGCGCCGCCTTGAGCAGGAGTTCGGCGACGCCGTTCCACGTGCTCACCGGAGTCACGAAGAACGTGTGGAGCGCCGCGCCCGGCCGCTGTCCCAGGGCGAGAAAGAGCACGAACCCGGCGGCCAGCGTGAGCGAGGTTGCGATCACGGGTGACGCCAACAGCATAGCCCGGGACGGCTCGGGCCGGGATTCCAGCCGCAGCCTCACCGCCGGCCTCCCGCCGTCGCATCGGCCCGCTCCGCCGGGAAGAGCCCGGTCATCCACGCCCCGATCTCGGCCACGGACGTCGCCTTCACCGACACCGCAGGCGTGAGCCTCCCGCCGAACATCACGGCGATCCGGTCGCAGATCTCGAACAGTTCCTCCAGCTCCTCCGAGACGACGAGGATGGCGGTACCCGCGTTGCGCATGTCTACCAGACGCTGGCGGATGAAGGCCGCCGCCCCCACGTCCAGGCCCCAGGTGGGCTGCGAGACCAGGAGCACCTTGGGTTGCTGCAGGATCTCCCGGCCGACGAGATACCGCTGGAGGTTGCCGCCCGAAAGGCTCCGGGCCGCGGCGTCCGGTCCGCTGGCCTTCACGTCGAACTCTTGAATGCACCGAGCCGCGAACGCGCGGGTTTGCGCCACGCGCACGAAGCCGGAACGGACCATGTCCAGGTGGGCTGCCGTGAGCAGGGCGTTCTCGGCCAAGGTGACCGGCGGGACCGCCCCCCGGCCCAGCCGCTCCTCCGGGACGAACGCCAGTCCGCGGGCGCGCCGGAGGCGCGGCCCCAGGCGGCCGGCCGGCACCCCGCAGAGGCGCACCGCCTCGGGCGGCTCCACCAGCCGCTCGCCCGAGAGGACGGTCATGAGCTCCTTCTGGCCGTTGCCCGAGACGCCCGCGATCCCCACGATCTCCCCGCTGTGCACGCTGAGGGTGATGTCCGTGAGCCGGGTGCCGAACGGATCATCCGCGGGAAGGCTCAGACCGGACACGACGAGTCGCTCCTGCCGGTCCACGGCCGGCTCGGGGTGGGCCGCGGCGGGGAGGTCCTTCCCGATCATCATCCGGGCCAGGCTCTGCGCCGACTCGCGGCGGGGATCCACCGTTCCCGTCACGCGGCCGGCGCGGAGCACCGTCGCGGCGTGGCAGAGGCTCTGGATCTCGTCCAGCTTGTGGCTGATGTAGAGGATGCTGCAGCCTTCGGCCGCGAGCTGCCTGAGCGTCCCGAAGAGCCGGTCCACCGCCAGCGGCGGAAGGACGGACGTGGGCTCGTCCAGGATGAGGAGTTTTGGCTCCTGCAGGAGGCAGCGCACGATCTCCACCCGCTGGCGCTCCCCGACCGATAGAGTGTGGACGGGCCGGCGAGGGTCCACCGGCAGCCCGTAGCGCTGGGACAGCTCGGCGATGCGCGTCGAGAGCTCTCGGAGAGCCCCAGGAACGGCCAGCGAGATGTTCTCGGCGACGGTCAGCGTCTCGAAGAGCGAGAAGTGCTGGAACACCATCCCGATGCCGACCCGGCGCGCGGCGCCGGGGCTGTCGATGCTCACAGGGCGGCCGTCCCAGCGGATCTCGCCGGCGTCGGCGCGGACCACGCCGTAGATGATCTTCACCAGCGTGCTCTTGCCCGCCCCGTTTTCGCCCAGGAGGGCGTGGATCTCCCCGGGGCCGACATCCAGGTCGATGGCGTCGTTGGCCACCACCGACGGGTAGACCTTGGTAATGCCCCGGAGCGCCAGGCGCGGGACAGCGGGGGGTTGCATGGACGGTTCGGTCATGCTGCTCTCAGTGTCGGGACACGGTGCGCAGTGTCTTGGTCCGCGGCGGTGTGAGCCTCGCCGGGCGTGTGGGCCACCGTCAGATCGCGAGTGACGTGAGGATGCCTCAGCCGGGTTGAAGGTGTCAAGGAGAGACAAGGGGGCGGTTCACTTTAGTTGAAAGACTGGACCAGGCGGGCCGAATGGATCCTCCCACCTTGAGTTGCTTACGCCACCATTGCGCGACCTCTGCCGCGGCCTGGCGCGCGGGCTTCTTCTCGAAGGATGCGTCTCCTCGGTGCATCCATCTCTTTGCCCGCATCACGCGGACACACCGGTAGGTGGGATCCCGCTGGCGCCGGCGCGCCATTTGGTCCCACTCCCTTCTCGTCCACACGATGCCGCGTTTATCCTTCTTCTTGAGATACGAGTCTGTGATGACGGACAGTCCGAGGGCGCTTTGCTCGATCCCCAGCCGGAGCAACTTCTGCAGGCGCCGTGACTTGCCCGGCCCCTCCTTCTTGGTGTTGTAGCGAGGAATGGCGAGCGCATCCAGCCATGGGCTCAACCCTCGCTGCATCAGATGCCGAGCGAGTTCCAGCGCGTAAGGCTCGCCATCGATGTGGGCGTAGCTGATGAACACGCTCTGCCGCGTGCCTTGCGCCACGGAGCCTGCGAAGGCGCGCTCGGCCTGGCCTGCGCTCGTGTTAAGCCGCAGGATCTTCTGCACGCGCTGGCCCAGTTGCGCGCGGATCACCCGCAGGCGATCCGCGCCCCTGGCCGCCCCCGGCATGAGGATGCCCAGCCGATGCAGGGCGGCCGTCGCGTCGTTCAAGCCATAGAACTCACTCGAACAGGGATCGGCAATCGCGACCGCATTCCAGGTCCTGCACAGCTTCTTGAGATTATGCGTCAAGCGCTGTGGGGAGCCCATGCCGCAGCACACAGCCTTGACATGCAGGCGCGCAACCAAGGTGGGCGGGATGCCGCGGGCGTTCGTCCACGGCATGGTGACGACGTAGATCGTATCCCCCGGCTGTACCTGCTTGAGCAGATTGCGAGGATTGCGGGTCTTCGATCTTCTCCCCGCGCCATAGCCCAGCGGCGCGAAGCGCTCACCGCGATGCTGAGGCAACGAGAGTATCTTCCAGGGGACGACACGATCCCACGTGACGTAGGCCAAAAACGCGGCGGGCGGGCGGCCTGCGTGCTGCGGCGTACGGTCCATCCTGCCTGTCTCTCGAGGCGACACGTTTCGGGTGTAGCGACACGCAGGCATACAGCATGCGCGGCTGCGGCGCGTCACGCTGGCAGTGGGACACGGCGCCACCGCCCGTCGAGCCTCAGTCAAGAAACAGCCCGAGCGACGCGGCGTCGGATTTCATCTGCGATATTCGCAGGTCGGCCATCTCGCCTCTTAGCCGGTTGAGCTCATTGGCATCTTTGAGCCCTTGCATCGCTTTCCCAAGGGCGGCGTTCTGTATGTTGAAGCCTTGCCAGCTTTGTTCCAGTCGACGCCGTTCCTCAGGAGTCAACTGCGCCATCCGTCGCTTGGCTTCCTCCAACTGCGAAGCAAACTGCGCGAACATCTGCATGGCTGCGGCCTGCTGATTGCGCGCGGCCTTGACCGCCAGTTTCGCGACTGAGGCGATTACCACGATCCAGAAAACCCCTCCGAGCACGGAGGACACGATCCCCGCTACGATCACCCAGAAGAAGAAGTCATCCATCTCACCCTCCTTCGCGCCGGCTGGTTGTGGGCCAGAATGGTCGCGACACGCCATCGAGCCGGCATCTCGCAGCCCCAACCTCCCGATCGGCCCACTTGCCCGTTACGGATGCGGCAATCGCCGTCGACGCCTGATTCATTTTGTCACCCGCACTGCCGATGCGAGCAGTTCCTCCACGACCTTGGTCAAGCCCGGATAGCGCGGCCCCTCGCCGTAGCAGTGAATCTGCAACTTCTCGAGGCTCTCAAACATGTGTGCCTTCGCATCGCCCTGTGCGACAACGCGATACTGGCGACCAAGGGCGTGCACGAGGCCGAGTTCGAGCGCGACGTTTGGATTGTGCCCGGTGATGTCGACAAGGACCCCTGAGGAGCGGCCGATCTCATTCCAGATGCCCGGGATGATACGCTGTGCTTCGGCCTCATCGCCTCGAGTATAGATCCAACCATGTCTGTCGCATACCTTTGCTACGAGGTCACGCGTCGGCTTTGCCCAAAGCGGGCCAAACGGCATGACGTGGAAGCAACGGGGCTTCTCCATTGGGTCGGGATAGGCTGGCGGCCATGCGGGAAGCAGCAAGACGGGCGCATCGGCACCGAGCATGCCGAACAGTTGCCCGAGCGATCGGCGGAAGGCGACGGCGTCGTCCTGGTTGCGCTGCGCCAGTTGCACGGCGACCTGGAGCGAACCGTCGGACAGGCGCCGGTGGAACCGCCGATCGAGCCAGGCGAGTGCCTGACGCGGCGCCGAGCCGAGTCCTGCCTCCGCACCCCCCCGCACGATCGATCCGAGCGTACGCTGGACCGCCTCGAAAAGCACGTCCGCGTCGGCAGTCCGTTCGCCTAGGAGCCGAACCGGCCGGAGCTCGATGTCGAACGGTAGCCACTGCTCCTGGCGCGTCGCGACAACGATCGGCCTGCCGAGAGCGAGCGCAAGACCGACCTCGTAGCAGACCTGCGCTCGCCGCCTGCCCTCCGGTACGCCCAGGTCGAAAACCGCGACACTGGCGGAATAGAGCTGTCGCCAGCGTTCCTGCGCATAGTCGCCGCCCCTCACCTGTGCGAGTAGCTCACACCCATAGCGAGTCGCAAGCTGCTCAGCCGCAGTCCGCAGTTCATCGCCGCCCGATAGGAACAGGCTTTTTGCTCTTACATGCATCCGCGCTGTCGGGAAGTCTGGCTGGGCAACGATCAGGTGGTAACGTCGTGCGTGTTCTTGCACCTCGAGCGCAAGGCGCCAGACCTCGTCCTCGAAGCCGGACACTCGCTCGTCGGATTGGGCGGCCTCACGGATGGACGCTTCGAGTTTGACCAGACGCGCGAACAGATCGGTCCCGGTTGATGTCTCGTCAGACGGCAGCATGCCACGCCCCTGTTCGGCTAGAAGATGGCGCTTGAGCGGAGCGAGGACAGAGATCGCCTGATGCGCCCGGGAGCCAGGCTCAGGATGCGGCGTCGTCCAACTCGGTGACATCGCCATGTCCGCGGCCTGCGTCAGCAAGTCGCGCATCTTCGCGGCACGCCCCGACATCGAGGCGAGATCATCCCCTTCCTCCGCAAGGGCAGCCGTGAACTCCGTGAGGATGGCATGCAGGCGGACAGCACGGTCCGGGGGCACATGGCCGGCCACCACTTCGCCCGTCAGCCTCTCCATCAATATGCGCGCGATCACCCCTTCGGGACCCTCTGACCCGCCCGCCGCAGTCTGCTTCGGCGTGATATCTCTTAGTGCGCGGTCGAGCGCCTCGATCTGATCCTCAAACGAGCCAAGGTCGGTGGCAACACCTTCGACGCGGTCCGGATGTTGCCTCACCTGTTCGTGGACCGCACCGAGCGCCTCTTGGAGCATGTCTCTGAGATCGCCTTTGCCGGGTACCTTTCTGAGCTTTTCCAGCTCGTGCGCGATGCTATCGCGCTCGACCGCGCCCGCACCCCCCAGCCTCTCTTTCAGCGCCTCCAGGCGACCGTAGCCCCTTTGGATCTCCGCCTGTTTCCGCGCAAGGCGCAGCTGTGGCTCGATCGTGCGGAGCTGTTCCTCCACAGTTGCGGCGAGGTCTGGAAGATGGTGCTTGCGAAATGTGCGAGCGGCACTCTCGTACCGGGTCTGCGCGGCCTCAAGAAGGCCGACGTCAGCGCCTTGCGATAGTCCTCGCAGTGTGTTGGCGTAGTTGAAGGCGAGTTTTGCCTTCTCGACCGGTGCCTCGGCGGCGCCGAGAAGCTCTTCCGCGCGCTTGTACACCTGCGAACCCCGTGTCAGCAAGGACTCATCCTTGCCGAGGCCGAGGTCGAAATACGCGTCGCCGAGCCAGCGATAGGTCTTTGCGGCTTCGACCGGATCCGCCGTCGGAGTGTCGGCGGCCTTGGCAATGGCGGTCAACTCGTCCACAACGGACCGGAGCTCCTGGCGGAACGTATCGCCCTGCCGGGTTGGAAAGCGCTCGAGGGCCGCGTCGTGCCGCGCGGCAGCGTGATCCCGACGTTCGCGCAATTCGCGTCTCATTTCAGCGCTCCTCTCCGTGCCTCCGCGGTCTCACCGCAGGGACAGACTCGTCCTTATCCAGGTCTCAAGAGC
>Ga0079037_100000632_pt1 | contig 16424 bp, 16 predicted proteins | sample Mud3Dept4metaG_FD_71479 | JGI IMG/M metagenome (GOLD analysis project Ga0079037, IMG submission 71479) | Freshwater wetland microbial communities from Ohio, USA, analyzing the effect of biotic and abiotic controls - Mud 3 Core 4 Depth 4 metaG | ecosystem: Environmental > Aquatic > Freshwater >... | reverse complement strand
CCGGCGTCCTGGCCAACCGACGTCAGGCCGAGAAGGACGAGCCGCAGCCGCAGGTCGTGGTCGCGTTCGGGTTGCGGATGACGAACTGCGCGCCCTCGAGGTCTTCCTTGTAGTCGATCTCCGCGCCGGCGAGGTACTGGAAGCTCATCGGGTCCACCAGCAGCTTGACGCCCTGGGTCACCACGCAGGTGTCGCCGTCTTCCTCGTTCTCGTCAAACGTGAATCCGTACTGGAAGCCCGAGCAGCCGCCGCCCGAGACGAATACCCTCAGCTTCAGGTTCGGGTTGCCTTCCTCGCGGATCAGCTCGCCGACCTTGCTGGCCGCGGAATCGGTAAAGACGAGCGCCGGTGCATCGGTCGCCGCGCTGGCTTCGCTGGCTGAATTCATCGCTCGGCTCTCCATCGATCGGTTGCCCGGGCCCGGATCTTACCACCCTCGCCGCGACGTCAAGACGCGGCCTGGCCGGTCACCTTCCAGGGGAACGACTGCTGCACGGGTGAACGCAGCTTGCTCGAACGCAGCTGCACCTCGGCTTCGAACGCCTGGAAGCCCTCGGGCAGCGTGACCGCCTGCTCGACCGTCTGGAAGTACCGGAACGAGAACGGCAGCTGCGCCTTTGGCCGGCCGAGCAGTTCGCCCACCGAGTACCGCGCCGGGCGGTCGCCCTGCATGCCGTGCACGACGACCTGCGCCAGCCCCGCGACGACGCTCTCGTGGCGCATGGACTGGATCAGGGTCACCTTGAGCAGGAACTCGCGCGGCTGGTCGCCCGGCTGGACCTCGAAGCGCTGGATGCGCAGGCCCTGGACGCCGTCCGCCGGCGACACGATGCTGCGGTAGAACGCCAGGTCGTCACCCTGGCGCGACAGCTGCGACTGCAACTCACCGAGCGTCTTCTCGACCTGCCCGTAGGCCTCGCGGTCGAGCCGGCGCGCCATCTCCAGTTCCGCAATGCTGGCGTTGAGCCGGGCATTCTCCTCCTCGAGGCGAGTCGCCCGGGCGAGGAGTTCGCGCCGGTCCAGCGCCACCTGCGCGGCATTCAACCCGGCGCTCGCTTGTCCGCGGCTGTAGGCGTAGCCGGCCAGCACGACAGCCGCAATCACGGCGGCGACCGGCACCAGCCAACGACGCCAGGAGCGGCCCGCAGCCATTTCGCGCAGGGGTTCCATGGCTGCCTGATGTCCTACGTCGCCGGCTCGACGGCGATCCGGCGGGCGGGGCTGCGCGGCGCGGAACGCAGGCCCGCCTCCGACCACCACTCCGGGCGCGGCGGCGGACCGGTGGGAAACGCCTGCTGGCCGAGTTCCTCGAGCGCCCGCGCGTACACGTTGCGCTTGAAGTAGATGACCTCGCGGACCGGCGACCAGTAGTCCACCCAGCGCCAGCTGTCGAACTCCGGCTGGGAAGTGAGATCGAAGCGCAGGCGCTCCTCGCCGCCCACCATGCGCAGCAGGAACCAGCGCTGCTTCTGGCCGATGCACAGCGGCCTCGAGCGGCGCCGCACGAAGCGGCTCGGCAGGCGGTAACGCAACCAGTTCCGGGTCACCGCCAGCATCTCGACGTCGCCCGGCTCGAGGCCGATTTCCTCACGGAGCTCGCGGTACAGCGCCTGCTCGGCGGATTCGTCCCGCCTCACGCCGCCCTGCGGGAACTGCCAGCCACGGCCGTCGCTGCGACCGCCAAGGAACACGTCGCCGGCGTCGCGGATCAGCACGATCCCGACATTGGCGCGAAATCCCTGGGCGTCGATCAAGTCGGTCATGTTTGCGTAAGCTCTGGACCAGCCTGATTTTTTCACATTGCGGCGAGCGGGTCCAAACCCGCGCCGATGCAGCTCGCCTTGTGGCCTGGCGCAGCCTCACCGTAGGCTTCGACACGCCAAAGGCTCCCGATGCACCGCCGCTCCACTTTTTTCGTCGCTTTCGCGCTGCTCGCCGTCGCCGGCCTGCTGGCGCTGTCGCTCGCCTCGGGCAGTGTGCCGCTCACGGCAGACGAGCTGCTGGCCGCGTTCGCCTCGGACTCTCCCTCGCTGGCCCGCGACGTGGTGCTCGAACTGCGGCTGCCACGGGCGCTGGCGGCCTTCGCGGTGGGTGGCCTGCTGGCGCTGGCCGGGGCGATGCTGCAGGTCCTGTTGCGCAACCCGCTCGCCGATCCGTACGTGCTGGGCGTCTCGGGCGGTGCCTCGGTCGCCGCGCTGATCGCAATCATGCTGGGCCTGCCGGCGGCCGGGGTGGACGGGATGGCCGCGCTCGGCGCCCTCGCCGCCTGCCTGCTCGTGTTCGCACTCGCCCAGGGGCCGGGCGGCTGGACACCCACCCGCCTGCTGCTCACCGGTATCGTCGTCGCGGCGGGCGCGGGCTCGGTGGTGAGCCTGCTGCTCGCGCTCGGCGACGAGACGCGGCTGCGCGGCATGGTGTTCTGGCTGCTCGGCGACCTCTCGGGCACGCGCCGCTGGCCGTGGCTGCTCGGCCTGCTCGCGTGCGCCACCGTCGCGGGAGTCGTGCTCGGCCGCCACCTCAACGTGCTGTCGCGCGGCGCCGCCCAGGCAGCGACCGTCGGCATGGACGTGCGGCGCCTGCAGGCCGTCCTGTTCGTCGGCAGCTCCGTGCTCACGGGCTGCGCGGTCAGCGCCGCCGGCAGCATTGGCTTCGTCGGCCTCGTGACCCCGCACCTCGCGCGGCTGGCACTCGGCAGCGACAACCGCGTGGTCCTGCCGGCGGCCGCCCTGCTCGGCGGCGCGCTGCTGATGGCCGCCGACCTTGCCGCGCGGGTGCTGATCGCGCCGCGTCAGCTGCCGGTCGGCGCGCTGACCGCGCTGGTCGGCGTGCCGTTGTTCCTGCTGCTCATGTCCCGCCAGCGTCCGTAACGTCCCGCAACGGCGGGAACGTCACGACGTGGTCGGTGGCGAGCCGCAGGCCGATCAGTTCGCCGACGCGATGGTCGTGGTGGCTCGGCACCAGCGACAGCACACGCCGGCCGCTCGGCAGCTGCAGCGTGTAGAGGAATTCCGCGCCGCGGAACACCCGCTCGACGATCCGCGCACGCAGCGGCGCGAGGTCGTCGTGAACGACGTCGTCGGGTCGCAGCAGCACGTCCACCTCGCCGCCGCAGGCCGTGCTTTCGTGCCCCTCGCGCAGCGGCCCGAGCTCGGTCTGCAGCAGGCCGCTGCCACCGCAGCAGGCCGGCAGGAACGACGCCTGGCCGACGAACTCCGCGGCAAAGCGCGACACGGGCCTGTGGTACAGGTCGTACGGCGTGCCCCACTGCTCCAGGCGCCCGTCGCGCAGCAGGCCGACCCGGTCGGCGAGCGCGAAGGCGTCCTGCTGGTCGTGAGTGACGACCAGCGCGGTCGCGCCGACGGACTTGAGCAGTACGCGCAGCTCGCCGACCAGGCGCTCGCGCAGCGCCACGTCGAGACTCGAGAACGGCTCGTCGAGCAGCAGCGTCGCGGGCCCCGGCGCGAGCGCGCGCGCCACGGCGACGCGCTGCTGCTGTCCGCCGGACAGCTGCGCCGGGTAGGCGTCGGCGCAGTCACCGAGGCCGACCAGCTCGAGCATCCGCCCGGCGCGCTCGCGCCGCTGCGGCCGCGACAGGTTGTGCAGGCCGAACTCCACGTTGCCGCGCGCGGTCAGGTGCGGGAACAGCGCGTGATCCTGGAACACCAGGCCGATGCCGCGCTCGTGCGGCGGCACGTGCACGCCGGGTCCGCCGAGCATCCGTCCCTGCGACAGGATCGCGCCGTCATCGAGCGTCTCGAGCCCGGCGATGCAGCGCAGCGCCGTCGTCTTGCCGCAGCCGCTCGGGCCGAGCAGGCAGCCGATCTCACCCTCCTCGAGCCCGAAGCTCACGCCGTCGAGGGCCCGGCGCTCGCCGAAGCGGCGCACCGCGTCGCGCAGCTCAAGCCACATGGGTGACGCGCCTCGCGAGCAGCACCACGGGCAGCACGCCCGCGGCCACGATGAGCACCGACGGCAGCGCGGCGCGCTCCCATTCGCCCTCGGCGGCCATCTCGAACACGCGCACGGCCAGCGTCTCGAAGCCGAACGGGCGTGTCATCAGGGTGATCGGCAATTCCTTCATCAGGTCCACGAATACCAGCACGGCGGCAGCGAGCAGGCTGCCGCGCAACAAGGGCAAGTGCAACCGGCGCAGCCGCGCGGGCCCGCGCGCCCCGAGCAGCATCGCGGCTTCGTCGAGGTTGCGATGGATGCGCTCGAGGCCGCTTTCGACCGGCCCCGTGCCGACCGCGAGGAACCGCGCCAGGTAAGCGACGAACATCGTCAGCAGCGTGCCCTGCAGGAACAGTTGCGGCGCCGTGGTGCCGAATGCGAGGTCGAGCCGGCCCTGCAGCCAGCCGTTCAGCGCCGCCACCGGCGCGAACAGCCCGACCGCCAGTACGGTCCCCGGGATGGCGTAGCCGACGGTCGCGAAGCGGCCAAGCGCGAGCAGCCAGCCGCGGCGCTCGAGGCGCAACGCATAGCCATGCGCCAGCGCGGCGGTGACGACCACGAGCGCGCCGGACGCGGCCAGCGCCACGCTGCGCCCCGCGAAGGCCCAGTAGCGCGCGTCGAGGTCAGTCGCCGCGTGCTTCGCGGCCCAGGCGAGCAGCTGCGTCATCGGCAGCACGAAGGCGATCGCGAGCACCGTCGCAGCCGCCGTCGTCGCAGCCGCTGCGCGCGCTCCCGTCAGGCGCTGCCGCGGCAGCGCCGCGCTCGGCCGCTGACCGGCGAACCCGCGGCCGCCACGCAGCCGGCGCTCGATCCACACGCCCGCCAGCGCCAGCAAGCCGAGCACCGCGGCCATCTGCAGCGCCGCGGCGATCGAGAACATGCCGAACCAGGCGCGGTAGATGGACGTCGTGAACGTGTCCACGTTGAGCGCCGCCACCACGCCGAAGTCGGCAAGTGTCTCCATGCAGACGAGACCGACGCCCGCGGCCACCGCCGGTCGCGCCAGCGGCAGCAGCGCGCGGCGGAACGCCGCGCGACGGTCGAGGCCCAGCGTCTGCGCCGCCTCGAGCGTCCGTGCGCCGGCGGCCTCGAAGGCGACGCGGGCGAGCATGTACACATAGGGATACAGGCACAGCGAAAGTACGATCGCGGCGCCGCCGAGCGAGCGGATGGGCGGCAGGCGCAGGCCCGGATGCACGGCCTCGCGCAACCATGACTGCAGTGGCCCCGCAAAATCCAGCGCGCCGGCGAACACCACGGCCAGCACGTAGCCCGGCACCGCGAGCGGCAGCAGCAGCGCCCAGGAGTAGAAGCCGCGGCCCGGAAACTCGTGGCCCGCGACCAGCCACGCGAGGCCCGTGCCGAGCGCGGCCGTCGCGACGGCCACCAGCCCGAGCAGCAGTACGGTGTTGCCGGCGACGCGCGGCAATACGTGCTGCAGCTGGTGCTGCCACACCTCGCCGGCCGGCACGGCCCAGGCCGCCGCGGCGGACAGCAACGGCAGCAGCGCCGGAACGGCGAGCAGCGCCACCACCACCGCGGCCGCGCGGCGCTGCGGCACTCGGTTCATGCGTCAGCGGTAGCCGGCGCGGTCCATCAGGCGCACGGCGGCTGGCTGCAGCCGGCCCGCCTCGGCCACGTTGATCAGGCTCTGCTCGAAGCTGCCCCAGGACGCGACCAGCGGATCGATAGGGGCGGCCGGGTTCGCCGGATACTCCATGTTCACCGCGGCGAAATGCGCCTGCGCCTTGCCCGAGGACAGCCATTCGAGGAAACGCTGGGCTGCCTGCGCGCGGCGCGAATGCTGCGTGATGCCGGCGCCCGAGATGTTGACGTGGGTGCCGCCCGCGCCCTGGTTCGCCCAGAACACCTTGACCGGGAAGTCGCTGCGCTCCTTGACGATGCGCCCGTAGTAGTACGTGTTGGCGATGCCGACGTCGCACTGGCCGGCGGCGATCGCCTCGAGCAGCTGCGTGTCGTTGGCGAACACGTCCGTCGCGAGGTTCGCGACCCAGCCGCGCACGACCTGCTCAGTCTTCGCTTCGCCGTGCGCGGCGATCATCGTTGCGACCAGTGACTGGTTGTAGACCTTCTTCGACGTGCGCAGGCAGAGCCTGCCCTTCCACGCAGGCGCCGCCAGCGCCTCGTAGGTGCTCAGCTTGCCGGCGTCGACGCGCTGCGGGCTGAAGAAGATGGTGCGCGCGCGCATCGACAGCCCGAACCAGCGGTTCTGCGGGTCGCGCAGGTGGGCGGGCACGTTGTCCGCGAGCACCTTCGAGGACACCGGGCGCAGCAGGCCGCGCTCCGCGGCGTTCCACAACTCGCCGGCGTCCACCGTCATCAGCAGGTCGGCCGGGCTGTTGCGACCCTCGGCCGCGAGACGCTCGATCAGCACCGCGGCATCGCCGGTCGTGAACTTGATCGTGACGCCCGTCTCGCGGGTGTAGGCATCGAAGACCGGCTTGATCAACTGCTCGTTGCGGGCCGAGTAAACGACCAGCGTTTCCGCCGCCGCCGCGGCTGCGGCCGGCAGGGTCGCGGCGCCGAGGGCGAGGACGACGAGGGCTCGGGTGAATGCGGTCCGGATCATGGTGAACGGTGCACCTGAGGGTCAATGCGAATGATTATCATTGTATTGGATGCCGGCTCGTTTAGGAATCCGCTCGGTGCGGCCAGTCAGCCGGAGAGAATTTCGCAGCGGTCGCCGCCCGCCCGCTTGGCCCGGTGCAGCGCCGCCACTGCATCTGCAACCAGTTGATCTGCAACATTTTTCCGGTCCTGCTCCGGCTGCGGCCGGCACGCGGCCACGCCGATCGAGACGCGCAGTTCGCGCCGCTGGCCCGTGCCGGTGTCCACCGGTGCGCTGCGCACCGCCGCCAGGATCCGCTGCGCGAGCGGCGCGGCCTGGAGCGCATCCGTCGCCGGCAGCACGACGGCGAAGGCATCGCTGCCCAGACGACCCGCCGTGTCGCTCGCGCGCACCTGCGACTCGATGCGCTCCGCCAGCTCCTGCAGCACGCGATCACCCGCCCCGTGCCCCAGTTCGTCGTTGAGCGACTTCAGGCGATCGACGTCCGCGACCAGGCACGCCACGCTGCCCCGCGCGCGCTGGGCGCGTGCAATCTCCTCGCCCAGCCGCGCCTGCAGGTAGCGCGGCGAATTCCAGCCGGTCAACGGATCGACGATGCCACCCCGCAGCACGCGTGCGCGATCCAGGTGGCGTTCGAGGCTCGCGCAGATCACGTCCGCCGCGTGGTCGAGCAGCGCCGAACTGACGCCTGCGAACGGCGGCACGTCGTCGGACGTCGCGGCCGTGAACAACCCCACGACCTGGCCCGCGCGGCACAGGGGCAGGATCACCACGTGGCGCAGCCCGGTGGTCCCCGGGAACAGCAGCGCGTGATCCGCCGCGTGGTAAGCGCCGCGCCAGGCGCTGCGCATCGCGAGCAGGTGCGGCGCCAGTCCGGTGAGGCTGGGCACGAAGCTCACCGACGCGGCCGCGCCCGTGGCCGCCTCGCTGCCGAGCAGCAGCGGTCGCCGCTCGTGCGTGGCATCGGCCAGCAGCAGGCCGGCGCCGGCGCCGTCCGGCGTCGACGCCACGCGTGCGAGCCACTGGTCGAGCGTGTCCGCCTGCAGCAGGCTCCGCTCCCAGGACAGCAGCCGGTCGACTGGCTCGTTCATGCGTGCCCCGGGCCTGTCCGCTCAGGCCGCCGGCTCGCGAGCCGCCTGCCGCACCAGCAGGTATTCGCGCCCGCGCAGCATCATCTCGGTGAACGCCTGCGGGTCGTGCTCACGGACCGCGCGATGCAAACGCTCGACCGCGACGCTCAGCGCCCGCAGCGAGTCCTCACCGTAGGCGTTGAGGCTCTGGATCTCGTAGTAGAGGTCCGGGTTCTCGCCCGCCACGCGCGTGGCGACCTCGAGCTGGGCGTCGAACGTGGTGCTCGACATGCGCGCGAGCCGCGGCGCGGCCTCGCCGCTCTCGGCGAGCGCCGTGAAGAACGCGATGTTCAGCGCGTGCGACAGCCCGAGCACGTAGGCGATCAGGCGGTCGTGCTCGTCGAGCCCCATCACCACCCGGTCGGCCATGGTCGAGCCGAACAGGCTGCGCGCCTCCTCGAGCGCCTCGGGTACGCCGAGATCGATGAAGATCACGTGGCGCCCGGACAGCAGTTCCGTGTCGGGCCCGAACATCGGGTGGATGGAGGTAACTCGCACCCCGGCCTCGCGCAGCGCCGCGAGCCCGGCGCGCAGCGGCGTCTTCAGCGAACCGATGTCGAACACGATGCCGCGCGGGCGGCGTTCCGCCAGCGACCCGAGCACCTCGCCCGAGACCTTGAGCGGCGCGGCCACGACGACCAGGTCCTCGTCGAGCGCGCCGTCGCGCCAGTCGGCCCGCCACTCGTAGCCCGCCACCTCGCCCGCCGGGTCGGCGATGACGATGCGGAACCCCTGCGAGGCCAGGAAGTCGGCCATCCAGCGTCCCATTTTGCCGCGTCCGCCGATCACCAGCGCGCTGCGCCCCGTGCCACGGCCCTGCGCCGACACTCGCGCCTGCTCCTGCGTGGTGAGCGAGCCGCGGATCAGCGACTGCAGGATCGACTCGGCGAGGGCCGGGGACAGCCCGAGCGACTCGGCGTCGCGCCGCGCCTTGAGCAGCACCTCGCGCTCGCGGCGGAAATCCCGCGTGGACTGGCCGGTGGACCGCTTGACCGCGGCGATCTCGGTACTGATCGACTGGCGCTCGGCCACCAGTTCGAGGAGCTGCCGGTCGAGGACGTCGAGGCGCGCGCGGAGTTCGTCGAGCGATGTCATGCGGGATCTACGGGTGCCTCGGTGGAGTTCTTTTACCGGACGGGCCGCGTGGGCCGCAAGCGACGCAGACGCTGGCGATCCACCCGCCACGCTCGGGCATAATCGACAGATCCTTGCCAACCACGGGCGCCGCGATGCTGAGCAAAGGTTTCCTGCCTTCCTCCCTGCCGGAGGATCCGATGCCGCTCTTCGAAGAGTGGTTCAGCGGCGTGCGCACGGCCAGGGCCCAGCCGAACCCCGATTCCATGGCGCTCGCCACCGCGACCGCCGACGGCCGACCCTCGGTGCGGGTGGTGCTCTGCAAGAAGCTGATCACGAGCCCGGGCTACGTGGTGTTCTTCACCAACTACGACAGCCGCAAGGGCGGCGAACTGGACGCGAATCCGCGCGCCGCAGCCGTCCTGCACTGGGACGCTTTCGGCCGGCAGGTGCGACTCGAAGGCCCGATCGTGCGCTCGCCGGCCGCCGAGAGCGACGAGTACTTCGCGAGCCGCGCGCTCGACAGCCGCATCGGCGCCTGGGCCAGCCTGCAGAGCCAGCCGCTCGATTCGCGCAAGACGCTGCTGAAGCGCGTCGCGAGCGAGGCGGCACGCTTCGGTCCACACGTGCCCCGTCCGCCGCACTGGGGCGGCTACCGGCTCTGGCCCGACACGGTGGAGCTGTGGATCGAGGGCCCGTTCCGCGTGCACGACCGGGCGCGCTGGACGCGCACGCTCGAAGTGCAGGGCGACGGCTTCGACCCGGGTCCGTGGCAGGCCACGCGCCTCTATCCGTGAGCACGGAGTCGCGCGCAGGTTCTGCCGCACGCGAAGACGGGTGGCTGCGTTGACTCACCACGACTCCGCACCAGTGCTCGAGTGCCGCGACGTGACCGTGCGCGTGCCCGGTCGCGAACTGGTGCGCGGTCTCGTTGCGCAGTTCCGGCCGGGTTCGCTGGTCGCGGTCCTCGGCTGCAATGGCGCTGGCAAGAGCTCGCTGCTGCACGTGCTCGCCGGGCTGGCGGCACCCGCGGCGGGCGAAGTGCGCCTGGGCGACAAGTCGCTGGCGGCATGGCCGCGGCGCGGCCTCGCGCGGCAGCTCGGGCTGCTGACCCAGGCGAGCGAAGACCCCTTCCCCGGCACGGCGCTCGACACGGCGCTGGTCGGTCGTCACCCGCACATCGAGTTCTGGCAGTGGGAGAGCGAGGCGGATCGCGCCGTGGCGCGCGACTGCCTGGCCGCCATGAACCTGGCGGGCCTCGAGTCACGCGACGTGGCGACGCTGTCGGGCGGCGAGCGGCGGCGTCTTGCCATCGCGACCGTCCTGGCGCAGGACCCGCAGGTGTTCCTGCTCGACGAGCCGATCCAGCAGCTCGATCCCCAGCACCAGCTCGACGTGCTGCGGCGTTTTCGCGCGCTGGCGGATGCCGGGCGCACCGTCGTGCTGAGCCTGCACGACCCGGGGCTGGCCGCACGCTTCGCTGACGCGGTGCTGCTGCTGTTCGGCGACGGGCGCTGGCAGCACGGCAGGTCGCTGGAGTCACTGAACGAAGCGGCCATCACGGAGCTCTACGGCATCGCCGTCAAGGAACTCCGCTGGACCGGCGGCCGCACTTTCGTTCCGGCCTGACCGGTGCGGCGAAAGCGCTGTCAGCCGAGCGGAATGCGCGCCGCGTTCGCCGCGAGCCACTGCGCGAAAGTCTGCAGGCGCGGGTTGAGCGCACGCGAGCGCTCGACGCTGCGGGCCGCGCAGAAATCGGCGTTGAAGTCGCGCTTGAACTGGAACATGTTGCCCAGGTCGTCGGCGCCGGGGAAGCCGAAGCCGCGATACACCTCGGGCGGCACATCGAGGTGGCGCACCTCCCGCCCCAGCGCGCGGGCGAGCTCCGCAGCCATCTCGGCACCCGTCAGGTGCTCGCCGGCAATGCCGACGGTCTGCCCGATCAGTTCGGCGCCGCGACGGAAGATGCCGTGTGCACAACGGCCGATGTCCTCGGCCGCGATCCCGGGCAGCCTGGCGTTGCCCATCGGCAGCACGAAATCGAGCTTGCCGTCGGCCGCGGGCTTCGGACCCGAGCCGAAGTGGATCAGGTTGTCCCAGTAGAACGAGGTGAGCAGGAAGGTCGTCGGCACCCCGGCGTCGCGGAAATACTGGTCCGCCTCGCCCTTGGCGTCGAAATGCGGCACCTTGTACTTGCCCATCAGGGTCGGCATGCGCGGGTCGTCGAGCGACATCCAGCGACGCGTGTCCTCGAGGGTGGACCAGATGACGTGCTCGAGCCCGGCCGCGCGCGCGGCCTGCGCCAGGCAACGGGCCTCCGCCAGCTCCCGTTCCGGCGAGAAATGCGCCCAGAAGAACGTGACGAAGTAGGCGCCGAAGGCGCCGTCGAGTGCACGTGCCACGGCGGCGGCATCGTCGAGGTCGGCCGCTACCACCTCAGCGCCGGCCGCAGCGAGCGCCCGCGCAGCGGTCGAAGCGGTATCGCGCGTCACGGCACGCACCGCGAACGGGCCGTCACGATCTTCGAGTATTGAACGCGCAAGGCCGCCGCCCTGTGCACCCGTCGCACCGAACACGGTGATGATTTTTTTCGCGCTCATGGCTTCCCTCCTTTCACTGCGGATGGCGGATCGCCGACAGCACCGCGTCGTGCAGCCGGCCGTTGCTGGCGAGCACCGACGTGCTCGCCAGAGTGAGCGGCTGGCCATCGAGGTCCGTGAAGCGGCCGCCGGCCGCTGCGACGATCACCGCGCAGGCGGCGATGTCGAGGATGTTGACGTCCGACTCGACGACGGCGTCGATCCGGCCGGACGCGAGCAGGTGATACTGCAGGAAGTCGCCGTAGCCGCGGATGCGATTCAGGCGCCCGACCAGGCGGCCGAATGCCGGCCACTGCGGGCCCGTGGCGAGCGTCTTGAGGTTGCCCGTGGACAGCGCCGCGCCCTCGATCGTGTCCACGTCGCTGACGCGAATCGGACGATCACCCAGCCACGCGCCGACGCCCGCCTCACCGTAGGCGAGTTCGCCGTAGGCCGGCGCCGACGAGACGCCGACCACCAGGCGGCCGCGGTGCATCAGCGCGATCTGCGTCGAGAACATCGGGTACTCGCGCACGAAGGCCTTGGTGCCGTCGATCGGATCCACCAGCCAGAGGTACTCCGCGTCGAGCGCGCTCGAACCGGTCTCCTCGCCGTAGAAACCGTGCTCCGGAAAACGTGCGGCAATGATGGCGCGGATGGTCCGCTCGGTCTCGACGTCGGCCTCGGTCACCGGCGACTTGTCCTCCTTGATCGTCACGGCGAGGTTCGACTGGTAGTAGCGGCGCACGACCTCGGCCGCGGCGCGCGCGGCCTCGAGGGCTGTTGCGAGGAACGGCGAGTGGGACATTGCGCGGCGAGGTGGCATTGGGGAGGGAGAATAGTGTGCACCGGCGGCACGCTTGACACACCCTCCCCCCTTGCCTACCTTGCACGAACCGAAAGGTGATCCCGCGCGGCTCGCGCGGGAGAACGGGAAGCCGGTCCCATGCCGGCGCTGCCCCCGCAACGGTAGTCGAGTCGAGCCTGCATCGGCCGGAACAGTTCCGGCACCCACTGCGAGACGATCGCGGGAAGGGGATGCGGGCGGGACCGCAGGGTCCACTCGAGAGCCCGGAGACCGGCCTGTCGGACGAGACCAGCCTCGCGGTGGGCGAGCGGCCGGGTTCCGCGCCTGCGCGCCTCCCTGCCACGACCCCACGGCGACTGGATGCCAACCAGCCCGAATGGGCGTGCACGGGGTGTCTGCATCGATGCGTCCTCTCCTCCTGCTGCTGTCCGGCGCCGGGTGCGCGGCAGCGGCCTCCGCCGCCGGCGCGGTTCCGGACGGCAATCACGTGGTGGTCACGGCGACGCGCACGCCGACCCCGATCGATGAAGTGCTGGCACCGGTGATCGTCATCGATCGCGCGGCGATCGAGCGCAGCGCTGCCGGCGACGTCACCGAGCTGCTGCGATTCCACGCCGGGCTCGACCTCGGCCGCAACGGCGGGCCCGGGCAGACCACGGCCGTGTTCATCCGCGGCGCCGAGAGCAACCACACGCTGGTGCTGGTCGACGGCGTGCGCGTCAACCCGGGCACCATCGGGCTTGCCGCGCTGCAGAACATCCCGCCGGCGATGATCGAGCGCATCGAGGTCGTCAAGGGCCCCCGCTCGGCGCTGTACGGCACCGACGCGATCGGCGGAGTGATCAACGTGATCACGCGCCGCGGCGCTCGCGACGGCTGGTCCGCCGAAATGGGCTACGGCGACTACGACACGCGCCAGGCCAGCATCAACGGCGGCCTCGCGACCGAGCGCCTGGAGTTCGACCTCGGCGTGTCCTGGCTCGACAGCGCGGGCTTCCCGACGCGCACGGTCGACGACACCGACCGGGGTTACGAGAACCTGAGCGCCTCGGCCCAGCTGCGTGCCGACGTCGGCCGTGCCGAGGTCGCGCTGCGCCACTGGCGCGCCGAGGGCACGGCCGAGTACTCGGACTTCTTCCTCACGCCGGTGGACCAGGACTTCGAGACGGCGACCACTGCGCTGTCGGTCGCCTGGCCCGTCGGCGGCGCGGCGCGCGCCGAGGTCGGCGCCTCCCGTCTCGACGACCGCATCCAGCAGAACCAGTCACCGGACTTCCTGCGCACCGAGCGCAACAGCGTGGACGGGCAGGTGGACTGGAGCGTGTCGGCGGCACACACGCTCGGCGCCGGCGCGATGCTCACGCGCGAGCGGGCGAGCAGCGAGTCGTTCGGCGAGGGCATGCGCGCCGAGACCGACATGCTGAACCTGTTCGTGCAGGATCGCGTCGCATCGGGCCCGCACCGCGTGCTCGCAGCGCTCGGCTACACGGACCACGAGACGGCGGGCAACGCCGTCACCTGGAACCTCGAGTACGGTTACACGCTGGCCGGCGGCACGCTGCTGTACGGCCTCGCGGGCAGCGGCTTCCGCGCGCCGGACGCGACCGACCGCTACGGGTTCGGGGGCAACCCGGACCTCGAGCCCGAGCATTCGCGCTCCATCGAGGCCGGCGCCAGGCATCGCTTCAACGACCGGCACGCCGTCTCGCTCGCGGCGTTCCGCAACGACATCGACGACCTGATCGAATTCGTGACGCTCTCCTACGACCCGTTCTCCGGAGAGAACCGCAACGTCGACGAGGCGCGCATCGAGGGCATCGAGGCCGCCTACGAATTCGACGCCGCGCCGTGGCGCCTGCGCGTGGAGGCCATCCACCAGGACCCGCGCAACCGCGCGACCGGCGAACTGCTGATGCGCCGCGCGCGCGACAGCGTGACCGTGTCGGCGCAGCGCTCGTTCGGGCCCGTCGAGCTTGGCATCGACGTGCTGGCCGCCGGCGAGCGCAAGGATTTCGGCTGGCCTGAGCCGGTGACCCTCGACAGCTACGTGCTCGCCAACCTCACCGCGCGCTGGCAGGTGAACCGGTCGCTGGCGCTGGTGGGCCGCGTGGAGAACCTGCTCGACGAGCAGTACGAGCTCGCGCACACCTTCAACACGCCGGATCGCGGCGTGTACGTCTCGGTGCGCTACGCGCCCGGCGCCCGCGCCCCGGGCGCCGTGGCGGCGACCGTCCCGCGCGACGCCGGCAGCACGCCGCGGGCATACTCCGTGTCGATGCGCCGCAAGGCCGAGGAGCAGCCATGGGCCACCGACTGAGCAGGATCTACACGCGCACCGGCGATGACGGCAGCACCGGTCTCGGCGACGGCATGCGGGTGCCCAAGGAGCACCTGCGTGTCGAGGCCTACGGCACGGTGGACGAGGCGAACAGCGCCCTCGGCGTGGTGCTCGCCGTGCCTGGCTTGCCGGCAGCCGTGGTCGATTGCCTGACGGGAGTGCAGCACGACCTGTTCGACCTCGGCGGCGAACTGTGCATGCCCGGCCATCGCATCATCGTGGCGAGCGACGTCGAGCGCCTCGAGCAGGCGCTCGACGGCTTCAACGACGGCCTGCCGCCGCTCAAGGACTTCATCCTGCCGGGCGGCGGTGCCGCGGCGGCCGCCTGTCACCTCGCGCGCACGGTCACGCGGCGTGCCGAGCGCCACGTGTGGGCGCTCGCGCGGGTCGAGCAGGTCGCGCCGGAAGTGCCGCAGTACCTCAATCGCCTGTCGGACCTGCTGTTCGTGATTGCGCGCGTGCTGGCACGCCACGAGCAGGGCAGCGAAGTGCTGTGGCGTCACAGGCCGCGCTGAGCGTCCTGCGGCAGCTCAGCGCGTGACGGCGGGCGCGTTCCGGCGACGCCGGGCATCGTCGAGCGCGTCGCACACCGCCTGCACTCCCTCGACCAGCCGCGGCGACGCGCGGGCGACCGTGTCGGACGGCATCGCATAGATCGTGCCGCGGCGCACGGCCGCGAGTTGCGGCCAGCGTTGCCACTGGGCGCGCGGATCCGCAATCGTGTCGTCGGTGGTGAGGATCACCTCAGGATCGCGCGCCAGCACCGCTTCCGTATCGATCTGGGGGGCGATCTGCGCCAGCCCGGCGAACACGTTGCGTCCGCCGCACAGTTCGACCACTTCGCTGATGACGTGCCGGCCGTTGACCGTGAACAACGGCGCGTCGTCGATCTGCACGAACACGGTGACCGTGGTCGCGCCAGCGTGCTGCTGGCGCAGGCGAGCCACCTGCGCCTCGAAGCGTGCCGCCGCCGGCTCGGCCGCTGCCCGCGTTCCCGCCAGGTCGCCCACCAGGCGCAGCGCCGCAGGCACGTCGGCGAGCCGGTACGTCGGCACCTCCACCACGCGCAGCCCCAGCCCCTGCAGGCGCTCGATCGTGGTGCGCGGCGTGCCCGATGGCCAGGCGAGCACGGCGTCCGGCTGCAGCGCGAGCACGCGCTCGAGATCCACTCGCCAGCCGTCGCCGACCCGCGGCAGCGCTCGGGCGGCCGCCGGGTAGTCGCTGTACTCGACCGTGCCGACCAGCGCTGGCCCCGCGCCGGCCGCGTAGGCGATCTCGGTCAGGTGCGGCGCCAGGCTGACGATGCGGGGCCGGTCGGCCGCACTCGCGGCCGCTCCGGCGAGCGCCGCGGCGAGCAGGACGGGCCATCTCACGACGCGGAACCCGCGAGCACCAGCAGCGCGATCGCCGCGAGCCAGATCCAGGTCGAACGGGAGACGATGCGCCACGCGCCACGCGCCGTGGCGGCGTCGAGCGACTCCGGCGGCAGGCCCGCCAGGCTCGGCTGCAGCGATGCCTTGCCGACGCGCGCCAGCAGGTCCTCGCTGCGGTCGAGCACGCTTTCCGCCGCACGATCCACGGCGATGCGCCAGTTGCCGACGGCATCCTCGAAGCTGCCGGCCAGCGCGTACGCGGCGGCCGCGAGCCGCGCCGGGATCCATGCGAGCAGGCCGTGCAGCACCGCGAGCGCACCGCCGAACGACTGCGCGGGGGCTCCGCTGCGCACCGCCTCGAACGCTCCGCGCCGTCGCAGCAGGTCGCTCACCCGGAACAGCCAGGCACCCGCCGGGCCCAGCAGCATGAACCAGAGGATGACGCCGAAGATGCGGTTGTTGGCCTGCACGAAAACGGCCTCCTCGACCGCCTCGCGCAGGCCGGGATCACGGCCGGTGGCGTCGGACTCGAGCAGTTCCTTGGCACGCCGGCTGGCCTCCTCGCGGTCGCCACGCTCGAG
>Ga0079037_100000631_pt1 | contig 16425 bp, 27 predicted proteins | sample Mud3Dept4metaG_FD_71479 | JGI IMG/M metagenome (GOLD analysis project Ga0079037, IMG submission 71479) | Freshwater wetland microbial communities from Ohio, USA, analyzing the effect of biotic and abiotic controls - Mud 3 Core 4 Depth 4 metaG | ecosystem: Environmental > Aquatic > Freshwater >... | reverse complement strand
AAGCACATGGGAGAGGGGGCCAGTGCCGAGGAAACCCGCACCCAGTTCGACCGGCAGGGTAGGCTCAAGCCAGGCTACCTGAAGAAGTCTTCCTGGTATTCCACCCACTCCACACTGATTGAATCGCACCGCTTCGTCGGCTCCTATGCCTACGCCGTTGACGTGCCCAGGGACCGCCTGCTTGTGGTCAAGCGTGGCTCGCCAATCCCCAGCAACATCGACATCCTCGCCAAGAAGGCCGGCAAGCTGGGCTGGTATGACGAGAACAAAGGGCAGGCCAGGCTGATCGAGAAGATTCCCGCCAAGTTTGAGGGCCGCCCGCAGCTCAGGCCTGGCGATCGCATGACCGGCTTCGAGATGTGGATGGACATGCAGCGTCAGCAGGGTGGGCCGGTGTCCTCCAGCGTCCCGAGGCTCCCCGAGGAGAAAACACCAAGGCAGAGGCTGGAGGACTTCAAGCGGTTCGTAGCCCAGAAGCAGGGCAAGCCATACGAGCCTGAGCAGATGGTGACCGGCCGTCCTATGACAGAGGCCGAGTATACTGTCAGCGAGATTGACCGGCTGGCAGCCAACAACCCGCCTGATGCCAAGATCGACCTGACTACCATCATGCCCAGCCGAGCGGAAGAGATGATGGTAGACCCAAAGCAGGCCACGCCTGCCGCATCTGCCGGCCTGCCGCCTGGCGTGCCTGCACCGCCGGCCAGCAGCAAGAAGCAGATGCTGTTCTCCATCAACCTGGAGCGCATCGGATCGGAGGACCCGTCGGTCGATCCGGTCCGGGACTACCTCGTCAGGAATATGCTGGAGAACGAGGAATTGTTTACAAAGATCAAGGGCAAGCCGCAGAAGGACAGCACGGTGGAGGAGCTTGCCAAGGCCCATGGTGCCCTGGTGCCCCTGGAGTATCTCATCCGGGATAACGTCAACAAGATGAAGGACCTGAACATCGCGCTGTATGACATGCGCAACCGCTTCCATGATGTGCAGGCAGAGATAGGCCTGGCCGAGGCAGAGCTGGAGAAGGACCCGTCCAACCCTGCGTTGCAGACCAAGGTGGGATATCTCAAGAACCTTGGCCTGATGGCTATCATGGCCGGCAACCTCAGCGCACAGAGCGCCGGCCGTGCCCTGCGGCAGTTCGGCCTGCTTGGCAAGGCCCAGGGCTTCCTGCGCACGGGCCAGCATGAGAAGGCCATGCGCATCCTCAAGCAGTTTGATAAGTATAATGAAAAGAATATCAAAGCATTGCTCGCCGTTGATCCATACAATCCGGCGGCCATCATCGCTTTCCTGCAGTCGATCATCAAGCCGTCCCCGACCAAGCAGCTCTACGAGTTGTGGATCAACATGCTACTGTCCTCCCCGGTCACACACACGACCAACGCTATCTCCAACGCCTTCAACGTGGCCATGATGCCTATTGAGACCGTGTTCGCGGCCGGATACTCAAAGCTTGGAGGCGTAGGCTACAAGTCCTGGAGGGACGCGGTGATGTTTGGAGAGGCACCGTCCGAGGTGGTGGGCCTGTTCGCCGGTATCCCGAATGCCATGAGGGTATTCATCAAGAACATCAAGCATGAGTTCACGCCGTCCATGCTGTCCGGGGCTACCGAGCTGACCAAGCTGGAGATGGAGCGGCTGCCGGCTATCAGCGGCACCAAGGGCCAGGCGGCCAGGCTGCCGGGCAGGTTCCTGAAGGCCAGTGACGAGATGTTCAAGGCGCTTGTATACAACATGGACCTGCATGCCCAGGCCTACAACATGGCCGTCAAGGAGAAGAAGGCCGGCAACGTTACCGACGTTCTGGCCAGGGCCAAGGGCCTGGTGGAGGAGGGGCTGAACCCTCCGCCTATGGACCCCACCAGTGGGACCGTTACGGCAGGCCAGAGGCTGGCTCAGCATGCCAGGGATGCGGCCCTCTACCGCACGTTCAACAACCAGCTGGAGGGTGCCTTCCGGACCGTTGCCAACCTGCGAAACCAGTATCCTGCGCTGGGGGTGATCTTCCCATTTGTCCGCACGCCTGTCAACATCGTGAAGTATGCCTTGCAGCGCACGCCTTTTGCCTTTGCTGTTCCGGCTATCCGGATGGCCAGGGGGTTGGGTGGCATACCAATCAACAAGATATTCGGAACCAACATCCAGGGATGGGACAGCGTGGAGCCTGCCGAGGGTGCCAACATCTTGGGCCGGGCCACCATTGGCTCGCTCATCGCCCTGTCTGTGGCCGAGATGGTGGCCAACGGGGCCATCACGGGCAGCATACCATACGACCCCGAGGAGCGGGCAGCCTTCTACCGGGAGGGCAAGCAGCCTCGCTCCATACGCATCGGAAACAAGTGGTATAGCTACGGCCGGCTGCAGCCGGTCGGCATCATGATGGGCATCATCGCTGATGCCGTCACCTTTATCCGGGACGGCCGAGTTCCAGATGAGGACATATCGAAGGTGGTCAGCAAGATCGCCCTGATGATAGGCCAGAACATCGTGGACAACACGTTCCTGCGCGGTGCGCATGACGTGTTCGCTGCTGCCATCGACCCCGAGCAATACGGCGAGAACCTGCTGTTCCAGCTGGCAGGCAGCCTTGTGCCAACCGGCCTGGCCGAGGTTTCCCGTGAGGTCGATCCTATCGTGCGGGAGATCAATAATGTTTTCGACATGTGGAGATCGCGTATCCCCACCATGTCCAAGGGCATGCCCCCGAGGGTATCTGAATCCGGTAGGCTGATCGAGAGGCCGAAGCCGCTGTTCGGGCTCAGCATGATCTCCCCAATCAAGGTGTCCGAGAGGACGGCTGACCCGGTTGAGGCTGAGCTGCGCAGGCTCGGCGTGTTCCCGGGCAAGATATCGGAGAAGGTGGGTAAAGTGAGAATCCCTGGTGCGGAATACTCCCGGCTGGCCCAGAGGGTTGGCACTGCCACATGGGCCAAGATGCGCGACGTGACCAGGGCCCCAAGTTGGAAGCGCATGACCGATGAGAGCAAGAGGAAGATGCTGCTCAATATTATACGCACGACCAGGATGACTGGCCGGGCACCAATGAAGGAGAAATATGGGGGAACAGACTAGGCTCAAGATTACCATAGGGCTGATCCTTTTGGTCTTTATCCAATCTATACTGAAGAACTTTTTGCCTGGCCTACCATTCACCGAGGCCGCTGGATTTGAGGTCGCCATCGGCGGTTGGTATCTCCAGAAGAAGTCTCAGGAAAATGAGGTGAAAATTGTTAAAGCGAATAACGGCGGTAGCTCTATGTCTTTTAGTGCTCCTATGTCTAATACAAACACAGAGAGCCTGCCGTCTAAGTGAAGAAGCCAGGGATGCCAAGGTCAAGTATGAGGCTTTGCGTGCCCTGACGCAGGAGCGCGAGAAGGCGGCATTGCAATACGTTGCAGAGATGGAGGACCTTATCCTTATCCTGCAGGGCAACATCGATTCGCTCAACACCGTCATCGCCACCAAGGAAGACGACATCACCAAGCTGGTTGGCAAGGCCGGAAAGTGGGAGCAGGCTGAGGCTGCCATCGTTGACAAAGATGAGATGATTGCCAACCTTCGACAGCAGGTGTCCACCTGGAAGTCGGCCTTCACCCTGGCCCGTGAGCAGAGTGAGGCCAAGGACGAGATCATCTTCAACCTCACGGAGAAGTATAACGTCCAGGTCAAGATCAGCGCGGAGTATAAGGCGCTGTGGCAGGGCGAGAAGGCACTGCGGACTAATGCCGAGCTGCGCATAGGCGTGCTGGAGAAGCAGGCCGGCTCGCTGTGGTCACTGGACCTGGGCAACAAGGCTGTGGTGCTGGGGCTGGTTGCCCTGGCCGTATTTGGGTTAGTGAAATAGTGGCTAGGGTGATAGCTCCCCACCTATAAAAACCCCGCTACGGGGCTGCTAGGGGGCTAGAAATGGAAAAGGAGAAGACATTGGCTGTAAGGAAATTGGAGAATGATGTGGTAAAGCATAGCCCCGGGGCGGAGTTCTGGCTTTTGATGGGCAAGGACCTTGGCGAGATACGCACCGCCATGGCGGACATACGCTCAGCCTTTCAGGGCTTCCTGGCTGGAGAGTTCAAGGAAGTGCGCACCCGCCTGGACTGCGTGGACAAGCGCCAGGACGACCTAGACAAGCGCCTGGACAGAGCCATCACGAAGATCAGCATCGTGACTTCGGTGGCCGTGGGCGGATGGACCTTCGCCCAGGTAGTCCTGCATTACTTCAAAGTGCTATGACAGAGAAGATCAAGGGCATCACGGAGCAGGAGGCCGGCCTTGCGGAGTGGCGCAAGAACAACTGGCGGCGTGTCCTCAACAAGGTTACGGCCGTCCTAGAATTGGTTATCGACGATCCAGATGTCTCGATCCGGGACAAGAACGAGGCCGCCAGGACGCTGGCACGTATCGCTAACATACTCACCCCAGAGAAGGTGTCTGAAAGCGGGCCCAAGTCCGCCAAGGCTGCCGAGTGGTGGGAAGAGGAATTAAGTGACTCAGAACGCGCAGAGCTTGATACCATACTCCATCCCCCCAAAGCATAGCCCGCTATTCTACCGGCAGCTGGCCGACCGATCGCTCTTCCACTTCGTCAAGATCGTCGGAAGCAAAACAAGCGGCAAGGACATCCGTCCCGAGCTGCACATCCCCCTTTGCGAATTCTCGATGGACCCTACCATCCTGCGGAAGTTTATCGTCATGCCCCGATACTGGCTGAAGACAACGGTGTTCACTTGTTGGAAAACAATCTGGCACTGGCTCCATTACCCTGAGTCCCGCCAGCTCATCGTGTCCGAGACCGAGCCGCTGGCATCGCGCATGCTATCGTGGATTGAGAGCATGCTGCTGTCGAACAAGAAGCTGCGCCGCCTATACCCCGACAAGCTGGGTCAGGTTGACGATGCCTGGGTCAACAATCGCAAGCACAAGTGGAGCGGGTCGGCCTGCGACCTGCCCAGAGAGGGCATCTACAAGGAGTCCAGCATCACGGCCATCGGCATTGGTGGGGCTGCCCAGTCTGGCCACTATGATGTCATCAGGCCAGACGACTTGGTTGGCCAGTCGGCCAGGGAAAGCAAGCTGGTCATGGAAAACATCATGAGCTGGTGGAGCAATGTGGACGAGCTGCTGAACGAACCGGACATGAGCAAGCCCAACCCCTCCAGCATTGAGGGAACCGGCACGCACTGGTTCACCGGAGACTTCTTCTGCTACGTGCAGGACAACTTCCCGGAATACCAGTGGCGCATAGTCCCGGCACTGAAGGACCAGGAGCTACTGAACGAGGACAACATCACCTGGCTTCAGAACCCGATGGTGGATCACGGGGAGAGCAACTGGCCCCAGCACAAGAGCACCAAGCACTACACCGACATGATGGCCAATCCACAGAAGGTGAGCGAATTCTGGGCCCAGCACATGAACAACCCAAAGGCCAGCGGGCTGACAAAGTTCGATCCGGAATGGTTCCAATGGTTCCACGAGGAGGTCCGCGAGAACGGAGACGTGTGGATCGTTTGCAACGATGACAAGAAGGACTTTGAATTCAAGGCCAAGGACATCAAGTGGATCGCCATGATAGACCCGGGCGGCTTCGCTGAGACTAAGTTCAAGAAGATGGGTGCCAACAATGCCATCGTCATAGCCGGCCAGCCGCTCAACTCGCACAAGAAGTTTGTGCGATACGTCTGGGTCGGAAAGCCGCAGGACCCGGAGGATTTCCTGAAGGCGGTGTTCGATGCCCAGGAGAAATACAAGCCGGCCTTCTGGAGGATCGAGACGATCGGTGCCCAGGACTACATCTTCCGGCACATATTGTTGGAAAAGAAGAAGCGCCATATCCCCATGATCATAGCGCCTCTTCCGAAGGACGTGAACAAGGATGTCAAGGACTCGGACATCCAGGCCCTGATCCCAGTCGCCTCTAACGGCGAGCTTTACCTGATGAAGAACCAGGTCCAGCTAAAGTCTGAACTCGTGTCTTACCCTGGAGGATTGACCGTAGACGCTGCCGATTGTCTAGCAAAGATAAACCGATATTTCTTTCATCGAGAAGGGAAGGAGCAGAGGATGAAGCGCTATCTGCCTTGGATGAAGAAGGAGGTAGCTCAGTCGGAAGCCTCAAGGGATAGCTGGACCGGCTATTAAAGCACAGGAAGCACTTGTCAGCCTTGGGCATGTTGTATGCACCGCACTCCAGGCATCGCCAGCATGGCCGCAACGGCTGCTTCTTGTCACGATGCTTCACGCTTCACTCCATCCATAAATCTGTCAGCCAGCTCATGAGCCACCTGAGCAGCCTCGTCATCATCCACATCCTTGAGGTCCCACTTGTCTCGGAATGCCGACAGCTCATCGACCTTCCTGGTTAGATATCTAAACTCCATGCGGGAGAACACGAACCTCCTGTCGATCACCTCCACCCGGCCGCCAATGCACCCCAGGTAGTCCGGGTTCAGGACCGCTTCTTCGACAAACGAGAGGAATTGCCGCGGGCTCTTTTCATTTTTCTCTGGCATCTTGATACTCCTGTTTCAAATTCGTCCCTGAACATCGTCACCACCACGTTTCCCTTGTCCTTGTTGATCACCACCAGGTGGACAAGGCCACAGTCACAGCACTCCCACCTGTAGGGAGTGGCCAGCTGGAACACGATCGGCTGGCCCGATGTGGCATGAAATGATTTCATGTTTCCTCCATGAGGCTGAGGGGATAGTTATATTTCTCCACCATCAGCTTATACTGTTCCATGTTTTCCATACCCATGATCTGTCCATCGGTCGGGAACATCCACGACCACCCGCTCCGCGTCTTGTAGAAGAATGCGGCGGCCAGCTTCCCCTTTTCTTTGACAAAGATTACCGCGGCGGAGTCGTCCCCAAACGGGATGACCTGATCCACCTTCCAGTCCTCGTTGGTCCACTCGGCCTTGCGCTTGGAAAAGTCCTGGGCCAGCTGGCCGGCAGCCTTGGCCAGCTCAAGGGCTACTTGTCTCTGCATGTCAATGCCTCTTGAATAATACGCATCGCAGCCAGTGCCAGTAGTTATGCCGCTTCCAGAAGTAGGAGCAGGGCTTCACCACGGGCGGTGCTGGCGGCTCCGGAGGCTCAGGCTCTTTGTGTATCCCGCATACACGTGTCGGCTCACTTCCCAAGGCATAGGTTGCATCCACCACGTCTGGGCACCATGGCCCCGCGAGGAATTTCGACTCCAGACAGGCCCGGACCGTAACCCAAACTGGCTCGGGCTTCCACCCCATACCCACAGCGAGGGCTCGGAGTGGCGCGTGGTCGATGACCGCCATATTCCATGGCCCGGTCCTAGATGTGATCTGTTTCTGCGATAGGAAAACTCCTCCCGCAAACCCGGTGTCTTGAATGAATTTACCCAGGGCCTCACACTGGGCCGGGGAGACATCGTGCTTCCCGAATACAGATACGCCCGTGCCTTCTGCCCCTGCGAATCCTCCGTCTGTATTGAGGATGACCTTGCTGGGATTGGGGATATCACCAGGAATATCAGACACGCGCACAATACCATGTTGATCATAATAGTCAGCTCCTTCGCCGTTACTTGGCATAATGTCGTGATGCGTCAGGGTGTATCCGATGGACCCGACGACACGATACTGCAAATTTCTCAGAGACCGGCAGCAAGAATGGAACCAGCGCACCTGCTGGGCCTTCGTGCATGCCGCCTCCTCTGGCCAGCCGGCCTCGTTCATGGGCGAGCCATACGCCTTCGTGATGCCGACCTCGTAGCACAGGTCGATCATCCACTTGGCCAGCCACCAGAAGTCCACGTCCAGGTCGGGACCGATGCCGCCGCCTCCGATGGCCGGCTCTACGGATGTCGTGTAGTAGCCTGGCCTGTTCCAGCCAGGGAACATCTTGGTGTTGCCAAAGAACGCTGCATGCCATCTGGCGTATCCGGATTGCGGCTCCGATCCGTGATCCCGGAACGCGAACCAGGGAGTCAGGCCCAGCTTCTCCATCTTCACCAAGACCTTCCTGGCCTTGATCCAATACGCCGGGTCCTTCTGGGTCAGTTCCCGCTGCGGAACATCGGGGTAGCCGGGCATCCCGACCAGGGCGTATGGGTTCCACCTGCCCACAGTCAAGAACGGGCAGACGGGGTTCGGCTTGCTACAGTCACCGACCCCATACTCAACGAACATCAGCACGGTGTTTCCACCGTTATCCTTGATGGCCTCCAAGGTCTGGTCGATATCCCCATCGGAGTCCATCGCCAGGATCATGCTTCCGATAATCTTGTCACTCACATCGCACCTCCAAGTCCAGCAGGGCCTCACGCAATGCGGCCAGCCTGGCGGCCCAGTCGCCGGCATCCAGGACGGTCCGCAGTATCTTCTCCAGGTCCTCACGGGATACAAACTTCTCCCGGCGTTCACCTGCCGGGGCATGCCATGGGTAGTGCTTCATCAGGTCCTTGTGCAGCTCGGTTCCAGTCAGCCTGGCACTCATGGCTTGTCCTGATGAATACGGAGAAAATTATTCACGGAAGTATCCTCCTCGCCGCCATGTGACCTGTCGCCGGCAAACTCCTCAAGGTAGGACTCGCACCCATCAAGGATGCTTGTTGCCGCATACCCCATGCCGATCAGCATGGGCCGCAGGACCTCCATGAATAGATCATTGATGTTGATGCCGTCATCGAACTCCAATGAAATCTTATTCAGAATCCTGAATTCACCCCTCTCCATATCAACCGTGATCCGTGTGTCGCTCATCTCTTGCTCCTCTTGGCCATCTCCCCCATCAGTCTATCAACCTCATCCATCTCCGACTCGGGCAGCGGTATTTGCTCGGGCGGGGTGGCCTTCGTCACCTGCTGGGCCAACAGCACGTTGCCTTCGGCCGCCTCCATCTGCCTGACGGCCTCGAAAAACTCAGGCCGCATGGCTGCCGGCACGCCAACAGCATGGTAGCCGGCCATGCTGGTCTTGCGAATCTTCTGGCTGGCAAAGAACCAGCGCTTCTTTTTCTCGACATACAGCACCTCGGCAATGCGCAGCTTGTCCCATGGCCGGTAGCCCGGGGCACGGCCGACATCGTGGTAGAGGAAGATGCCGTAAGGGCAACCATCTGTCTCCACGAGCAGGCCATCATGCCGGTAGATCGTGCGCGGTGTGATACTCATCGCTTCCTCCCCTTCCTATCCCAGCCAGCCAGCACCAGGATCAGGCCGATGGGTAACATGAACAGGAAGAACCCGATCATGGCTCCCATGTAGATGTAATCCGATACAGCCTCTAGAAATTGTTTCATCGCTTTACAACCTCTATAAGATTTTTAGCTTCCAGATCGGTGCCCCACTCCAAAGGGAACGCAAAGCCATTGGAGTAGTAGATCGCCACCTTCTGCCTGTCGGCACTCAGGGTCAGTCGGTGCACCTGCATGGAGAACTCGTCGTGCGGCAGCGTCTCGCCCTGCTTGTCCAGGAACTCGACGCACTTGGTCATCATCGTTACCAGTAATGTCTCCATCTTCTTTTCGGCCGTCGTCTCGAACCTGGCCTCGCTTGGTATCGGTTCCCCCATCGACAGGTAAATCTTTACCAACGATGCAGCCATGGCGGAGACTGTCATCGGCGCGTCAATCATCTTCTGGAGTGTCTTTTTGGTAACTTGAACCCACTGGGATGTCGCCATCATAAACCTCTGTCACCTTGATGGTGCCTTTTCCCTGGCACTTAGGGCACAGCTCGCCATACCTGGGGTCCTTGATGTATCCCAGGAATCTGCCCAGGCCTTTGCAGGTAGGGCATTTCTTGTTCACCTTAATTGTTTCTCGCATGCCATCCTCTCTTTCTCAAACTGAATGTAGCCTCGCTCTCGTTCCTTCCTTCGGAAGTAATCGATCATGATCCGATTGGCCGATGTGTAGACCATGGAGGCCAGGGCCTTCTTGCTCTTGACCTGGCATTCTACACAGGCCCGCCATAGCTTGAGCCACACCTGATCTGCCAGGTCCTGCGCGTCCTCATAGTTGCGCACCTTGCGGCCGATGCGTCCGACCAGCTTCTTGGCGTAGCTCCGATAGACCGCCGCGAATTCGTCGTGTGTTATATTCATTTCTTTTCTCCTTCATCTTTGGAAACAACGTCCTCACCAAACATCCACTTGGCCAGGTATTGCATCAGCGCCACCTTGAACCCCGGGGAGGGAGCGCCCATCCAGGAGAGCCGCGTCAAAAACCAGTGCTCTATCTTTCTGATCCGGACAGTCTCCCCCTTGTGCTTCCCATCCGGGTAGCTGAGGTGGTGGACTTGCCAGACTGCTTTGGCCATGTTAAAAGTCCGCCTCGGCATGCTGCTTGTCACGCTCCAGCTTCTTGATCCACTTCTTCATGGCCGGGCTGTTCTGGGCAGGATGAAACGTCTCCTTGAAATTACTCATGAGGGACTTGCCTTCCTCCATCTTCTTCCGCTCCGCGTCGGTCACAATAAACACTTCCCCAGGCTTTGGAGTCTTCTTGTCCACGTGCATGGCGTATAGGATCAGGAGGTAATTGATTGCGTCCACTATGCGGCTCTCGATCGGCTCACTGTCAGTATACTCCCCCCGCAGGTAGCTGTCAATGGCATCCATGTGCTTCGTGAAAAATATTTGCCACACCTTCATCCGATCCACTCCAGTCTTGATGGCTAAGCGATTGAAGTTGCCCAGCCTGTCGTCTGGCCCGGCATAGGCCTTGCCCTTACTCTCCATGATATCCAGAGCCTCCTCCATGGCCGCGCTGATGATCTCGTTGAAGGTTTCGTTATTCATTTGCTCTCACCTCATGATCGTTTAGTTTCTCGATGCTCGTGAAGCATGGGATGTGCAGCTGGCCGGCAGTTTCAATCTCTCTCAACGTTCCCCAGGAATCCTCCCATCCCTCGGCCAGGAGGACAGCATCGGATACCTTCAGCCACTCCATGCTGATGCTCATGATGCTGGACTCGGTGATCGTTTCGCCTTCGCCATTGGACAGAAAATACTGATAGTCCAGGGCAGGACAGAAGGGAACATAGCCCCAGCTGATCAGCTCCCGGGCCAGCGTGACCATGCGGCGAACATTCTCCAGGTATTCGATGGCAAGGTTACCGCTATGCTTGCCTGTCGGCGTAAGTGGGCCGGCAATGTAGACCAGCTTGATCGGCTTCCGAATTATGTCGGTGTCGCTCATCAGAAATGCCTCCTAATTCTTGAAAAAAAATCCGCAATAAAAAACGCCCTACCCGAGGACCTCATTTCATCCTCATGATCCGGTGATACATGATCCAGTCGCGGCACCAGGCGATGATGCCCTTGCCGCAGACGTAGAGGACCCCCAGGGCCATACCGGCTGCCCACAGCAGGATGATCCAGGCCACAATGTTGCTAATCATGATACACGTCCCCGTTTTCGTGAATTTTCATGTCCTCGTAAGCGGACACCAGCCGCCGGTAAAGCTCCAGCTTCACGGCCTCCAGCACGCCCAGCACCTCGTTGTAGGCCCCATAACCCTTCCAGCCTCGCATTTCCTGGCGCTCCAGGTAGGCCAGGATCGCCTTGGTGATAAAGTAGTTTAGCTCACCAGCGCTGCTGGGCTTGGCCCCGGCGGCCATCACCTCACGCTGCCTCTGGTTGATGTAGGGCATTAGATACTCCTTTTGCCACGGGTGATATAGGGCTTGATCCTGTCATAGAGCTTTCGGGTGCTTTTCACATCCTCAACATTGTGCTTCCAGATGTAGGCCAATGCCTTTTCGTCCCCTATGCCGGCCGCATGCCAAATGGCTGGAGTTAGCGGGTGCGTCTTGGCCTTGATGCCAAAGAAGTCGCACGCCGTGCCGAGCCTGTTGCTGGCCAGGCTGAATTTGTATTTCAGTATGGCCCAGGTGTCAGTGACATAGATGCTCTTATACAGAGGGAAGTCGTATCCATACTTGACAGCCCGAGTGCGGACGAATGGAAGATCGAAGCGCTCCATATAGTGGCCGACCACCCGGTGGAACATCCTTAGGTCGTGATTTAACTCCTTCATTAAATCTCTGTCAAAGATGCCGTTGCGAATCTCATCTCTCGTCAGAACGCGTCCGCGAACCTGTCCCTTTTCAGTCAACAGGGCATAGCTCAGGACATAGTGATAATCGCCCTTCAGTCCGGTTGTCTCGATGTCGAATATGGCCACGTTCTCACGGAATGGAGAGTCCTTCGGGTCCTCGCTCAGGAAGCACTGGTAATGCGTGAGATACGAATGCCTATGGGCCTTGCACCGATGGCTGGCCAGCCACTCGATGTCGCCCTTCCTTAGCTGCTTAACAGGTGTTTCCATGTTGTCTCCTAATTGTTAAACTTCTTTTCATCTTTGTCTTTGATTGGGTTCAGCTTTGGCTTTTCTCCCTCCTTCTTCTCCACCGTCCTGGTAAGATGATACAGGGCGCTGGCCATGCGGTCGGCCATGGCATGCACCTCCTCGATCGTATGGACGATGGCCGTCTCCACGTCAGCCTTCCCGTCCAGGGACACGATGAGCTTGGTGACGAAATGATCACGATCCAAGCGCTCCACGGCCAGTATGGCCACCAGGCCTTCGCGGCGATCTTCGTCAAACAGGGACATCTTTTCCATCTTTCTCCTCCTCGGCGGCGAGGTCGCGGATGAGTTTTGCCGACATCGTAAACTCAGCCTTAAATAGAACATCAACCTTGATTGCTTGAGCTCGCTTGATGTATCTCCCCACCTTCGCCTTGAGCGCGGAGTGTTCCTTGAGCGTGGCGCGGATGGCGGTGATTACGTTCTTTTCGTGTTTGTTAAAATTTGTATCCCCCATAGCGAACCCGGCCAAGGTGTCATAAATATCAATCATCTCCTCCACCGTCACGCGCTTGGTCATGGCTTCTCCTGCTGCCCGGGCAGAACCGGATAATTCTCATCGAACAGTGACAGCTGATCTTCGTCCCACTCCAGGCCGCTCTTGGCCAGCACGTAGCCATCGCCATAGGCCACTCGCAGGAACCAGGATATGGCAACCTTCATCACATCTTTCATCAGGCCATCGGCGCACTTCTTGACGATCGTTTTGTTCGCATACTGGATCGCGTTCTTAACGTCCACGGCGACCAGGATGTCAGTCGGTTTGTCCTTATTCATCTTATCCTCCATATGAGTTTTAGGTCTTGCGGCCTTGCATACCAGCAATGTCCGTCCTTTCCGAATAGGTGATGCCTATGTTCGTCGTGAAAAAACCATTCAACCCCTATCTCCCTGCCCTCCATATTCTTGTCGTCGATCCTCCTCACGACACCTCGTTCTCCTGGCTCTAGGTTCTCTGAATCGTCTCCACTTGCCAGGTATTGGACTATATCTCCAACGCGAATATCCCAGGCTGGCGTAGCTGCAGGGCCTTGATCGGGAACCATGTCATCTTCGTTCATGATTAATCCCTCCAGATAGTTGCCAAGTCGCCTTCCTTCACGAACCATCCGTGCCCGTCATGGGCAGTGTCCATACAGTCGTGGCCATCCAGGATGTCGTCAAAGAAGTCAACTCCATAGCGGAGAAGCTTTGCCGGTGCCTCGGTGGTAACCACGCCCATGGACCCGATTGCCAGCCTTGGCTGGCCAATAATCTCATGTGCTGTCATGACCACATCTCCCACCCGCACCGGCCGATCGTAGGCTGGCAGAAACCTGCCTGCCGCTGGCGTGGCAGGCTTAGCCTGCGGGGCAGGCTTGGCTGGCCTGGCAGGCTTGGGCATGGTGTTCATGGTCAGTGCGCGAACCAGGTTGGTCAGCAATTCCTTTAGCTCGGGGTCACGCTTACCGGACCTGGTATACCAATCATTGACCAGGATGAGTCCCTTCATGGCCTTGGTGACCGACCGTTCCTGGGCTTTGCTCATGGCTTCACCGCCAGCCTCTTTTCACGGCGCTCCATGCGCTTGAGCCAGGCCCGCCGCTTCACGTCCTTCTCGATGAGCTTCATGTGCCGGTAGGAGCGGGCGGCCATGTAATGGTCCTGCCTCATGATCTCATTTTGCGTTTTCATCTTTCATCTCCTACCCTGATCATAAACCTATTTTTTGGCAATGTCAATAGCTTGAGCCATTTATTTTATAAATAATTTGTAGGGGCAGATCGGCCCGGCAAACCGGCAGCTTTTGCACATCCATCCCTCCCTCCGGTGCAGCTCCTGCTCCAGGGTCTTCGGGCTCTTGGCGGCCACAGCCTCGACCAGCCGGTCGCGGCGCACCTCCATCGTCTCGAAGTTGCTGTCGAGGAAATCTTTGTCAAAGATGATACGGTATGCTCGCAGGTCCGTGCCATTGTAGCGCCAGGACCTATCCCTGTTCTTCGCCCAGGGCAGGAAGTCGCTCATGTTACCGGCAATGAAGAACACCATCAGCGCAAACTCCTCCACCTCATGGGCGGACGCGTATAGGCCGATGCGCTCTGTCCACTCGGCCGTGGTGGTCAGCGGATCAAAGCTGCTCAGGCCCTGGGTGGTCGTCTTGATCTCTACAAACAAATCCAGGTCCTCCAGGTAATCGTCCACACTGCAGCTTATCCCCTGGAACAGGACCCTAGGGGGCTGGCCCTTCAGCCCGCATCGAAACATGTTCTCGATGGCGATACCGCGCATGAACCTCATGATCGTTGCCCGGGGCAGTGGGAAGCGCGTGTCAATGTCAGGCTCCACTTTCTGGAAGTAGGCGACCATAGGGCAGCCCTGCAGGTCGCTGGCATGTATCTCCTGGCCACGCACAGGCCAGCTCTTGGCCTCCACCTCGGCCTTGCCCTGCAGGAAGCCAGCCACTCGATCGATATACAGGTCCTCTATGCCAGGAGCTCTCAACCATCCACCAATGCCGGCCGTGTTTCCGGTCATCTTTTCCATTGTTTCTTCTCCTCGTGCTTTGCCACATCAAAGAACCATGGCCCCACTGCCTCGATGGGCCCGCCAGCATGGATGATACACTTACGGGCCATGTTGTTGGGGTCAACGCTTCCGTCCCACAGCTTCGCCTTGAGAATCTTCAGCCGACCACGGCGCATGGACATGTAGAGCCTGGCCTTGTGCATCGAGAACGTTTTGCCGATCCCGATCTCACGATCAAAGTCCTTCTGCAACGCGATAACTGCGATGCCCTGATCCAGGCGCTCCCAGATATCAGCTATGCTCTTTCCCACCTCCCAGAAATTGTCATGCACCTGGAGGTAGTCTATGATATTGATAGCATTAGGTTTAATTACATCAGCAAAGCCATCGCTTCGTTCCCATGCGCTGAATTTCCAGTCCTCATGCTTCATCTCTGGGAAAGATTCAAGACGCCTTTTGAATTCAGCTGCCACCATGTCGTTGCTGAAGTAGTGCATCTCGTATTTGTCCTGGTTCATCTTCGCAAAGTTGATGAGATAGCTAGTCTTGCCAGCATTGTTGTCGCCTGCCAGCATAACGATGTTCTTCGGGAAAATCTTGATGCCAAGCTGCTCCAGCTCCAGGGGCCAAGTGATGTTCAGCGGATCGGCCTCGGCCTTGCCCCACTCGATCGGCACCAGGTCTGTCTGCGGCCTGCGGTATGTTCCGAACTGGCTAGGATGTTTTTCAACGATCTTGTCTGCCACCAGCCTGTGAAGGATCGTATGGATGTTTGCCTTCTCCTTCTCGGTAAGGAAGCCGATGGACCGCATCATGTCACCCACTCGGAACCATCCCTCGGTCAGGCTCACCCAATCTTTTACAAGGCCCGTTAGATTGCGTTCACGCCTGGCTACTGTAGCTACCGCGCTCCTGGCCTTGATTACGGCTTGTTCCTCTGGCCACGGAGGATCGCACGTTGCCGCCAGGCGCTTCATCACTTCCTCGATATCCGCTACCGGCATACCAGACCTGGCGAGATTCATTGCGATTGTGAATAGCGTGTTGTCCCTCGCGCCTTCCTGAAACTGAAGCGTCTTCTTGGTGGGTCTCGAATCAATCGTTGGAAAAGATGGGCCTGGCCGGAGCAGCTCCTCTAATTCAACTGGCATGGGCGGCAAGTCCTTGTATAGTGGGACCTCCCACTCGTATTTACCGCCATCCTTCCCCACGCTAGGTGGCACAGTGATGTTGGACCTGTCATTTTTGCCTTCTACCCCAGGGATTATCTCAGCGTTTTGGATAGAAGGCGTGTATGCAAAATACATGTGCCAGCCGTGAGGGCTACGAACAACTGGGACGGCCAGGCCCTCTGGGATATATCCCTTGATCTTCTTATAGGCCGCTTCAGTGTCTAGGTCCAGGACGGTGATTCCACTGATCCTGCCTGTCACCAACGCGATGTTCGCCTCGGGCCATCTCTCCCACCACGATGAAACCTCTGAAGGCTCGGGTAGCCGTGTTTGGTAAAGAATCCACTTGAGATGCGGCTTGCGCTCCTTGTCGGCAGGAAAGAGGCTGAAC
>Ga0079037_100000630_pt1 | contig 16441 bp, 15 predicted proteins | sample Mud3Dept4metaG_FD_71479 | JGI IMG/M metagenome (GOLD analysis project Ga0079037, IMG submission 71479) | Freshwater wetland microbial communities from Ohio, USA, analyzing the effect of biotic and abiotic controls - Mud 3 Core 4 Depth 4 metaG | ecosystem: Environmental > Aquatic > Freshwater >... | reverse complement strand
GTCGTCGCCCGGCGAGTTCTTGCGCTTTACCACGCACTGTTCGATCTCGCGCGGTGAAACGTAGATGCGCGAGTAGACGTCGCGCTGGCGCAGCATGTTGAGCGTCATTTCCTGGCGCACGTCTTCACGGTAGGCACGGTAGTCGATGCCCTGTGCCTCGAGCGCGGCCGGCAGGTCGCTGAACTGTATCTGGTTGCGCCCCGCCACTTCGGTGAGCGCCTGGTTCACCATCTCGTCGGAGACCTTGATGCCGAGCCGGTCCGCGCGCTGGATCTGGATCTCCTGCATCACGAGCCGCTCGAGCACCTGTTGCCGGAGGATGTTTCGCGGCGGCAGCTGCTGGCCCGCCTGCTCGAGGCGATCTGAGATCGTCCGCAGCTGCCGGTCGAGGTCGCCGCTCAACACGATGCCGTCGTTGACCACCGCAACCACGCGGTCGAGCAGCACGCCCTGGGTGCTGAGTTCGCTGCCCTGGGCCCGCGCGACGGTGGCCGCGAGCAGCAGGCAGGTCAGTAGCAATCCTTTGTAAATCAATGGCATATCAGGGCTTGGCGTCAGGCGGGAGCGCGGAGTATCCACGAATCGCATCGCGCAGGAAAGCTTCGTTGTCCGTTCCGACACTGGACAGGCCCTTCAGTTCCAGCTGCAGGCCGATGGAGGTGTCCGTGTCGCCGGTGCGGCTGCTGACGAACCGGCGGGCGACGACGCGCAGCGCCCAGCAGCAGGACGCATACTCGACGCCCAGAAACTGGTCGAGGGTCTTTTCCTCGCTCAACGAGTACACCCAGCGGCCGAAGCCGCGCCATTGCGGGGTGACGGGCCATGCGGCGGACACGTCGAACTGCTCGAGCAGGTCGCGGCGGAAGCGGTACCCCGCGTTGACGACGCGGTCCGAGGCGGGCCGGTACTGCAGGTAGAACTCAGATTTCTCGCTCTGCGACTGGTCGGGATTCCACTGGTAGCCGAACCGCGCGTTCCAGTCCTTGAAGGCGGCCAGCTCGAGCTCGGCGATCAGGTCCGATGTGTTGCGGTTGCGCACCGGTTCGTCCGGCAGGCGCACCCGCGGGTCCTCGAAATAGAACGCCTGACCGAGCGTGGCACTGAGAAACTGTCGGCCGCCCGCAGCATCGAGCAGCCGGCTGGTGACCCCAAGGTTCAGCTGGTTCGCGTCGCCGACACGGTCGGCGCCCACGTAGCGATTGGTGCGGAACAGCTGCACGAGGTTGAGGTCGGGCAGGCCGGTGTCGAACACCGGCAGTTCGTCCTGGTCACGATACGGGACGTACAGGTACTGGATCCGGGGTTCGAGGGTCTGCAGGCGCTCGTTGCGCGAGCCGGCCTCGCGCTCGAGCGTCACGCCGGTGTCGAGGCTCAGCATCGGCAGGCTGCGCGTCGGTGACTCGTCCGAGCCCGGCGCCGTGTTCGACAGCGAATACGACGTGGCGCGCCAGGACGCGCTGGCCGCGACGTGCGCGCCGCGCGCTTCGCCGCGCCAGTCGAGGAGCGGCTCGACGTCGAGGCGCACGCCCTCGACCCCGGAATCGCGGGCGAAGTTGGTCGCCTCGGCCCGCAGCGTCGCGCCGAGGCCCGGGGTAAAGCCGCGCCAGCGGCCGACGGCAATCACCTGCGGCAGGATCGAATAGGGGTCTGCGTCCGCCGGCAGTTCGGGGTCGAGCACCTGGTAGTCCTGCACGCGCCCGATGAAAGACCACTGCGACGAATCACTGCGGGCCTCGGCGAAGCGATTGAGGAAAGTGACGCTGGTACCCTCGAAGCCGACGCCGAAATCCTCGAAATAGCGGTCGTCGCTCGCGTGGCCCGCGTCGACCAGCAGGCGCGTGGTCGGCTGCAGGTGGGTGACGTTCTGCAGTTCCAGGAAGCTGCGTGAGCCCTCCGAGTCGCGGTCGTCGAACAGGTACTCGGCGTTGAAGATGCCCTCGCTGCGCTCGGTCAGGTAGCGGAACTCCGGGTCGATTCGCAGGCCGCGCGACGAGAAATAACGCGTCGTGATCGTGGCGTCGTAATTGGGCGCGATGTTCCAGTACCACGGCACCGCGACCTGGGTGCCGGTCCTGCTGCTGTTGCCGACCGTGGGAAACAGCAGGCCGGACTTGCGCTCGTCGCCGACCGGAAACGAGATCCACGGCGTGTACAGGATGGTCGTGCCCTTGAAGTCGAGCCGCACGTCCCGCCCGGTGCCGATGCGGGTCTTCTGGTTGATCGAGATCTGGCCCGCGCGCAGCATCCAGTCGTCGTTGCCGGGTGGACACGCGGTGTACATCACACCCTCCAGGTCCAGGATCGACTGTTCGCGCAGCCGCACGCCGGTCGCCTCGCCCCGCACGCCACGGTCGGTGATCGCGAACTCGGCGCCCTCGAAGGCTCCGTTGCCATCGGCGAACTCGCCGCCCTGGCCGGTCACCCGCAGCGTCGGGTCGAGATACTCGACGGTGCCGTCGAGGCGGACACTGCGCTCCGCGGCGTCGATCTCCGCCGCGTCGGCGCTCAGCAGGCGCTGGCCCATGCGGATGCGGACGTTGCCGGTCAGGCTCGCGTCGCCCTCGCGACTGAGCTCGCCGTGGTCGCTGGTGATGTCGATGCGGGGGTCGTCGGGATTGGCCTGCAGCAGCTCTTCGAGCCGGGGATCGGGCGCGGCCGGGGCGCGGCAGAGATCTTCCGCCTGCGCGACGTTCGCCACGACCACGCAGGCCGAAAGCGCCGGGATCAGCCGTCGCAAGCAGCGCGTGATTCGGGCGGACGGCTTCATCGCTGCGATTATAATTGCCGCGCCCACCACCATCCGACTTTCCGAGGCCCCCTTGCCAGACCTTCGCCGAGACGATCCCCGGCTCGAACTGCTGCGCCACTGGCTCGAGGATGACCTCGGCTGGCGCGATGTGCGCCTCGCGCCGGCTTCGGCCGATGCCAGCTTCCGGCGCTACTTCCGCGCCGAAGGCCGTGGCCAGGACGCCGTGATCGCGATGGATGCGCCGCCGGACAAGGAGGACGTCGAGCCCTACCTGCGGGTTGCCGCCATGCTTGGCGACATCGGCGTGAACGCGCCGCGCGTGATCGCACGCAACGAGAAGGACGGCTTCCTGCTGCTGACCGACCTCGGCTCGGTGACGTACCTGGCCGAGCTCGCCGACGCAGCCCGCGCCGACGAGCTGTACGGTGATGCGATCGAGGCGCTGGTGCGGATCCAGGCTCGGGGTAAGACGCACGCCAGCCGCCTGCCGCCCTACGACGAGCGCCTGCTGCGCTTCGAGATGAGCCTGTTCACCGACTGGTTGCTCGGCCGGCACCTGAGTCTCGAGCTCGAGCCGCGCGAGTCGGCTGCGCTCGCGGCCGCATTCGACGCACTGGTGGCCAACGCGTTCGGGCAGCCGCAGGTGTTCGTGCACCGCGACTACCACTCCCGCAACCTCATGGTGTGCCCGGGACGGAACCCGGGCATCCTCGACTTCCAGGACGCCGTGCACGGGCCGCTCACCTACGACCTCGTGTCGCTGCTGCGCGATTGCTACGTCGCGTGGCCGCAGGACGACGTACAGCGATGGACGCTCGAGTTCCGCCGCCAGGCCCTGGCCGCCGGCCTGCCCGCGGGTGAGGACGAGGCGCAGTTCCTGCGCTGGCTCGACCTGATGGGCATCCAGCGCCACCTCAAGGCGAGCGGCATCTTCGCGCGGCTGTGGCACCGCGACGGCAAGCCCGGCTACCTGCCGGACGTGCCACGCACGCTCGGTTACATCGTCACCGCCTGCTCGCACCACGCGGAGTTCGCCGCACTCGGCGCGCTCGTGTCGGGGCGCGTGCTGCCGGCCATGCAGGCGAGCCTCGAGGCGTCGCGCGCGTGAGAGCCATGATCCTGGCGGCGGGCCGCGGCGAGCGCATGCGACCGCTGACGCTGGTGCGGCCAAAGCCGCTGCTGGAGGCGGGCGGCGCGCCGCTGATCGTCCACCACCTGCGCGCGCTGCAGTCCGCCGGATTCAGCGACATCGTGGTCAACCTGTCCTGGCTGGGAGAGCAGATCCGCACGACGCTGGGCGACGGCAGCCGCTACGGCGTGCGGCTGCATTACAGCGACGAGGGCCCCGAGCCGCTCGAGACGGGCGGCGGCATCTTCCGGGCGCTGCCACTGCTCGGCGCCGGGCCTTTCCTGGTATTGAACGGCGACGTCTGGACGGACGTGGACTGGGCGGGGCTGCGCGACCGTCTGGCGCCCGACGATCTCGCGCACCTGGTGCTCGTGCCCAATCCGGACCACAACACGGCCGGCGACTTCGTGCTCGAGCACGGGCGCATCGTCGAGTCAGCGGGCGAGCGATACACGTTCTCGGGCGTCGGCATCTACCGCGCGGAATTGTTTGCCGGCTGCCGCGTTGGAATCTTCAAGCTCGCACCGCTGCTGCGCACGGCGGCTCGCGCCGGTCGGGTGAGTGGCCAACTGCACACCGGCGCGTGGCTCGATATCGGCACGCCGGAGCGACTGGCGCAGCTGGATGAGCGCTTGCAGCACCGGCGCGGCTGAGCGGCTGGCACCCGATCATCAACCCGAGCTTCACGTTTCCGCTGCGACGTCTCGGACACGCTGGGCCCGGCGGCTGCGCTCGACCCTCAACCGTCGCCCTGTCGCAGTGCAGCAGAATGTCTGCACCCAAGCGTGCTGGGAGTTCCGATCTACCTCACCTCTCCCAGCAGTCCCCTCAACCGCAGGCGCTCAGGAAGGCATCCAGCAAGCGATTCACGTCGCTGGCCGCTTCAACTGGTAACTGATGTCCGTAACCCCGCAGCAGGTGAAACTGCGCGCCGCTGCGCGCTATGGCCGCAGGGTCAGGAGGCGGGTTGACCGTGTCCGCATCACCCCACGCGACAAGCGTCGGCACGCGCCCTACCGCTTCGCGCAGACTGGCATCCGGCACCTCGCTCCTGAACACGCGATCCACGATCAGGGTCAACGCCGCGGTGGCGCCATCGATGCGCAGATAACTCAGAACATCGGCAACGATCTCGGGGCTGATGAGCCTCGGATCGCCGACTGATTCCTGGAGAACCAGCGTCAGGTCCTCCGCACTTTGCGCGTGAATCAGGCGCTCGACCCATGCCAGGTTCGATGGGGGACCGACGCCGTAAGGCGCCAGCAGCGTGAGTGACCTGACGCGTGTCGGCGTTCGGCGCGTCACTTCGAGACATACCGCGCCGCCCATCGAGTGGCCGACCAGATGCGCATGCTCGACACCGATTGCGTCGAGGTAGTCCAGCACCGTCGTCGACAGCTCCTCCAGCGAGCCGCTGCGTAACTGCTTGGTCGAGAGCCCGTGACCTGGCAAGTCGATTGCCGCAACCGGCCGCCCAGTTGCGACCAGGGCCGGCAGATTCATAGCCCAGATTCCGTGGTTACCGCAGATGCCGTGCACCAGCACTATCGTGTCGCCCGAGCCAGGCAGTATCAGATGGCGGAGACGTCGGCCGGCCACATCAATGAACTTGGGAGCGGAGGCTTCATCACTCATTAGTCTGCGCCCTTCGCTTCGCTCCCAACTGAAGTAACCCCCGCCTTCGGGATCAGACGGGTCTGGCGTGTGCCGGCATTGTAGGCCGCCTCTCACTGGGGTTTCACTCATCCCACGATGACTGCTCCTGGCCGATCTGAGACCATCGCGGCCCGAGTCGGCACGGTCAGATGGGTCGCGCAAACAGATTCACGTCCACGCCTGGCAGGCCGGAGTAGCGCAGCTGCCGCTCAATGGAAAAGCCGAGCTTCTCGAGGACCCTGGCGGAGGCGGTGTTGGCGGGGTGCACCATGGCAACGAGGCGCTTCAGGCCGAGATCGACGCGCGCGAAATCGATCGACGCCCGGCCAGCCTCCGTGGCGAGCCCGATGCCCCAGAACTCGGGGAAAAATCGATAGCCGAGTTCCGTGTCGCCGATCTCGGGGACGTACTTCACGCCGCTGAAGCCGATTACCGCGCCGGTCTCCTTCCAGACGCAGGCGAAGCGCCCGTAGCCGTACGTGGCGTAGTCGTGGAACGGCGCTGCGGTCATGAACTCACGTGCCGCCTCAAGGGAGGCAAGCGGTGCGCTCTGCGCGTAGCGGATGACCTCCGGCCGGGAGCCAAGCTGATAGAACGCCTGCAGGTCCTCTGCCGTGAATCTGCGCAGGATCAGGCGGCCGGTGTCGATGATCTTGTCCATCTGGCCGGTATTCTGTACCGAAACCGGGTGGCCCCGCCGTGTCGAACAGGTGCTGGAGTCGACTCAAACAGCAGCCGGGTACAGCCGTCTTGAGCCCAGTGGCCAATGCCGGCCCGCCCGGCTGGGCGCGCACACCGCGCCGTTTCACCGACACAGTACAATGCGCCTCCCAAACACCGGACCCGCCATGAGCGAATTCAAGGGCATTCCCGTCGTTCCGACCGCCCGCAGCGGCCAGAAATACGTGACGCCGCAGGGCATCGCGGCGATCAAGGACGGCATCAAGGCCACCGCGGCCACGGCGCCGCTGCCGGCAGGACGCAAGCCGGCCTGGCTGCGCGCGCCCATGCCCGCCGGACAACGCTTCGACGCCGTGCGGCAGACGGTCCGCGAGCACCGGCTCGCCACGGTCTGCGAGGAAGCGAAGTGCCCCAATATCGGCGAGTGCTGGAACGCAGGAACCGCGACGCTGATGCTGATGGGCGAGGTTTGCACGCGCGCCTGCCGGTTCTGCGCGGTGGACACCGGCAATCCGCGCGGCTGGCTCGACGAGGATGAACCCGCCAATGCCGCGCGCACGGTCCAGCTGATGGGGTTGCGCTACGTCGTGCTCACGTCGGTGAACCGCGACGATCTCGAGGATGGCGGCGCCGGCCACTTTGCCGCGTGCGTGCGCGAGATCAAGCGGCTGTGCACTGAAACGGCGGTGGAGGCCCTCACGCCGGATTTCCAGGGAGTGCTCGAGGACGTCGAGGCCGTCGTGGACAGCGGGCTCGACGTGTTTGCGCAGAACGTCGAGACGGTACGGCGCCTGACGCACCCCGTCCGCGACCCGCGTGCCTCCTACGAGCAGACGCTGGCGGTGCTGGCGCATGCGAAGCGGCATCGCCCGGAGGTGCTGACCAAGACCAGCCTGATGCTGGGCCTCGGCGAAACGGACGACGAGATCCTGGCCACGATGGACGACCTGCGCGCGATCGGCGTGGATATCCTCACCCTGGGCCAGTACCTGCGCCCGACCGTGAACCACCTGGCCGTCCAGCGCTTCGTGGCGCCCGAGGAGTTCGATCGGTACCGGGAAGCGGCGCTCGAGCGCGGCTTCCTCGAGTGCGTGGCCGGTCCGCTGGTGCGTTCGAGCTATCGCGCCGAGCAGGCGCTCGCGCGCAACAACGCAGGCCTCGGCGCCGGCGGCGTCGCCACCCGCTGAACGTGGGCGGGCCCGTCCTGCGCTGGCTCGGCTGCGTTGCGTACGAGCCGACGTGGCGGGCGATGCAGCGGCTCGTCGACCAGCGCGGTCCCGGCACCCCTGACGAGATCTGGTTCCTCGAGCACCCGCCGGTGTTCACGCTCGGCATGAACGCGCGGCCCGAGCACCTGCTCGCCACCGGCGACATTCCCGTGGTGCAGATCGATCGCGGTGGCCAGGTGACCTACCACGGCCCCGGGCAGCTGGTGGTGTATCCGCTGCTGGACCTCAATCGTGCACGCCTCGGCGTGCGTGCGCTGGTCGAAGGCATCGAGCGCGCGATCGTCGCGACCGTCGCGGAGTGGGGCATCGAGGCGCTGGGCCGGCGTGACGCACCGGGGGTGTACGTTGGCCCACGCAAGCTCGCGAGCGTCGGGCTGCGCATCCGCAGGGGTTTCTGCTATCACGGGCTCGCGCTCAACGTCGCAATGGACCTCGAGCCGTTCCGCCGCATCAACCCTTGCGGTTACTCAGGCCTGGAGATGACGCAGGTGAGCGAGCTCGGCGGGCCCTCGGACCTGGGCGTCGTGGCCGACGCGCTGGCGCCGCGACTGCTGTCCGCGCTCGGCCTCGAAGCGGTGGCTCAGAGCGCTACCAGCACCTGGCGACAGGACGTGAGCTCAGTGTAGACCGCGTCGAGCTGCGCCTTGCTTTCGGCGCGTACCGTGATCGTGAGGCCGAGGTAGCGCCCGCCGCTGCTGGGGCGTTCCTCGATGCTGCCAGCGGCGAGCGTGCCGAAGTGCCGCGTGACGATGCCGATGGCCAGGCTGCGGAAATCGTCGCTCGCCTCGCCCATGATCTTGATGGGAAAGTCGCAGGGGAACTCGAACAGGGTGTCTTCGGACATGGCTCAGAGCGCGGGCGTCGCTGCGATGTCGTCGAGGTGGCGCTGCAGCCGGTCGTACATCGCCTGCCACAGCGGCCCGGGGCGGCCCGTGCCCACCGGCAGGCCGTCCACGCTGGTCACCGGCAGGACGCCACGCCCGGCCGAGGCGATCCACACCTCGTCGCAGCTCGCGAGTTCGCGCGCCTCGAGCGGGCAGACCTGGCTCGGCAGCCAGCCCTGTGCCAGTTCGAGTACCGCGTCGCGCGACGTGCCGGGCAGGATGCGGTGGTCGTTGGGCGGGGTCACCAGCGTGCCGCCGATGCACAGGAACACACTGCTCGAAGAACCCTCGAGCAGCAGCCCGTCGCGCACCAGCAGCGCCTCGTCGGCACCTTGGTCGGCCGCCTGCTGGCGCAGCAGCACGTTGCCGAGCAGCGCCACCGACTTGATGTCGCAGCGGGCCCAGCGGATGTCCGGCAGCGTGACCGCGCGCAGGCCCTGCTCGAGCGCCTGCGCGGCCGGCGCCGGGTACGGGCTCGCGAACGCGAACACCGTGGGCGTGACCGACTTCGGGACCAGGTGATTGCGGCCGTGCTCCGCGCCGCGCGTCACCTGCAGGTAGAGCAGCATCTCGGCGTCGCCGGCCGCTCCCGCCACGCGTTCGAGGATCGCCTGCCACTCCCGCGGCTCGTGCGGATTGGCCAGGCGAATGGCCGAGAGGCTGTCGTCGAGCCGCTGGAGGTGCTCGCGCAGGCGGAATGGCCGGCCGCGATGCACCGGGACCACCTCGTAGACGCCGTCCGCGAACAGGAAGCCGCGGTCGAGGGGCGAGATGCGCGCCTCGGTGAGCGGCAGCAGTGCCCCGTTCAGGAAGCAGGTCGGGTACGGCGCCGCCATCTCAATTGAACCAGAGGCGCACCGTGTCCGTCGCGCGACGGAACAATCCGCCCGCCGGCACGTCCGCGGCGGGGTAGAGGTCGTGGGTCGCAATCGTGGCGCCGTCCACGACGATGCTCGTCTTGCCGATGGGTGTCTGCGCCGACAGCGGGGCGACGAGGCGCTCGGGCAGCACGAACTCGGCGCGAACGCTGCCGACGTGGCCGCGCTGGCCGGTGACGAACAGGTCGCGCTTGAGCGCGAGGCCGACCTCAGGGGTCGTACCCTTCCAGACGCGCGCGGTGGTGAGCGGCTCGCCGGCGGCATACAGGCGCCGCGTCTCGAAGAAGTTGAAGCCGTAGTTGAGCAGGGCGGAGTTCGCGTCCTCGCGGGCCCGCATCGAGTCGGTGCCGAGCACGGCCGAAACGAGGCGCATGCCTTCGCGCTGCGCCGATGCGACCAGGCAGTATCCCGCCGTTTCCGTGTGGCCGGTCTTCACGCCGTCCACGGTCGGGTCGCGCCACAGCAGCCCGTTGCGGTTCTGCTGCGTGATCCCGTTCCAGGTGAATTCCTTCTGCGCGTACCAGCGGTAGTACTCGGGGAATTCGCGGATCAGCGCGCTGGCGAGGATCGCCGTGTCGCGCGCCGTCGTGTAGTGCTCGGGGTCCGGCATGCCGGCGGAGTTCGTGAACTTCGAGCCCGTCATGCCGAGTTCCTTGGCGTACGTATTCATCATCTGCACGAAGGTGGCCTCGGTGCCGGCGACGTGCTCGGCCAGCGCGACCGTGGCATCGTTGCCGGACTGCACGATCATGCCCTGGATCAGGTTGTCGACCGACACCTGCTTGCCCACCTCGACGAACATGCGCGAGCCCTCCTGCTTCCAGGCGTGCTCGCTGATGGTGACCATGTCGTCGAGCTTGATGCGACCTTCCTTGAGCGCGCGGAACACGCCGTAGGCGGTCATGACCTTGGTCAGGCTCGCGGGCTCCTGGCGCGAGTCGGGGTCGAGCGCAGCGAGCACGCGGCCGCTGTGATGGTCGATCAAGACATAGCTGCGTGCCTTGAGGTCCGGCGGCGGCGGGATCGGGCTCGGGGCCGCCGCGGTCGGTACGTCCGCGGGTGTGGTGGCGACCTGCGCCTGCTCGGCGTCCTTGGAGCAACCGGCGAGGGCGAGTGCCAGGGTGGCGAAAGAGGCGGCGAGGATGGTGTTGGTTCGTGTCATGACCTGGATGCGTGCGGTGATGGCGTGAAACGCGCCGGGCGGTGGGGCCTCACTCGGCGGATGAAACTGAACTGAAGGGCCGGGATGAAGTCGGCCGTGCGGCCGCAGCGATTGCCTCGGCGAGGTCGTTGACGGCGCTCGCATAGAGCTGGCTGCGGTTGTAGCGGGTGATCGCGTAGAAATTCGTGAACCCGACCCGGAACTCCGGGCCGCGACTGCCGGCGAGCTGGATCAGCACCGCAGGAGCGTCTTCCGGCAGGAACGTGTCGAAGCGGACGCCGCGCGCCCGCAGCGAACCCACCGTTTCGGAGAGCGCCAGCTTGCCGAACTCGAGCCCGTCGAGGGTGGCGCCGGCCACGTCGGCCGGAGCCATGACGGGCTCGCCGGCGCGCCAGCCGTGCGACTTCAGGTAGTTCGCGACGCTGGAAAACACGTCGCTCCAGCTTCCCCAGAGGTCGCGACGACCGTTGCCGTCGCCGTCCAGGGCCCAGGTGCGGAAGCTTGTCGGCATGAACTGCGGGATGCCCATGGCGCCGGCATACGAGCCGACCGGTGCGAGCGGGTCGAGCGATTCCTCGCGCGCCATCAGCAGGAACTGCTCGAGCTCGCCGCGGAAGTACGGGCTGCGCGGCGGGTAATCGAAGGCGAGGGTGGCGAGCGCGTCGATGACGCGGTGCTTGCCGATGATCTCGCCATAGAACGTCTCGACGCCGACGATCGCGAGCATCACCTGCGCGGGCACGCCGAGCGCAGCGGCCTGGCGCAACGCGTCGGCCTGCTGCCGGGCGGTTTCCACCCCGCGCGCGACGCGGCGCTCGGTGAGGAACAGTGCCCGGTACTCGTGCCATGGCCGAGCCTTCTCGGCCGGTCGCGAGATGGCGGTGACGATCGACGGGCGCGACTCGACGCGTGTGAACAGCTGCCCGAGCTCGAGTGGCGCGAACCCGTGGCGGTCGGCCATCTGCTGAATGAAGGACTGCACGTCCTCGCGCTGCCCGTCGAGCGCGGAGGCGGTCGCCGGGAGCGTGGCGAGCAGGGCGGCAGCGCAGGCAGCAAGCGTTGCGTTCGGCATCCGGTGCCTTGTGGTAAGAGAGCCGGTCACGTCGCGACCAGCTTGCGGCGGGTGTGGACGGACATGAGGATACCGAAGCCCGCCATGAGGGTCACCATCGAAGTGCCGCCGTAGCTCACCAGCGGCAGGGGCACGCCGACCACCGGCAGCAGTCCCGCGACCATCCCGGTGTTGACGAATACGTACACGGCGAAAGTCAGCGTCAGCGCGCCGGCGATGAGCCGGGAGAAAGTGTCCTGCGCCTGCACGGCGACGAACAGGCCGCGCGCAATCACCAGCAGGTACATCACGATCAGCACGGCCAGGCCGACCAGTCCCCACTCCTCGCCGATGACTGCGAAGATGAAGTCGGTGGAGCGCTCTGGCAGGAACTCCAGCTGGGCCTGGCTGCCGTTCATGTAGCCCTTGCCGAACACGCCGCCCGAACCCAACGCGATCTGCGACTGGATGATGTTGTAGCCGGAGCCGAGCGGGTCTTCCTGCGGATTGAGGAAGGTGAGCACGCGCTGGCGCTGGTAATCATGCAGGAAATGCCACAGCACCGGCGCAGCGCCGCCGAGCAGCGCGCCGAGGCCGAGGATGTAGCGCAGCTGCAGGCCGGCGAGCAGCACGACCAGCCCGCCGCCGGCCGCCACCAGCAGCGACGTGCCGAGGTCGGGTTGCTCGGCGATGAGCAGCACCGGGACGAGGATCGCCACCGCAAGCACCACGAGCGACCGGAAGTCGGGCGGCAGCGGCCGGTCATGCAGGTACCACGCGCAGGCGAGCGGCAGCGCGATCTTCATGATCTCCGACGGCTGGAAGCGGACGAAACCGAGATCGAGCCAGCGCTGCGCGCCCATGGCAATGTCGCCGGTGACGGCGACGGCCACCAGCAGCAGCACGCCGACTGCGTACAGCCAGGGTGCCGCGGCGCGCAGGATGCGCGGCGGTATCTGTGCCACGATGGCCAGCACGGCAAGCCCGAGCCCCACGCGCGCGGCCTGGCGCAGGAATACGGCCACGTTCTCGCCCGCGGCGCTGAACAGCACGACGAGCCCCGCTGCGCACACCGCCAGCACGGACAACAGCAGCGGTCCGTCGAGGTGCAGCGCCTCGAGCACCCGGCCCGACACCGTCAGCGTGCGCTGCGTCCGGCTCGACTGGCCCGGCCCGGCGATCTCGATCTTCATTCCTCGTTCTCCGGCGCAGGCACGGCCTCGCTCGCGGCGGTGTCTGCGGCCAGTTGATCCGGCGGCAGCAGGTACGCGTCGAAGATCTTGCGGGCGATCGGTGCCGCGGTGCCGCTGCCGCTCCTGCCGTTTTCGACCACGACGGCGATCGCGAGTTTCGGGTCGTCGGCAGGGGCGAAAGCAACGAACAGCGCGTGGTCGCGCAGGCGTTCGGCCACCTCCGCCTCGTTGTAGCGTTCCTTCTGGCCGATCGTGAACACCTGCGCCGTGCCCGTCTTGCCCGCGATCTTGTAGGGCGCGCCGAGCTGGCTGCGACGCGCGGTGCCCCACGGATCGTTGGTGACGCCCACCATGCCGCCGATGATCACGTCCCAGTAGCCCGGGTCGGCCACCTGCACGGCCGGCAGCGGCTCCGGCGGCAGGGTACGGACCTCGCCGGTGCGCGAGTCGCGGATGCCACGCACGAGGCGCGGCGCGAAGCGCTGCCCGCGCATCGCGATCGCGGCCGTGGCGTGCGCGAGCTGCAAAGGCGTGGTCAGCATGTAGCCCTGGCCGATGCCGGAGATCACCGTTTCGCCCGGGAACCACACCTGTGCCTCGCGCTTCTTGAACGCTGCACGCTTCCACGCCGTGGATGGCAGGATGCCCTTGCGCTCGCCGGCGATGTCGATGCCGACCTTGTCGCCAAGGCCGAACTGCGCGAGGAACTCGTGCATGCGGTCGATGCCCATCTCGGCCGCCACGCCGTAGTAGAAGACGTCGCAGGACACCGCGATGGACTTGTGCATGTCCACGCTGCCGTGTCCCTCGCGCTTCCAGTCGCGGTAGCGGTGGCTGGAGCCCGGCAGCTGGAACGCGCCGCGGCAGTACCGACTCGCCTCCGGCGTCGTCACGCCGAACTGCAGTGCCGCGAGCGCCACGAGCGGCTTGATCGTCGAGCCGGGCGGGTACTCGCCGCGCAGCGCGCGGTCATACAGCGGCACGTCGATGTCGGTGGACAGCGCCGCGTACTCCGCATAGCTCAACCCGCGCGCGAAGCCGTTGGGGTCGAACGTGGGCGTGCTGACGAACGCGATGACGTCGCCGTTGCGCGGGTCGATCGCCACGACGGCCGCGCGCTGGCCGGCGAGCGCCTCCTCGGCGACCTGCTGGACCCGAGCGTCGACGGCGAGGTACAGGTCGTTGCCGGCGACCGGCTCGCGACGCGCCAGCTCGGGCGTGCTCAGGCCCACGCGCTCGACGCGGCGACCCTGCGCATTCACCAGCAGCTGCTTGTGGCCGGTTTCGCCGTGCAGCTCGTCCTCGAAAGCGCGTTCCACGCCGAGCTTGCCGATCAGCGTGGTGCCGGCGTAATTGGCGACGTCGATGCGCTCCTGGTCCTGCTCGCTGATGGAGCCGACGTAGCCGATCGCGTGCACGCCGGTGCCGAGTTTCGGGTAGTGGCGTGTCAGGCGCGGACGCACCTCGACGCCCGGGAAGTCGGGACGGTTGACGGCGAACCGCGCCAGTTCCTCCTCGCTCAGCTGCAGGCGGATCGGCACGGCGTCGAAGCTGCGCCGTGCGCGGATGAGTCGCCGTACCCGCTCGAGGTCCTCCTCTACGATCAGCCCGAGCGCGACCAGGCGGGCGAGGGTGTCCTCGACGTCGGGCGTCTGCTCGCGGATGAGCTCGAGCTGGTAGGCGGGACGATTGAGCGCCAGCGGGTCGCCGTTGCGATCGAAGATCAGCCCGCGGCTCGGCGGCAGCGGCTCGATGCGGATCCGGTTGCCCTGCGACAGGTCGCTGTAGTACTCGTGCTTGACGACCTGCAGGTAGAGGAGGCGCGCGCCGAGCGCGCCCACCAGCAGCACGATCACGATCGTCGCCGCGATGATGCGCCGGCCGAACAGCCGCTGCTCGGCCCAGTGGTCCTTCAGTCGAACTGAGCCCGCCATCGTGCAGCCGTCAGCGGGAGCGACGCGTCAGCGTGTCGCCGCCCGCCGCGATCAGCGGCCACAGCAGCGCACCCGACAGCACGGGCAGCCAGCGGTTCCAGCCCGTGTAGCCATGACCGGTCAGGCCGTCGGTCCAGAAGATCACGAAATGGTACGCAGCCAGCAGCAGCATGACGGCACCCGCCTGGTGCAGGATCGGGAACATGCGCATGCGCAGCTGCGCGCGGTGCGTGAGGAAGGCGACGAGCACGAAGCCGAGCGCATGCTGTCCGAGCGTCATGCCGCGCAGCACGTCGAGGAACAGGCCAGCCAGCCAGGCATAGCCGAGCCCGGCGATGCGCGGGCTGTTCAGGATCCAGTAGATCACCGCGAGCAGCGCGAGGTCGGGTCGCACCGGGCTCAGCCAGTCGGGCAGCGGCACGATGGCGAGCAGCAGGCCCGCGGCCACGCTGAGCCAGTAAAGCAGGCGGCGCGTGAAGTCGCTCGGCCTCACTGCGGTGCCTCCGCAGTCGCGCTGTCGGCGCTCTCCGTCGCGGGCGTCCCGGCAGGGGCCGGGTCGGCGGGGCCTGGCGGCCCGGCCTCTGCGGGTTCCGCCGGCGTCACCGGCGGGTCGAACCACACCAACAGCACCTCGCGGTCGCGATCGAGTCGCGCGGTCGGGCGGGCTTCCACCAGGGCGAAGGTCGCGGCCGCCGTGCGATCGACGCGCGTCACCTCGGCCACCGGGTAGCCGCTCGGAAAAACCCCGCCGATGCCGGTGGAGATCAGCAGGTCGCCGACCCGGAGATCGGCCTCGACGGTGACGAACGGCAGCGACAGCCGGTCAGAGTCGCCCGTGCCGACGGCGATCGTGCGCAGCCCGCTGCGGTTCGACTGCACCGGGATAGCGTGCTCGGCGTCGCTGATCAGGATCACCTCGGCGGTCTTCGCATGCACCTGCGAGACCTGGCCGAAAATGCCCTCGGCGTCGAGCACCGCCTGGCCCTTGAACACGCCGTCGGCGGCCCCCTTGTCGAGCAGCACGCGATGGCGGAACGGGTCGAGGTCCACGTTGAGGATGGAGGCGACCAGCACCCGGTCGGCGACGCCCGCGGAGTTTTCCCGCATGTCCCGCAGCCGGCGGTTCTCGTCCTCGAGCGCGGCGAAGCGCTGCAACTGCAGGTTGGCGAGGCGCAGGCGGGCCGTGAGCTCGAGGTTCTCCTGGCGCAACCGGCCGCGGTCGGCGAAGGAGCCGGAGATCCAGCCCCAGGCGCGGAACGGCGTGTCCACGGCGACCTGCACCGGGTAGGCGGCCGCCGACAGCCATTCGCGCACCGTTGCGAGCTGGTCGTAGCGCTTGTCGGCCACCATCAGCGCAATGGACGCCACCGACAGCGTGAGGAACGAGGCGGCAAGCGGCGGGCCGCGGCCGATGATCGGGCGCGAATCGTGGCTCAGTTCGACCACGGCGGCGGGACGGGTATGGTGCCCGCGATCAATCGAGCCCGAACAGGCCCGGGCCGTGCTCGTCGATCAGCTCCAGCATTTTGCCACCGCCCCGCGCGACGCAGGTGAGCGGGTCCTCGGCGACGACCACTGGCAGGCCGGTCTCCTCCATGAGCAGCTTGTCGATGTCGCGCAGCAGCGCGCCGCCGCCGGTGAGCACGATGCCACGTTCCGCGACGTCCGAGCCGAGTTCGGGCGGCGTCTGCTCGAGCGCGGCCTTGACCGCGCCGACGATGCCCTGCAGCGGTTCCTGCAGCGCCTCGAGGATCTCGTTCGAGTTGAGCGTGAAACTGCGCGGCACGCCCTCGGAGAGGTTGCGGCCCTTCACCGAGATCTCGCGCACCTGCTGGCCCGGGTAGGCCGAGCCGATCTCGATCTTGATGCGCTCGGCCGTGGCCTCGCCGATCAGG
>Ga0079037_100000629_pt1 | contig 16448 bp, 18 predicted proteins | sample Mud3Dept4metaG_FD_71479 | JGI IMG/M metagenome (GOLD analysis project Ga0079037, IMG submission 71479) | Freshwater wetland microbial communities from Ohio, USA, analyzing the effect of biotic and abiotic controls - Mud 3 Core 4 Depth 4 metaG | ecosystem: Environmental > Aquatic > Freshwater >... | reverse complement strand
GGAGGAGTATGGCAGTTTTTCGAACTATATATGGGGCTTTGTCAACAACAAGCCAAAGATACATGCCATAAAAAAGCTGGCTGATTATGCGGCAACCAGCAAAGAGTCTGATGCATTAAGCCGCGACCTGAAGAAAAGAGGATTCAAATTCCTGGGGTCCACAATATGTTATGCACATATGCAGGCAACAGGATTGGTGAACGATCATTCGATCGACTGCTTCAGGAAAAATGAAATAATCAGGGGCTACACTTCATAAGAGGAGCGAAAAGGAGTTTTTATGGGGAGCGAATCCATGCAGACGCGGAGACTGGGCAATTCGGATCTCATGATCACGTTGATAGGCTGCGGATCCTGGGCAGTCGGCGGCGCCGGATGGGCGTTTGGTTGGGGGCATCAGGATGACAGCGACTCTGTCGCGGCGATTCTGCGTGCACTCGAACTCGGAGTGAACTGGATCGACACCGCCGCGGTCTATGGTCTGGGCCATGGCGAAGAAGTCGTTGCCAAGGCGTTGGAAAAGTGGAAGGGTCAGCGCCCCCTCGTCTTTACGAAATGCGGGCTGATATGGGACGCACAGGGCCGGCTCACCAGAAAAATGACCGCTGCTTTGGTCCGGAAGGAGTGTGAGGACAGCCTGCGAAGGCTCCGCACAGACGTGATCGACCTCTACCAGGTGCATTGGCCGCCGAATATAGATACAGAGATCGAGGAAGGCTGGGCAACTCTGGCAGCGCTCAAAAAAGAGGGTAAAGTGCGCTGGATCGGAGTGTCGAATTTTAATACTGCACAGATGGAGCGCTGCCGTGCGATTGCGGACCTCACCTCTCTTCAGCCGCCCTACTCCCTCATCCGGCGCGAGATCGAGACAGAGATACTGCCGTATTGCAGGCAGCATTCGATCGGCGTGATCACCTATGCACCCATGGCGTCGGGGCTCCTCACGGGCGCTATGACAGCGGATCGGGCAGCGAACCTGCCTGACGACGACTGGCGGAAACGCAGCCCCGAATTCAATGAGCCGAACCTCTCCCGGAACACGAGATTTGTCGAACGACTCCGGCACGTGGCCAATCAACTCGGACGCACTCCCGGCGAAGTGGCGATTGCCTGGGTGCTGACCAACTCCGCTGTGACAGGGGCGATCGTGGGTTCGCGGAGCGCACAGCAGGCAGAGGGGGTCATGCGCGCAGCAGAGGTGCGGCTCAGCCCTGAAGATATCGCCAAGATCGAGGGTATGCAGCCATAGAAGCTGTTTTATTTCCTCATGAACCACGGGTAACATGTGTCGATCGTTTCTATCTGCATTCAGGGAAGACCTTTTTTAAGGACAGCCAACGATATCAAGTACGGCGATATTATACATGCCGGGAAAAGGAAGGTGACGTATTCCATGCCTGAGAATTCCATGAAGGAGTTTCTCGATACTGCAGTGACTGCAGCCAGACATGCAGGTGACATAATCCTGGAGAATCTCGGCCATCTCTCTGCTTCTGACGTGCAGATGAAGCAGGCATTCGATTTTGTGACTACGGTCGACAAATCGTCAGAATCAGTGATAATTAAGACGATACAGGAGAAATTCCCTTCCCATTCGTTTCTTGCAGAGGAAACGCTCAAGCAGGCAGAGGCCGGCGCCTACCGCTGGATCATCGATCCCCTGGACGGCACGACCAACTATATCCACGGCTACCCGGTCTTCTCTGTCTCGATCGCTCTCGAATACGGGGGAGAAATCATCATGGGCATTGTCTTTGACCCGTTGAGAGACGAACTGTTCCATGCAGTCAAGGGCGGCGGGGCCTTCCTCAATGATCGGAAGATCAGCGTTTCAGGGACAACCACCCTTGCCGGCAGCCTTATCGCCACCGGCTTCCCCTTTAAGGCAAAGGATATGCTCGAACTCTATCTTTCGGCTTTCAGGAAGATCTTCTTCAGCGTTAGCGATATCCGGCGCGCGGGATCTGCGGCCATTGATCTTGCCTATGTCGCGGCCGGAAGGTGCGAGGGCTTCTTCGAACTGAACCTCGGTCCCTGGGACATGGCTGCCGGGAGCCTTCTGATCATTGAGGCAGGAGGCGTGGTCACAGATTTCGGGGGCGGGAATGATTTTCTGTCAACAGGGAACGTCGTGGCGGGGAACAGGCATATCCAGCCGCGGATTCTTGAGATAATAAGAGAGGTCTTCAGCGGCACGGTAGAGAAGTAACAAAGAGCTGCTGCGGCTTATCTATACAAGTGTGTAAAGCGCGCAGACCTGCCTTTCATTTTATTCTGCCGACAGGCATTACATACAGCGGCTGTTCCCTGCCAGACATCTTCAAAACCTTTCTCACCTCAGCATCCTGAAACGCGCCGATAACGACTGTTCCAAGATTCAGCGGGACCGCCTGCAAAGCAACATTCTGGGCCGCGTGGCCGGTTTCCATATATACATATTGTATGCCCCTCTCGCCATACTTCACGGTTGTCCGTTCATACACAGCGGCAAATACGATAACTGCCGCGGCATTCCTGACAGACGACTGGCCGAGGGCGGCTGTGCACAATTCGGGTCGTTTGTCGCCAGCTATCATCCGGACCAATTCATGTCTGACCGGCCGGTAATGGTAAACTCCGCCCGGAAGGCCATCCACATTTCCCGCGACAAGATATATTTCAAGCGGATAGAGCGCACCTGCAGAGGGAGCGGTCCTGAGCCCCCGCGGACTGCTGATACCCTGCGCAGCCCAGAGAAGCTGTGAAACGTCCGCGAGTGTCAGAGGGCCCTTCTTGAAACTCCTGACAGACCTCCTTTCACGTAGGGCTTTTTCGATGGAGGTTTTGCCGTCCTGCAGAGGCTCAGGCAGTTTGATCGTTTCGGACGTATCTTCTCTCGTATCGGTCATATCTCTTGCCTGCAAAGATGCAAATCCTGAAAATGTGAACAGCACAATGACGGCTGCCAGGAAAGCCCATAGCTTCATCGTATTATTAACGCTGAAGGGGCTGGATGCCGAATAAACAGAATGTCGACACCCTATAAAAGGACCCCTGCACAACAGGTTTGTCATGGCAATTACTGATGTGGCCTGATCGCCGGACCAGGTCTGCCATTGGGATATCTTGTCGATACAGTCTGTTTATGAGGTGTTCAGCCGTTTCTCCCACAGTATTTTTTGACAGGAGTGTCATCGTATATAAAATGAGCAGTGCAAAATCTCTATTGATTTCCCATCATTGCGTGCACCAACGGTATCAGCACGTCCCTGTATTCAAAATCTACTCCCTTTCGCATGATCTGTCAATCGTGCAGCCCCCGAGTTCGAAACAGGCCGCAGCCTGTGGTAGTCTATGGATGTCTGCTGAATCGAGGAAATTTTGAGGGTGTGATATGAGCAGGTTTACCGATGCCTTGGTGGTATCTCCTTTAGCTGACGGCAGGACGTGGGTCCTGCTCCGGCCTTTCGGTTACGAAGTCGGCGCCGAGGGAAGCGGCGATGCGGTGGAATGCGGTATCGGGTTTATGACGGACTTTGCATCCATCCCGCGGCCTTTCTGGACAATACTGCCGACGTGGGGCAAATACGGCAATGAAGCGGTAATCCATGACTGGCTTTACTGGAGCAAAGAACGCCCACGCCACGCAGCTGATCATATTATGCCCGAAGCAATGGCCGTGCTGGCTGTCCCGTCCTGGCAGCGGTATCCGATCTATTGGGCTGTGCGGATATTTGGAGGGATGGCCTGGGCCAGAAACGCGTGGGATAAAGACGCCGGTTTTGACAGAGTTATCCCGACCGGAACGATCAAGGCAGAGCAGTTGTCGGGAAGGCCACGGTTCTTCAGCAGATTAGTAAAACACTACATGAGAAAAGAGGACAAGGCAGGGGAAAAAGAGACAAAGTAGCGCCCCCGCCAAGAAAATTGCCTTTACCTTTACCTTTGCCTCTTCCTTTTCCGTTCCCTTCAGCCTACCGCATTTATCATGACTGTCAAAGGGTTCAAAATGGCGTCGAAAATAACCACACGAAGAGAAATTGTCATCAAAATGTAACAATAGAGTCATTATCCTGAAATATTCATCTATTAAACTGTAACCAGTGATTCAGATAACGAAAAAGAAAGGGGGTGAGTAATATGAATGCAACAACACCTGAACTCAAAGAAGATCTGGATGCTTGTCCGTACTGCGATCCCAAGGCCGATATATGCGGAGCATCCGTGACATCCCTCAAGATCGGAGCATTAGTAAGGTCAAATCGCTGCAACAACGAAAACTATGATAGCTGTGCGCTGTTTTTGTCCAAATGTCTCAGAGGGAAATGGCAGTACAGCTACGGCTATTAGTTCCTTTTCTTTCCTCCCACCTTTCGTCTTTTCCCTTCGCATCTGGCTTTTTTGCCTCTCGCCTTTTGCCCTTTGCCTATCGCCCTTTACTCATTGCTCATCGCTCTTTTCTTGCTCTCTGCGCAGTTTACATGTAATCAAAAAAGAGGTAGACTTATTTTGTAATGAAATCGTACAGATCGATGGAACCGGAATCCGCACAATAGGAGGCAAAAACCATGGGAAAATTGATAGAGTCTCGTCGGAGCAGGGTGCAGATAATTGTCCCTGTCCTTATACTGCTTTTTCTCAGTGCAGGAGGCGTAGCATATTCAGCAGAAGGGGAGCGCCCGTGCGCTGAAGAAATTGCAAAGTACTGTAAGGACGTGAAGGCGGGAGGGGGGCGCATACTTAGCTGCCTGCACGAACACCAGAAGGATCTTTCAATAACCTGCAGCAAGAAACTTGAAGAGTCGAAACAGAAAATCATGGAAGCCCAGCAGGCCTGCTCAGGGGATCTGGAGAAATTCTGCAAAGATGTCCAGCCGGGACAAGGCCGGATACTGAATTGTCTGAGAGAACATGTGCAGGAACTTTCTCCCGCCTGCAGTCAGATAATAGGCAAGACGACGGGCAAGGCTCAGGAAAAACCGCAGTCCGGACAGCAGGAAAAAAGTCAGTAACCTGGCAAGGAGGAGACCATGGGAAGGGGCAGATTGCACATGAAAGTATCCTTTTTAGCAATATTCGTTGCGACAGCTTTAATGTCCTTGATGATGATCATGGTGACCGGTTTCAGGGTAACGGCATATGCTGACCAAAGCATCAGCGTCACGTGTTACAACGAAGAAAAGTCTTCATTGCCTGTGGGAAGGGTTGCGATATTTGATCTTGCGCAGGCTGCCCCGACATGCAATTCCCTTTACTACGACTGCAAGGGAAAATGCATTGCCTGTTATCAGGACTCTGACTATTTCGACAACGTATGCACGGATATGTACGGCAACACATTCCTGAAATAATTGCCGCTTGACGGACAAACGAGGGACACGCCCCGGTTAAGGGGCATTCTACCGCGGTTATTGTACTATTCTCCAGTCCTGCTTGCTGCAGACCTCGACGATCTTGTCCTCCAGCTTGGTGCCGTCCTTCCACTTCTGTATCCGGGCGAGCGGACAGCCGTCGCGCGGGTGCATACAGGGCATGGTGCGCCGGCGTCTACGCCGCCAGAAAGAGTTCTTTCCCAGATCTCTTTCATTATTGGCTGCGGTACTGTCTTGTGGAGGACCTCCAGCGAGGCTGCGCGACCATTGCAGGAAGGACAGGCCCAGAAAAACTTCCTATTGCTGACCTTCTTCTTCAGCTGTGATCTACATCTTGGACAAATAAGCATATAAATTCAGATGGTGAGTCTACCTCTCCTTTGTATCCACAACAACTGTCCTTGCGGCCATGTCCCCGACGCGCTGCCAGTGCTCATTGAGCGCCACGACCAAGATGCCGACCATGAAGTTGAAAAAGCCGTCGACGAACATCAGAAGGTTCCTCACCAGGGCACGCCAGAACCCGCACAATTGCAGGTCTGTGCCGAGCACTCGGATGCCCAGGACACGCTTGCCCGGTGAATACCCAAGCGTGCCTTCCATGACACTGAAGATCACAATGCAGAGAAGGAGCCAGAAGAACGCACCGAAGATGATGGCAAGGATCTTCAGAAAACCGGCCTGCATAAAGGAGAAGGGATCGTCTGAACCAAAGAACGAGGACACGAGCATTCCATAGAGAAAGATGAGCGGCGACATCATGATGAGCGCATCGATGATCTGGGCAAACGCCCTGCGCGTGAGAGACGCGTATGGCTTCCGGGCTGACGCTGTCTCATGGTAGGTGACCCGGTGTTTCCGCATGAGCGCAGAAAAGATGATCGCAAGGACAAGCGGCATGAGCATAGTCAGTCCCTGCGGGACCATCATCATCGCCATAAAACCTTTGGGGAACGGGAAGTCGTCGCCGTATTTTGTTTTTGCCGTTATCTTTGCATTGTCGATTGAAATGAGGTTCAGTGACCCAGGAAACGCTTCTGTCACAAGGACAATGCCGCCAGGCTGGCCAGCAGGGAAAGCGCCCATGGAGGACGCAATGAACTGAGGATGTACCACGAAGGCCTCCCACCTGTCCCGTGCCTTCCGGTACCCGGTAATGGCGGCCTTCTCATTCGCGCTGTGGATGAAGACTGCGGGGCCTCCGTCCGAGATGAGCGAACTCCATGCGCTGCCTGCTGGTGCGACCGCCTGCCAGGGATCGCTGCCGTCAGCTGGGGGGGTGAACAGGTCTTCGCGAAAGTAGACCGTGTCTTTGTACTTCAGAAAGGCATGCACCCTGCCCCCCTCTGAAAGCACCTGGATATCATCGATGGAGCTGAGCCGTTCGTCCGAAAAGATCTTGAAGTCGAGTTCGTTCTGCCATGCGTTGTCCCAGAAGACCATGAGCCTCAGTCCCTCGGGCCTGTCCTCTATGACTGCCGGGAGTCCGTTATGAAGAAAGGGCCGGGAGAAATCACCCAACTGCTGGACATCGGGATAGGCGAAGAACCTGTTGTCCTGAAAATATCCGACGCCTTTGGCTGCGATGACCCAGAGCCTGTCACTGTCCGCAAGGAGCCTGGGTTTATGAAAGGGAATGTCCGCGGCATGATCGGGAGTCTTCGAAGGACCAGCAGGAAGGGCCATGAGCGCGGCGTCCGGCGTCTCTGCTCCGCCGGGCACGACCTGCTCCTGGGGATACCAGACCTTCCCTGCCCAGTACGCGCCGTGGCCGGGCCGTGCTTCTTTCATGGACATGACCCCGGTGGCCATCATTGCGGGCATTGCGATCATCATGACGATGATCGGAATAATGAATTGGGCCAGGAAGAAGACTGCGCCGAGTATGCCGACGGTGATCGTGAACGTCTTTTTATGTTCAGCCGAAAGGTAACCGTGGAGGCATGGCTCCTGCGGAGACCGCTTTGAATCAGACAGTTCGTCGTTCATGCCGTTTCCCCCTCCCGAAAAATTGAACAATAATAATACGATGCGCCTAATAAGACAAGAACTTTTGTGGGGCAGTAAAGCGTGAGACGTGATGTGTCAGGCGAAAAGTGTAGCAGGGATATCGGTCCGGAAGGTACACGGTCAGACTGCCGGAACATGCTTACGGAAGCAGACATTATCTGCAGCCTTAGGAAGCTGGATGAACTTATCTATCACCAGCAACGGGAATTTTTACTTAACCTTGTATTGTTTTAGCTCCAGCAGATCACCCTTGAAGCTGCTCTTTATGATATTCTTAACCTCAGGTGCATACCAATAGTCACCTGACTTCAACGTATGACCAAATTTCGCACCAACTATGGTAAAGGTAATTTTAAACGCCCAAAAAGTTCCGGCAGGTACAGTAATTTGGTCGTATGATTCCACGACATATTTGGCAATTCTCTTGGTTTCCTTCTTAGTCGTGGTATCGTCAGCTTCGAACTCATAATCCCACCATTTACCCACTGTTAGAGGGAATTTAATAATAAGTCCGGGGAACCCACTACTTATATCTCTTACAGGGGTAAGATTGAAATCCTTGACCACGTGTGTGCCGCCCTTTTCAAATATATAGCGGTCTTTTTGTTACCTGACAAAGGTAATCTTTACCTCTTGGTCATCATCGGTATATACCCAGTAATCTCCTTCAGAATACGTTGGTCGTTCCACTGTCGGATTTGCAGCATAGCTAATGTCAAACATTAATAGCATGGCCAATAAAAACAGGACCTTACTCATTTTTTCTCCTTTCTCCAAGCAGGGACAAGTTCTTAAGCAGATTATATCACGGTGTTGTAGATATAGACGCCTCGACTCCTGATCCAGGTTTTTGAACCCCTTCGGAAATCTTAGGATCGATGCGAAAAAAAAGTGGATTCAGGTCTTGTCTTTGTCACCTTTCTTTTTGTCAGGGAAGAGGACGTTCGCGATGTGATATCTGTTGTCCGCAAACCACCGGTAGAACGAACGGGCAAGGGTCTCGGAGCCGGGAAGATCGAAGAGTGCCGCAGCCGGGCTGAAGCGCTTCAGGCGCTTAACAATCTCCGGCAGAGCCTTTTCGCCGCCCAGGACCTGACCGTCAGGGAGGATAAGCTGCATGGCCTGCATGCAGACAGCCTGATCGACAGAGGGGAATCTTGTCCGTGTCTCCTCTGCCTGGCAGGGAAGCATCTCGAAGGCGTCCTTGCGCATGTTCTCCCTGATCCATGCCACGGTCTTTTGGCAGACAGGGCACTGGCCGTCATAGATGAGCACCGCAGGACCTGATCTCTTATTCTTTTCGGCCATGGCGTATTCGCTTAAAGTCCGTCTTTCGTTCCTGAAGAGGGAGCCTCCGCCTTATCGGGATAAACGGACCGGAGGCGAAGTCTTGTCTTCATATGCGCTGACCCTGCGCATATCGAACGTGAACAAATCCAGGGTAATCATGCCATCGGGGGGGTGCTGGCTCACGCCTGGGAGGCTGATCGACGCGGAAAGAGTACATTTTGAGCCGGGGTCGACAATATACAGAGTGTTCTTGCTGGTCAATTGGCATCCCTCTCCAGGGGACGTTGCCATTATTGCCTCCCCGTCTTTGTTCACTTCCCACCGAATGTCATAGGATTTCCCGTCCCTGGCGACGAACTTCTTGACGGTATCAGTCCTTATCTGCAGTATCGTCTTTCCGCGGTTCTCGATGCTGAGTTCGAGATACTGACGTCCCTCTGTATCCGGTCGCGGGACTTTTGTCATGAGCATTACCGTGGGGAGATCGATTATTCCCAGGGAGTAAAGGATCTCCTGTTTGTCTTTCTCGATTTCCTTCTCGATCTTCGAGATCATGTCTTCCGGGGACGTCCATACCCTGTTTATCTCGACGAAACTCTCCGTATATATCGTTAGGGTCAGGCCAGGCCCATTAGGACCCTTGGTGCGGTCTTTCATTTCGACCCCGAAGAAAATGTCTTCCTTGTCCTGACACCACTGCACGGACGGCGGAAGGTCATATTTTTTTTTGAATCTCTGTGAATACGGAGGCTTTATGTGCGCGGGAAGATTTTCGGGAATTCGTGAGACGGGCAGACCGGCAATCAGATGTCCGTTCCTGGTCTCGCAATAAGCGGTGTAAAATGACCGGGCCTCTTTTCTGGCAGACTCCGGAGACTCGGATGTAACGGTGACCTTTATCCTGTCGCGAACTGTTTTTGGCTGATCGATCGTTTCTTCCGCGTAAACAAGTTTCGTAAACTCCGTTACGTTTGCAGCTTTGCCGGCCAATTCCCTGCGCTCAGGTGCACGCTTCTCAGGCTCAATGACCTGCGGCTTCTCAGGCTCAGCGATCTGTGGCTTCTCAGGCTCAATAATCTGCGCCTCCTCACGAACCGGCGCCTTGGCGCAACTGATCAGACCAGCCGCGAAGAACACACAGAAGAAGATTGCATGAAGCCCACGCCGTATCGTCGCTGCTTCATGCTGCCTATGCCGAATTACCGTCATCGATAAATATACCATAAACCTTTAGGGTTAGTCGGTGTAAGTCGCCCCGCCTTGAGCGGATCTTCCCTGAAATTCCGCAGCAGCTTCAGCTTTCGCAAGCAGCGATTCCGGAATACTACCTGTACAGGAAACGGAGAAACGGATATGGCAAAGTATACGGCATCAATCGACGAAGGAACACGACCGAGGATCCATGCATTACCGGGACGCGAACACTTCCCGGCCTTCATGCGAAAGGCGATTACCATCTTTGTCGAGGAGCTTGAGAAGGATCCGGACCTCGGGCCGGAAAATTTCATCATCACGGTCAGCGCCCGGAAAGACCCGGCGGATAAACAAAGAAATTAATTTACGGCGCAGTACGCAGCAGGTTCGACCGTGCTTCTTGCATCCCCGTTCTTCTCCCGTCAGGCTCTTCTTGCACCTGAGTTCGCCTCGTTCAAGACCTAACGGGCCGCGGTCTGGAGACTTACCTGGTTGATATGCTCTTTTGTCTTGAATGCTAGGTAGTCATTCCTGACCAGTTCAATGAGCTGTTTCCGGCAGCGGTTCGTAAGATCATACCACTCGCTGATTCTCATGCTGAAACGCCTTTCTTCGGGATAGCGCAGCGTATTCATGAAGGACTGGATTGCGAAATAGTACCGGACAGCGTTGCGCTCGATCGCGCCTCGGGGTCCGCCGATATAGACAGGGTTGCCGCTGCTGTCTGTACTGGTCACGGTGAACCCCACCTTGCCCGAACCGAGTGTCGCGAAATAGGCCTTTCCCGCGAGGCGGAGTGCAGCGCTGTCGCTGTAGGTATAACTGACGTGGACAAACGTCCTCCCCCCGTCAAGGGGCAGGGCCTCGAACCTCATTTTGTGGTCCCTGGTGCCGAACGGGCCTGCATCAGCACTGAGCAGGATATCCACGTACCCCTGCTGCTGATCAACGATCCGGTAATGGTAAACGACCTGGCGCGTCTCTTCGGGATCTTGATAGACTTTACGGCCGATGTAGAAGGTGAGCAGCCCGTCAGCCGGCTGATCCCTGCTGGTGCAGGCCTTGACATTGGGATGGAGGGAGACGATATCGCACCAGTTTGCCGGCACCTTCAGCACGTTGACCACGCTGCTGAAGGGATAATCAAAGACCCCGTAGACATCCACATGCACCCTGTCGTCATACTCAAACGATTCCAGAAAGAGCGGAAGACCGAAGCTGTTTGTCTCCAGTCTGGCCAGGTTCCGGTGATAGGTGTCGCGCAGGATGTCTTCGCCCTGCCGGGGCTTTTCGAAAGAGAACGCGGTACCAGCAGAAAAAAGGACTGCAGTTGCGACCATGCACAGGAAGATTTTCGGAAGGTTTCTTGTCGTATGCATCTTATTCACCGGATGAATGCTGAAAAAGAACGGCTTGAAGATAGACATCTGTTATTCTATCAGGAAAACAGGCTCCTTTTCCATGCAATGTATACGTTCCTTACCAAGCGTTTCCGCGGGTCAGGCTTGACACGCTGTTAAAAGGGTCTCATTCTGCCAGCTACAGCTGTCATATCGGAAAGTCAGCCGGACAGATAAATCTTACTCCCTATTATCTCCACCGGAATAAGTTCTTTCATTCGCCCCTCCCGCAAATTGATCAGTGATAATACGTTATGGCTGTTCTAGACAAGAACCTTTTTGAAATCATTGGTAACGTTATCACAGCTGTGGACTCAGGTCTTGAATAATGCAAAGACGGACACCGGCTTGATGTTGACGGCCTGATGATTGCCCCCTCGCAGCCTTTCCGCTATAATTCCAGTATAAAACCATTCGTATGCAATGAGGGATGATGTGCGTTATGGGACACGCTGTTGGAAATGATATCTACAGAAAGCTCGGGGCAAAGATAGATAATCTCACATATCGCGCACCCTGGAACGAAACCTTCCATGCTCTTTTAAAGGAACTCTATGCCCCGGGGGAAGCGGATATAGTCGTTCGGATGCCGTTCACGCTCACATCCTTTGACCGTCTGAAATCCATAACCGGCTGCGATGAAGTGGAGCTTCGCAATCTGCTGGAAAGTCTCTGCTCCAAGGGACTGGTCATGGACCTGTGGCTGTCCGACTCCTACCACTATATGCCGTCTCCCTTTGTGATAGGGATATTTGAGTTGACAATGATGAGGACAGCTCCGGACCAGGACTGGACGAAGATCAGCAGGCTTTTTCATGACTATATGATCAAACAGCCGGATTTTGTCGCGGCGAACTGTGCCCATGGAGAGAAGATAGGCCTCATGCGGACCATTCCGCACGAGGATATGATCGACCACGAGAACTGTGTCGAGATCCTCGATTATGAACAGGCCTCGGCCGTCATCGAGGGGCAGGATACGTTTGCCATCGGCACCTGCTCCTGCAGGCATACAGCCACGCACACAGGGATAAAGACCTGCAATGTTCCGCTTGATACCTGCTCCTCATTCGGCCTGGCCGCAGAATTTCTCCTGCGGCGCGGCTTTGCAAAAAAGGTGTCAAAGGCTGAAATGACTGATACGGTCTCGCGCTCAAAAGAACTCGGCCTGGTGCTCAACATAGATAATGTCAGGAAGAACCCCTCCTACCTTTGCCACTGTTGCAGCGATTGCTGTCATCTCCTCGTCGGCATGAAGAAATGGGGATATACCAATGTCGTCATCACATCCAGCTTCCTTCCTGAGACCGATCAGGAAACGTGCACGGGGTGCGGCCTGTGCGCCCGGGCCTGCCCCATAGATGCCAGGATCATGGTTGCTGATGATACACCCGGAGCAAAGAGAAAGAAGAAGCCGGTAACCGATGCAGCTATCTGCCTGGGCTGCGGCGTTTGTGCCTTGAAATGCAGGAGCAAGGCATTGGACCTCGTGCGCAGGAAAAAACGGGTCATTACGCCTGAGACGACATTTGAGCGCATTATACTTCAGTGCCTTGAACGGGGGACCATCCAGAACCAGCTCTTTGATACCCCCCGGAGCGCGACGCTCAAATTCATGAGGGGATTTGTCGGCGGATTTCTTCGCCTTTCCCCTGTGAAGCAGGCGCTGATGAGCGACGCATTACGATCAGCTTTCCTGACTGCAATGAAGAAAGGCGCTTCAGCCAGGGGCAGAGGCTGGATGACCGAGGTCTGATTCATTAAACCTGCTCATTCTTGTCCAGGACAGATGAAAAGAAATGACCGAACACCTCATGAATCCGGTCAATCGGCTGATGAAATAATGCCTATGGCCTGGTGACGGTATAGCCCTCCCTTCGCAGCAGATCCACAATGCTCCCGTCCCCCACCAGATGCCCGGCGCCGACAACCACGAAGTAATCACCGTCTTTCTGCAGATAGGCCTTGATCTTGTCGGCCATCTTCCGGTTGCGGCCGAAAAAGAGCTTTTCGTATATTTCCCCAGCATTGTCGATCATGTTCGAGGTGAAGTCTTCAAAAAGGATCGCCTGCATGGTCTTAAGGTCTCCGCAGCGCCATGCAGTGATCAGTTGCCCGGATTTCAATTCCATGCCATCGAGCGAAAGCAGCGTGTATGCGAGGAAGCGCTCTTCCCCCAAGATTTCGAAGAGGCGCATCTGCTCGTCAAAGCCCTCAAGCTCCACTATCTCTTTGTTCTTTTTCGCCCGGTTGAGGAAATACTGGTCAGCCCCGAATTCCGGCATATATCCCATGGTCTGAAGTTTCAATGCTATCAGGGTTATCGCCAGTATCCCCGGTTTGAACCGCTCCATACCCTCAAGGGGGATTCCCATCCGATTCAATGCTTCGGTCAGTTTCCGGTAGACGCCGGGCGATACGACGTTGCGTATCGTTTTTCCCTCCGGGAGCCGTGCGCGGGCCATGAATTGGGCCAGTTCTTTCTTGAACCTATCCGACGTGGGGTCGAGTTCAACCGCAAGATGGCCGGAATGGTCAAAGGCGGATTCGACCTGGGAAGCCAGAGGATAAAAGTCCGGCTGGCCGAGGTGGATAGACCCAAAAAGGTGTACTGTATTCTTCACGCCCCTCACCTCCCACAGCACAGACCTTTTTTCTCCTGCACAATCAGGCGACGAGGCCTCTTCCGGCAAAGGCTTGGCAACCGCTGTCCGGTTCTCATAGACACCGGTCAACGCTGCAGGGACCGACGCCGCAAAAAACAGTAACAGCGTGAATACGATAACGAGACAGAAACACTTCTTCATGGAAGCTCCTTTGAGGTGCTCTAATAAAAAAAGCTCCTCCCGAAGAAAATTGATTGATGATAATACGTTGTGTTTCTAAAAACAAGAACTCTCTGGCCGAGAACGTGGCCGAGGCCGAAAAAGGGAAGAAACGGGCTGAAGCATGATACGCCTTCCGCTCCTGACAGGCGGGTATGACGGCTTGAGCTGTTTTTTTTGCCATAGGTGATACGTCACTTTACCATTATGGAAACTCCGTCTTCCCTTCCCCACGTTTTCCTCCTATAATCTGAATAGATCCTTACTGGTGAATAAAAAAGACTTCTGGAGAGACATGGCAGATGTCCCTCTGAAACGACAGGGTTGACATGAAGACCGCCTTCATCTACTCAGACGACTTCGCGAGGTTCGACTACGGACCAGGGCATCCGCTGAAGCCCTTCAGGCTGAAGCTCACGTATGAGCTTATACGGGCGTACGGACTCCTCTCGCTTCCGGATGTCCGTGTTGTAGAGGCGGAGCCAGCTGAGGAAGAAGACCTGCTCCTGTATCACACGAGGGACTATCTCGACGTCCTGAAGGCTGCAAACAGCGGGATCGAGATGCCCGGTGCGGAACGCTACGGCATCGGCCCCGGTGACAACCCGGTCTTCAAGGGGGTCTACGATTGGTCCAAGCTCGTGACCGGCGCATCTTTGCAGGCCGCAGAGCTCGTAGACAGCAACGAGGTCGCGATCGCCTTCAACATCTCGGGCGGCCTTCACCATGCGCTCGCGTCCCGCGCTTCCGGTTTCTGCTACATCAATGACCCGGTGATCGTCATCTCCTCTCTTTTGAAAAAGGGAAGAAGGGTGGCCTATATCGATATCGACGCGCATCACGGCGATGGCGTGCAGGAGGCGTTCTACGGTACCGATAAGGTACTGACGATTTCGCTCCACGAATCCGGGAGATATCTCTTCCCGGGTACCGGCTTCGAAGGCGAGACAGGCGAAGGAGAAGGAAAAGGCTGTTCCGTCAACATCCCCCTGCCCCCTTTTGCCGACGACGAGCTTTTTGTCTATGCCTTCACAGAGGTCGTTCCGTTGCTGATCGAGAGGTTCAGGCCGGATATCGTGGTCAGCCAACTCGGCGTGGACTCATTCCGCACAGACCCGCTCGCCCACCTGAACTATACGACGAACGGTTTTTGTGAAGTCGTCGGGAAGATAAAAGAGCTTTCGCCCAGATGGATAGCCCTCGGAGGAGGAGGATACGAGATAACGAATGTGGCCAGGGCATGGACCCTCGCCTGGGCGATCATGAACAACGTCGCTGCTCCGGATAAGCTGGCGGACGATCTGCCTGAGGCGTTTCTCAAACGCTATCTCCTTGAGGGGTTCAGAAGCGTGAAACTGCGGGACGCGGAGCACCGGGAAGAAGGAGCTGAGAAAGAGATGATGCGGCAGGAGGTCAGGAGGGTCGTGGCCAGAATCAGGGACCAGATCTGCTGTTAGCCTTCTTTATTCATACATATTCGGGAACTCGGTGCAGCATGAGGCAGGCTGTGGTGTTCGGGCGGTTTCTTCTGCCGACCTGCCTGCCGGCAGGCAGGTAGTCCGGCAGTAATAAAGAGGCAGAAGCCCTGGGAGGTCGAGTCGACCGAGAATGATGAGAGGGTGCCTTGGCCTGCCTGCTTCAGCCTCGCATTGGATCTCCTCTCCTCACACCTCTCCTTTTGTCCTCTTCTGAAAGAACGCGCATTTCTTGCAATCCTCACACTTCTGCGCAAAGGTGCCCTGGACCTTTCCCTCACAGAAGGTGCCTGCCACTGCCCAGCATATACGTCCGAAATTCGGATAGGCAGGACATTTTATCGTGGCATCCTTGTCTCTGCCGCAGTGCATGTATTCCCAGCAGTTTGTTTTTTGCGATTCCTCCGTGCCCTGATACGGGAAATACAGGCTGAATGTGGAACCTTTTCCCATACTGCTCTCTGCCTTTATAAACCCTCCATGCTCTTCCATGATCTTTCGTGTTATGGAAAGACCGAGCCCTGTGCCGTGGCCTGTCTCCTTTGTGGAAAAGAACGGTTCAAAAATAAGGGGAAGCTTTTCGTCGGGTATGCCTGTGCCGGTGTCCGACACTCTCACGACCACAAACGATATCCCATGGAGTTCTTCCAGCTCCGTCTTGACCGTCAAGGTGCCTTCCCCCGGCATTGAGTCTATGGCATTCGTTATGAGGTTGCCGATGGCCTGCCTCACCTGGTCGCGGTCTATGAGAATGTCCGGTATATCGTCTCCCCTTTCCACGATAAGGCTGACAGACTGCTCATTGCACAGATCCTGATAGATTTTCAGGGTGTCCCTGACAACGTCTTCGACTCCGTGCCTTTCAAGATGGAATTTCGCATCCCTTGAAAAGGTGAGGACATC
>Ga0079037_100000628_pt1 | contig 16483 bp, 14 predicted proteins | sample Mud3Dept4metaG_FD_71479 | JGI IMG/M metagenome (GOLD analysis project Ga0079037, IMG submission 71479) | Freshwater wetland microbial communities from Ohio, USA, analyzing the effect of biotic and abiotic controls - Mud 3 Core 4 Depth 4 metaG | ecosystem: Environmental > Aquatic > Freshwater >... | reverse complement strand
GTGACGATCGGGCTCGAGTGGTCGAGGGTGTGCAGCGGGTCGGCGGACATGGTCGTTCCCTGGAAATGACGTCGCGAAAGGTGAAGTTTGAACCCGGTGCCGGGAGTCGTACAGGATGGACGCTACGTATCCGGGAAGCACCGCACGACCGTGCCAGGCGTTGCGCCCGAGTGCGTCATGAGGGGAGGCAGAATATGTTCGTCGTGATCTTCCGCGCCCGGGTTCGCCAGTTCGACGCGGAATACTCGCGGGTCGCCGCCCGCATGCGAGAGCTCGCCCTCGGGCAGTTCGGCTGCCTGGAGTTCCACGCCGTCACGGAGGGCGACGACGAAGTGGCGCTGTCCTACTGGCCGGACGAGCAGAGCATCCGCGCCTGGCGCAATCACCCGGAGCACGTGCTGGCGCAGCAGGCCGGCCGGGACCGCTGGTACGAGTCCTACTCCGTGCAGGTCGCGCAGATCACCCGCGAGTACCGTGCAACTCTCTGATCCAGAGGGACATTTGGTCACTTTCGAGCGATCTGAGATACTGCCCGCCCCCGCCGGCCCGAGGAGGCTGCCGTGACCGATACCACTGCGGCCCGCCCGGTCGATCCGTCGCTGATCCGCTACACCCACTGGATGTACGCGCTGCACGCGCTGGCCGCGGTGATCGGCATCTCGACGGCCGCGTTCATCGCCACCGCGTTCGTGTTCAGCATCCCGTCGATCATCGCGGTGATCATGAACTACGTGAAGCGCAACGACGTGCGCGGCACGTGGCTCGACAGCCACTTCAGCTGGCAGCTGCGCACGTTCTGGTATGCGGCGCTGTGGGTCACGATCGTCGTCGTGCTCTCGACACCGCTGATCCTGGCGCTCGGCCTCGGCCTGCTCACCATGTGGATCGGCATCTCCATCGTCGGCCTGTGGATTCTGTACCGGGTCGTCCGCGGCTGGCTGGCCCTCAAGGATGGCCGTCCCGTCTGATTTCCCCCAGGAGTCTTACGCATGCTCATCGCCCAGGACAAAGTCGTCCTCATCCACTACACCCTCACCAACGACAAGGGCGAGGTGCTCGACAGCTCGTCGGGCGGCGAGCCGCTCGCCTACCTGCACGGCCAGGGCAACATCATCCCCGGCCTCGAGAAGGCGCTCGAGGGCAAGCAGGCGGGCGACAAGCTCGACGTGAAGGTGGCGCCGGCCGACGGCTATGGCGAGCGCGACGACAAGCTGGTGCAGCAGGTGCCGCGCCGCGCGTTCAGCGGCGTGCAGAACGTGCAGCCCGGCATGCAGTTCCACGCCCAGACGTCACAGGGCCAGACGCGCGTGGTCACGGTGACTGGCGTCGTGGGCGACATGGTGATGGTGGATGGCAACCACCCGCTGGCGGGCGAGCAGCTGAACTTTGCCGTCGAGGTGACCGAGGTGCGGGAGGCGTCCGAGGAGGAGCTGTCGCACGGGCACGTGCACGGCCCGGGCGGGCACCACCACCACGATTGATGCGGGAAGCTACGTATGGCGCTCCGCGACATCCACGGCTGCGCCGGGGCTTCGTCTCGTAGAGACTGACCCTCGTTTTCCTCCTGCGTGAAAAATTGACCGGCGGCGCGCGCAAGCACCCGCCGGTTTTTTTCTGCCCGCCGGTCAGCGCGGGGCGCGGAACGGGCTGTCGAGCGCGGCGAGCGTGGCGGCGTCGCGGCCGTACACGTCGTTGCGGAAGATCACCTGGCCGTCGGGGCGGGGTTGCGCCGTCCAGTACAGCAGCAGCACCGGAACCGGCCGGGCCAGGTTCACCGTCTGCATTTTCTTCGTCGCGACCACCGCGGCCATCGTCTGCTGGGTCCAGTTCACCGGGTCGTCGAGCACCAGCTCGGCGAGCTCGAAGGCCTTCTGCACCCGGATGCAGCCCGAGCTGAACGTGCGCTCGTCCTTGTCGAACAGCGACTTCGTCGGCGTGTCGTGCAGGTACACCATGTGCGGGTTCGGGAACATGATCTTCACCAGCCCGAGCGCGTTGTCCTCGCCCGGGTCCTGCCGCAGCTGGTAAGGCGGCATGCGCCCGGCGCCATACTGGCTCCAGTTGACCGAGTACGGGTCCACTTCGCGGCCGCGCGAGTCGAGCACGCGGATTTTGTTGCGCTTCAGGTAACCGGGGTCGCGCTTGATGACCGGCAGCTTGTCCTTGACGAGGATCGTGGGCGGGATGGTCCACGTCGGGTTGAACACCACGTAGGTGATCAGCGACTTGAAGATCGGCGTTTCGCGGTACGGCCGGCCGACGATCACCTTCGAGGTCCACACCGGCTCGTCGTTGCGGAAGTACGTGACGTCGAATCCCGCCACGTTGACCAGCACGAAATCACCCTTCAGCTCGTGCATCACCCAGCGCGCCCGCTCGAGGTTGATGCGGATCTGCTGGATGCGCGCCTCGACCGGCACGTTCATCGCGGCGCGAGTCGCCGCACCCACGACGCCGTCGGCGGTCAGTCCGTGGCGGTCCTGGAAATGCCTCACCGCGGCCTCGGTCTCGGCATCGTAGAAATCCGTGGCCGGCGGCAGCATGGCGGAGGGGTCCGGTGGCGGCGCGGGCAGCGGCGCGTCTCCCGGCTCGAGATCCCGCGTCACCTGCAGTCGCGCCCGCAGCATCGGCAGGCGGGGATCGCTCATTCCCGGCTTGATCGACGGGCCGTCCGGCAGCGTCGACCAGCCGCCAACGGCCGCGAGGGCGCGGTATTCCTTCAGCCGCTCGCGACCACGCTGGTACCAGACATGCTGCGGCCGCGCGCGCTCGAACGTCTCGCGAATGTATCCGGAGTCGAGCGCCTTGGTGAGTTCCTGGAAGCCCCGCTCTATGGAGACTGGGCGGGACGCAAAATTCCACTGCGAACTCAGCTTCTCGGGGTCGACCTTGCCGAGGTAGAGGTGCGAGAGCCCGAGCAGCAACGCGTCGGTGGCGAGCACCTCGAGGCCGGCCTGCTCGGCGACCGGCAACTCCTTCGCACGCCGCAGTCCGGTGCGGTACGACTGCAGCGCCTCTATGTGATAGTCGTTTGGCTCGAGTCCGTCGTACAGCAGGTCGAACAGCGAGGCGATCAGCAGGTCGAGCCGTGCCGGGTCGCGCCATTGCGGGCGGAATTGCTGCGACTCGTAGTAACGCGCCACGATGTCGCCGAGCACGATGCGTTCGCCGCGCACCTCGTGGTCACGGTGGTCGTGCTGCAGTTCGTAGCGCAGGTGATCGACGCGCTCGCGGATCGCCTCTCCAAGCGGATCGACCGGGACCGTCGCCATCGGTACCGGCGCTGCGACGGGTTGCACTTGCCCCGGCACCGCCGCGGGGAGCAGCAGCGCGAGGCTGGCGATGATGATGGTCAGCGGGCGGGCAGGCATGCGTCAGCGCGCAATCCGCGCGGCCAGGTCGTAAGCGTCGGCGCCGGTGATCTCGACGTCGGCCCAGTCGCCGGCCCGGAGCTTGCCACGCTTGAAGATCTTCACCGTGCCGTCGATCTCGGGCGCGTCGGCGGTGGACCGCGCGATCGCGCCGTCCTCGCCGACCACGTCCACCAGGACCCGCATGCGGCGGCCCACCTTGGCGGCGAGCTTCGCGGCGCTGATCTGGCTCGCCAGCGCCATGAAGCGCTCGTAGCGGTCCTGCGCCAGCTCCACCGGCACGGGATCGGGCAGCGCATTGGCGGCCGCGCCCTCGACCGGCGAGTACTTGAAGCAGCCGACGCGGTCGAGCCGCGCCTCGGCCAGCCAGTCGAGCAGCTGCTGGAAATCGGCGTCCGTCTCGCCCGGAAAGCCAACGATGAACGTGCTGCGCAGCGTCAGGTCTGGGCAGATCTCGCGCCAGCGGCGGATCCGCTCGAGCGCGTTCTCGGCGTGCGCGGGCCGCTTCATCAGCCTGAGTATGCGCGGGCTGCCGTGCTGGAACGGGATGTCGAGGTACGGCAGCACCTTGCCCTCGGCCATCAGCGGGATCACCTCGTCCACGTGCGGGTACGGATAGACGTAGTGCAGCCGCACCCACGCGCCCAGCGAGCCGAGCGAACGTGCCAGGTCGGTGAATCGCGCCTTCACCGGCTTGCCGCCCCAGAAGCCCGTGGCGTACCTGAGGTCGGCGCCATAGGCGCTGGTGTCCTGCGAGATCACCAGCAGCTCCTTCACGCCAGCCTTCACGAGGCGCTCGGCTTCGAGCATCACCTCGCCGATCGGTCGGCTCGCCAGGTCGCCGCGCATCGAGGGAATGATGCAGAACGTACAGCGGTGGTTGCAGCCTTCGGAAATCTTCAGGTACGCATAGTGACGCGGCGTGAGGCGAATGCCCTGTGGCGGCACGAGGTCGACGAACGGGTCGTGCAGCGGCGGCAACTGCTCGTGCACCGCCGTGACGACTTCCTCGTAGGCGTGCGGGCCCGTCACCTTGAGCACGCTGGGGTGGCGGTCGGTGATCGTCTCGGGCCGCGCGCCGAGGCAGCCGGTGACGATCACCTTGCCGTTGCGGGCCAGCGCCTCGCCGATCGCATCCAGCGACTCGTGCACGGCATCGTCGATGAAGCCACAGGTGTTGACCACGACGAGGTTGGCGTCCTCGTAGGTGCCCACGACGTCGTAGCCCTCCGCGCGCAGACGCGTGAGGATGCGCTCGGAGTCCACCAGTGCCTTGGGGCAGCCCAGTGAGACGAAGCCGATGCGGGGCGCGGCGCTCACTCGAACGCGCAGCCGCCGCCGCCGCAGGCGGGGGCTCCGCAGGGGCCCGTGTCGCAGGGGCGCTCGTACTTCGCGCCGAGCGAGCCGGTGATCACGTTGCCGCCGCTGATCAGTCGCTCCACTTTGGCCTTGCCCGGCGTGCCGTCGAGCGGGATGCCGGCGCGGCGGCACAGCTCGCCCCAGTCAGTGACCTGCTCGGCCATCTTGTGGCTGACTTCGACGACGCGACCGTTGGCGGGACAAAGATAGTCGTAGGTGGGCATGGGCACGCGCAATTCAGCTGGAACCAGCCTGTATTTTACCGGAAAGGAGCCTTTGGGCCGCGCCAATCCGTCCGCTGCGCGGCCGGCGCTCCCGCGATGTTTCGACCGGCGACCCCTTGACCGTCCAATTCCCCGGGGCGTAAGAGCTGCTATCAAGCACCGGGGGGAACTCCATGGCCGCCACGACTTTGCCCACGCCTCACCACGAACCCGGCGATCTGTCCGACCGGTTTGCCTACGCCGTCACGAAAATGTTCCGCTTCTTTGCCGACACGTTCTTCGCGCGTCGCTATGGGCATCGCGCGGTGGTGCTGGAAACCGTGGCCGCCGTACCGGGCATGGTGGGCGGGGCGCTGCAGCACCTGCGCGCCTTGCGTCGCATGGAAAGCGATGGCGGCTGGATCCGGACGCTGCTGGAAGAAGCGGAAAACGAGCGGATGCACCTGATGACCATGATCCACATCGCCAGGCCCTCGCGGCTCGAGCGGTTGCTGGTGCTGGTTGCCCAGGGTGTGTTCTACAACCTGTTTTTCCTCCTCTACCTGGTCTCGCCGAAGACGGCGCACCGCGTGGTGGGTTACTTCGAGGAAGAGGCCGTCTACAGCTACACGGAGTACCTGCAGGGTATCGACGACGGCACCATCGCCAACGTCGCGGCTCCGAAGATCGCCATGGACTACTGGAAGCTCGCACCCGACGCACGGCTGCGCGACGTGATCGTGGCGATCCGGGCGGACGAAGCCCATCACCGTGACGTCAATCACGGGTTCGCGGACTCGCTGGCTCGAGCGGCATAGTCGCCGCCTGGATCATCGGCGAGTGCGTCGTCGTGGACAGTGGCCAGCACCGGGCGATGCGCTGACGCCGGTGCGCGCGCGGCACGAAAAATACTCTTGACCAACAGCCGGGGGCTCGCGAAATGATCGACATCAAGGCCAGGTTCTTCAGCGGGGTTGCCTGCGCGATTGCCAGCCTGACCCTGGTTCCGTGCCCGTCGTGGGGGCAGTCGGCCCACCCGTTCGTAGCCACGGACTTCGTCGTTCCGGAGCGGCTCGAGACCGCTGAATTCCGGCTGCGCATGCTGACCGTCAACGATGTCGTGAAGGACTACGACGCCGTCATGTCGAGCGTCGAGCATCTGTCCAAGGTCTGGCCAGGCTCGGGATGGCCGGCGGGGCTGAGCCTCGAGCAGAACCTGATCGACCTGGGCTGGCACCAGAAGGAGTTCCAGCGCCGGCAGTCGTTCGCCTACACCGTCGTGAGTCTCGACGAGACCCGGGTGCTCGGCTGCGTCTATATCAATCCCACGCGCAAGCACGGCCATGACGCGGTCGTCTACTTCTGGGTCCGCCAGAGTGAGCTCGGCCGGGGCCTCGATGACAGGCTGTCGGCGGCGGTTCAGCAGTGGATCGAGGGCGCGTGGCCATTCAGCAACCCGGCCTACCCAGGGCGGAACGTCGCCTGGGACGACTGGCGGAAGATCGCGGAGGAAAAGCGTTGATCGGGTTGATCGATTAATTGGCGCGTATTTTTGATCTTTTAATCGAACTGGCCGGCCCTATGCTGTGTTCATGACATGCAAGGAGGTCCGCCATGCCTGAAATTCGACGCGCCGATGAGCGGGGCTATGCCGACCACGGCTGGCTCAAGTCCTACCACTCGTTCTCGTTCGCCGAGTACTTCGATCCCCGCCACGTCGAGTTTGGCCCGCTGCGCGTCATCAACGAGGACCGCGTCGTCCCCGGCGCGGGCTTCGGCACGCACGGCCACCGCGACATGGAGATCATCAGTTACGTGCTTGAGGGGGAGCTCGCGCACAAGGACTCCACCGGCACGAGTTCCGTGATCCGCCCCGGCGACGTGCAGCGCATGAGCGCCGGCCGCGGCGTGATGCACAGCGAGTTCAACAACTCGCAGTCGCAGCCCGTGCACTTCCTGCAGGTCTGGATCCAGCCCGACGTGCGCGGCATCGCCCCGGAGTACGAGGAGAAGCGCTTCGAGCCCGAGGAGAAGCGCGGGCGCCTGCGGCTCATCGCCTCGCCCGACGGCGCGAATGGCTCGGTCCGCATCCACCAGGACGCGCGGGTCTACGCCGGGCTCTTCGACGGCGACGAGCGCGGCGTCCTCGACATCGCGCCCGGACGGCGCGTGTACGTGCACGTGGCCCGGGGCCGGGTCACGGCCAACGGCGAAGCGCTCGCCGCGGGCGATGCGCTGAAGCTCGAGGGCATCACGGCGGTGAACGTCGCGGACGGCGTGGCCGCCGAGGTGCTGGTGTTCGACCTGCCCGGAGACTGACGTGTACAGGCCGCGGCGTTGGCTGTGTGCCTACAGGCGGATCTTCTGCCAGCCGCTCGACCGCCAGCGCAGATTGAGCGCTCCGGCGAGCAGGATCACGTACACGAGCACGGCGATCCAGCCGCCGACCGCGCCGTAACCGAACTGCGGCAGCACGTCGAACCAGCCCTGCCCCGGGGCGAACGACAGCATGTGCGCGAGCGGCACGAACACGCCCCAGGCCAGGCCGAAGAACATCACGGCCGGCACGCGCACGTCGCCCGCGCCGCGCAGCGCGAACCCCGAGCCGAGCTGCAGGCCGTCGAACAGCTGGTAGCCGGCCGCAATCCACAGCAGCACCGCGCCGAGCTTCGCCACCTCGGCGGCCTGCGGATCCGACGCGTTGACGAACAGCGGCATCACCCACGGGCCCAGCGCCGCGAGCAGCACGCCGACCGCGCCCATGTAGCCGGTGGTCACCGCGATGACGGAGTTGCCGAGCCGTCGCGCCCAGTCGTGAGCACCGGCCCCGATCGCCTGGCCGACCAGCGTCGTGCCGGCCAGCGCGATGCCGACACCCGGCAGGTACGCAATCGAGGTGAGCATCACCACGATCTGCGTCGTCGCGCCATCCACCTGCCCGAGCCGCACCTGCATCAGCGAGAACAGCGCCATGCCGAACAGGTCTGCCGCGTACATCGCCCCCATCGGCAGGCCGAGCTTGAACTCGCGCCACAGGTTCGCGGCGTCCGGTCGCCAGGTGAGATGCGTCCGGTAGGCCTGCCGCAGGTCCGGGCGCAGGAACACCACGAGCGCGAACAGCAGTCCGATCAGCATGCTGGCGTTGGTCGCCCACGCCGCGCCCGCCATGCCCCAGCCGAGCTCGAAGATGAACACCTGGTTCAGCACGGCGTTCACCACGGCCACGATCGCGGTGGTCATCACGGTCACGCGCGGTCGCGACACACCGTTGAAGAACCCGAGCAGCGCCCACAGCGCCACGCCGAGCGGCGCACCCAGCATGCGCGGCCACCAGTACTCGAGCGCGTGAGCCTGGATCACGGGGTCGAGGCCGAAGGGCCGCAACAGCACGCCGCCGTACCAGCCCAGCACGGCGAACAGCGGCAGCGTGGTCGCGGCGCCCCACAGTCCCACCCAGGTGGCGTGTCCGGCCCGCCAGCGGCGCCGGCTGCCCTCGTACTGGGCGACGAACGTCTGCACCGACAGTCCGATGCCGCCCACCAGCATCACGAAGAAGAACACCAGCCAGAAGATCGCGGCCATCCCGGCCATCGCGGCGGTGGAGATCTGGCCGATGAACCAGGTGTCCGTGAGGTTGACCACCGCCTGCAGGCTGCTGTTCACCATCAGCGGCAGCGCGAGCGCCGTGATGGCCCGGTAGTCGATCCGCACGCGGCCATCGGTGCCGATGCGTTGCGCCGGTAACGCCCGTTCAGAGCCGGTCGCGGAACCGGCGGGCGTTGCGGCCGTGTCCATCACGAGGGGGCGCTCAGCGCCGCATGTGGCGGTGGACGAAGAAGTAGTACAGCGCGCCCAGGAACAGCATCAATCCGCCGACCCAGAGCGAGATGCGGTGCACGCTGCCCGCCAGCAGTTCCTGGTCCTGTCCCGCCGTGACACCGATCCAGGCCAGCACGGTGCACCAGAGCGCTGAACCGACGAGCGTGACGAGCGAATACCACCAGAAGTTCAGCCGCACGATGCCGGCCGGAATGCCGATCAGGTGGCGGATGACCGGCAACAGCCGCGAAATGAACACGCCCATGGCGCCGTAATGTGCCGCCCACGCCTCCGCCTTCTCGATTTTTTCCCGAGTGATCAGCACGTAGCGGCCGTAGCGCATCAGCAGCGGCCGGCCGAGCAGGCGCGACGCCCAGTACATGACGCTCGCTCCAGCCCACGAGCCAATGGTGCCTGCCACGACGATGCCGATGAGCGACATGTTGCCGTTTGCATGCGCGAGATAGGCAGCGGGCGGGATGACGAACTCGCTCGGCAGCGGAATGATCGAGCTCTCCATGGCCATGAGCAGGCCGACCAGCAGATAACCACCCTGGTCCAGGGCCCCCAGGTACCACTCGAGCAGGGATGAGAGCTGTTCGCGCATCGTTCGGTGTGTTGGAGCCGTCGCTGTACTGGAGGAGTCGGCCGTGGCTTCCGTCCCGGAAGTCAGGGGCGGGATTCTGCCAGATCCGGCGCCACGCACCCCCATCTGGTGGTGGGAGCCTTGCGCAAGGGGTGAGACAATTCACACCTTACGCCGGCATTCAACGGATCGGAGCCTTCATGCGTTGTCGAGTCGGATTGCTTGCCAGTGCCCTGCCTCTGGTGGCGCTCTGGTGGTCGCTGCCCGTCGCGGCGCAGGACGCCGCGGCGGGCGCCGCCTCCTCAAAGGCGGGCCCGGAAATCATCGCGCCGCTCGACATTCCCGTCCGGGCCGATGCCGACGAGCGTTTCGCACAGGACGTCATCGAGCGCAGCCAGGCCCCGGATTTCAGCGCGAAGCTCCAGACGAGCCTCGAGGTGCTCGGTGCGGCCGTCCAGGAAGAGAAGCAGCACTTCAAGCGCAATGATCTGAATCTGCTGTCGATCAATCGTCTCGAGAGCCTGTCGCGGCACGTGAGCTTCTACGGCCATGAGCTCGAGAAGTGGCGCCGCGAACTCAAGCAGGCGACCAGCCAGTACAACGAGGACGCTGCCGAGCTCGCCCGTCGCCGTGCGATCTGGGATGCGACGCGGGTCGCCGCGGAGTCCGCCGGGATGGCGCCCGCGCTCGGCAATCGCATCCAGGCGGTCGTCGCCCAGCTCTCGCTGGCCGAGCAGGCGGTGTCCGGCCCGATCGACAAGCAGATCCAACTCAGCCGGCGCGCGAACGCGATCGAGACCAGCATCCAGGCGGCCGAGAAGGCGGTGGCGAGCGCAATCGCCTACAACGACAGCCGGCTGTCCCGCATCGATGCGCCGCCCCTCTGGGAACTGTGGCAGGACCCGCAGGCCTCGAGCAGCGCGCTGCAATCGGTCACGACCGGCATGGCGGCCGAGAAGCGCTTTCTCGATGGGTACCGCGCCGCGACCGCCGAGTTCCAGCGGGCGAAAAACGTCCTCGCGTTCCTGCTGCTGGCGCTGCTCTTCTGGCTCAGCTACCGCGGTCGCAAGGTCGTGTCCGACGATCCCGAGATCCAGGCCTCGACGCGCGTGCTGCGCCGCCCGCTCTCGTCCTGGCTGGTCCTGCTGATGCTGTCGATGCTGTTCCTGCAGCCCGACGCGCCGATCCTGCTGCACCAGCTCGCGCTGCTCATCGCGCTGATCCCGGTGTTGAGGCTGCTGCCGCCTGCCGTGTACGCAGCGCTGGGCCCATGGCCGTACGTGGCGACCGCTCTCTACCTGCTGCAGCGCCTCAGTTACCTGCTGATCGCCAACTCATTCCTCTACCGCGTGTACCTGCTCGGCCTCACGCTGCTCGCCGCCGTCCTGCTGGCGTGGGTGCTGTGGCGGCGCCGGCCCCGCGCCGGCGCGGAGGGCGCGACGGTTACCCGCAAAGTGGTCCGCTTCGCCGGCTGGGCAGCCATCGCAGGCATGCTGGTCTCGGCGGTCGCGAACCTCGTCGGCAACGTCTCGCTGGCCGAGATGCTCACCTCCGGGATCCTGGAGAGCGGCTACGTCGGCCTCGTGCTGTACGCCGGCGTGACCGTGCTGAGCTCGGTGATCCGGCTGCTGCTCGCGCGCCGCGTGATCTCGCGCTTCAGCATCGTCACCCAGCATGCCGGGCCGCTGCTGCACAGCGTCACGCGCCTGCTGCGGCTGGGCGCCGCGCTGGCGTGGGTCATCGTGGTGCTGAATGCGTTCCGCATCTACCGTCCGATCAAGGACGCGGTGCTCACCGTGCTGACACACCCGCTCAAGTTCGGCCAGATCTCGCTGACGCTCGGCGGCGTGCTGCTGTTCCTGTTCTCGGTGTGGCTGGCGTTCTGGGCTGCCAGGACGGTGCGCGTGGTGCTGCAGGAAGAGGTGCTGCCGAAGATGTCCCTGCCGCGCGGCGTGGGCAACAGCATCTCCTCGCTCACCTACTACGCGATGGTGATCGTGGGGCTGTTCGTCGCGCTGGCGGCCGCAGGCTTCGAGGTCAGCCAGCTCGCGATCGTGGTCGGCGCCCTGAGCGTCGGCATCGGCTTCGGCCTGCAGAACGTGGTGAACAACTTCGTCTCGGGCCTGATCCTGATGTTCGAGCGGCCGATCCAGCCGGGTGACGTGGTCGAAGTCTCGGGCACCTCCGGCAAGGTGCGCGAGATCGGCATGCGCGCCACCACGCTCACCACCTTCGAAGGGGCCGACGTCGTCGTGCCGAACGGCGTGCTGCTCAACGAAAAGCTGATCAACTGGACGCTGAGCGACATGGACCGGCGCATCGACGTCAACGTCGGTGTGGCCTATGGCACCGACCCGAAGCGGGTGCTCGAGCTGCTGATGGACGTCACCAGGTCCACGCCTGGCATTGCCTCCACGCCTGAGCCCACGATCCTGTTCGCCGGATTCGGCGCCAGCTCGCTGGATTTCTCGATCCGCGCCTGGACCAACAACTTCGGTGACTGGGTCAATACCCGCAGCCAGCTGACGGTGCGCGTGCATGACGCGATCATCGCGGCAGGCATCGTGATCCCGTTCCCGCAGCAGGACGTGCACTTGCGCACGATCACGCCGGCGGCGGGCGCCGCGCTCGCCGGCCTCGGACAGCCGCCGGGAACGCGCGCGGGCAGCTGATGCTGATCGAGGCCGAGCTGCTCGGCGGCGGCCCGCGCCTGGTCTCGTTCGCGCTGGCGGGCACCGCGCTGGCGCTTGCAGCCGTCAGCGCGCCCTGGCGCATCTGGCTCGACGACCGCGAGCGGCAGTGGGTGTGGCTCGTGTCGCTCGGCGTGCTGGTGGGCGTGTGGTCGATGAACGCCGGCATCACGCCGGGGCTGTCGCTGCGCTTCCTGCTGGTGACCGCGCTCACGCTGATGCATGGCTGGCAACTCGCGGTGATCGGCGGGGCGCTGGCGCTCGCGGTGCTGAACGTGGTCGGCGTGGCGGCGTGGAGCAGCTTCGGTGCCGACCTGCTCTGCGTGGTGATCGTGCCAGCCGTGGTGACGGCGCAGCTGCACCAGCTGGTGCACGCGCGCCTGCCGCACAACTACTTCATCTACTTCTTCCTCACCGTGTTCGTGGGCTCGGCGCTGGCCTACAACCTCGCCGGCCTCACGCGCGTCGCGCTGCTGGCGACCAGCGGCTCGCTCGATGCCGCGCACGTCGGGCCCGAGTACTTCGCGGTGCTGCCCTTGATGAGCTTCGGCGAAGCGTTCGTGAACGGCATGGTGATGGCGATGGCCGTGGTGTACCGGCCGAAATGGGTGATGAGCTTCGACGACCGGCTCTACCTCAGGAAAGGGGATGGGGGATAGGGGATCGGGGATGGTGAAAAGCAGGAAGGCCGGCGTTGCGGCCGGCCTTCCTGGTTGAGCTGCGTTCGAGCGCGGCGGGTTACCTGGTTGGCTTGCCGCCGGTCTTGCCGCCACCACTGGTGCCCGATTTCCCGAAAGTCGCGTTCACGCTGACGTTGCTGTTCAAGGTGACCGTGCAGGTGAGCGAGGTGCCCGAGCACGCGCCGCTCCAGCCGGTGAACACCGACCGGTTGCCCGCGGTCGCGGTGAGCGTGACCGTTGGCGTCGAGCTCTTCGGGTAATCGGCTGTGCACGAGCTGCTGCAGGTCTTCACCGGCGAGCTGAAGCTCACCGAACCCGTGCCACTGATGCCGAGCGACAGGCGATGCACCGGCTCGACCACGGTGACGGTCTGCCGTGTCGTACTGCCGCCTGCCTGGGCCGTCGCGGCAACGACGACGTCATAGGTGCCGAGCGGGTACGGCGCCGGTACGCCGAGCGCCAGCGTGGTCTGCGCGCTCTGCCCCGGGATGAGCGCGAATGAGCCCGTGCCGAATGTCGTCGACCATTCGCCCGGTGCAGTGGCCCCGAGGGTGATGGTCTGCGGGGCGCAGGCCGAACTGTCGTTGTTCTTCACTGACACGTTGAAGGTGGCGGTCGAACCGTATTCGGTGGCCGTGCTGGTCGGCGAAGCGGTGACGGTCGGCGCCGCCTGCAAGCAGGGCAGCGCGCCATAGTTCACCGCCACGGTCAGTGCCGTGAGAGTGACGCCAGTGACCGAGACGCTGACGTTGCTGTAGGGGTCGGTCCAGGTCTGGCCGAGGGGCAGCGCCGAGTCGCTGAACGAGCTCGTTGCCGGCGTGAAGTCGAGCAGGTGGCTCTTGCCGCCCGTGGTCGAGTCCTGGTAGTGGATCAGCGCGCCGCTGAACAGCGACGAGCTGAGCCGCGAGCTGTAGATGCCGGTGTTCTGGCGGCTCTCGATCCACAGCCAGGCCTCGTTGCCGGTGCCGCGGCGCACCTTGAGCGCCTTCACGCCCGCCGGCCGGCCCTCGTAGTTCTGGATGGTGTAGGTGCCGGGCGATTCCACCACCAGGTAGTTCGAGCCGAGGCCCAGCCACTTCAGCTGGTTCGCCGCGTGCGAGGCGGCGTAGAAGCCGTAGTTCCACGAGCCCATCGTCGAGTGCGTGTCGCCGTACTCGGACAGCGTGCCCGCGCTGCCGACCGCGCCGAGCGCCTCGGCGCCGAAGTCGCGGCTCGAGGCGTGCGACAGGCCGAGGTTGTGGCCCATCTCGTGCGTCGTCAGTTGCACGCCGCTGCCGCGCGAGCCCATGGAGCTCGACTTCTGCCAGGCCAGTGAGGCGGCGAACGTGCCGTCGCCCGGCGAACTCAGGCTGCGGCAGCCGACGTTGGCAACGCCGGCCCAGGTGCAGGCGCCGTTGCCGGGCATCACGACCAGCACGCGCGAATACCGCTTGAAGTCCACCTGGCCATCGACCGCCTTGATGGCGGCGCTGCCGAGGCCGTTGTAGTCGCAGTACGAGGCGCCGGTCGAGTCGGTGTTGAAGTCCTTGTCGAGCGTCACGGGTCCGACGACGGTGGTGTTGGTCGAGTCAATGAAGGTCTTGCCGTCGGAGTTCTGCTGCCAGAAGTCGTCGACCGACCAGTCGGGTGAATTCGCCGGGGCGCCGGAATAACCATTGCCGAGCAGCACGCCGCCCACGAAGGCGGGCGTCATGGTCGAGGGCAGCGTGTAGCTGGGCAGGTTGACGAGGATCGACACCACGCTCTGCGGCCCGCCGGACCCGCAGGTCGCCGGGTAGCTGGCCGTGCCGGTCGACGTGGTGGTCCCGTCCTGCGCGGCGTCCATCAGCTCGATCTCGGTGGCCACCACCTGGCGGCCCGAGCGCACGCCCGACAGCGCCAGCTTGCGGCCGCTCTGTAGGCCCGGCGGCTCGCCACCAGCGAACTGCACGTCGAGCACCTCGGTCGCGCGGTGCAGCCGGTACACGGCACGGTGTGTCTTCAGGTCGGCACCGTCCTCGATGGTGTATTCCAGTTCGCCGTCCCAGCGACCACGCTGCTCGAGGTCCGCTGTCTGCTCGGGGAAGCTGGCGGCGAGCTGCTCGAGCACCGTGGCCGGGAAAGCGAGCTTCTCTGCTGTCGCAGGGTCGGTCGTCATCAGCGCACGCAGCGCAGTGGCGCGGGCAGAGAGCACCTCCGCAGCGCGGCCATTGGACGGCGCGGCCGTACCGGCACGTCTCAGCTCGGCCTGCAGCGTGAGCACCTGGGCGTTGTAGGCCCGCACCTGGTCGGCGCGCGCCGAGCCCTGGGCTGACGCGGTCGCGGCAGCGGCGCAGATCGCGATGCCGAGTGAGAGGAAGGCCAGCGCACGACGGACCGCCGGCGGGAAGGAAGCGGCTGACGAGACGTTCATTGGGTTTCCAGCTGACGGGCGCTGCCACCTTGCGATGGGGTTGCCCCTGGCGCGCGACATTGCGCGTGGCGATCGCGGCTGGCAAAGAACCAGGTCGCGTTTTCGCAGCAACAGAGCGGCTCCGACGTCCGTGTAGCCCCTTATGTAATGATGCAGCGGACGCTATCCCGCCGTACCACACGCCGTTCCGCCGACCCGCGGCCGATTCAGGTACCCGTCGGGTCCAGCGGCACGCGATTCGGCGGCTGACCGAACGCCCGCTCGGTCGCCTCCTCCACCCGCTCGAGCCACACGAACTCCACCTCGTTGCGCACGCTCGCCGGGATGTCCTCGAGGTCCTTGCGGTTGCGCGCCGGCAGCAGCACGGTGCGGATGCCGGCGCGGTGCGCGGCCACTGTCTTTTCCTTGATGCCGCCCACCGGCAACACCAGCCCGCGCAGGCTGATCTCTCCGGTCATCGCCACGTCGTGGCTTACGGTGCGTCCGGTCAGCAGTGAGACGAGCGCGGTGTACATCGCTACGCCCGCGCTCGGGCCGTCCTTCGGGATCGCGCCGGCCGGCACGTGCACGTGGATGTCACTCTTCTCGAACAACGTCGGGTCGAGCCCGAGCGCCTCGGACTGCGACTTGACCAGGCTCATCGCGGCCTGCGCGCTTTCCTTCATCACGTCGCCGAGCTGCCCGGTGAGGATCAGCGCGCCCTTGCCCGGCACGCGCGTCGCCTCGATGAACAGGATGTCGCCGCCCACCGGCGTCCAGGCGAGGCCGGTGGCCACGCCGGGCACGCTGACGCGCATCGCCACTTCGTTCTCGAAGCGCGGCGCGCCGAGGATCTCGCGCACCTCCGCCGCGTCGATGCGCGCCGAGGCGATCGTGCCCTCGGCGATGCGCACGGCCACACTGCGCAGCACCGAACCGATCTCGCGCTCGAGGTTGCGGCAGCCGGCCTCGCGCGTGTAGTCGCGGGCGATGTGGTGCAGCGCCTCGTCGGTCACCGTCACCTGCTCGGGCTTCAGGCCGTTGGCCTCGAGCTGCCGGCGCACCAGGTAGCGCCGCGCGATCTCCACCTTTTCTTCCTCGGTGTAGCCGGTGAGCTCGATGATCTCCATGCGGTCGCGCAGCGGGCCCGGGATCGTGTCGAGCTGGTTGGCCGTGGCGATGAACAGCACCTTCGAAAGGTCGAACGGCACGCCGAGATAGTTGTCGCGGAACGTCGAGTTCTGCTCGGGGTCGAGCACTTCGAGCAGTGCAGAGGCAGGATCTCCCTGGATGCCGCGGCCGAGCTTGTCGATCTCGTCGAGCATCAGCACCGGGTTGCGGGTGCCGGCCTTGCGCAGCGCCTGGATGACGTTGCCCGGCAGCGCGCCGATGTAGGTGCGGCGG
>Ga0079037_100000626_pt1 | contig 16549 bp, 17 predicted proteins | sample Mud3Dept4metaG_FD_71479 | JGI IMG/M metagenome (GOLD analysis project Ga0079037, IMG submission 71479) | Freshwater wetland microbial communities from Ohio, USA, analyzing the effect of biotic and abiotic controls - Mud 3 Core 4 Depth 4 metaG | ecosystem: Environmental > Aquatic > Freshwater >... | reverse complement strand
CTTTATGCTTTGCAATTTCTTTTTCCGCGTCGGGATACAATGATGGCAAAAGATCTTCATGGAATACTTTAGAATATAAAAGAGCTAATCTGTTCTCAGGCAGATCCTTGACCCAGGCTGCCATGGCATCAATTATGCTGACAGGATCTTTTAACCTGAACTTATAAGCAACTGAAAGATAAAAAGCATAAAGGAGATCGCTGTTTGACATCAGTCCGCTTTTAAATGCGGTTTTGACCAATTCTCTGCCACTTATCTTACCCGTTAATGTTCTGTCGAGGTCGAAAAAAACAATATAATCCAGGCTGTTTTTATTGTCGTTTGAAGAAGTGGTTGCCATCAGGATTATAAATAATGGTGAAAGCTTCAGGGAGAACCTTAACTCTGAATTTTTTTGCAAAGTTCAGCTCCCCGTCAACATGGAATGGAACATTGTCAGGAAATTCCAGTTCAATTTCAGAAGTCTGGTAATAATTGACTTTTTTATCTGTAATGTGCTCTCCTTTAGGAACTTTCAGCAATAACCTGAATCTTTGTAACAGGTTTAATCTTTTGATTGAGCATACATCCAGCAATCCATCGTTGGCTATTGCTTTTGGTGTAAGGAAGAATCCACCGGCAAATCTTCTGCCAATAGAAATTGTATTTATAAAGCAATCTGTTTCATGGTGATTTCCTTCACTCAGCACGATCATTTTCTTTTCTTTAAAGAACAGGAGAGTTTTAATTATATGCCAGATGTATTTGTATGCTCCTCCCTTCTTTACTTCACCTGACTCTGTATAATTTTCAGCGGCAACCTCTGCATCGAATCCAAGCCCCATTCCGTTAAGAAAAATCTTATCGTTCACAACACCTGCATCCATTGTGGAGATTTTTTTCATAAAAAATATATTCCAATCCTTTTCAGTAAACCTGTTTGGGAATCCGGTGATCTGATTAAAATCGTTGCCAGTACCGGCCGGAATTATTCCGATAATAACGTCCTTATTGTTGACAAGAGACCTTGCAACCTCATTCATGGTTCCATCACCGCTTACACTTATTATATACCGGTAACCTTTCTGGGAATAAAGTTGTGAAAGTTCTGTTGCGTGTCCGGGTCGTTCTGTAAAAACAATTTCACCGTCAACATTATGCATTTTTATCATAGCTTCAATCTCTGGGACTAAAGTCTTTGCAAAACCGTTCCCGGCAATCGGATTAACAATAAAGATCCATTTTTCCTTTTCCATATTGAGGGTTCAATTGTAAGCAGATTCGATAACGGATTTAACCGTTTCGATAATTTCATCATCATTTTTATTAACCAGTTCTTCTCTTGAAATTGGTTTATGTATAATTACTTTGAGTTTTGATCCGAAGTTGATATAGAACCGGTTTTTGGGTTTAAGATCATAAAAACCATTTAAAGTGACCGGTAAAATCCCAGTCTCTCTTGTACGGAACAAATAAATAAAACCTCTGTAAAATGGATTGATCTTGCCATCAAGTGTTCTTGTTCCCTCAGGGAAAATTGCTACGGATTGGTTAGTGGCTTTTTCCATCAGTTGATCAAGCATCCTGCGGGTGTTACCAATGGTCGGTTCTTTATAAGGGATATAATCTGTCATTTTCAGAAAACGACGGAAAACAGGAACTTTAAGAAGACGTTCATGTCCGAACCATGATATTTCCGGATAGAATGAAGCAATGGCTATTATGTCGAAAAGACTTCCATGATTGGCAATAAGAATATATTTATTTTCCTTATTAAGGTTTTCTTTTCCCTGAATGTGTAGTCTTTTAAACATTACCAGAAATACCGATTTTGCCCAAACCTGCATCATCATCTGAACAGGGCGCCGGGCATTCATATATGTCAGCGGGATTACAACGAGAATTCCCAGCGCAGTGTAAATATAAAGCAGTCCGAATACTGGAATCGTGAGTATTGTATTAATTCGCGAAGAGATCATCTGCACCGGTTTTCTGACAGCAAAGTAAATCTTTTTTTTAATATGAACAGAGTTCCTGATTTTTGTTATAAAGACACAGCTACTTACCTGAGTTACTGACAAATGCAATGTTTTTACTGTCAGGCGACCAGGAGGGAACATTGATTGTTCCCTGTCCTCCAAACAGATACGCTATTACTTTCGGGTTTCCGCCGGAAGCGGGCATAAGCCTGAGCATTACCCGTTTATAGGAAGGATGGGAATTCGGGTCAATATCAAGAGGAAAAGAAATAAATGCGATCCAGCGACCATCCGGTGATATATGGGGAAACCAGTTATTGTAATTATCATATGTCATCTGTTCCATAGACGAACCATCAGGTTTCATTCTCCATATCTGCATTGTTCCTGTCAGATTCCCATTAAAATAAATATACTTTCCATCCGGAGAATATTCACAGCCGTCGACATGCTGACCGGTTTTGATATCGGTCAGGGCAACCTCTTTTCCTCCCCTGATTGAATTTCTGTATATATTATATATAGGTATTCCATTCCGCTGGGCAACATATACCACCTCTTTGTTGTTTGGTGCCCATCCATGCCAGTATGAGGGAGTTTCTTGCGAGATTATTTTAGGTTTGCCCCCCTTCAATGGCAGAACATAAACAGTGGAGCCACCTCCGGGTAAACCTTTACGCTGGTGACTGATTGCTAAAAGTTTGCCATTAAAAGATATGCCATGATCATTGTTAATTCTGTTTGCAAATCCTGTATTAAGCTTTTCAATTTTACCTCCGGAGACAGAGATAGTGAATAATGAACCATCCATATTAAAGAGAAGCCTTTTCCCATCAGGCATCCAGTTGGGTGCTTCAAATCTTCCTGGCTTTTCAAAGATGACAAGTCTCTTACCATCAAATACATTAAGTGTCTCAAGCCGGCTACCCAGATATCCCTCTTTCCCCGGATCATAATTATTGCCTGCAGGCCTGTCTATCCGTACATTCCATATATTGGCCTGTTCAGTTATTTCAGGATTATGCGAACAGATAAACAGTCCGGCAAGAATTTCATCAGGCAGATTGATATTCTCACATGAACCTATAAGTTCAAGAGGTTCTCCCGGATGAGCAGCTCGCATGGTTATGATCTTGCCTGAACGCTCAATCTGAATGATTTCATAGTTTGATCCTTTAGCAAATAATTCATTTTCAGGATCTTTCATTGGAGCTCCTTCCGAATCCCTCCACTGCAGAACTGTAAGACCATCACCATGAAGAACAGCAGAAATATGAGAAGAATTATCTTTAGCAGAAACTCTCAGCATCCACCCTGTCTTTCTGTGGGGTTCTGTTCCTTTACCCTGGAATTTAAAATTAGCAGTAAGTATAAAATCACCTTTTATCTTGTTATAAAGAAAATAAAATTCATCTCTTTCGAACCAGATATTATATCCGGAACCCTTCAGGGTATAAGACTGGTCTGATTCATTATAGATTGCTGAACCACTGTTCTTTGGATTGCCGATATCGGAATTGTACTGAAAAACGCCGAGATACTGACTATCGGCAGTTATAAAAGAAATGGTACTGAGAAGAAAAACAGTTAAATATTTCATTCTGGTATAAAATTATTTTATCATCAGGGTGCTAAATATATTACAAAATTAGTCAACTTCTGTTTTAAAAATACATCTGCAATCTATTCCAGAAATGAAAAATATCAGCCGGAACAAAACTACTTTGCCATATTTAATTTATTTTTACCATCTGATGATTTTAACAGAAGTATTGATCATCTGACCTATTTCTTTTAAACATATAATACTTATTTATATATGGACGACCTACTTCAAAAACTTGCATATTGTGTAGAATTCGGAAAGATTGATAAGATATCACCATATCCTCCTGATATGAAAGGCCAGGATGGCGCTGATGAATTAACAAAACTTATCCTGGAAAGCGGCATAAAACCTGATGTAATCCTTGAAAATGCACTTATTCCGTCCATGGCTAAAGTTGGCAACAAGTTCAGCAGGAAAGAGATTTACGTACCCCAGATGCTTATGTCGGCAAAAGCCATGAACTGTGCCATGAAGCATTTGAAACCATTTTTTTTATCTGGTGAAACAAAAAGAAAAGGCAAATTTATAATTGGAACAGTAGCAGGAGACTTGCATGATATCGGCAAAAACCTTGTTGCAATGATGATAGAAGGCGGAGGATGGGAAATAATAGATCTGGGTGTCGACGTAAGCACTGAAAAATACATGAAAGCAATCGACGAGAATCCGGGAGCAATTATCGGTATGTCCGCACTGCTTACCACCACGATGGAAAATATGAGAAAGACTGTTACGGCTGTCAGGGAAAAATATTCCGGAGTAAAGATCCTTGTAGGAGGTGCACCGGTTACAATTGAGTATTGTAAAAAAATCGGCGCAGATTTTTATTCTCCCGATCCGCAGGGAGCAGTAAATTATTTAAATCAAACAATATCTTAGCGGAAAAATATTCAAGATGAAAACAATTCTTAAAGGCCGGAACAAAGAAGTTATAATTGATACCGGTGGACCTGTCATAATAATTGGTGAAAGCATTAATCCGACAAGAAGAAAAAGGCTGGTTACGACATTACAGGAAGGTAATTTTGAATATGTTCTGGAACTTGCTGATAATCAAATAAAAGCTGGTGCTGATGTACTTGATGTCAACGTTGGATTTCCTGGTGTAGATGATGTGAAGCTGCTTCCAGAAACGGTCAGAATTCTTCAGGATAGATTTGATATACCCTTATGTCTCGATTCACCAAATCCAAAAGCAATCGAAGCAGCACTTAAAATTGCAGAGGGAAAATGCCTGATCAATTCTGTTAATGGTGAGGAAGCTTCAATGAAAGTTCTTCTTCCAGTGGCCAAAGAATATGGCGCGGCAATTATCGGATTATGCATGGATGATGACGGAATAACTCACGATCCTGAAAGAAGAATGGCTATCGCAGAAAAGATTATTGAGAGAGCTGTTAAAACCGGAATTAAAGTTGAGGATGTAGTTATTGACCCGCTGGCAATGGCTGTCAGCGCTGATCCGCAAGCCTGCCTTGTAACCCTGGAAACTATCAGGCTGGTACATCAGAAACTTGGACATAACATAACATTGGGCGCCAGTAACATATCTTTTGGATTACCCGACAGGGAATCATTAAATGCCTCATTCATAACACTGGCTGTACATAATGGACTGACATGCCCGATTGCCAATCCAGAAAAAATAACTTCTGCAGTAAGGGCTACAGATCTCATTTTAGGAAGAGACGATTTTGCTGTAAGATTTGTTGACTACTTCCAGAGCCATCAATAAATTGCATAAATTTTTGTTTTTACGTCTTTCAAGTTTAATGGCCGTACAATTTATTAAGATCTTAAGATGTCAGGAATAAAACCCGCCAGGAGATGGCAACCTTCTTTTTATCCATTTAAGAAGGAGAAATATTCAAGGCGATTACTGGCAAAAGCGGAACTTTGTTTCAAAGGACCTCTATTCGGTTGCCGGATGTGCGGTAACTGTCTTCTTCAGGAAACTGCATTTATCTGCCCCATGGAATGTCCAAAGGGAATGAGAAACGGGCCTTGCGGAGGAGTGACACCCGAAAAAAACTGCTATATCGATGAAACCAGAAAATGTATCTGGTATGCGATCTATAGAAGATCTTTAAAGACCGGAAGGGAAGAAAAACTTCTCGAAGTATTGCCGCCACTCGACTGGAATAAAGTTGGAACAGAAACATGGGGAGAAGTATTGAGACAGGTCAGAAAAACAGGTACGGGGAAATTCATCAAGGGATTATTATCAAAAGACAGAGAGAAAAGAGACAGGGTATGGGATTCTGTTTTTAGAACCATCAGGCAGCCTTTATGGTGGAATGGAGATTCTGAGTATCATTCTGCTTCATATAGGGAGCCGGTTTCACTTCTCGAAACAAGATTAAAGAGTGGTGAATTTGTTGTTGCTACGGAAGTGACACCGCCTTTGAGTGCCAATTCTGCAAAACTGATTCATGAAATTGAACTGGTTAAACCATATGTTACCGCGATTAATTTCACTGATGCCGCATCTGCAAATCCAAAAATGTCAAGTCTGGCTTGTTGCAAGGTGGCAGATGACATGCAGGCAGAACCGGTGTTACAGATTGCTGCACGCGATACTACCCGTACAGGACTCCAGTCCAGTGTAATTGGATCATGTCAGTTCGGAGTCAGGAATATTCTCTGCATAACAGGCGACAGTGCCAGAGTGGGACCTCCACCCACCGGTAACCTGAATATAATTGATATCGATTCTGTCCAGATGTTATGGATTCTTAGAAAAATGAGAGATGATTGTATCTATCTCGATGGCAGAAAGATAAAGTATCCACCAAAATATTTTCTTGGTGCTGCAACTTCTCCCTTCGCTTCTGATCCTGAATTACAGGCAATCAGAGATCAAAAAAAAATAAATGCCGGGGCGCAGTTCTTCCAGACGAATATTATTTTTGAACCAGACAGGCTTGACCTTTGGCTCGAACAGCTTGATAAAAGGAATTCATTAAACAAGGTATATATATTAGTTGGTGTCTCACCTCTGAAGAGTTATAAAGTGGCACGATATCTTCACGACCAGGTGCCAGGTGTATTCCTGCCTGGAAATATTTTATCACGCATGGAAAAAGCAGGAGACGGAGAATCTGAGGAAGGTGTGCAAATAGCACTTGAAATTATTGAATGTTTAAAAGAGAAAAAAGGAATAAATGGAATCCACCTTATGACACTGGGGTGGGAATCGATCGTTCCGAGAATCGTGACTGACAGTGGTCTTAAAAAGTAAAACAGAACAGCAAAGATCATTAAAATTTATGGCCAGATCGACTTTTCAATATGAATTTAAAGAATTGAATATTAATATCCATCAGATTGAAAGTGTTTTGGGATATAAGCATGGAGAATCAGAAGAAACCATTTCGCAACTTATTACTGAAATCCTCAGGGAATCAGAGACTATTGCCAACATAAAAGCTGAATACAAAATTTTCAGCAAAATAAAATTTAATGCAGCGGAAAAATCAGTAAAAATCAACAATCAGGTTTTTAATATTAAAAAAATCATTTATGGTCAGATTAAAGAATCTGAATCAGCTGCTTTTTTCCTTTGTACTGCAGGACAGGAGATAGGTAACAGAAGCAGGAAAGCTATGAAAGAAGGGGATTTTTTAAGGGGATATATCTATGATGTTATTGGTAGTGAGGTAGTTGAAGCAGCTGCAGACCTGATGCAAGATGTACTTGAAAAAGAGATGCTCTCTTCCGGGAAGAAAATAACCAACCGTTTCAGCCCGGGATACTGCGGATGGGATGTAGTTGAGCAACATAAATTATTTCAACTGATGCCTGATAATTATTGCGGAATCCGACTGACTCCGTCTGCACTGATGGATCCTGTGAAGTCTATCAGCGGGATTATCGGGATCGGAGAGAATGTAAAACATGGTCCTTATACATGCATCTTATGTGATATGAAGGATTGTATTTACAGAAAGATGAAAGTGTAGGAAAGAGTGGGAGAAGAGGAGAGTGGGAGAGTGGGAGAAAGGAATAAAGAGAGATTAAGAGTGGATGGAGAGGTCTGAGTATGGGAGATTTAAGTGCCATTTATCTGTTTTTGTGTTGATTTAATAGAAGTAATTTAATTGAATATTAAATATGTTACTACTTGGAATAGACCTGGGAAGTTCCTCAGTAAAAGCTTCTGTAATTGATGGTGAATCAGGTAAATGTCTGGCCTCTGCATTTCACCCTGAAGATGAAATGGTGATCATCGCAAAAAAACCCGGATGGGCTGAGCAGGATCCTGCAATCTGGTGGACTAACCTGAAAGCTTCAATATCGGATTGCAACAATCAGTTAGGGCAAAGAAAAGAAGATATAGGAGCAATAGGGATTTCTTATCAGATGCACGGACTTGTAACTGTTGATAAAAGCCTGGAGGTACTTCGACCTTCAATAATATGGTGCGATGGCAGGGCTGTCGAATATGGGCAGAAAGCATTTAGTAAGCTTGGGGAGAATTTTTGTCTGACTCACCTTTTGAATTCTCCCGGTAATTTTACAGCGACAAAACTTGCCTGGGTGAAAGAAAATGAACCTGAACTATTCTCTAAAATTCATAAGATAATGCTCCCGGGTGATTATATTGCCTTGAGAATGACAGGTGAATTATTAACCACATTTTCCGGACTTTCTGAAGGAATTTTCTGGGACTTTAAGGGAAATGCCATATCAGGGCAGCTGATGAATCACTTCGGATTCAGTCCTGATATACTGGCGACGGCTGTCCCGTCTTTTTCAATACAGGGCAAACTTCTCAGGTCAGTCGCATCGGAGCTTGGATTGCCGGAAGGCATACCTGTAGCATACAGAGCCGGAGATCAGCCTAATAATGCATTTTCACTGAATGTTCTGGAACCGGGTGAGGTGGCTGCAACCGCCGGGACTTCAGGTGTCATATATGGAGTAACGGATAAGAAACAACATGAACCGTACTCTAGAGTCAATACGTTTTTGCATGTCAATAATTCAGAAAAAGATCCTCGTCTTGGAGTGCTTCTGTGTATAAGTGGAGCGGGTATACTAAATTCCTGGTTGAAGCGTAATACCGGCAATAATCTGTCATATAATGAAATGAATGATCTGGCTGAAAAAGTATCACCGGGATCGGATGGACTTTCAATTATACCATTCGGTAATGGAGCGGAGCGGATTTTTGGAAACAAAGATGCAGGTGCAAAAATTATGGGTATCAACTTTAATACACATTCTAGCGGTCATCTTTTCAGAGCAGCACAGGAAGGTATAGTTTTTTCATTCAGATACGGGCTGGATATAATGAAGGAAACAGGCATTATTCCATCTGTCATAAGGGCTGGAGATGCGAATATGTTCCAGAGCAGGATTTTCAGGGAAGCTTTATCATGTATGATTGATAGGGAAATACACTTATTTAACACTGATGGCTCAATTGGTGCAGCAAGGGGAGCAGGTATCGGTTGTGGTTATTATAAGTCTGCTAAAGAGTCATTTACAGGACTGGCAACAGTGAGAATTACGGCACCGGACAAATCAAAGACCGGAGCTTATGAAGAAGCTTATTCAGTATGGATTAAATATCTTGACACAGTTTAATTAATAATTTTGTTTTGCGTCCTTTCCAGTCATCTGATTTAATAACAATAAAATATAATTGTAATGATTTATAAAGGTAAAAAAGAGTACTATCCAGGTATAGGAAAAATAGGGTACGAAGGTAAAAACTCGAAGAATCCGCTGGCATTCAGGTGGTATAATCCTGACCAGGAAGTGTCGGGAAAGAAGATGAAAGATCATCTGCGTTTTGCAATAGCTTACTGGCATTCATTCTGCAGTGAAGGAACAGATCCGTTTGGTGATGCGACACATAACTTCAAATGGAAAGATTCAGGCAGTGACGATAAAATAAAGATGAAGCTTGATGCAGCATTTGAATTTATTACAAAGATTGGAGCCAGCTTCTACTGTTTCCATGATACAGATATTGTTGGTTCCGGGACAGTTTTTGAAATCGAAAAGCGTCTTGAAAACATTGTTCCTGTAATAAAAAAAATGCAGCAGCAGACAAGAGTGAAGCTTCTCTGGGCTACTGCAAACCTGTTTTCCCATCCACGTTACATGAACGGAGCAGCAACAAATCCCGACTTTGCTGTTGTGGCGCATGCAGGAGCACAGATTAAGAATGCATTACAGGCAACTATCGAACTGGGAGGACAGAACTACTTGTTCTGGGGTGGGAGAGAGGGATATATGAGCCTTCATAACACTGATATGAAAAGAGAACTTGACCATATGGGAATGATGCTTTCGATGGCACGTGATTATGGTCGCAAAAAAGGTTTCAAAGGGACGTTTTTTGTAGAACCTAAACCTATGGAGCCTACAAAACATCAGTATGATTTCGATGCTGCCACCATAATAGGATTTCTTCGCCAGCACAAACTTGATAAGGATTTCAAACTCAACATTGAAGTAAATCATGCTACTCTCGCCGGGCATACATTTCAGCACGAACTTCAGGTTGCAGCAGATGCAGGATTACTGGGAAGCATTGATGCCAATAAGGGAGATTACCAGAACGGCTGGGATACTGATGAATTTCCGACAAATGTATATGAGATAACTGAAGCCATGATGGTTATACTCCAGGCAGGAGGTTTTAAGACAGGAGGTATCAACTTTGATGCAAAAATCAGGCGTAACTCTACAGATATCGAAGATATTTTCATAGCACATATCAGTGGTATGGATACTTTTGCACGGGCTCTGCTCATTGCTGATAAAATACTGAACGAGAGCGATTATCTGAAGATGAGAAAAAACAGATATGCTTCATTTGACAAAAGTCCTGGTAAGGATTTTGAAAAGGGCAAGCTTGATTTACAGCAATTACGGGATTTAGCTGTCAGAAATGGCGAACCGGCTGTCAGGAGCGGCAAACAAGAGCTTTATGAACAGCTGATAAATATGTACTTAATCTAAGTTTCTTCAGATCTTCGAAGTGATAATTTCAAATTCAGGCGGATCCGCAATAGTTTTTTTCACTTTGCATAATTCTGCAACATGAATCAAGGATGCCTTGTATTTTTCAGGGAAGTCAGCAGGTAATTTAATATCCAGCTTTATTTTTATCGGCAATCCCGTCTCTTTATTCCATTCGTAGCTTTGAATGATTTTTATACCTTCAGCAGGAATTTTACGATTATCGCAGAAAGACTTAACGTATATTCCTGCACAGGTTCCTATTGATGCCAGGAAAAGGTCATAAGGGGTGGGAGCACTGTTGCCGCCTCCGTTATCAAGTGGTTGATCGGTTTTGATAATATGGCCTTGAGAATGAGCTGTGATAACTTTACCTCCGTCGAATGTTATTTCCATTGTTGAGTGATTTTTAATAGTTGTCCGGGTCGGCAATGCATAAGAATTCCCGGAAGCTGTAATACTTTAAACTAAAATCGGGATTATCTTCTTTTAAGAAGCATCAGTTCCAGATCCTCTTTAAGTGCAGTGAGGTCCTCTTCGTGTTCAACTTCCTGTGACAGAATTGTAAGCACGATATTATATGTAACAGGATCTCCTTCTCTGGTGATATCCAACAAGTTATTATATACTTTGATAGCACATTGTTCTCCCTTAATGTTCTGGTTTAAAACTTCTTCAACATAAGGATCATCAGGAGCTTCATATCCGCAGTTTGTCAGCTTCATCCATTTTTCCGGTGACAGTACAGGTACTCCTCCCAGCTGGATTATCCTTGTTGAAACCAGTTCTGCGTGGCTCAGTTCTTCGGTTGCGTGAAGTATGAGTTCAGCAATAACTGCATCTTTCATAGGACCCTTCACAACTTTAGCGCCAATCCAGTATTGATAATAGGCAAGCCATTCATCAGACAGGGCCTTGTTTAACAGGTTGATTAGTTTATCAACATCCATTTTTACTATTTCTCTTCCTTTTTGTCCCATAATTAAAAGTTTATTATTTGATAAATTTAAAGTTATAATTATTTCTTATTATTAATGTATTTTCCTGTTACCTGCACTTTAATTTCTTCAATACTAAAGTCAGGAATCTTTTTCTTTTTGAAATAATTTTCAAGGAGTTTGTTTAGTTCATCATCATATAAATCTTGGATACGTTCAGAATCAGAATGATAGAGATGATGATGGTTTTCTTTCACCGGATCGAATCTAATAATATCGTCTTTTGTATTTACTCTTTTAATTATTCCTTTTGATATGAAGGTTTCCAGAATTCTATATACGGTTCCTATGGGGATATGGGGAAAATTGAGTCTCAAGTATTCTGCGATATTTTCAGCAGTGGGGTGGTTATCCAGACCAAGGATAACTTCAAGAACAGCGGTTCTTTGAGGAGTCACCTTCAGTCCGTTTTCGGTAAGGATTTTAATAACAGTTTTGTTTGCCATTGGGTATTATTTTAGTGAGTATCATATAGAAATAAGAGTCTCTGTCAATTAACATTAATTCTTCGATGAGAATTATTCTCAGATAGGAATAAATATCATTTAATAGTAATTCTCAAATAAGAACTATTATCAAATAAGAACAAATCACAAATGAGAATCAATCTCTACTAAGAATCATTAAAAATAAAAAAATATCCGACATTTGAAAAATCTTTTGCTACTTTAACACTTAGTATCTATTAACAACTTGACATTTAATCACATACCTTCTTCGGAACTTGACTATTACCTCGATTTTAATAAGATTTTAATCATCAGCATGTAACATAATGCCTGATTCACTACTTTAATTATTGAACCACATCTTAAGAATTTCAATCAGAATCTCCATTCAGTTCGCATAAAATTTTCACCTGCAACGAAATAGAATTATATCCTCCTGAACTTGACGTTTGTCAAAACAGCAGTCAGATCGATCATGCTTTAAAAATGCCTGTATAATTCTGATTGTCAATTTTATAAATCATAGAAAAATCTTTATTACGTTTTTTATGCCTTTTATTAGTCAATATTTATTTGTTTTTGATGAATAACCCTTAATTATTTATCAATCAAAGATCCCTGTAAATAATCCTCATTATTTCCTTGACAAGCATATCCTAAAACCATCTCATAAGCCCACTAATAGGGCATATGCAGTTTGTAATTATTGTTCACTTCCATTACCTTTAAGTCATTATTAAAACTTAAAATAATAATGGAAGATGTTTCAGTTTTAAAGAGGACCAGCATTACAGGAAATAAAACTCCTGAAGAACATGTTAAGGGAAAAAAGATATTCCAAAGGAGGATCAGTTTCAATCCCGCAATTGTTTCTTTAATTGCAGAGGGTGGTATAAATTTTTTTCGTTACCTGAAAAGTCTTCATATGTCCGGAGAAACTAATCTAATTGTTCTTTCTTCAAAACACCATTATTATTATGATGAAAATGATTTAAAGAACGTCAGAACTTTAATAAACCTGAAGAAGCTGAATCTGATTAAACACCTGGATATTTTTTTGAATACTCTTGTTCGTATTTTGCCACCAAATACAAATTTCATAGGATGTTTTTCCGATAGAAAAACTGTGAAAGAGAATAGCTTTCCCTTAACTAATCCTTCGAGACTATATAGTAGATTGATTAATTTCCTTCATTCCAGAACAGAATATATTATGAAAAAGAATGAAGTTTTAGAACTTTTGGAAAGAAACGGTTTTAAAACTATTAATATGAAAGAGATGAACGGCCTTATATATTTTAATTCACAAAATGTCGGTCTTCCCGTTTAATTAAGTGTACAATGAAAAGCATGGATATGAAATTTATAAATCGTTGATTTAAATCATTAATAATAAAATGGCATGAAAGTAATTTATCAGTTCTCATCAGAAGTTACTGGTAGTGTTTTAATAAGACGCAGAAAAATCGCTAAAGCGTTACGCTGGTGGTTACGTGAAAATGGTTATGAGTACCAGTATACATACTATTTCGGGTATGTCCATTAGATACTGCTAATAATATCTTTAAGTCTAATTAAATATAATAACAGTATTATGAAAACAGCACGGCTCTCAAAGATAAAGAAGACAATGAAATTCGTCCGCATTGATGCTTATACCTGGATCGAAAAGAAGATTGATGAACCAGATGAAGTCACACGTCAGAAATTTCTTATGAAATTGTCCGGATCTTTAACTGGCTTAAACCTGCAGCCAATAAATTAAAATAAAGGGAACTTTATTTCGTTAGGATGGGAAAAATAGTCTCCCTGCATGATGCGAATTACCATCTTCGCAGCAAGGATTAGCCACCGGAATTCAATTCCGGGGACTTTATGTTTTTATCGAGGATTTATAACTAATTTCTGCCATTGAAGTGAACAATAGGGATTCTATTAAATAAAATAAACGCAACTGTCTCTTGTAATTACAATTGCGTCAATATTTTGTCGGCCCGGAGGGAATCGAACCCTCGACCCCATGATTAAGAGTCACGTGCTCTGCCAGCTGAGCTACGGGCCGGAATATTTTGGTGTGCAAAAATAATAATTTCTGCGGGAAATTCTAATTTGACCAGATATAAAAACTATATAGAAATTTTAATACAACATCGGAAATAGATGTTCAATAAAAGTTGCTTAAACAAAAAGAACCGGGAACCAAAGACCGAAAACCTGATTAAACTTACCCTATTTTATAATGGTCCTCCAGAATCAACCTGAACAATCTGCCAGGTAAAATATATTTCAGAAATACTGCCGTCTTCTGTTCGAATGATGCAATGATATACCTCTGACAGGGATTTTTACTTTCAACTATTCTTACCAGTTTGCGGGCAAGAACCTGAGGCTCCCAGCCGTTTTTTTCATCTTTTTCAACCACAGCAAGTGTTTTTTCAAATTGCTCATTATAAGGATCATCCGGTCCTGTGGGAGCAAGAAAATTCCTTCTGTTGGCTGAATTATTTGTATGAAAATCACCCGGATTTATAATGACAACCTTAATATTGTATCTTTTGACTTCCATCCTGAGTGCTTCACTGAAACCCTCAATTGCAAATTTACTTGAAGAGTAAAAGGACTGGAAAGGCAATCCCATTAAGCCGCCAACAGAGCTGAAATTAATGATTGTACCACCACCCTGTCTGCGCATGTGAGGTAAAATTTCCCGTGTCAGGGAAACCATTCCCAGAAAATTGGTCTCCATCTGAAGTTTAATATTTTCAACCGGTGTAGTCTCAATGGGACCACCGGTATGCATGCCGGCATTATTGATAAGGATATCAATCTTACCTTCTTTTTGAATAATTGTTTCAACTGTTTTTTTGATTGATTCCGCATCGGTTAAATCCATTCTAAGGACTTGTACTTTACCAGATGGATTAGTACCTCTCCTTATTGTTCCATATACCTTGTGTCCTTCTTCTGCAAGTAATATGGAAGTCTCCTTGCCAAAACCGGAAGAAATGCCTGTTATAAGAATAACTTTTTTCATAATTCTGTAAATATTCAACCCCCAACAATTCCATTATAGGAGAGCTAATGGTTTGTCATTGAGGCGAATTTTCTTTTGTTTCTGTATTAATCCCACTTCAGAGGGGCGGGGGATTCTTAATAGTAAATTCAAGCTGATGAACTTATTTCAGTATCCCCAGTTCTTTTGCAGCTTTTGTTATTTTTTCAATTGAGATATCAATCTGCTCCTTTGTATGTGTAGCCATCAGCGAATACCTTATTAGACAATCTTCTTTTGGTACTGCAGGAGATACAACAGGATTTACGAAAATCCCATCGGCAAGTAATTTTTGTGTGAGCACTAGAGCTTTTATATCATCGCGTATGAACAGAGGTATAATAGGTGTTTCAGATTTTCCTGTATCAAATCCCATCTCTTTAAATCCCTTCAGTGCATATCTTGAAATATCCCACAGATGACTGATCCTCTCTGGTTCGCTGACCATAATATCGATAGCTGCCAGTACTGCAGCTGTAGATGCAGGTGTCATACTGGCACTGAAGATCAGCGAACGTGAATTATGTTTAATGAAGTTTATGGTGTGTTTATCAGATGCAATGAATCCCCCAAGTGATGCAAAGGACTTTGAAAACGTTCCCATAATAAGATCTACCTTATCAGTCAGTCCAAAGTGGGATGCTGTACCTGAACCATTTTTTCCAAGCACTCCAAGCGAGTGAGCATCATCGATCATGATTGTGGCCTGGTATTTATCTGCAAGTGAAACGATTGCAGGCAGATTAACAATGTCTCCTTCCATGGAAAAAATCCCATCCACTACAATGAGCTTAATACTGTCATGTGCACAACGCTTCAGTTTGCTTTCCAGTGCATGCATATCGTTATGCGCGTACTTGAGTACTTTTGAGAATGATAACCTGCTTCCTTCTATTATTGAGGCATGATCCAGCTCATCCAGCAGGATATGGTCTCTTCGACCAGTAAGGACTGAAACAACACCCAGATTAACCTGGAATCCGGTGCTGTAACATAGAGCTCCGTCTTTTCCGACAAGATCTGCAAGCCTCTTCTCAAGCTCAATATGAATATCGAGCGTGCCATTAAGAAACCTTGATCCCGCACAACCTGTACCGTATTTGTCCACAGCTTTTTTTGCCGCTTCCTTAATTTTTGGATGATTTGTGAGACCGAGGTAACTGTTTGAGCCAAACATCAGAACATCTTTTCCTTTGATTTTTACTACTGTATCCTGATCCGATTCAATTTCCCTGAAATAAGGATAGATGCCAGCCGCCATAGCTTTCTGAGGGGCATCATACTTTGAGAGTTTTTCCTGTAAGATTCTCAAGGGTTTAGTTATTAATTACGCGGTAAATATATATAAAAAAGAAAATATTTCATCAAATACAACTATTAATGAATGATTATAAGCATATTTGACGATTAAATAAAAAAAATGCCTGAGTTATTTAAATTACCGGAAGTGACTTATGCCGGATAATTTTTAAATAACAATAGTTTATATTTAAGATGTCCCATTT
>Ga0079037_100000625_pt1 | contig 16552 bp, 16 predicted proteins | sample Mud3Dept4metaG_FD_71479 | JGI IMG/M metagenome (GOLD analysis project Ga0079037, IMG submission 71479) | Freshwater wetland microbial communities from Ohio, USA, analyzing the effect of biotic and abiotic controls - Mud 3 Core 4 Depth 4 metaG | ecosystem: Environmental > Aquatic > Freshwater >... | reverse complement strand
CGCTGACGGCGAGCCAGCTCAGCGGTGTCTTCAGCGGAACCGAGACGACGACCTCGACCGTGACCTGGGCGGGCACGCTCGGCGCGACCTACGAGTACCTCCTGCACGCGGCCCCGTCCTTCGGCGACGAAGCGGGGCTGCTGACGCTGGATCTCGACTTCGGCGACGTCTTCCAGGGCGATCTCGCCAGCCAGTCGTTCGAGATCTTCAACCTCGGCCTGGATCGGGTGGCCCTCGATCTCGACAGCATCACCGGCTCGGGCGACGTCACCCGGCTCTTCACCGACCTGAGCGCCTTCGCGGGGCTCGTGTCGGGCGATGGCGACAGCTACCGGGCCACGCTCGACACGACGGCACTGGGCAGCTTCGCGGCCACCTACCTGCTGGGCTTCTCGGACGCCGACGTCGGCGCCGCCAGCAGCCGCCGCGATTTCCTGCTGACCCTGAAACTCTCGGGCAACGTGGTCGCCCGGCAGCCCGACGTCCGCAACAGCGTCCCGGAACCGGCCACGTTCGCCCTGTTCAGCCTGGGCATCGCCGCCATCCCCTTCGTGCGCAGGCGCCGGACTCCTGCTTGAGATCGCTCTTCGCCGCGCACACCCCGGCCCCGGCCCAGCGCCGGGGTCTTTTTCTCTGCTTAGCCGTTGTGGTTCCGCGCCTTGCCCCCGGCCCGGGCCCTCTGGTATAAAGCCGCTCCTTTACCGCCCCCGGCGGCCGTAAGCGTTTTCCGAGGCTTCGCAACCATGTCCAGAGTCTGCCAGGTGACCGGCAAGCGGCCGGTGACGGGGAACAACGTCTCCCACGCCAACAACAGGACGCGGCGCCGCTTCCTGCCCAACCTCCACTACCATCGGTTCTGGGTGGAGAGCGAGAAGCGCTTCATCCGGCTGCGAATCACGTCGGCCGGGATGCGCATGATCGACAAGAAGGGCATCGACGCGGTGCTGGCCGAGATCCGGGCCCGCGGCGAGAAGGTCTGAGTCAGGAGGGACGGGCGATGGCGAAGGCAATACGCGAGAAGATCAAGCTGGTGTCGAGCGCTGGGACCGGTCACTTCTACACGACCACCAAGAACAAGCGGAACACCCCGAACAAGCTGGAGTTCACCAAGTACGACCCGGTCGTGCGCAAGCACGTGGCGTACAAGGAAGCGAAGATCAAATAGAGCGCCGCGCAGACGAGAAACCCGCCGATGGCGGGTTTTTTGTTGGCGTGGACCGCCCGCCGTTCGGGGCTCACCCCGCCTGCAGCGTGTAGCGCCGCAGCGTGTGGGCGAACTCGGCCAGCGAGCGGATGCCGGAGGCCTCGGCCTGCCGGCACCAGTCCTGCAGCGACTGCAGCAGGGCCTCCTGGTTCGCGGTGGTCCGCTCCCAGACGTCCTGCAGGCGCTTGCGGTACTCGACGACGGTGGCCAGCGTCGGGCTGCGCTCGAGCAGCCGCGCGAGGCGCTGGCGGCTGGTTTCGTCGAGGTGCGACTCGTCGCGGAGCAGCAGTTTGCGGGTCTGCCGGTAGACCCGGCGGCAGGCCGCGTCCTCGCCACACAGCTCCTTGCGGCTAACCGGCCAGATCACGTCGCTGGCGTAGCGCGCCGCGACGTGCATGCGGTTGGTGATGACGGCCTTGAGGGTGTCGAGATCGACCATCGTCTTGCCGGCGGCCAGGTGCGGCCGCGGCGCCACCCGTCGCACCTTCGCGAGCCGAAGGATCTCCAGCACGCGGATGTAGAGCCAGCCGATGTCGAGCTCCCACCAACGGTTCGACAGGCGCGCCGAGCTGGGGAAGGCGTGGTGGTTGTTGTGCAGCTCCTCGCCGCCGATGAGGATGCCCCAGGGCGAGATGTTGGTGGCCGCGTCAGGGGACTCGAAATTGCGGTAGCCCCAGTAGTGGCCGATGCCGTTGATCACGCCGGCGGCCCAGAAGGGGATCCAGACCATCTGGATCGCCCAGATCGCCACGCCGGCGGCGCCGAACAGCAGGAAGTCGGTGATCAGCATGACGCCCGGACCCTGCCAGCGGTAGCGGCTGTAGACGCGGCGCTCTAGCCAGTCGTCGGGCGTGCCGTGGCTGTAGCGCGCGACGAGCGCCGGGTCGGCGGCGGCCTGCTGGTAGAGCTCCGCCCCCTCCCACAGCACCTTGCGCAGGCCGAGCACCTGCGGGCTGTGCGGGTCGTCGGGCGTCTCGCAGCGGGCGTGGTGGCGGCGGTGGATCGCGACCCACTCGGCGGTGACCATCCCGGTCGTCAGCCAGAGCCAGAGCCGGAAGAAGTGCGAAACCGCGGGGTGCAGATCGAGCGCGCGGTGCGCCTGGGCGCGGTGCAGGAAGATCGTGACCGCGGCGATCGTCACGTGGGTCAGGGCGAGGGTGATCAGCACGAGCTGCCACCAGGACAGGTCGAGCAGGCCGTTGAAAAGGGTCATGAGAGCGCGTGGGGGGACGCCGAATCGGCGCCTCGACTATACGCCGTCGCCCGTCGTGTTCACAGGACTTGGCGACCGGGCGATTTCGCTTCAAGGGGTCAGAGTAGTTGAACGGAGCAGCAGGGCGCGCCTTCGCCGCGACAGATCGGCCCGGGGGCGGGCCTCCCACCGGCTTGAGCCCGGCGGGCCACGGCCGGTATCGTGCGGGGCCATGCCGCCCCTCCTGGACGTCGAGAACCTCGAGCGCCGCGACGGCCCGCGGGTGCGCGTCGCGGGGCTGCGCCTTCGCGTCGAGCGGGGGGAGGTGGTCGGGCTGCTCGGCCTGAACGGCGCCGGCAAGTCGACGACCCTGTCGGCGATCGCCGGCGTGCTCGCGCCGACGGCCGGGACGATCCGCATCGACGGCGTCGACCTGGCGCACGACCCTGGCCGGGCCAAGGCCCTGCTCGGCTTCCTGCCCGAGCAGCCGCCGCTCTATCCCGAGCTCACCGTCGACGAGTACCTGCGGTTCGCCGCCCGGCTGCGCCGCGTGCCGGCGACCGCGACCCGCGCGGCGGTCGAGTCGGTGAAGGCGCGCTGCGGCCTCGCGAAAGTCGGCCGGCGCCTGCTCCAGCAGCTGTCGAAGGGCTACCGGCAGCGCGTCGGACTCGCCCAGGCCATCGTGCACGACCCGCCGCTGATCCTGCTCGACGAGCCGACCTCCGGCCTCGACCCGGCGCAGGCCGAGGAGATCCGCGGGCTGATCGCAGACCTCGGCCGCGGGCACGGCGTGATCCTCTCGAGCCACCTCCTCGACGAGGTCCGGCGCGTGTGCGGCCGGGTGGAGGTGCTGCACGAGGGCCGGCAGGTGGGAGGGTTCGGCACCGACGCGGAACCGGCGGACCAGCCGGCCCGTCTCGTCGTCGCCCTCGCCCGGGCGCCGGACGCGGCATCCCTCGCCGCGCTGCCGCAGGTGGCCGCGGCCGAGCGTCGAGTGGACGGCCGTTTCCGTCTGACACTGCACCCGGGCGCCGACCGGGCGGCGCTCGCGGCGGGCCTGGTGGCGTCGGGGTGCGGGCTGCTCGAGCTCAGCCCGGAGCAGCCGAGCCTGGAGCGGCGGTTCCTCGAGCTGACGCGGGGCGGGCCGGCGTGATCCGCGTGGTCGCCGGCCGCGAGCTGCGCTCGCTCTACGCCTCGCCGGTCGCCTGGGTGTGGCTGGCGGTGGCGATCGGCCTGACCGCCTGGATGGTGTTCGCGCAGCTCGAGTCGTTCCAGCGCATCGCGCCGCGGCTGGTGCTCGTGGACGCCGCGCCCGGGCTCACCGACCTCGTCGTCCTGCCGGGGCTCGACGCCGCCGGGCTGGTCGGCCTGCTGCTGGCCCCGCTGGTCGGCATGCGCCTGTTCAGCGAGGAGCAGCGCGCGGGGCGGTTCGCGCTGCTGCTGTCGGCGCCGGTCTCGCTGCGCCAGCTCGTGCTCGGCAAGTTCGCCGGCGCGCTCGGCCTGTACGCCGTGCTCTGGCTCGTCGTCGGCGCGCTGCTGGCGAGCCTCGCGCTCGGCGCGTCGCTCGACTGGGGCAAGCTCGCGGTGGGGCTGGCCGGCCTGGCCCTGCTGTACGCCGCGGCGCTCGCGATCAGCCTGTGGCTCTCGACGCTCACCAGCCAGCCCGCCGCCGCGGCCGCCGCCGCCTATGGGGTCCTGCTCCTGCTGTGGATCGCCGGGAGCGGCACCACCGGCGACGACGGCGCGGCGCGGTTCCTGTCGCTGGCGTCCCGATTCCAGGGCCTGCTGTCCGGTGTGCTGCGCGCGGAGGACGTCGCCTACTTCGTGATCGTCGGCGCCGTCGCGCTCGCGCTGGCCGTGCTGCGGCTCGAGACCTGGCGCACCGGCCGCGGGGCGCGCCGCCTCGAGCACTGGGCGGTGTGGCTGCTGACGGGGCTGCTGCTGGTCGCGGCCGGGCTCGGCCTGCGCATCGCCCACCGCTACGGCGGCGCCTGGGACTTCACCGCCAACGCCCGGCACTCGCTGTCGCCCGCGAGCCAGGCGGTGGTCGAGCGCCTGGCGGCGCCGATCCGGTTCACCCTGATCGCCCCAGAGTACGGCAGCCTGCGGGCGCCGGCGCAGATCCTCATGGAGCGTTACCGGCGCGCCCGCCCGGACGTCACCGTCGACTTCCTCGATCCGGACCGCAACCCGGAGCAGGCCCGGCGGCTCGGCGTGCGCCAGCCCGTCGAGCTGCTCGTCGAGTACGACGGGCGCAGCGAGCGACTGGGCCGCGTCTCGGAGCAGGCGGTGACGAGCGCCCTGCAGCGGCTGGCGCTGCGGGGCGAGCGCTGGGTGGTCGGGCTGGCCGGCCGCGGCGAGGCGGGCCTGACCGGGCGCGCGAACTTCGATCTCGGCGACTTCGGCGCGGCGCTGGCACGCGCCGGCTACCGGGTCCAGCCGCTGACCCTGGCGGACACCGGCCAGCTGCCGAGCAACACGGCGCTGCTGGTGCTGGCGGCCCCGCAGACCGATCTGCCCAAGGCCGAGCAGCAGGTGGTGCAGGGGTACCTGGAGGCGGGCGGCAACCTGCTGTGGCTGCTCGGCGACCGCGGCACGGCGCCAGCGGCGCAGATCGCCGCGGGCCTGGGCCTGCAGCGTCAGCCCGGGGTGATCGTGGACCCGGCCGCCGCGGCCGTCGGCGCGGCCGAGCCGACCGTCGCGGTCGTCGCCCGCTACCCGGACCACCCCGCGGTCGGACAGCTCGCGACGTTGTCGGTGTTTCCCGGCGCGGTCGCGCTGGAGGCGGCGCCCGAGGGCTGGACCGCGACCGCGCTCCTCCAGACCGGTGCGCAGAGCTGGAACGAGACGGGCCCGGTCAAGGGGGAGGTCACCGCCGACGCGGCCCGCGGCGAGCGCCGCGGGCCGCTGAGCCTGGGCTGGGCCCTCACGCGCCCGCGGGCCGACGGCACCGAGCAGCGGGTGGTCGTGGTCGGCGACGCCGATTTCCTGAGCAATGCGGTGCTGGGGAACGGCGGCAACCTGGATCTGGGGCTCAACCTGGTCCGCTGGCTCGCCCAGGACGACGCCCTGCTCGACATCCCGCCCCGCGTCGCACCGGACCGCCAGTTCGAGATGACGCGGTCGACGGCCGTCGCGCTGGTGGTGACTTTCCTGGTCGCGCTGCCGCTCGCGTGCGTCGTCGCGGGCTGGTGGATCCGGCGCCGGCGGAGGCATGCGTGAACCGGCTGCTGCGCGCCAGTGCCGTCCTTGCCGTCCTCGTGGCGCTGCTCGGCCTCGTCGCGTGGCTGGAGCCGGGGCTGAAGCGGGAACAGGGCCTGCCGTCGCTGACCGAGCTCTCGCCGGCGGCGGCCCGCAGCCTGCGCCTGTTCAAGGGCAACGACCTGGTGCTCGGCCTCGAGCTGACCGAGCAGGGCTGGCACCTCAACGCGCCCGTGGCCGGCGTCGGCGACAACGAGCGGGTCCGCGAGCTGCTGGGCCTGCTGCGGACCCCGAGCCTGCGGCGGTTTCCCGTCCCGCCCGAGCGCCACGCCGAGTTCGGGCTGGCGGAGCCGGAGTTCATCCTGGAGGTGGACGGGGTGCCGATCGCGTTCGGCGGCCTCGACCCCGTCACCCAGCAGCGCTACGTCCTGTACGCGGGCGAGGTCCACCTGATCGGCGACGGGTTCCGGCACCACCTCCTGGCCGGCCCCCAGGGCTTCCGGGCGGGCGCGCGCTGAGGGTCCGGGGATGCCCGAGCTGCCCGAGGTCGAGACCACCCGGCGCGGCATCGCGCCGCACCTGGTGGGCCGATCGGTCACCGGCGTCGTGGTCCGCGACCACCGCCTGCGCTGGCCGGTGCCGCCGGGGCTCGCCCGCCACCTGGTCGGCCAGCCGCTGCAGGCGGTCGAGCGGCGCGCCAAGTACCTGCTGCTGCGGTTCCCGGCCGGCACGGTCCTGCTGCACCTCGGCATGTCCGGCAGCCTGCGCATCGTCCGCGCCGCAACCCCGGCGGATGCCCACGACCACGTCGACCTGGTGTTCGGGGCCCAGGCCCTGCGGCTGCGCGACCCGCGGCGGTTCGGGTCGATCCACTGGGTGACCGGCGACCCCGCGCGCCACCCGCTGCTCGCCCGGCTGGGGCCGGAGCCGCTCGGCGACGGGTTCGATGCGGTCTGCCTCCGCGCCGCCGCGCACCGCCGGCGCGTGGCGGCGAAGACCCTGCTGATGGATAGCCAAGTCGTGGTGGGCGTGGGGAACATCTACGCCAACGAGGCCCTGTTCCGCGCCGGCATCCGGCCCACCCGCCGCTCCGACCGGCTGACGCGCGCCGACTGCGCGCGGCTCGTCGAGGCGGTGCGGGCGGTGCTCACCGCCGCGATCGCCGTGGGCGGGACGACGCTGCGGGATTTCGTGCGCGAGGACGGCAGCCCGGGGTATTTCGTCAGCGACCTCAGGGTGTACGGACGCGGGGGCGAGACCTGTGCGGTCTGCGGCGCCGTCCTGAAGGCGACCCGGCTGGGGCAGCGGGCGACGGTCTACTGCCCGAGGTGCCAGCGGTAGGAGCGGCCTCCAGGCCGCGACGGGAGGCGGCCGTGACGACAAGGTGCCGAATCGCGCCGTGGACGGCGCTCCTACCGGCGCATCGCTCGTCCGGAAGGGGTAGTGAGACAAACACGCCGGCCGGGCTGAGCCCGGCCGGTGAGGTCCTTCATGACGGGGGAGGATCCTAGGCGCGCCAGCGGCGGACGTCGCCCGTGTCGACGTGGACGAACCCCGAGCCGGGGTAGTACCCGACCCCGCCGTAGCCGAGCTGCACCGCGGCCTTGTTCAGGTGCGCGAGGTGCACGCCGGGCAGCTTGATGTCGACGGCCCGGCCGTCCATGTGCAGGCTGCGCCGCGCCACGCCCGTGCCGTCACCCTCGAGCAGCAGGGTGAAGTTGGTGAGTGGCGAGCGGTAGGCGCTGACGATCTCGAACGGCGTCCGCGCCCCGGTCATCCTGTTCAGCATGTACAGGGCGTCGAACAGCTTCGGGTCGATGGCGCGCACCTTGTCGGCCCGCCAGTCGCGCAGCAGCAGGTTCAGCTCGAACAGCGCGTCGGCCTGGTACTGGCCGTTCTCGAAGTAGACGATCTCCCGGCCCTTCTCGCCGGTGTTGACGATGTCCAGCGACACCGCCCGCACCGTGCCGAGCGGCACGTTCGGGTCGAGACGGCTGACGAACTCACTGTCCTGCTCGCGGTACACCGACCGGCTGCCCCTGCCGGAGCTCCGGGCGACCGTCGTCTTGCCGCCCTTGGCCGAGCTCTTCGAGTGGGCGGTCTGGTACCGGGCGGTGGTCTTGCCACCCTTGGTGGACTGCGCGGTCTTCGTCGGGGTCTTGGCAGCGGTCTTGGTCGTGCTCGTCGCCGCCGGCTTCGCGGCGGTCTTGGTCGAGGTCTTCGACGAGGTGGTGGCTGCGGCCTTGGTGGCCGTGCCCGTCGTCTTGGTGGTCTTCAGCGCCTGCTTGGCCTTGGTGACGGTCGTCTTTGCGGCAGAGAAAGCAGGAAGAGAGATGCCGGCCAGGGTCAGGCCCGTGAACAGGGCCTTCAGCAAGTGTCGTCTATCCACTAATCCTCCAGATCACTGAATGTCGCGGTGATCGGGACCGCCCAGCGCTTCCTGAGTCAGGGTCAGGCCCCGTGCGCTTCTTTTCGGTCTTCGCTCGTGGTCTCGCTCGTCGCCTCGGCGGCCGGTGCTGGGCCACTACGGGCGGCGCGGATACTACCATAGCTTCGCGACGGTTTCCGCAACTCGTCGAGGACGAGGCGATCCTTGTCATAGATGTCGGGCGTGAACCGCACCTGGCCGTGCTCGTCGACGTCCGCCGTCCAGTAGAGGACCAGCACCGGCACGGGCTTGCGCAGCATCAGCGTCCGCGTCCCGCCCTTGCCGATCGCGCCCTGCACCTGCGCCTGCGTCCACCGCTCGGGGTCGTCGAGCAGCAGCTCCGCGAGCTCGAGCGGCTTCTCGACGCGGATGCAGCCCGAGCTGAACGCCCGCTCGGTGCGCTCGAAATAGGCCTTCTTCGGCGTGTCGTGCATGTACACGGCGTGCCGGTTCGGGAAGTTGAACTTGATCCGGCCCAGCGAGTTCCCGGCACCCGGGTCCTGACGCAGCCGGTACGGGAAGTTCTTGCCGCTGTAGAGGCTCCAGTCGACCTCGTAGGGGTCGAGCTCGTTTCGGTCGCTGTCGAGGATCCTGAGACCCTTCTTGAGGACGATCTCGGGGTCCTTGCGTGCGGCCGGGATGATGTCCTTATCGAGTACCGTGGGTGGGACGGTCCAGTTCGGGTTCAGCACGATGTCGGTGAAGTGCGACCGTAGCACGGGGGTCTTGCGCAGCGGCTGGCCGACCTGGGTGCGCGCCTTCCAGACGACCTTGTCGTCGCGCACGAAGGTCACGTCGTAGCCCGCGATGTTCACCACCACGAAGGTGCCGCGCAGGGCGTGCAGCGCCCAGCGCATGCGCTCCAGGTTGACGCGGATCTGGTCGACGCGCTCGCCAATGGGGACGTTCATCGCGGCGATGGTCTTCTTGCCGAGCGTGCCGTCCGCGGTCAGCCCGTGCGCGGCCTGGAAGCGCTTCACGGCCGCGGCGAGCTCGGCGTCGTAGAGGCTCGAGGCGTTGGGGCCGCCGGCCAGCTCGCCGCCCGCCCGCAGCCGGGTGCGCACCTCGCGGATGCGCGGGCTGCTCTCCCCGGGGCGGATGGTGTCGCCCGCGCTGACCGTGGGCCAGCCGGCGCCGGCCTGCAGCGCCCGGTAGTCGGCCAGGGCCTTCACGAGCCGCTGGTAGGGGGGGTAGGTCGGGATCGCGCGGTCGACGACGCCCCGGATGTCGCCCGACTGCAGCGCGGCCGCGATGTCCGCGCCCAGGTCTTCCACGCCGTCCTCCGCCGTGATCTTCCAGTCGGCGTAGAAGCGCAGCGGGTCGGTCTTGCCGTGCCGCAGGTGGGTGAGCAGCTGGGCGAGGCTGTCGGTGAGGGCGATGTCGAGCCGGGCCTGATCTTCCGCGGTGCCGCCGGCGCCGCCCTGCGCGGCGCGCTCGATCGCCGCGATGCGGTAGTCGGCGGGCTCGAGGCCGTGCACCTCGGCGGTGCGGACCGCCGCCCGCAGCGCTTCCACCCGCTGCCCCTCGGTCCAGGCCGGACGGTGGTCACGGGCGGCGTAGACGCCCGGCAGCACGTCGGTCGCGACGACCGGCACGCCCTCGAAGACCAGGGGCTCGCCGGCCGTCAGGGCGCCGATCTGCTGCTGCAACGCCGTCTGGACGTCGGTCGCCAGGGCGCCGGCCGCGCACAGGAGCCCGAGCGCCGCTGTCGCGAGGCGGGCCGCGAGATGGCGCGGACGCCGGTCGGGATGGGGGCTCGTTGAGGGGGTCATTGACACGGTCGCACGCCCGGCAAATTGCCGCAGTCTAGTCGCAATCAGGCACGCAAGGCCACAAAAACTTTAGCTATTTCCGCTCGAGCGGTGCACCCCCGCGGGCCGGAAGGCGGGGCGATCGGCCGTCAGGCGTCGACGCCGTAGCGGCCGCGGTAGGCCTCGATGGCGCGCAGCTGCACGCCGGCGTCCTGCCGGTCGGCGAGGTACGCGACCAGGTCGAGGAGGCGGACGATCGCCGCGACCGGCATGCCGAACTGGGCCTGCACCTCCTGGACCGCCGACAGCTCGGTCTGGCCCCGCTCCTGGCGGTCGAGGGCGATGACGACGCCCGCGGGCTCGGCACCGAGGGCGCGGATGATGTCGACCGACTCCCGGATCGCCGTGCCCGCCGTGATCACGTCGTCGATGATCAGGACGCGACCCTGCAGGGGGTGGCCGACGATCACGCCGCCCTCGCCGTGCCCCTTCGCCTCCTTGCGGTTGAAGGCGTAGGCGACGTCGCGGCCGTGGGTGTCGTACAGCGCGGCGGCGGTGACGGCGGCCAGCGGGATGCCCTTGTAGGCGGGGCCGAAGAGGACGTCGAAGGCGATGCCGGAGTCGACGATCGCCTGCGCGTAGTAACGGCCGAGCCGGGCCAGCGCGCCGCCGCTGTTGAACAGCCCGGCGTTGAAGAAGTAGGGGCTCTGGCGGCCGGACTTGAGGGTGAACTCGCCGAACCGCAGGACGCCGACGCGCAGGGCGAAGTCGATGAAGTCGCGCTGGTAGTCCTGCATGACGGTGGCCCGGGGCGAGGAGGGCGCATTCTCGGCTGCGTCATGGGGCCGCGCAAGCCGGCGCCACGGGGCCGTGGTCGTCAAGCGGGTCGCCGGGGGTTAGAGTGCCGCCGCATGACTGGCAGCCCCGAGCCGCGCACCGCCCGCGCCATCGCCCGCAGCGTGCTCAGCGGGCGGATGCTGGTCGTCGCCCTCATGGGCTTCGTCAGCGGCCTGCCGCTGCTGCTGACGGGCTCGGTCCTGCAGGCCTGGATGAAGGACGCCGGCGTCGACCTGGCGACCATCGGCTGGTTCGCGCTCGCGGGGCTCCCGTACACCCTGAAGTTCGTCTGGGCCCCGCTGTTAGACCGCTACGTGCCGGTCGCACTGGGCCGCCGGCGCGGCTGGCTGCTGCTGGTGCAGGTCGCCCTGATCGGCGCCCTGGTGCTGCTGGCGGGGTCGGACCCGGCCGCGAGTCCGCTCGGCGTCGCGATCGCGGCACTGCTGGTCACCTTCTTCTCGGCCAGCCAGGACATCGCGGTGGACGCCTACCGGCGCGAGGTCCTCGCCGACGACGAGCAGGGTATCGGGGCCGCGCTGGCCGTCAACGGCTACCGCCTCGGCATGCTGCTCGCGTCGGGCGGTGGCCTGATCCTCGCCGACCACTGGGCCTTCCCCACCGTCTACCTGTTCATGGCGGGCTGCATGCTGGTCGGGGTCGCGACCACGCTGCTGGCGCCCGAGCCGGCAGCCCCCGCCGGGCGGCCCCGCTCGCTCCGGGAGGCGGTGATCGAGCCCTTCGCCGACTACTTCCGGCGCCCGGACGCGGTCGCCATCCTGCTGTTCATCCTGCTCTACAAGATCGGCGACGCGATGGCGGCGCACATGACGACGCCGTTCTACCTCGACGTCGGGTTCACCAAGACCGAGATCGGCGCGGTGGTCAAGCTGTTCGGCTTCTGGGCGACGGTGCTCGGCGGGCTGGTCGGCGGCATCGTCATCCTCCGCCTGGGGATCGTCCGTGCGCTGTGGGGCTTCGGCATCCTGCAGGCGCTGTCGACGGCGGCGTTCGTGCTGCTGGCCGTGGTCGGGCCCGACCTCGGCGCCCTCACCGCGGTCATCGCCTTCGAGAATCTGAGCAGCGGTCTCGGCACCTCGGCCTATGTCGCCTTCATGGCCACGCTCACCAACCGGCGCTTCACCGCCACGCAGTACGCGCTGCTGTCGAGCCTCATGGGCATCCCGCGCGTGCTGGCGGCCGCGCCGACGGGCTGGCTGGCGGTGGAGCTCGGCTGGGCGGCCTTCTTTCTGGGCTGCGCCCTGGCGGCCGTGCCCGGGCTCTGGGTGCTCGGCTGGCTGCAGCGCCGCGGCACCCTGCAACGCGCCGCAGAGGTGGCGGCGTGATCGACTGGCCGACCCTGGCGAGCGCCTTCGTCGTCGGCCTGCTGGGCGGCGTGCACTGCGTGGGGATGTGCGGCGGGATCGTGGCCGCCCTGACCTTCGGCCTGCCGCCCGAGCGCCGGCAGGGCGTGGCCGCGACCCTGCCGTTCCTGCTGGCCTACAACGCCGGGCGGATCGCGAGCTACACGCTGGCCGGGGCGATCATGGGCGGGGCGGGGCTGCTGCTCGCCCGGCTGCTGCCGGTGCAGACCGCGCAGCGCGTGCTGCTCGTGCTCGCGGGCGTCTTCATGGTGGCGATGGGGCTCTACCTCGCCGGCTGGTGGGCCGGGCTCGGCCGGCTCGAGCGGGTGGGCGGGGTGCTGTGGCGGCGGCTCGAGCCCTACGGGCGCCGCCTGCTGCCGGTGCGCCGCCCGGGCCAGGCCATGGCGCTCGGCCTGCTGTGGGGCTGGCTGCCCTGCGGGCTGGTGTACAGCACCCTCGTGTGGTCGGTGTCGTCGGGCGGCGCCTGGCAGGGCGCCGCGCTCATGCTGGCATTCGGGCTGGGCACGCTGCCCAACCTGCTGCTGATGGGCGTGGCGGCGGGCGCCGTCGCCCGCCTGGCCCGCGACGCCCGGGTGCGGCAGATCGCGGGCGGCGCGGTGCTGCTGTTCGGGCTGTGGACCCTTTGGGCGGCGTTGGGTTAGCTCACCGCGTGAAGAATTCCTGGCTGAGCTCCGCGGTGTAGCTGGTCGTCCCACCCTCCGGCCTGACCTGCACGGCGAAATTCAGCGTCTCCGCGTGCTCGACGGGGAACTCGCCGAGGTAGTACACGGCGGTTCCGTCCCGCACCTCGCGCATGGCGATCTCGCGGATCAGCCCCTGCAGGTTGCGCGACGTGGCCTTCACCGTCGCGGTCACCGGCGTGCCGGTGGCACCCGGCGCGTCCTTGACCACGCTGACGTTGAGCAGCCCGCGGTTGCGGCTGCGCTGGATCCCGTAGCTGCGCGCCACGTCGGGGGCGAGCTGGTCGGTGGTGATGGCGTTGTGGTGGATGGTGAAGCCGGGGACCTTCGTGCTGTTCTCGGCCAGCGCGAGGCCCGTTCCGAGGCCAGCCAGGAGCGCGAGCAGCGCCGGCAGCGTCCGTATCGTCATCGGGGTTCTCCCTGGGGGCCGGCCTCTGCGGGCCGCATTGCCGAACTATAGAACACCGGCCGGGCCGGCGTGACGGAGGGTCAGGCGGTCGCCGGACGCGGCGCAACGCCTTCGTGCGCGTCGGCCCGGGGCGCGGCGGGCAGGGCGCAGATCCGCTCGAGCCGGCGCTGCACCTTGTCGAGCACGCGGCCCTGGTGCTCCAGCACGCGCACGTCGTAGGCGAGCGCGGCGAGCCGCTGCTTCAGCTCGCTGCGCGACCGCCCGGCCTCGCGCAGGTCCTCCACCTGCCGCAACAGGCCTTCGCGCCGGTTGCGCATGGCGTGCTGCAGCGGCTCCAGCGCGATCTCCAGCCAGCGCGACACCTCGTCGTTGGCGTTGCAGAAGATCTCCCGGGCGCGGGTGATGATCGTGCGGAAGTACCGCCGCACGACGAAGTGCTGCTCGGTCAGCAGGGTCTTGGGGCTTCGCCGGAAGGCCTCGGCCTCCTTGTGCAGCAGGTCGAGCTCCACCTGGTGCTTCATCAGGGAGAACATCGTGGGTAGCGAGACCTCGACGCCGTGGTCCACCTGGAAGCGGCGGTACAGCGCCCGCAGCAGCTTGCGGGCCTCGTGGGTCTGGTCGTTCACCGCGCGCATGGTGCCCCGCAGATCCTCGACCAGCGTGCGCATCGCCTCGTTCAGGCCGTGCGTGGTCCAGGCCCCGGTCATCTCCCGCCGGGCGCTGTCGAACATGGCCTCGAGGCGTTGCGGGTCCAGCGCGGCGACCAGCTGCTGGGTGTGCTCGCGGAAGGCCGTCGACTGCTGCTCGAGGATGTTGACGTTGGCCTCGTAGGCCTCCTTGTCGCGCTGCGCCCGCCGGTACAGCTGGGTGATCGCGCTCTCGCTCTGGCCCTCCAGCTCGGCCAGCTCGGCATACTGCCGGCGCGTCGACGACAGCTTGGCGCTGAGGATCGACCGAACGGTCTCGAGCGAGTCGCCCACCTCGCGCGCCACCTCGTTGCGCACGATCTCGTGCTTGGCGGCGAGCACGCGCGCGCCGAGGGCGCATTCCAGCGCCGGCAGCCCGGCGCGGTGCGCGAGCACGGCGTCGCTGGTCAGGTGCGCGAGCAGGCCCTTCTGGGCCGAGGTGGGGAAGATCCGCTCCACGTCCAGGTTGAGCAGGCGCGCCACGTCCCGGCGCTGCCGGGCGATCGTGCGCTCGATCTCCAGCGGGGTGCGCAGCTCGTCCCACAGGGTGTCGGTCTTGTTGAGGACGACGAGCAGCCCGCTGTCGCCGCGCTTCGGGCCGCGCACGCACTGCTGCCACATCTCCAGGTCGGAGCGGGTCACGCCGGTGTCCGCGGCGAGAATGAACAGGATCGCCTGGGCGGCCGGCAGCAGCTGGTAGGTCAGCTCGGGCTCGTGGCCGACCGCGTTGAGCCCGGGGGTGTCGAGGATCGTCAGCCCGCGCTTCAGCAGGGGGTGCGGGATGTTGATCAGGGCGTGGCGCCAGCGCGGGATCTCGACGATGCCGAGCCGTCCCGACAGGTCCTCCTCGGCGAGGCGCGGGTGGAACAGGCCGAGCTGGACCGCCTCCGCCGGCGAGACGTGGCGGGTGGCGGTGAGCTCGCGCATCACCTCGGCGACGTGCTCGGGCTCGGACAGGTCGAGCTCGTACTCGACCCAGCGCGACGGCGTGCGGCGCAGGTCGGCGAGCGAGACGTCGTCCAGCCGGGTCTCGACCGGCAGCAGCCGCAAGTAGGGCTTCGGCGCCTTGGGGTCGTGGAACAGCTCGGCCGGGCACATCGTCGTCCGGCCGGCGTCCGTGGGCAGCAGCCGGAAGCCGTAATCGGGGAAGAACAGGGCGTTGATCAGCTCGGTCTTGCCGCGCGAGAACTCGCCCACGACGGCGACGGTGATCCGGTCCTTGCCGAGCAGGTCCAGGCTGCGCTGGATCGCGCGGTGCGCCTCGGCGGTGTAGAGGCCGAGCTTCTGCAGCCACGGCTGGAGCCGGCCCACGTAGGCAACGAGCCGCCGCTTCCACTCGTCGTAGCTGTCGAGCTGCTGCGGAAGCCGGCTGGGTGTCGTCACGGTCTGGATCTCAGGGGACCGCTACATTGATAGAATAGTTTTGCAGATAATTCAACGTGTTTCGAAAAAATTTGTCGAATTGACCTCAGGTTTCGCCGAAGGCCGCAGGAATCTGCCCCGGGCGGCGGATCCGAACCTGCTTGTCCCGCCCGGTCTCGCCCCGTTCGAGGCGGATGTCGGCCGCCGGAACAGCGAAGCACCGGGCCAGATAACGCAGCAGGTGGGCGTTGGCCTTGCCGTCGACCGGCGGGGCCGTGATGCGGACCCGGAAGCGGTCGCCGTGGGGGCCGGCGAGCTCGTCCCGGGCGGCGCGGGGCTGCACGCGCAGGGCGAGCACCAGGTCCTCGCCGTCCCAGCGGCACCACGCCGGCATCAGAACGGGTTGCGCGTGAGGGCGTCGAGCGGCGGCAGGACCAGCATCTTCGCGAGCACCAGCCCGATCGCCGCCACCATCGGCGTGAGGTCGAGCGCGGTGACGGGCGGGACGAGCCGGCGCAGCGGGCGGAGCAGCGGCATGGTCAGGCTGTCCAGGACTGCGCCGGCCGGGCTGTGGCGGCCCGTGCTCACCCAGCTCAGGATCGCCTGGGCGATGATGGCGAACAGGAAGATGTTGAGCACCAGGGCGACCAGCTCCGCCACCGCCCAGGCGAGCGGGGAGAGCGGGTGGAAGTCGACGTCGAGCAGGGCGGCCATCAGCGCGAGCTCGATCGCGGTGAGCACCCACGCGAGCAGCAGGGACGAGAGATCCAGGCCCCAGGCGCCGGGGATGACGCGCCGCAGGGGCCGCAGCACCGGGGTCGTGAGCTTGACGACGAGCTGCGACAGCGGGTTGTAGAAATCGGCCCGCAGCAGCTGCAGCAGGAAGCGCAGGACGACCACCAGGACGTAGAGCCCGAACACCACCTGGACGAGGAAGACCGCCGGGTTGGTCAGATAGGCGCTGTCGAGCATCACCCGCCCCCCAGCAGCCGCGACAGCTCCACGGAGCGGTCGCGTGCCGCCGTCAGCGCCCGGCCGAACAGCTCGCGCAGCCCGCCGTCCTCGAACACCCCGACGGCCCGCTCGGTGGTGCCGCCCGGCGAGGTGACGCGGCGGCGCAGCGTCGCCGGCTCCTCGTCGCTCTCGATCGCCATGCGGGCCGCGCCCAGGGCGGTCTGCAGCGTCAGCAGCCGTGCCGTCTCGCGCGGGATGCCGAGGTCGATCGCCGCCGCCTCCATGGCCTCCATGACGAGAAAGAAGTAGGCGGGCCCGCTGCCGGACAGGGCGGTGACGGCGTCGAGGAGACCCTCGTCGTCGACCCAGCGGGTGAGCCCGACCGAGCGCAGGATCGACTCGGCGCTGTCGCGCTGCGCGTCCGTGACGCCGCAGCCGGCATGGAGCACGGTCGCGCCGGCGCCGA
>Ga0079037_100000624_pt1 | contig 16565 bp, 12 predicted proteins | sample Mud3Dept4metaG_FD_71479 | JGI IMG/M metagenome (GOLD analysis project Ga0079037, IMG submission 71479) | Freshwater wetland microbial communities from Ohio, USA, analyzing the effect of biotic and abiotic controls - Mud 3 Core 4 Depth 4 metaG | ecosystem: Environmental > Aquatic > Freshwater >... | reverse complement strand
GCGGTGGCGTCGCTCGTGACCGGCGGCGTCGACGAGGTCTCGGCCCGCCTGCCCGCGGTGCTGGCGGCGGTGGCGACCCTGCTCCTGCTCTTCGGCCTCGCGGAGCGGCTCTTCGACCGGCGCGTCGCCTGGTGGTCGGCGCTGGTCTTCCTGACCGCGAGCAAGATCCTCTGGCAGGGTCGCATCGGGCAGATCGACATGCTCCTGATCGCGCTGGTGACCGCCGCGATGTACTGCTTCGTGCGCGGCCTGGTCGAGGAGCGCCCCGGGTTCTATCGCCTGTTCTTCGTCTTCACCGGGCTCGCCACGCTCGCCAAGGGACCGGTCGGGCTGCTGCCGCCGCTGCTCGCGATCCTGGTCTGGGGATTCGCCTCCGGCCGGCGCGACGTGCTGCGCGCGATGCGCATCCCCACCGGCCTGCTGATCTGGGCCGCGGTGGTCCTCGTCTGGCTCGGCCCGGCGATCGCGGTCGCGGGGCGCGAGTACTTCGACGTCATCGTCTTCCGCCAGAACCTCACCCGCTACGCCGAGCCCTGGCACCACTTCCAGCCCTGGTACTACTACCTGACCGTCGTCCCGGCCGACTTCTTCCCGTGGTCGTTCTTCCTGCCCGGCGCGATCTGGATCGGCTGGCGGCGGGTGTTCGGCGCCGCGCGCCGGGGCGTGGGGCTCGCGCTCGCCTGGATGCTGGTCACGCTCGTCTTCTTCAGCCTCTCGCCCGCGAAACGGACGGTCTACGTGCTGACCATGTACCCGGCGATGGCGCTGCTCGTCGCGGCGTCGTTCGCGGAGATCGAGTCGAGCTGGCCGCGCCTGCGGCGATGGCTGACCGTGCCGGCGGGCCTGCTCGCCCTGGTGGCGACGGCGGTGCCGGTGGCCGGCCTGGCCGCGGTACGCCTCGGCCACGCGCGGTGGGCCGACCGCCTGGCCGAGCTCGAGCCGCTCGGCCCCGGCCTGCTGCCCATCCTGCTCGCGCTCGGCATCGTGCTCGCCGCCGCCGGCCAGCTCGCCTGGCTCGCGGCGCGGCGCGGGCGCCCGCGCGCGCTCGTCCACGCCTGGGCCCTCGGCATGGCGGTGGCGGCCGTCGCCGCCTGCGTGCTCGTCCTGCCGCGCTTCGATGCGCTGAAATCGGCGCGTCCCCTGGCCGGGCGACTGCTCGAGCTCGCCCCCGCCGGCGAGCCGTGGGCGATCTGGCCCCGGCTCGACGCTCCGTTCGTCTTCTACACGCGGCGCTTCGCGGTCGAGCTCGAGGGCGAGGCGGAGCTCGCGGCCTTCGCGCGCCGGCCGGAGCGGGTCTGGCTGCTGATCACCAAGCCCGAGCTCGAGCGCCTGGGCGCCGGCCTGCCGCTGGTCGAGGTGGCGCGCGACGAGGACCGCCGCGAGGGCTACGTGCTGCTCGCTTCGAAGCCGCCGCCCGCGCCCGCCTGAGCCGGCGCGTCGGCGCGCCGCTCAGGGCTCCGCCAGGCTCCAGCGCGCGGTGTCACCGGTGTCGAAGCCGTCCAGGAAGAGCGCGCCCGCATCGGCGCAGACGGCCAGCCGCACGTCGTCCACCCACCAGCCGAGCGTGCTGCCCCAGCAGTAGTCGGAGCCGAACTCGAACCGCAGCCGGAAGGGCTGGCCGGGCGCCACCAGGACCGAGAGGTCCACGATCGACCGGCCCCAGCTCCCGGAGTTCGAGCCCTCGTCGGTGCCGTGGAAGGCGCCCTCCCCGGCGAGCGGGTTGCTGCTCAGCTGGGTCCCGAACAGCGGTCCCGGGTAGGCGTTGAAGCGGAAGGCCTCGGCCGGGACCAGGGCCCACGCTCCGTCGGCCACGCGCAGCTTGACGTTGCCCCCGTCCCAGTCCTTCTCGGTCGCGGCGTAGTGATCGAAGGTCAGGCGCGCCGGCCGGCCGACCGGGATCACGAGCTGCGGGCTCTCGAGCACCAGCACGCCCGATTCGTCGTCGCCGCGGTTGCCCGTGGCGCACTCGCCGTTGCGCGGATCGGGGGCGAAGAAGGCCTGCCCCGGCCGGCCGTCGGGCAGCGCGCCGACGCGCGTCCAGTCACGCGCGTCGAAGGTGGCGGGGTCCGCGACGTCGCGACGCGACGCGCTCCAGCCCTGGGCGCCGGTCTCGAAGCCCCAGATCCCGAGGGCGTAGCCGTCGTCCGTCGCGCAGGCGGGCGGCGGCGCGGGCCGGAGCATCGGCTCGAAGTCGCACGGCACCGGAGCGCGCAGCTCGACCGCTGCGATCGCCTCCGCCAGCTGCGCGCAGTGGAACGCGGTCAGCGTCACTTCGGGACCGCCGCGCGGATCCGGCAGCGGTGCGCCCACCAGGTCGTCGCAGGCCGCGCTCAGGGCGTCGGCGTGGTCCTCGAAGTCCGAGGTCGGCACCTGGTAGACCGTCTGCGCCCGCCAGTAGACGTGCGCCGCGCGCGCGAGGCCGAGACCGGCCACGGTGCGACCGTTGAAGGTGCCGCCGTCGGCGAGCAACGCGAAGGCGTGGTTCGGCACGCCCGAGTTGACGTGCACGCCGCCCGCGTCCGAGGCGGCGCAGTGGTACTCGGGGTCGGAGGTCCGGCCCGGCGCGCCGAGGCAGCGCGGGTTCCACATGTCGCGCGCGACGCCGAACGGCCGCACGTCCTCGCCCAGCAGCCAGCGCACGGAGTCGTCGGCCCCGGAGTTGGCGCCGGGCTGGATCGCGGCGCCGACGTACTCCGGGAAGACCGCGCGCAGCGCGTCGGCGTCGGCGCGCGCGAGCGACACCGCCGGGATGGTGATCGCCGGGTCGCAGGCGAAGACCGGATCGCACCCCATCGCGGGCGGCCGCTCGGGGTCGGGGCTGGCGGCCGTGTTGCCGACCACGACCCCGATCGCGCCCGCGGCCTGGGCGTGGCGGGCCTGGGTCTGGAACGGGCACCCGCCGCGGTCGAGGAAGACGAGCCGGCCGGTCAGCCGGTCCGGATGGAGGAGCGGCTCGCAGCCGTCCCCGGGGTCGGCGCCCGCGCCGTCCTCGCCGCGCACCAGGCGGCGGATCGGGTTCACCCAGGCCGGAGCCCCGAACGAGGCGAGGCCGACCGCGTAGTTGCGCGCCACCGGCTCCGGCGTGGCGACGCGCAGGCGCACCGCCTGGAACGCGGAGCACGCCTCGTCCGCGCGCCGGTCGGGCGGCTCGTCGGTGTCGTGGAATCCCCACAGCTTGGCGCTCTGGTCGAGGGACTCGCCCCACACGTCCGAGAACGACTCGCTGAGCGCTCCCGACTGCCACCGGTAGATCAGGCTGTGCGTGTACTGCGTGTACGCGTGGGCCCATTCGTGGGCGACCACGTCGTGGTTCGGGAAGCCGGCGCAGAAGGACGCCAGGCGGCCGTTCCACGACGCGTTCGGACAGCCGGTGGCGTGATTCCAGGACAGGTCCAGCACGTGACCGGCGCCGTCGTAGGAGTCGCGTCCGAGCGCGGCGAAGTAACCGTGCACGTCCGCGGTGGCGGCGAGCGCGGCGTCGAGCTCGAAAGCGCCGGACGGGAACGGGTCGCCCTCGACCCAGTCCGGGTCGGCGGGCCAGGAGTCGGGGATGCCGTCGTAAGGGGCCTGATCGACGCCGCTGTAGGCCCGGCGCGCGAGGTCGTCCTGGATCTCGGACAGCCACTCGATCGCCTTGCCCAGCGTGGCGTCGACGAAGACCCGCCCGCGCACGCGCCCGCCGTTGCCGACCGGGACGTCCCACACCAGCCGCGGCGGTTCCGCCGGCAGGCCGCGGCCGAGACCGGGCCGGAAGACCTCGAGTCGCGGCTGCTCGGCGAGCGCCCCGGGACCGCCCGGGTCGAGCTCCGAGGCGACCCAGGCCAGGGCGCGCGCGCGGGCGGCCTCCGGCGAGACGCGCGGGCGCACGTCGAGATCGAGGTCCGGCACGAACGTCCCGTGGACCGCGCGCAACCGCCCCTCGCGATCGAAGTGGGCGCGCAGGACGCCGGCGAACACCGGCACGCCGCGGTGGAACTGCCGGTACTCGAGGTGGCGGAAGCCGAGCGCGTCGACGGTCTCGCCGACGAGCGCCAGCTCGCGCTCGGCGTCGCGCACCCCGAACCGGGCGCCGGACCCGGCGAGGAAGCTCCGCACCCGCTCCGGCGCGCTGGCCGCGCGCCCCGGCGCCAGGTCTCCCGCCGTGCCCGCGTCCGCGCGCACCCAGCGCGCGACGCCGGTGTCGCGCGCGATCGAGACCTCGACCGGCGAGGCGGAGGCCGCCTGGAGCAGCGAGGCGATCAGGGGCAGCAGGAGCGGGAGCGGACGCATGGGTCGAGGCCGGTGCCGGGGGTCTGGCCGCAGTGTAGCGCGACCGCCCGCGCGCGGCGCCGGCAGGGCGCCTCGCGACCTCAGTCGCTCGGCGGCCGCCGCCAGGTCGTGGACGACTCGTCGAAGGAGGGCAGCTGGATCGCCTCGCCGCGGCGGTCCCGGATGCCGTACTCCCAGAGCCGCGCGTACTTCAGGAAGACGCCGAACGCCTGCAGCGAGCAGAGCACGAGGCCGTGCTTGCCGTCGAGGAAGCCGAGTTGCAGGAAGAAGGTGCGCACGAAGCGCCAGACGGGACGGAAGACGAGCTCGATCACTCCCGCGCGGCGCCCGTCCCGGAAGGCCTGTGCCGCGCCCCACTCGGCGTAGTTGAGGAACTTCGGGAAGTACTGGTCGAAGGTCCGGAAGGTGTAGTGCAGGAAGGCCGCGCTCAGGACCGGTACCGGGCCCTCGATCTCGAGGTCGGCGTGGACGCGCCGGTTGGGATAGCGCCCCTTGTCGCGCCGGAAGAGCCGCACCACCTTGTCGGTCGACCATCCCGAGTGCCGGATCACCTGGTCCACGAACAGGTTCTCGCGCCGGATGTAGTAACCGTTGGCGACCGGCTGCGACGCGAGCAGGGCCAGGATCTCCTTCGCCAGGTCGTCCGACACGCGCTCGTCGGCGTCCACGATCAGCACCCAGTCGTGCTGCACGCGGTCGATCGCCCAGTTCTTCTGCGCCGCCGAGCCGAAGTACTCGCGCTGCAGCACGGTCACCGGGAACTCGCGCGCGATCTCCACGGTGCGGTCCGCCGAGAAGGAGTCGACGAGCAGGATCTCGTCCGCCCAGAGCGCCGACCGGATGCAGTCGGCGACGTTGACCTCCTCGTTGAAGGTGGTGATGATGACCGAGAGCTTGACCCGGTCCGGGGCGAGACGGAGCTGCTCGAGCGTCGGGGTCCGGCCGGCCATGCTCACTCCTCTCCGTCGGCGACCAGCAGCCTCTCGATCGATCGCGCGCGCCCGGTCGCCTCGTCCACGTCCACGACCGCGGCGGCGAGCCGGACGTCGCGCTTCGCGACCTCGAACGAGATCGGCGTCTGCAGCAGGAAGCGCTGGAGCACGCGCTCGGCGCGGAATCCGATCACGCCCTCGTAGGGCCCGGTCATGCCCACGTCGGTGACGAAGGCGGTCCCGCCCGGCAGTACGCGCTCGTCCGCGGTGGGCACGTGCGTGTGGGTGCCGAGCACCGCCGAGACGCGGCCGTCGAGGAAGAAACCCAGCGCCTGCTTCTCCGACGTCGCCTCGGCGTGGAAATCGACCACCACCACGCGCACCTCGCCGCCCAGCGAAGCGAGCAGCTCCTCGGCGCGCCGGAACGGCGAGTCGAGCTGGCGCATGAAGACCTGCCCCTCGAGGTTGATCGTCGCGACCCGCGCGCCGCCCGCCGTCTCGCCGACGTGGAGGCCGCGCCCGGGGTTGCCCGCCGGGTAGTTGGCCGGGCGCAGCAGGCGCGGCTCGCGCTCCAGCAGGTCGGCCGCCTCGCGCTTGTCCCACACGTGGTTGCCGGTGGTCATGCAGTGGATGGGCAGCGCCGAGAGCTCGGCCAGCACCTCGGGCGTCACGCCGAAGCCCCCGGCCGCGTTCTCGACGTTGACGATCACGTAGTCGGCGCTGCGCTCGTCGATCAGGCGCGGCAGCAGGCGCGTGAGCGCCCGGCGGCCCGGCTTGCCGATCACGTCGCCGACGAACAGCACCCTCATTTCGCGTACTCGACGGCGCGCATCTCGCGGATCACGGTGACGCGGATCTGGCCCGGGTAGGTCAGCTCCTGCTCGATCTTGCGCGCGATGTCCTTCGACAGCCAGAGCGCCTGCTCGTCGCTCGTCTTGCCGCTGTCGACGATGACCCGGATCTCGCGCCCGGCCTGGATGGCGAAGCTCTTCTCCACGCCCTTGAACGCGGACGCGATCTCCTCGAGCTTCTCGAGCCGCTTCACGTAGGTCTCGAGCACCTCCCGCCGGGCGCCCGGTCGCGCCGCGGACAGGGCGTCGGCGGAAGTCACCAGCACAGCCTCGACCGTGCGCGGGTCGTAGTCGCCGTGGTGGCAGGCCATGGCGTGGACGACCTCCTCGCTCTCGCCGTACTTGCGCAGCAGCTCGATGCCCAGCTCGAGATGGGTACCGTCGACCTCGCGGTCGATGGCCTTGCCGATGTCGTGGAGGAGCCCGGCGCGCTTGGCGACGTTGACGTTGACCCTGAGCTCGCCCGCCATGATCGCCGCCAGCGACGCGACTTCCTTGGAGTGGTGCAGCACGCTCTGGCCGTACGAGAAGCGGAAGCGCAGGCGCCCGAGGAGCTTGACCAGCTCCGGGTGCATGCCCGGGATCTTGAGCTCGAGCAGCGCCGCGTCACCTTCCTGCTGGATGCGCTGGTCGAACTCGGCCTTGGTCTTCTCCACCACCTCTTCGATGCGCGCGGGGTGGATGCGCCCGTCCGCGATCAGCCGTTCGAGCGCCACGCGCGCGATCTCGCGCCGGAACGGATCGAATCCCGAGAGGATCACCGCTTCGGGCGTGTCGTCCACGATCAGGTCCACGCCGGTCGCCGTCTCGAGCGCGCGGATGTTGCGCCCCTCGCGGCCGATGATGCGGCCCTTCATCTCGTCGTTGGGCAGCTCGACCACCGAGACCGTGGTCTCGGAGACGAAGTCGGAGGCCAGACGCTGCACGGCCATCCCCATCAGCCACTGCGCCTTGCGCCCGCCCTGCTCGCGCGCCTCGTCCTCGATGCGCTTGACGATGTGCGCCGCCTCGAGCCGTGCCTCGTCCTCGAGCCCGCGCACGAGCTCTTCGCGCGCCTGCTGCGCGGTCAACCCGGCGAGCTGCTCGAGGCGTATCCGCTGCTCGGCGGTCAGGCGCTCGAGCTCCTGCTCGCGCCCGGCGGTGGCCTGCTCGCGGCCGGCGAGCGTCTTCTCGCGCCCGGCCAGCTCCCTGTCGCGCTGGTTCTGCTCCTCGAGCCGGCGGTCGAGCGCCTCTTCCTTCTGGCCCAGCCGCTTCTCCAGCGCCTCGAGCTCGGTGCGGCGCTTGCGCGATGCGGTCTCGAACTCGCTCCGGGCCTGGAGCAGCTTCTCCTTGGCGGCCAGCTCGGCCTCGCGGACGCGCGCCTCGCCCTCCCGGCGCGCCTCCTCGAGCGTTCTCTCGGCGCTTCGGCTCGCGTCCACGAGCACCGCTGCGGCCCGGCGCCGGACGAAGATCCAGGCGACCAGCGCGGCGACCAGCACCGCGGCGAGGCCGCCGATGGTCAGCATCGTGTTCGTCATGCGCTCCGTCTCCCGCGGCAGCAGCGAGGAGAGGGCGAGGAGAGGGACACCGGAACGGGCGCCCCCCGAGTGGCCGTGCGAGCGTTGCGTTTAGAACCTGAAACGCGTCAGGTGGGTGTCCTCACGGCGGGCCTTCAGCGTCCCGGTCCAGGCCGGGCAGGCACGGGCGCGCAGGATTCGGACTCCCGGCATACGTATGTTGGTTCTACGGTGCGTCGGCTCATCACGTGCCACTCAGGGGGTTCCCTGAATCTTCGAGTCTCCTGCCGGCCGCCTCCGCACCGGGCTACTCGACGTCGAGCGCCGCGGTCAGTCGGTCGGCCAGCTCCGTCACCCTCGCCTCGATCTCGCCCCGTTCCCCTTCGTAGTGCCTCCGGTTCCGGGACAGCTCGTCCGCCAGGTTGAGCGCCGCCAGGATCGCGAGCCGACCGGTCTCCGCGTTCGGGAGATGTCCGGCCAGCTCGCGCATGCGGTGATCGACCTGCGCGGCGAGCTCCGTCAGATACTCCGGCTCCTGGCCTCCCCGGATCACGTAGGTAGCGCCGAAGATCTCGACCTGGGTCGAGGTGACCGTCTCCGCTTCGGGCACCGCTTCGTTCTTCCGTCGCACCGGGGCGCCAGGGCTCTCCGCGGCTCCAATATAGCACCCACCCCGCCGGGTGGGGCGTCAGGCCGAGAGCAGCGTTTCGAGCCGCGCCGCGAGCTTCTCGACCCGCCGGCGCAGCTGCTCGCGCTCCTTCGACCAGGCGGTCTCCCCCGCGCTCCGGCTCGTCGCGCGCTCGAGCTCCGCCACGCGCGCCGTGAGCACGGCGTTCTGTTCGCGCAGCTCGGTGAGCCGGTCGCCGGCCTCCTTGACCCGCTGTTCGAGGACGTCGAGGAATTCGAAGTTCATCGCGGCTCCTCCCGGGCGACGCCGAACCGGCGCTCGAGCTCGGCGGCGAGCCGGCTCTGGCTCTCGTTGACCTCGTCCTGCGTCAACGAGCGCTCGCCGGCGTTGTACTCGAAGGTGATCGTGGTGGCCACCGCGCCGGCGGGTACGCCCTCGCCCCGGTAGCGGTCCTTGATGCGGAAGCCGACCCGGCGCGGGTCGGGCGCGGCGTCGATCGCCGCGGCCAGCACGCTCCAGGCGAGGTCGAGCGGGTGCGTGAGCGTGAGATCCGCCCTCACGCTCGGCAGCCGCGACGGCGCCACCACCCGCCGCGGCCGCGGCTCGACCGCGAGCCGCGAGAGCAGCAGCTCGCCGGCGAAGAGCTCGAACGGGACGTCGGCGCTGGCGACCCGGCCGAACCAGCCGACCACGAGGTTGCCCGGTGCCAGCCACTGCGCTCCGGTCCCGGGCGTGACCCCGGGCAGCTCGCTCGCGCGCGCCTCGAAAGGTCCGGCCGGAAGCTCCGCGAGCAGCGCGTCGAAGATCCCCTTCAGTCCGAGCAGGTCGCAGGGCGCCGGCCCGTCCCAGGGCCCGCCGGCGGGCCCGCCCGCGACCGCGGCGACGGCCTCGATCTCCTCGGCGGCGCCCCCCGGGAAGAGCCGGCCGACCTCGAACAGGCGCACACCGGGCGCGCCGTGCCGGGCGTTGAACTCGGCGGCCGCGACCAGGTTGGGCACCAGCGACCGGCGCAGGATCGCGTAGCGCTCGGAGAGCGGGTTGGCGAGCGCCAGCGGCGCGCCCGCGCGCACCACCACCGGCAGGCGGTCGTCGGCCGCCTGATCGTGGAAGGCGTAGTGGATCCCCTCGGCGAAGCCGAGCCCGGCCAGCGCCCGCTGCACGCGGCCGCGCAGCGCATGGCCCGGATTCACGCCCGCGTCGACGCCACCCAGCCCGGGCAGGGTCGGAGCCACACGTGCGAAACCGACGTGGCGCAGGACCTCCTCGTAGAGGTCCTGCGGGTAGGCCTCGCCCGGAGCGCCGGCCGGCGAGGCGGTCGCCGGCCGCGGCCGTCTCGGCTCGAAGTCCGCGGCGCGCCAGGGCGGCACCTCGCCCTCCCAGAGACCGTCGCCGGCGGCCCGCGGCGCGAAGCCCAGGCCCGACAGCACGCGCTCGATCGAGCTCGCGTCCACGTCGGCGCCGGTGAAGCGCGCGAGATCCGCCCCCGCGAGTCGCCAGGCGACCGGTCGCGGGCGGCGTGCAACGGCGTCCACGGCCGGCTCCTCGACGACGCCGCCGGCGAGCTCGGCGAGCAGCGCCGCGCAGCGGCGCGACGCCTCGTCGCAGACGCCGAAATCGGCGCCGCGCTCGAATCGGTGCGAGGCGTCGGTGTGCAGCCCCAGCCGCTTCGCGGCGATGCGGATCCGGCGTTGGTCGAAGTGCGCGCTCTCGAGCAGCAGGTCGGTGGTCGCCGCGGTGACCTCGGTCGCCAGGCCGCCCATCACGCCCGCGATCGCGATCGCGCGCTCGCGGTCGGCGATGACCAGCACCTCCGGGTCGAGCTCGCGCTCCTTGCCGTCGAGCGTGACCAGGCGCTCGCCCGCGCGCGCCCTGCGCACGCGCACCTCGCCGCCGGGCAGGGTCCCCAGGTCGAAGGCGTGCAGGGGCTGGCCCATCTCCCAGAGCACGAAGTTGGTGGCGTCGACGACGTTGTTGATCGAGCGCTGCCCGATCGACTCCAGGCGCCGCCTGAGCCACTCCGGCGACGGCCCGACCTTCAGCCCGCGAATCACTCGCGCGACGTAGCGCGGACACCCCTCCGGGTCCTCGAGCACCACCGCGCCCGAGGAGCCGTCCGACGAGAGGCTTCCATAGAGGGGGATCGAGGGCGGCCGGAGCGTCGACTCGAGCGCCACCGCCAGCTCTCGCGCCAGCCCCAGGTGACACATGCAATCGGGCCGATTCGAGGTGACCTCGACCTCCAGACCGGGCTCGCCGGCGCCGGAAGCTGCCCGCCCGCCGCCGTCGAAGGTCTGAACCGGATAGCCCTCGACCGCCAGGCCCACCGAGGTCAGTTTTTCCCCTATCTGGGAAGCCTTTCGCTGCGCGGCCTCGGTGATGCGTCGCGTCGAGTGCCGGCCGGCCGGATCGCTTTCGAGCTCGAGACCTTCGCCGAGATCGACGTAGTCGGCGAGCCAGGAGAGGGAGAACCTCATCGCCGTCGCTCCCCTTCAGCCCCGGACCTGCCGCAGCAGGCGCTCGTCGCTCTCGAACAGCGAGCGGATGTTGGGGATCCCCCACTTGTTCATCGCCACGCGGTCGAGCCCGAGGCCGAAGGCGAAGCCCGAATAGCGGTCGGGGTCGAGATCGCAGTTCTCGAGCACGCGCGGATCGACCATGCCGGCGCCCAGGATCTCCATCCAACCCGTGCCCGAGCAGGTCGGGCAGCCGGTGCCGTGGCAGAGCTGGCAGCTGATGTCGACCTCGCACGACGGCTCGGTGAACGGGAAGTAGCTGGGGCGCAGGCGCACCTTCGTGTCGGAGGCGAACAGGCGCGTGAGGAACGCCTCGAGCGTGCCCTTGAGGTCGCCGACCGTGATGCCCTCGGCCACGCACAGTCCTTCGACCTGGTGGAACATCGGCGAGTGGCGCAGGTCGTTGTCGTTGCGATAGACGCGACCGGGGCAGATGACCCGGATCGGCGGCCGGCGGGCGAGCAGCGTGCGGACCTGGACCGGCGAGGTGTGGGTGCGCAGGAGACGCCCGTCCTCGAGGAAGAGCGTGTCCTGCGCGTCGCGCGCCGGGTGGTCGTCGGGGAAGTTCAGGAGGCCGAAGTTGAAGCGGTCCTCCTCGACTTCCGGCCCTTCGGCGACGCTGTAGCCGAGGCCGCGAAAGATCTCCTCGATCTCGGCCAGGACCAGGGTGACGGGGTGCAGCGAGCCGGTGGGCGGGCGGCGGCCGGGCAGGGTCACGTCCACGCGCGCTTCGCTCGCGCGCGCCGCGATCTCGGCGCGGGCGAGCTCCGCGTCGCGTGCCTCGAGCGCCGCCTCGACGCGTGACTTCAGCCGGTTGAAGGCCTGTCCGAACATTTTGCGGTCGGCGGCGCGCGGGATCAGCGCCTGGAGCTCGCGCAGCCGGCCCTGGCGCGCTCCCGCCCAGTGGACGCGTACGGCCTCCCACGCGGCGCGGTCGCCCGCCGCCGCGATCGCGGCCTCGGCCTCCCCGGCCAGCCGCTCGAGCTCCTCGGGAGTCGGGACCGCGCCGCCGGAGGTCGTCCCCGCCCCGGACACGGAGGTCAGGTCCGGGCCGCGGTGGCGCCGCCAGTCCGGTCGAGCGCCTGGCGCGCGAGGTCGACCAGGTTGGCGAACGGCTTGCGATCCTCGGCCGCCGCCAGCTCGGCCAGGACCTTGCGATCGAGCGCGCAGCCGGCGAGCTTCAGCCCCTGGATGAACCGGTTGTAGGAGAGGCCGTGCTCGTGGACGGCGGCATTGATGCGCACGATCCAGAGCGACCGGAACTGCCGCTTCTTGGCGCGCCGGTCCCGGGTGGCGAACTTGCCGGCCCGTTCGACGGCCTGCTTGGCCATGCGGTAGGCATTCGACTTGACGCCGAAGAAACCGCTGGAGAGCTTGAGGACTTTCTTGCGTCGCTGGGCGCGCTTGGGACCACGCTTGGCGCGGGGCATCTTCGAACCTCGTTATCTCGTTCCCGGCTCGCTGCCGGGCCCGGGTAAGAGCCGACGGGGCAGGCCCCGCGGCTTCCGCCGGGCCGGACAGGTTCGTTTCCGGCCGCGGACGGAGGGTTGAACGGAACTCGTCAGGCGATCATCTTCCGGATCGCGCGCGCCAGGGCTCCGTGCTGTTCGACCTCGTGCCGGAGGCGGCGCTTCCGCGACTGCTTCTTCTTGGTCAGGATGTGGCGCTTCATCGACTGGTGCCGCATCACCTTGCCGGTGGCGGTCAGCTTGAAGCGCTTCTTGGCGCCCTTGTGGGTCTTCTTCTTCTGGGCCACGGGTGCTTCTCCTATCCGTTTTCCGCCGACGGCGCGTTCTCCGCGGCGGAGGCCGGCCGCTTGGCGGCGGACGGCTTCTTCGTGGGGCCGAAGATCAGGTGCATCCGGTTCCCGGCCATCTCGGGAGTGCCCTCGGCGGCCCCGTGCTCGCCCAGGTCGACGGTGAACTTCTTGAGCAGCTTCAGGCCCAGCTCCGGCTTCGACATCTCGCGCCCGCGGAACTGGACGGTCGCCTTGACCTTGTCGCCCTCGTCCAGGAAGCGGCGCGCGTTGCGCATCTTGAAGTCGTAGTCGTGATCGTCGATGTTGGGCCGGAACTTCACTTCCTTGACCTGGAACTGCTTCTGCTTCTTGCGCGAGTCGTGCGTCTTCTTCTTCTGCTGGTAGAGGAACTTGCCGAAGTCCATGATGCGGCAGACTGGGGGACGGGCCTCCGGTGCCACTTCGACCAGGTCGAAGGCCTGTTCCTTGGCCATGCGCAGCGCCTGCTCGATGGGCACGACCCCGACCTGGGTGCCGTCCCCGTCGATCAGGCGGACTTCCCGGACCCGAATCGATTCGTTGATGCGTGCCGTCCTGTCGATGCGCCGCTCCCTCCTCCGGAGCCCCAGGAGCCGGATTCCAGTGCGCCCGCGCGCGGACCATCCGCTCGCGGGGCCGGCTCCTGACCCGCAGAATCCGGCAAAGTCTATTGCAAATCGCCCGGAACCGCCAAAGCCGCCGTCCGCTCCCGGGCGCGCCCGGCCAGCCAGGTCGCGAACGCCCCCGCCGGCAGCCCGGGTACCTCTTGGCCGCTGCGCAGGCGCACCGCGACCGTGCCCGCCTCGGCCTCCTTCTCGCCCACCACCACCATGTAGGGCACTTTCTCGAGCTGCGCCTGGCGGATCTTGTAGCCGAGCTTCTCGTTGGACTCGTCGCACTCGGCGCGCAGGCCGGTCTCCGCCAGCCGGTCGCGCACGGAGCGAGCGTAGTCGAGCGCCTTCTCCGAGACCGGCACCACCAGCGCCTGGACCGGTGCCAGCCAGAGCGGGAAGGCGCCCGCGGTGTGCTCGATCAGGATGCCGAGGAAACGCTCGACCGAGCCCAGCATGGCGCGGTGGATCATCACCGGCCGCTTCATCGCGCCGTCGGGCGCCACGTACTCGAGCTCGAAGCGCTGCGGCAGCTGGTAGTCGAGCTGGATGGTCCCGAGCTGCCACCACCGCCCGAGGGCATCCTCGACCTGGAAGTCGATCTTCGGGCCGTAGAACGCGCCGTCGCCCTCGTTGATGCGGAAGTCGACCGAGCTCAGCCAGTCCGTGAACCTGGACTCGAAGGCGTCGCGCAGGGCGGCCTCGGCCGCCGTCCACTGCTCGTCGCTGCCGATGCGCTTCTCCGGTCTCGTTCCCAGGCTGATCCGCAGCTTCTCGAAGGCAAAGGCTCCATAGATGGCGAGGATGAGCTCGCCGCAGCGAGTCACCTCGTCGGCGACCTGCTCCTCCGTGCAGAAGATGTGCGCGTCGTCCTGAGCGAAGGAGCGCACGCGCGTGAGGCCCGAGACCACGCCGCTTCGCTCGTAACGATGGAGCCGGCCGAAATCGGCGTAGCGGATCGGCAGCTCGCGATAGGAGTGCTTTCCCACCTTGTAGATCAGGCAGTGCGTCGGGCAGTTCATCGGCTTGACCGCGAACTGCCGCTCGTCCGCCTCGGTGAAGAACATGTTCTCGCGGTAGTTGGCGTAGTGGCCGGAGACGTGCCAGAGCTCGACGTCCAGGATCTGCGGCGTGATCACCTCCGCGAAGCCCTTCGCTGCCTGCAGCTCGCGCACGAACCTCACCAGCTCGTTGTAGACGACCGCGCCCCTGGGATGGAAGAAGGGCGAGGCCGGAGCAAGCGGGCTGAAGCTGAACAGCCCGAGCTCGGGTCCGAGGCGGCGGTGATCGCGGGCGCGCGCCTGCTCGAGGCGTTCGAGGTACTCGGCGAGCTCCCTGGCCGACAGGAACGCGGTGCCGTAGATCCGTTGCAGCCGCTCGTTCTTCTCGTCGCCCTTGAAGTAGACGGCCGAGGCCTCGAGCAGCTTGACCGCGCCCACCTGCCCGGCGCGCTGGACGTGCGGCCCGCGGCAGAGGTCGGTGAAGGCGCCGTGCCGGTAGAGCGTGATCGTCTCGCCTTCGGGAATGTCCTTCAGCCGCTCGAGCTTCAGCGTGAAGCCCATGTCGCGGAAGATCCGTTCGGCCTCCGCGCGCGACACCTCGACGCGCTCGAACGACGCGTCCTCGGCGGCGATCTCCCGCATCTTCGCCTCGATCGCCTCGAGATCCTCGGCGGTGAACGCGCGCGGGAAGCGGAAGTCGTACTGGAACTTCTCGGAGTGGTCCTGCCGGCCGGCGTCGTACTCGGCCTCCGGCCACAGGCGGCGCACCGCGTCGGCCAGCAGGTGCTCGGCCGAGTGACGCACGAACTCGCCGGCCTCCGGACTCTTGACCGTGAAGATCCGGAAGCGCCCGCCCCGCGAGAGCGGCAGCCGCAGGTCGATCCTGCCGCCGTCGAGCTCCGCGCCGACCGCGTCGCGCGCCAGCCGCGGGCCGATCGAGGCCGCGACCTCGAGCGCAGTGGTGCCGGCGGCGACCCGTTTCTCGGTTCCGTCGGGCAGAGTGAGGACGATCTCCGGCTCGGACATGGGCGGCTCGGGCGCAGCGGAAGGCAGTGGGGTCCGCGCCGGGCCGCTCAAGCGCCCGCGCGGGTTCGCGTGAGTGTCTGGTAGGCGCTCGCGGACTCGAACCGCGGACCTCTTCCGTGTGAAGGAAGCGCTCTAACCAGCTGAGCTAAGCGCCTGGACATGGCTTCGGTTCCTCGCGGCCCGCGGGAGAGGAGAACGATGGTAGGCCCGAGTGGACTCGAACCACCGACCTCTTCGATGTCAACGAAGCGCTCTAACCAACTGAGCTACGGGCCTTTGAGCTGCCCTCTCCCAGCCGACCGGGACCCCAGAAGCTAGCAAGCGGCCGGCGCGGGTGTCAACTCGCGGCCACGGCGCCGCGCCCGCTCAGGAGCGCGCTTCGACCTCGGCCCACCACCCCTTGAGGTACTCCCCCTCGGGGTGCGCGAGGCCGACAGGATGGTCGGGACCGGCGCCGAGCGCCGCCAGGAGGCGCACCTCGACGCCGGCCTCGCGCGCGGCCGCGAACAGGATCTGCCGGAAGAGCCGGCCGTCGACCGCTCCGCTGCAGCTGAAGGTGAGCAGGAAGCCGCCCGGCTCGACGCGCCGGAGCGCCAGCCGGTTGAGGTCCTTGTAGGCGCGCGCCGCGCGCTCGACCTCGGCGCGCCGGCGCGCGAGCGGCGGCGGGTCGCAGATCACCAGCCCGAAGCGCTCCGTGCGCACGCGCAGCTCGGCGAAGACGTCGCCGACCACCCAGGTGGCGCGCCCGTCTTCGAGACCGTTGTCGGCGCGCGCGGCGCGCGCGGGCTCCGCGAAGCGCGGCGACGATTCGATCTGGACCAGCGAGCGCGCGCCGCCGGCGAGCGCGTGGACACCGAAGGCGCCGGCGTGGGCGAAGAGGTCGAGCACCGTGCGGCCGCCGGCCAGCCTGCCGGCGAGAGCCCGGTTGCCGCGCTGGTCGCAGTAGAACCCGGTCTTCTGCCCGCCGCCCACCTCGGCGGAGAGACGCAGGCCGAGCTCCCGGAACGGCACGCGCGCGGGCAGCGCGAGCTCGCCCGCGACCACCTCGTCGGCCGCGGCGAGCCCCTCCTCGCGGTGCGCGGCGCCCTCTCCGAGGTGGACGATGGCCGCCTCCGGGAAGCGCGCGGCGAGCGCGGCGTACGCCTCGCCACGCAATGCCTCGAGCCCCGACACGGTCATCTGGCTGACCAGCACCGGACCGTAGCGGTCCACGGTCCAGCCCGGCAGGCCGTCGCCTTCGGCGTTGATCAGGCGGTACCCGTCGGTGTCGGGCGGCACCACCGCGGCGCGCAGCGCGCTCGCCCGGTCGATGCGCCCGGCGAAGAACTCGCGGTCGATCGCCGCGCCGGGCACCGCGGTCAGCCGCCGGGCGCGCAGCGCCGCGTGCGGGGAGTGGAACGCGACCCCGAGCGCCGTGCCGTCGGCGGCGAACAGCTCGGCGAGCGGCGCTTCGCTCGGTCC
>Ga0079037_100000623_pt1 | contig 16572 bp, 19 predicted proteins | sample Mud3Dept4metaG_FD_71479 | JGI IMG/M metagenome (GOLD analysis project Ga0079037, IMG submission 71479) | Freshwater wetland microbial communities from Ohio, USA, analyzing the effect of biotic and abiotic controls - Mud 3 Core 4 Depth 4 metaG | ecosystem: Environmental > Aquatic > Freshwater >... | reverse complement strand
GCGTCTCCAACGCCGCCGCGTCCCCGGCACGGCCTACGGTTTCGTCGTCCGGCTGCGGCCGAATAAGGGGGTCGGCTCGAACGCGATATCATAGCCGGTCTCGGCCGGGCACGCCAGGAGTTGCCGGTGACCCCGTGGCCTTGACAACCTCTGCCAATCCTTGCCCTTGGCCGACCAGAATAGGGGACGTAGGTTCTAAAGAGACTTGACAAGTCCCAGGACAACCGACTAGTCTGCGCCCATGCCGAGACAGCCGCGATTGGATGCGCCCGGCGTGTTGCTCCATGGGATGGGCCGGAGCCTCGAGGGGACGCCGCTCGTCGCGAACGAGGCGGATCGGGAGGATTTCCTCGGCCGTCTCGCCGCCCGGTGTCGGGCGCGGGCGCTGAGCGTCTATGCCTGGGCGTTTATGCCGAACCACTTCCACCTGCGGGCCCGCACCGGTGTGCAGCCCCTCCCCCCAGAGCGTGAAAAAACTCCTGACCGGATACGTCGTGAACTTCAATCGCCGCCACCAGCGGTATGGCGACCTCTTGCAGAACCGCTACAAGTCGATCGTGTGTGAGGACGACCCGTACCTCCTGGAGCTGACCCGGTACATCCATGTGAATCCGGTCCGCGGGGGCGTGGTACGCGGCCTCGCGGCCCTGACGACGTACACCCGGGCCGGGCATGCGGCGCTCATGGGAGGGGTACCGCGGGCGTGGCAGGATACCGACGCGATTCTCGCACACTTTGGGACGACGCGACGCGAAGCGGTCCGGCGCTATGAGGCATTCGTGCGCGAGGGGATGGCGCAGGGCCGCCGGCCGGACTTGGTGGGCGGGGGTCTCATTCGGAGCCTAGGAGGCTGGTCCCAGGTCCTCCCGCTTCGCCGGCGTGGGGTCACGGTGGTATCCGATGAACGAGTCCTCGGCAGTGGGGCGTTCATCGAACACCTCCGGGCCGAAGCAGCACACCAAGAGCGCGCGACGTTGCGGCTGGCCCGGAAGGTGGTGCCGCTCGCCACCGTGGAGCGAATCCTGTGCGCGCGCGACGGGGTGGCCGTGGCCGATCTCCATGCCGGTCTTCGCAGTCGACGAGTGGTCCATGTCCGCCGGCTCTTCTGCCAAGTCGCGGTGCGGGGGATGGGGTATTCGGGAGCGGCAGTGGCGCGGTTCTTGGGCGTCACACCGTCGGCGGTCAATCGCCTGGTGGCATCTGAGGAGCTGCCCCAAACGGAGAAGTATCTGAACGGACTCTCGAGCCTACGCTATACACCCTCGCGCGGGAACTCGGCGTGCGCATGATCGCCTGCGAGATGTCGCGGGACGTGATGGGGATCAAGGAGGCAGAACTCGTCGCCGGTCTGGAGTGCGGCGGCGTCGCCAGCTTCCTGGCCGAGTCGTTGAAGTCCCGGACAAGCCTGTTTATTTGACGGGTCGCCTCGGGACGGTCCTGCCGGCGGGAGAGGTGATCGGCCCCACTGACCGCATCGCCGTCACAACCCGACGCGCGAAGGAGGGGCCCCGTGCCATCAACCACCGACGAGCCGAACACACGCCTCCGCGGCATCATCCCGGTACTCCCAACTCCCTTCCCCGAGGATGGCAGTCTTGACTTGGAGAGCCTGGACCGGCTGATCGAGCATGCCCTCACCTGGAAAGCCGGCGGGCTAGCCATCCTCGAGGTTGCCAGCGAGGTGGAGAAGCTCAACGCGGGGGAGTATACGGCGATCGCCGAACGCGCCGCCCGGAAGATCGCGAATAAAGTTCCATTGGTGGTCGGTGTGAGCGGGGCGAACACAAAGGCGGCGGCCCAGTCCGCCGCAATCGCCCGCCGCGCAGGGGCACACGCCGTGTTTGCGAAGGCGCCGGCCGCCTCGCGGGCGGAGGCGGCGGAGGCGGAGGTTCTCGACTACTATCTGACGATCGCGCAAGCGGCGGATCTTCCCGTCATGGTGCAGAATTTCGCCCTCGCCAATGGGGAGAGCGGTGTCATCTCCATGGACGCCCTGACGCGAGTCGTCCGCGCCGACCACCGAATCCAGCATGTCAAGGAGGAGACACCGCCTCCGGCCGGCAACGGCAAGATCACCCCGATCAAAAGGGGCGCTCGGCGAGAGAGTGACCATCCTCTCGGGATTAGGGGGGATCACCCTGGTGGATGACCTCCGGCGCGGCGCCACGGGCAACATACCTGGCGCTGTGCTCGTCCGGGCCCTCATTAGCATTTACGAGTGTTACCGGCAGGGCAAGGAAGAGGAGGCGGATCGCCTGCAGCCGGTGCGGCCACTGGTTAGGGCCCGGGCGCCACGCCGCACTGGTCGCGCAGCACCGTCATGTGGTGCCGCACATGGCCCGCCATGATGAACGCGAGCGCGCGGACTGACACCAACTCGTCGCCTACTGTTCCCTTCCGGGCCCAATCGTCCTCGGACAGCCACCCCAGGAAATGCAGATTCGCCGTCCGCACCGCGAGGAACTCCGCCAGGAGATCCGCCAAGGGACGTTCGAGATAGCGCGAGTGCAAAACGTACGCATTCTCCTCGAATGACGGCAAGGGCGCGCTCTCCCAACGACTGAAGCGGAAGGCCTGGTGCCCGAATACCCGCTCGCCGTCGATGAGATGGCCACAGACCTCCCGGATACTCCACTTCTCTGGCGCGTACCGAAACTTCTCCCGGTCTGGCGAAACCGCCCCCAGACTTGTCGCGACTTCTGACGATTGCCGCCGGAGCACCGTCAGAATGTCGAGTTCTGGAACCAACGCCACGTACCGCGCATAGTACGCGGTGTACTCGGCATCCGCGGGCCTGGACGTCCTCATGTGCCCCTCCCCCCCGAATCCTCTCGTCCACCGATACTGCTCGAGCTCGGACTGCGCCGACCCGGTCTCCACATCGGAGCTCTGGCGGGCATCGAGTCCACAGATCACCCCCGGCCTCCGCAGCGAACAGGTCAGGCGGCGTCGACGGGAGCGTAGCCTAACTGTCCCGGGGCGTCAACCCGCATACGCGCGCGGCGGTCACCCGCGGTGCAGCGTCCACCTGCGATTGGAGGACAAGGCAGCGCACGCTCGTCCCGCAGCCACTTCTGCTCCTGGCGGTAGGCGCCGGCACCCAGCGCGTGGCCGTGATGTCCACGCGGGTGATGCCCCATGGCGGCAATCGTGGTTGATGTTCGCCCGGATCACATGAGAGCCATCATAGCCAAATCATCCGGAGAATGGGAAGAAACCACCCAGCAGAATCCCGCGAAGGGGTGGTGCCTGAGCGATCGTGGATGAGCTGGGGGACGGCAGGAGATACAGGACATCGAGGAGCGGGCACGTGAACCACCGGACGAAAGCGGCCTAGCAGTTCGTCACTCATTTATGCTGTGAGCACTTCATCGGTGCCTAAGGATCATTCCCCGGCAATTTCGTCAGTTCTCTCAGCGAAGAAGAACACCCCCCATTTCACCTACCGTGCGGTGAAGATCGGTGCTCAAAAACTGGAAGCTGTTCGAATCCCTTGTGACTTGCCGCCAAGCCCAAGTGTGCGCCCTGGCAGGAGACAGTGTCACGGTTGCGAAAGCGCGATGTCCACGAACGAGAGACTATGAAATCGATGGATCGATTCAACCGGCCGCGTCGGCCTTGACAGGGTGGACCGCCGATGGTAGCGTCCACCGCGCTAGCGTTCTGCCATACGCTCGATCCTGACTCGGCACTCCTATGGGCCGACGGTTCCTCGGCGGCCGCGTTCCGGTCCGCCTTTGGTTTCCGCTTCGTCTGGTGTCGAAAGGCAGGGAATGCGTGGCGCTCGTGATCTCGCTGGACCGTTACGCAATTCCCTCCCGCGCCCACCTCCGCCGTCACCTTCCAGCCTACCTCAAGTGCCGTCCCGGCACGATCCATAGGCTCTCCCGTGGTTCGGGGTCGGGCGTCGACCAACTCCCGTTTTTTCATTGGTGGCGACACATGCAGATCGGTTGGGCCGAGCGGGAGTGCCGCAACCGCGGTATGGGTATTGCCTGGCTCCGCCCCCCGCACGTCGAGCGGCTCCATGGGGTCGAAGTCACGGAGCAACGCGCCCTGGTCGGCGGCTCCCCGGTCGTCCGTCGCACCTTCTCGACGCCTGTCGGCAGCGTCTACGAGGACGAGCGCAGAGAGCCCGGAACGGGCCAATGGCGGGCGATGCGGAGCTGGATTGGCAATCAGGCCTGGACCACCGAGCGGCTGATCAAACCCGAAGCTGTTCCAGAAGTATTGCATGCCTGAGTACGAGAAGCAGGCGAAGGTCCTCCACGCGCGCGGGAAATTGATGTCGGTGCACATGGACGGGCGGCTGAATGTCCTCACGGATCTTATCGGGCGGACGCCGATCGACATCATCGAGGCGCTGCACCCGCCGCCGATGGGCGACCTCCCCGTAGCCGAGGCGTTAGCCCTTTGGCCGGACAAGACCATCTGGCTCGGCTTCCCTGGATCGATTTATCAGGCAGGGCCCGCCGCGACGAAACGGTTCGCGCTGGACCTCCTGCGTGAGATCGAGAACGGGGACCGCTTCGCCATCGCCATGTCCACCGAAAACCAGGTGACGAATGCCAACCTCCGGATGCTCACGTCCGTGTTGGAGCATGCGGAGCTGCCCGTAACGCCGGAGGTGATCGAACGGATCGAGCGATCGATGGCCTGAGGGGGACCTTTGGACATCCCTTCGTCACCCGGCGCACGGCGCGGACCGGGGGACCAAGACGGTGCGTGGCGCGCGCGGGGCAAGCGGATCCTGCTTTCCACCGGTGGCGGGACGAAGGAGGAGATCACCCTCCAAAACGTTCGGGGGATGATCGAGGCTGCCCGGAGTGACTCCGGCGCGTTACCCATCCCGGGTAGGCGTAAACAATGTGAGGTCTCAAGGGGGGCGATGCATCGGAACGGTAATCCGACGCAAGAAGGCGACTTGCAGATGCCATGGCGGCTGCAACGCCGCGCACCGTTCGTCATCGAGTCGGCCCGCTATCAGGAGCTGTCCGGCATCGGCTTGCTCGTGTCCCGGACTGTGTGGCCGTGCGGCAACCCGAGAGGAGGACGTCATGATGAGATGGGAACGACTGCGGATTGCATTGTTCGTCTGCCTGGCCATCTTCGCCGCGGCCGGCGAAGGCATGGCGGCAAAAGCATGGCCGGAGAAGACGGTGCAAATCATCGCGCCGTTCAGGGCGGGTGGCGATACCGATTTTAATGCCCGGGTTTACGCGAAGTACCTCCGGCAAGAGCTTGGCGCAGCCTTTGTCGTTGTGAATATCGACGGTGGGGGCGGTACTCTGGGAAGCCGGAAGGCGAAAGATGCTGCGCCGGACGGGTATACGGTGCTGTTCTACCATTCGGCTATGCTCGTCAACACGGCCGCCGGGACGGCCGATTACACCTTTCGGGATTTTGAGATGGTCGGCATCGCCGGGGAGGAGCCAGGCAACATCCTTTGCGTGCTCAAGAAAACCAATTACAACAACCTGAAGGACCTGATGGAGGAATCCCGGGCGAACCCGAACAAGCTGAGCATCACGGGCAACGTCGGGGCTACCACCTATCTCGCAGCGCTACTCTTGAACCAAGCGGGCGGCATGTTCAACATCGTGGATCACGGGGGGTCCGCACAGCGCATAACGGCGCTCCTGGGCGGACACGTGGATGTGATCATCAACCCTTACGGGACGGTCAAGCCCTATCTAGAGAGCGGGGAGTTCAAGGCGCTGGCGGTGCTGAATACGCAAAGGAACCCGAAGTTCTCCACGATCCCTACGGCGAAAGAGCAGGGATACGACGCCGCCTTCCAGTACCGGTATTTCTTCTTGTTTCCGAAGGGGACGCCTAAGGAAATCGTCGACAAGCTGGCGGGTGCTGTCCAAAAGATTGTGTCCTCCAACAAGGAATACGCGGCCGATATCGACAAGGCCTATTCGCAGATACCCTTGTTCCTCAGTCCCGCGGACTCCGTGGCGTTTCTGCAGGCGCAGGAGGCCTTGATCGGCAAGGTGAAGATGAAGTAGCTCAGGTCGGAGCGCGTGCGGAAGGGGTGGCGGAGAGACGTCAGCGGACGCCTCCCCGCCGCTCCCGCATCTTGGGCGTGCCGGGCGCGATGGGGCGAGACCTGGCATCAGCGCGCACCAGGCTAGAGAATGCGGACCGGATACAAGGATCTCGTCTCGGGCGGGGTACTGCTCTCGGTGGCCGTGCTGATGTTCTGGGCGGCCTCGAAGGTACCGCGGGTGCTGGCGCTGGGAATCGACTCCGGCTTCGTGCCGCGCTTCCTCGCGATCTGCCTGGCGTGCACCTGCGTCCCGATCCTCTACCGAGGCATTCGGGAGTTGTCTCAGCGGCCACCGCCGTCGAGTCCTGACGTCCAGCGCGGTGGCGGACTTCTCATCCTCGCGACATTCCTCCTCGTCGCTATGTACATCGGACTGCTTGAGAAGATCGGGTTTCTTCTCATGACCTCGGTTTATCTCGTCGGCCAGTTCTCCATCCTCGCAGGCCGGGGGCATCGCCGTCCGGTGATATTTGTTGTCGCGGCCATCCTAGTCTCCGTGGCCATCTACTATACCTTCGTGAAGGTGTTCAATCTGATGCTGCCCGCCGGCATCCTGGGGTGAGGGCGCCATGTGGGGAATGTGGCTGCAGGGGATCTCGGGTGTGTTCGCTCTGCACCCATTGACGCTGATCGTAGTCGGCGTGGCGGTGGGTATTGTCTTCGGATCGATTCCGGGATTGACGGCCACCATGGCGGTGGCCCTCTGCCTTCCAATGACCTTCGGAATGGATCCTATCGTTGGAATGTGCCTCCTGTGTGGGCTCTACGTCGGTGGGATCTCGGGCGGACTCATCTCGGCCATCTTGATCAATATCCCCGGGACCCCTGCCTCGGTGGCTACCTGCTTCGACGGGTACCCCATGGCCGTTAGGGGCGAAGCGGGGAAGGCCCTGGGCATCGGCATCCTCTATTCCTTCCTGGGCGGACTGTTCAGCTTCGCCGTGCTGTTCTTCCTGGCGCCGCCCCTCGCGCGCTTTGCCCTGAAGTTCGGCCCCTACGAGTATTTCTCGGTAGCGGTCTTCTCCCTGACGCTGGTCGCGGGACTGGCCGGGCGCTCCCTCGCGAAGGGATTAGCCAGCGCACTCATCGGGTTCTCGGCGACGATGATCGGGATGGCGCCCATCGACTCCTACAAACGATTCACCCTGGGATTTCCGGAACTGGACGGGGGCTTCGATCTTCTCCCCGTCCTGATCGGGCTCTTTGCGGTGTCGGAGATCCTCAAGGCGGCGGCCCCGTCCCCCAGATCGGACGAGATCAACATCAAGGTGCAGCAGTTCACCATGCCGGGATTCATGGGGATCACCTGGCCCGAGTTCAAAGCCCAGTGGTGGAACTTCCTGCGCTCCAGCGTGATCGGGACGTGGATCGGCATTCTGCCCGGGATCGGGGGCGGGACGTCGAATCTGCTCTCCTACATGGCGGCCAAGAACAGCTCCAAGAACCCGGAGAAGTTCGGGACGGGGATCATCGATGGGGTTATCGCCAGCGAAACGGCCAACAACGCGTCGATCGGAGGTGCCTTCGTCCCGCTCCTCACGCTCGGGATCCCTGGCGATACAGTGACCGCGATGCTCCTGGGCGGCTTCATGATTCACGGCATCGTTCCGGGACCCCTCCTATTCCGGTCGAACGGCGACCTCGTCTACGGGATCTTCGTCGCGCTTCTGGTGGCGAACGTCGTTATGATTTCCATGGAGTACTACGGGCTGCGCGTCTTCGTGAAGCTCCTCCGAATCCCGAAATTCTACCTGCTGCCCGTCATCCTCGCGCTCTGCGTGGTCGGCGCGTTCGGCCTCAACAATCGGGTGTTCGATGTGTGGACCATCCTTGTCTTCGGCCTGCTGGGGTATGCGTTGGAGCGATTCGGCTATCCCCTGGTTCCGCTGATCCTGGGCTTCATCCTCGGCCCGATGGCCGAGACGAGCCTGCGACGAGGCCTCATGAGCAGTCGGGGCAGCTTCCAGCCGTTTCTGACGGAGCCCATTTCGCTCCTGCTGCTTGTGGCCGCGCTCATCTACGCTGTGACCGCTGTCCGGAAAAACCTGAAGATGGCCAAGCTCGAGCGCGCCCGGCAGGAGGCGGCTCTGCGGTGAGGTGCGTTGATCCCGGCGTCTCACCACGCTCGTCGCCCTCGTGGGGCGGGAGGAGCACGATGAGTACGGTCCGGCGCATGGACATCGACGCCGTGGACGTCGACGTACCCAACCAAAGGCATGGCCCAACGAGTTGGCCTAGGTAGGTAACGGGGTCAACGAGAAGGGTGTGACGATGCGAATCCGGTGACGGCAGCGTGCTTGGGAATCGACAGGTAACTGTGTGGGAAGGTGGATTGTGCGGGGCGCCTCCGCTGCCAAGTGAGTATGTTGCGCATTCTATTGCCAAACGTTGCGGTGAGAATCATATGATCGTCCCACCGTGGGGCTCACGCCGCCCACCGCCCGGTAAACGGCACCACCAGAAGCTCGTGTTTCCAGGTAATTATACCCATGGGTTCTGGCACCCGGCACCCCGAATGTGCAATGGCTCTTTGAGCATTCCAAACTATGGCGTCCATCGGCTTCAGCCCCCGGGACCCCGCCTAAGTCTCTGCAGTTGGTACCCGGAAGACGCTGCCCCCGACCCCAACGATCAGATACAATCCCGATAGTCGGTACGCCAGCGTTCCACGCTCGTCGTGCCGGTTGAGATCGGGTTCGCTGCACGCAACGGGGCGCGCGCCTCGGCGGGGGTCATGGTCCCTCTACATTGAATACGCCGTGTTCGCGGTAGTATAGTCCTTCGCCGAGATGCCGCTCCCGGTCGGCGTGGTGGCCACGTACGGCCTCTGTCGCACCCCGGTGGTGACGCAGGCGGAGTTGTCTCATGACCCCCGGTGACGCCACGACGCAATCGGACGCCGAGCTGCGCAGAGCACTTGAAGAGCGGCTGCGGTTCGAGCGGCTCGGCGGCACGAAGACGCTCCAGGTGGATGTGCGCCTCATCGCCGCTTCCAACCGGGAACTGGCCCAGGCCGTCGCCGCCGGGATCTTCCGTGCGGATCTCTACGAGCCATAGTCACTGAATGACATGCTAATCCCACGAAATCACCCGGTCGATACGAGCCCACAGATTCTTGAGATTCTTCGTCAGAAGTGGGCCTTGGTGGCCGTAGGGGGGGAAATCCTATAGCAGCAGTGCAGCTACAATTCGGGCGTAAATAACCGGGTGCGGCAGCTGAGTCATAAACAACCGAGGGGTTGCGTTCGGTTGTTTTCGCATCGCTTGACAAGGCCGGTAACACATGCATCGTGCTGCATATTTCCCTTGACACCATATGGCGGAGGGAGTACATATGCATCATCGTGCATGTGATGCTAGGGGAGAGGGACCGTGAAGGAGATCACCCGACTGCTGAGCGCGCTCGCCGATCCCACACGACTCCGGCTCTTGCGCCTGCTGCATCAGCAGGAGCTGTGCGTGTGCGAGCTGATGGAGGCGGTCCAGCTGCCGCAGTACAAGGTGTCCCGGCACCTGCGGGAGCTGCGCCGGGTTGGGGTCGTTCAAGCGACGCGGAGCGGGCGCTGGATGCACTACCGGATCAGCGGCGCGGCGGCGCGGAGCCCGTTGCACCAAGACCTGCTGAAGCTCCTCGACGTCCACCTGCGCGACTTCCCGGAGGCGAAACGAGACGATACCCGCCTGGCAAAGCAACTCGCGGGCGGCCGGGCGGATCGGTACGCGTGCCGGTGACGTGGGTGTTTTTTTTGTCTTGATATATGTACTGATCCGCATACATCTAACTGACGGAGGTTCCCGATGACCGGTGTGGCCCGGAAGCTCTCGTTCCTGGATCGGTACCTGACACTCTGGATCTTCCTCGCGATGTTCGCCGGGGTGGCGCAGGGCTATCTCGCTCCCGCGAGCACCCAGTGGATTTCCGCTTTCCAGGTCGGGACGACCTCGATCCCGATCGCCCTGGGCCTGATCCTGATGATGTACCCGCCGCTGGCGAAGGTGAAGTACGAGGAGATCGGCCGGGTGTTCCGGGACGTCAAGGTGTTGGTCCTCTCCCTGGTCCAGAACTGGATCATCGGCCCGATCCTGATGTTCCTCCTGGCGATCACGTTCCTGCCGGCATACCCCGAGTACATGATCGGGCTGATCCTGATCGGGCTCGCCCGCTGCATCGCCATGGTGATCGTCTGGAATGACCTCGCTCGGGGCGACGCGGAGTACTGTGCCGCCTTGGTCGCCTTCAATGCCATCTTCCAGGTCCTGTTCTTCTCGGTGTTCGCCTACGTCTTCATCACCATCCTGCCCGGCTGGTTCGGCCTGAAGGGCACGATCGTCAACGTCTCCATGCGGGACATCGCCGAGAGCGTCTTCATCTACCTTGGGATCCCCTTCCTCGGCGGCGTCATCACCCGGTTCACCCTGATTCCGCTGAAGGGGAAGGAGTGGTACACCACGCACTTCATCCCGCGCATCTCCCCCATCACGCTGATCTCCCTGCTCTTCACGATCGTCGTGATGTTCAGCCTCAAGGGGGAGTTCATCGTCCGGCTCCCGCTGGATGTCCTGCGGATCGCCGTGCCCCTCCTGATCTACTTCGTGGTCATGTTCATTGTCTCGTTCTTCTTGAGCCATCGTCTGGGGGCAGACTATCCCAAGAGTGCGTCGCTCTCCTTCACGGCGGCGAGCAACAACTTCGAGCTGGCCATCGCCGTTGCGGTCGCGGTCTTCGGCCTCAACTCGGGCGCGGCCTTCGCGGCCGTGATCGGGCCGCTGGTGGAGGTGCCCGCCCTGATCAGCCTGGTCAACGTGGCCTTCTGGTTCGAGCGACGATACTACGGGCTGAAGGCTGCGTCGGTGCCGGCGATGGGACACTAGCCATGGCCCGTGAGGCCGCGGCAGCAAGGCCCTTGAGAGTGCTGTTCGTCTGCACGGGGAATTCCGCCCGGAGCCAGATGGCCGAGGGTTTCGCCCGCCGTCTGGGTCAAGGTTGCGTGGAGGCCCACAGCGCCGGGATCGCGCCGAGCGTGTTGAACCCCCACGCCGTCCGCGTCATGCAGGAGAAGGGCATCGACATCTCGGCCCAGCACGCGAAGGCGTTCGACTGGGAGCTGGCCCGGCAGATGGACGCGGTCGTCACTGTCTGCGGCCATGCCAACGAGTCCTGCCCGGTTCTCCCGCCCGAGGTCCGACGCCTCCATTGGCCGCTGGAAGATCCGGCGGTGGCACAGGGCAGCGAGGGCGCGGTCCTCGCGACGTTCCGGACAGTCCGGGATCAGGTCGAGGCGCTGGTGCGTGGCCTGTTGCACGACCGTGCCTAGCGCAGACAAGGGAGTGGTGATGTCCAAGAAGCAGGAATCGTCTTGCTGCGGTCCGGCCATCCCCGTGCAGATTGAGCCACGGAAGGCGACGCAGACGGAGCCGGCCGCGTGCTGCTGCGCCGCGACACCAGCACCAATCACCATCGTCGCGCCCCTCGCACCCACGTCGGCCTGTGGCTGTGCTCCGGGTCCCCCGCTGCAGGTTGAGTCGGTTACAATGTCATCGACGGCGGGCTCGGCACGCCGACTCGTCCTCGGGCTGGCCGGGGCATTGGGGGCTTGGATCCTGCTCTATGCCTCGCTCCATGCGCTCGCGTCCTGGTTGACGTACGACCTGTTGGGGCTGACCCGGGGCAGGGCGCTCACCGAGGCCGTGGCCTTCTTCATCTACGACGCGCCGAAGGTCCTGCTGCTGCTCACGCTGGCCGTTTTTGGGATCGGGATCGTCCGGTCGTTCTTTACGGCCGAGAGGGCGCGGAGGATTCTCACCGGGAAGCGGGAGACGGCGGGGAACGTCTTTGCCGCACTGCTGGGAACGGTTACCCCGTTCTGTTCCTGCTCGGCCGTCCCGTTGTTCATCGGCTTCGTGACGGCGGGCGTACCCCTTGGCGTGACCTTCTCCTTCCTGGTCTCCGCCCCGATGGTGAATGAGGTGGCGCTCGCGCTCCTCTACGGCCTCTTCGGCTGGCGGGTCGCCGCGATCTACCTGGGGACCGGCCTGGCGATTGCCATCGTCGCCGGCTGGACGATCGGGCGACTCCACATGGAGCGGGATGTCGAGGAGTGGGTTTACCGGGTTAACCTCGGCGAGGCGGCCGAGGAGGAGCAGTTGGACTGGCCGGGGCGGCTCCGTTTCGGGTTGCAAGCCGTCCGGGACATCGTCGGGAAGGTTTGGGTGTACGTGCTCCTCGGGATCGGCGTCGGCGCCTGGATCCATGGGTACGTCCCCGAGAACTTCCTGGCGTCCATCATGGGCCGGGAGGCGTGGTGGTCCGTGCCCCTCGCGGTCCTAATCGGCATCCCCATGTACTCCAGTGCGGCGGGCATGATCCCCGTCGTCCAAGCCCTGCTCGGCAAGGGGGCGGCCCTCGGGACCGTCCTCGCCTTCATGATGGCCGTGATCGGCCTCTCCTTCCCCGAAATGGTGATCCTGCGCAAGGTGTTGAAGCCCCGCCTGATTGCCACCTTCACCGTGGTGGTGGGCGTGGGGATCTTAATCGTTGGGTACCTATTCAACGTGCTGGCGATCCATGCGATGGTCGTCACAACCGCCCTGCAATAGAGACCAAGGAGGTATGAGCGTGAAGACAATTACGGTGTACGGTCCCGGCTGCATGAAGTGCCAGAAGGCGGAGGCGAACGTGCGGCAGATCCTCGCCGAAACCGGCATCGAGGCGAACATCGAACACGTGACCGACATGCAGGCGATCGTGGCCGCCGGCGTGATGTCCACCCCTGCCGTGGCGGTGGATGGCGTCGTCAAGTTCAAGGGGCGGGTGCCGAACCTCGATGAGCTTCGGCAGGTGATTGCTGGCTAGCGCGACATCCGTTGTTCGCGGGAGGGCAGGAATATGCCGATATGGCATGGGTACTGGGGTGGGCCGTGGGTGGGATTCGGCTGGATCGTTCCGCTCCTCGGGCTGACCCTCATGGTCGTGATGATATTGGTCTGCATGCGCCGCATGGGCGGCCTGTGGCACTGCGGGTGTCTGCCAAGCTCCCGCCCGCCCGCTGCGCCAGAGATCGAGGCGCTCCGCCGCGAGATTCAGGACTTGCGCGAGGAACTCCACAAGCGGCGCGAACACGCATAGGTTGTGCCACACTGGCGGGATAGCACCCCCGGGATCGCTGAATCGGGGTGCCCACCGACCAGGCCCGACGGCGCCAGACGGGCCAGGGGACCGTAAAGGATGGACGCGTGACCGAATCCTTTGCCGAGGTGGATGAAGGCGGGAAGCTGAAGCTGCCGATCGAGCTGGCCGCGGCGCTGGGCCTTGCGCCCGGCACCCGCGTGAAGCTGCGCCAGTGCGGCGACCGGCTTATCCTGCAGGGAGCCACCAGCCACCTCGCCCGGATCTATGTCGAGCCGACGACCGCCTGCAACCTCCGCTGCCGGACCTGCATCCGGAATGTCTGGGACGAGCCGATCGGCCACATGACGGCTGCCAACTTCGCGGCGGTCCTGTCGGGCATCCGGGCCCTCCCCGCTCCGCCCACCGTGATCTTCGGCGGCTTCGGCGAGCCGTTCGTCCATCCCGACCTGCTCGACATGCTCCGGGAGGCGAAGCGCACGGAGGCGCGGGTCGAGGTCATCACCAACGGCACCCTCCTCGACGAAGCCCGCACGCGGGCGCTGATTGATCTGGGTGTGGACGGCCTCTGGGTGTCGATGGATGGGGCCTCGCCGGAGTGCTATGCCGGAGTGCGGGTCGAGGGGGATCTGGCGGCTGTGATGGCCAACCTGGAGCGGCTCCGCGATGTCAAAATCACGCTCCGCTCCCAGCTGCCTCGCCTCGGCATCGCCTTCGTGGCCATGAAGCGGAACCTGGCCGAGCTGCCCGAAGTGCTGAAGCTCGAATACCGGATCGGGGCGCGGGAGTTTCTCGTGACCCATGTCTACCCGCATACGGAGGAGCTGCTCGCCGAGGCGCTGTACCGCCGCACGATCGGGGACTCGCTACGAAGCCGGTCGCGCATCCGCCTCGCCCGCCCGGAGTTCACCCGCGAGACCGCGTGGATCCTGGACGCGATGATTAAGGGGCACTACGGGCCGCGGATCGAGGGGCTCGAAGCACTCTGGCCGGTGGACACTTGCCCCTTTGTGCTGCGCGGGAGCACCTGTGTCCGCTGGGATGGGCAGATCAGCCCCTGCCTCCCGCTCCTGCACCGGCATACCAGCTATCTGGGCCGCCGCCTCCGGACCAGCCAGGCCTATACCTTTGGCTCGCTACACGAGCGCGACCTGCATTCGGTCTGGCAGGCGCCCGCATACGTCGCGCTCCGGCGGCGCTTGGAGGAGTTCGACTTCCCGCCCTGCACATCCTGCAATTCGTGCGAGCTGGCCGACGACAACCAGGACGACTGTTTCCGGAACGGCCCGCCGACCTGCGGCGGCTGTCTGTGGGCGCAGGGGTTCATCCGGTGCCCGTGAGGCCTGCGTTACCTGCGACCGTCGCCCCGCGCCCCTAGCTTCTTTTCAGAAAACCCTTGACAGGGGGATGGGTTGAAATATATTGTATTATGCAATTACTCGTGAGCCGTGGAGAGCCACTGATGACATTGGACGAAGGGGCCGAACGGCTGCACCACCTGACGAAAGATCTCCTCCGGCGCTATCAGTTCCGCGACTGGAATCAGGTGTGCTGCTACGGCATCTCGATCAGTCAGAGTCATATTCTGGACATCCTGACGGAGGAGGGCGATCTCACGATGCAGCAGCTCGCGCGCCGGATGTTCAAGTCCGTCAGCACCATGACACGCGTGGCGGGGCAACTGGTGCGGAAGGGTTACATCAAGCGCCGGCAGGACCCGGAGGATCGGCGCGTCGTCCACGTGTCCATCACGCCGCAGGGCAAGGCCATTATCGCCGCGATTCAACGGGATCTGATCGAAACCCAAAAAACTATCCTGCAGACCGTTCCGCCGGACGAGTGGGCGGGCGCTTTCAAGGTCTTGGAGGCGCTGTCGCAAGGCGCCCGCCGGTGGCAGGAGACCTGTTGCAGGCCCTGATTTCTTTTCTCGCAATACTTGCATAATGCAACTGCAAGTTAGGCCGAGTGCCCGAAAGGAGGCGCTATGTTGCCGGCCGCCTTGGAAAAGCAGTTCAATGACTTCTATCGCGCCGCGTACGCCGACGGAGAACTCTCCTGTGGCATTAAGGCGCTCATTGGCATGGCCGTTTCCATGACGCAAGGCTGTTACCCCTGAATGCGATACTACCTTGGCGTTGCCAAGGATCAGGGGATTAGCGGTGGGGCCATCCGCGAGGCGATGGCCGCGGTCACAGCGACCAACGGCGGGCGGCCCCGCGCACAGGCGCGCGAGGCCTTGAAGGGAGTGTTGGACCCGCTGCCGGTCGATCCAGCGAAAGGGGGGTGTTGCCATGACTGATAGGCAGTTCAGCGAGCAGGACATCAAGGAAGCGGTGAAGTCCCGGTATGCGAGGGCCATCCAGGGCTCGTCCTCGTGCTGCGGCCCATCGGCCCCGCGCGAGGCGCCGCAGGGCGGCTCATGCTGCAGCCCGACTGCCGTCGAGCAGAAGGGCACCTTTGTCAAGATCGCGGGGTACGACACGAACGACTTGAGCCGACTGCCAGCCGACGCCGTCCAGAACTCCTTCGGGTGCGGGAATCCGCTGGCCTTCGCGGGGGTGCGGCCAGGCCAGACGGTGTTGGATATCGGATCGGGCGCCGGGATCGATTGTTTCATCGCCGCGGCAAAGGTGGGGCCGACCGGCAAGGTGATCGGCCTTGACATGACGCCCGAGATGATCGAGCGCGCCCGCCAGAACGCGAAGGAGGCTGGAATCGGCAACGTCGAGTTCCGTTTCGGCGAAGCGGAGAAGATGCCGGTCGAGGACGCCTCGGTGGATTGGGTGATCTCCAACTGCGTGATCAACCTGAGCCCGGACAAGCCGGCCGTGTTCGGCGAAATCGGCCGAATCCTGCGGCCCGGTGGCCGGATCTCGATCTCCGACATCGTCGCGCAGGACCTCCCGGCGCCGGTCCGGCAGAGTCGCGACGCCTGGACCGGGTGTCTGGCCGGCGCGATCAGCGAAGAGGCGTATGTCCGGGGGCTCGAGAAGGCTGGCCTCCGGGAGGTAAGGGTCACGTCACGCATCGTGTACGACGCGAGCCAGCTCAGGGGCCTGTTCGGCAGCTCTTGCTGCGGGGCGGGGGCCGGGCAGGACACGGTAGCCTTGGCGGACGCGGCGGCCGGGAAGATCTGGAGTGCGCGGTTCGAGGGCGTCAAGCCGCAGCCGGCGTCCGTGGGCAACGAGGTCACCATTGAGCCGGCAAAGAACGGCGACCGTTCCACCATCGAAGCGCTCCTGGCGGAGGCCGGACTTCCCACGGATGCCGAACCGCATCTTGGCGATTTCTTGGTCGCCCGCCATTGCGGGAAGGTCATAGGTTGCACCGGAATGGAATTCCAGGGCCGGGACGCGCTGTTTCGCTCGCTGGCGGTTAGCCCCGCCTACCG
>Ga0079037_100000622_pt1 | contig 16581 bp, 12 predicted proteins | sample Mud3Dept4metaG_FD_71479 | JGI IMG/M metagenome (GOLD analysis project Ga0079037, IMG submission 71479) | Freshwater wetland microbial communities from Ohio, USA, analyzing the effect of biotic and abiotic controls - Mud 3 Core 4 Depth 4 metaG | ecosystem: Environmental > Aquatic > Freshwater >... | reverse complement strand
CCCAGGCCGCATCTCTTCAGCGTGGACCGGTTTTATAGGTCTCTACGTGTCAGTCGTTGAGATGCTCGCAGCGTCCGAGCTTCGCGCCCGCGGCGATCTTCGCGCGCAGGCCGTTCGGGAAACCGGCCTGGATCGAATTTCCGCGCTCGCACACGAACACCTGGTTCATGTTCACCAGCCAGGAGAACGACGCGCCTACCATGCCGCCCACGACCTCGGTGCCGGTGCCGCTGATCGAGATCGGGTTCGAGAACGGAATGTTCGACGCTTCGACGACGCCCTGCTTGCGGAAGAAGTCGTCCCAGGTCATCCAGCCGACCCGCTCGATCCACAGGGCGCCGACGAAGCCCGTGAAGAACGAGCCGGTGCGGCCGACCAGGATCGAACCGTCGTCGCTCATGTCGAAGATTTCCATCGGCGGTGAACCGACCTGCGCCTTGATCTCTTCGCTGGTCATGGATTCGCACAGGTCGCCGGCAAACCAGCTGACATACGGCACGTCCCTGCACCATTCGAGCGAGCCGATCGGCGTGAGCCCCCTGGCGTAATCCCAGAGCGCAACGCCCTTGCCCTGGTAGGTGTTGGTGTCGAAGAGACTGAGCGCGACGCGATGTCCGTCGAAGCTCACGGCATAGGCCGGCTCGGCCCCATAGCGCTCGGTGAGGTTGATGGCCTTGCCTTCCTTGACCCAGGCGTAGGCGTACTGGAAGTTCGACGTGCCAAGCACGACGTCGCCGTTGCCAGAGATGGCGTGGGCGCGGATCCACGGCAGTTCCTTGATGGGCAGGTTCGACGTGTTCAGCTCGCGCATGCCGCGCTTGGCGTCCCAGATGAACGGCACGACTTCGCCGAGGTTTGGTTCCTGGCAGGAGCCGTTGCGGTCACGGTCGATGTAAGCGGTGCCCACGGCCTTGCTGCCGGTGTCGTCCACCGCCCAGCCGTAACTGCTCGATTCGCCATACTCGCTGCTGCCGCCGCAGGTGTCGCCGTTCTTCAGGTCGCCGAGCGACACGACCGCACCGTTGGACGAGCGCAGCGCGGCCTGGCTGATGCCGTTGCCGTCGAAGTCCACGTTGGCGGTGATCCACTGGCCGTTGCGCGTCATGCTGGAATTGTTGGCGATGATCTCCGGCGGCAGGACGTTGAAGCCCTGCGACTGGTTCCACGTGAAGACGGTCGGACCGGACAGGCCCGCAGCGCTGCGGCCGTTCTTGGCGAGATCCGTCAGGTAGGCCGCGACGATCGGTGTGAACTGCACGCCCTGCTTGTAGCCATTGAAGGTGATGTTGGCTGTCTTCGTGACCCCCGCCGCTGCGCGGATCTTCGACGCATTGCAGGGGCGATCCGCGGCCGGATCGCTGCTCTCGGCCACGTCCCAGTACTCGCCCTGCGAGATCAGCATGTTCGGCGCGGTCGGGTAGCCCCCCGCGACGATCTCCTCGATGTAGACCAGGTAGTCCTGGCCCGGAGCCAGGTTGTTGATCGTGAAGCGGCCATCGGGGCCGACGAGCCCCTGCGTCTGGTCGCCGGTCATGGCCGACACCGCGTCGCGCAGCGGGTCCTTGACGTTGCGTGCGATGACATTGATGCCGCTGAACTCGGTGCGACCGTCCTTGAGACGCAGGACTCCAGTGATCGAACCCGTCGTCGCACGGTAGCTGGCCGTGGGATACAGGTTCGAGATGCCCGCGATGTCGTCCGGATGCGTGATCGTGCTCTGCTCCTGGCCGACGGCGCTGAGGCTGTTGATGAACGGATACATCGTCTCGATGATCGCCGGATCGGCACGGTTCACGCTGTCGTCATACCAGTCCCACGCATACACCGGCGCGACGCAGCCCGGCACGCCGGGATAGCGACGATTGCCGTCGAAGGGGTAACTCGAGTACACCATCGGCCCGTTGACCTGCGAGTGCGAGAGATTGATCGCGTGGCCGAATTCGTGCGTGAAGACGCCCGCGACGAAGTTGCCCGCGGTGTCGTTCGCATCCACGTACCAGCCGTTCAGGAGAGCCGTGGCTTCGGTGATGCGACCGGCGTCGTCGGTCCATTCGGGGAAGGCGATGCCGAGTACGGCATCGCGCGAGATACCGAAATACTCCTCGAGGATCGAGCCATCGGTGTCGTAGAGCACCCAGAACCCGTAGCCGTTCTGCTTCTCGTAGAACTGCGCGGCATTGACGCCCTTCACGTCAGTGATGCCGGTCTTGTTCTTGATCGTGCCCGCGACCCCGGCCTGGAAGGTGGCGGTCGGCACCTTGTTCCACTGGTCGAAGGCGAATTGGGTGATTTCGTTGGCACGTTCGATCGTGATGAACGGCGTGACGCCGTCGAAATCGTAGGTGAAAGCGCCGCCGCCGTCGGTCCAGACGGGGATCGAACCCTTGCTGGTGTCCCAGACATAGGGCCGCGGCGGACTCGTGTCCTGCAGGTACAGCGGGCCAGCAGCCTGCGCAGTGCCGCAAGCGAGCGTGAGACCCATGACGACCTTGATGATGAGCGATTTCATCAGCGCATCTCCCCGGTCGCGACCCATTTGCCGGTCACGGCGCGGCCGACGAGGCCGACGAACGTGGCAGCATCGACGGCGCCCTGGCTCGACAGCATCTCGCGCTCTTTTGCGCTCAGCAGCCCGTCCTGGATCTTCACGCCGTCGAACAACCCGCGGTTGTTGAACTCGTTCTGGACGCGGCCGTCGAGCACGTTCAGCTTGCCTTGCGCGAGGCCTGCCGTGGTCTGCAGGCCGGTGCGCGACGCGGGCTTGTACATGAATGCCACGACTTGTTCGCCGACTTTCCAGTTCGGAAAGCCGTCCGGCGTGACTGCAGCCAGCGTGCTGCCGTTAGGCATCTTGCGGGGCTTGAGCAGGCCGAACTGCCGGAAGGTGTGCTTGGCGCCGCCGCGGAGTTCACCCTTGGCGCTGTCGGCCACGGAGATGGTGATCTCGGTGTATGGCATTCCGTTCGGCGTGACGCCGTCGGTCACGTGAGTGACCTTGCCGGCGATGATGCTCTGCGAATCGGCGATGAGCCGCGTGAGGTTCTGGGGCTTCAGCTTCATCGCGTGGGCCGCGGGGCCGCCCAGCAGCGCGAGCGCCGTGGCGAGCGCCACGGGCCAGCGCAGGGCCGAATGGGAAAGGTTGGGCACGTAAGGTTCTCCGTCGCTGGCCGGCCACCGTGCCGATGCGGCCGGTGATGGACCAAGTCGGCGGAATCTGACGATCCACGTGCCGGACGCCTATCAGGGAATGCCTGAATTTTGGCCGGCGAGCATGAAAATCAGGGAATCCCTGTGTCCAGAGCCGGGGGCGCTGGCAGCGGTGACGCGTCAGGACGATTCCGGCGGGACCAGGCCGTTGCGGATCGCGAAACGCACCAGGCCCGGCACATCGAAGATGCCGAGGCGCTGCATCACCTGGATCCGGTGGCTCTCGACCGTCTTGACGCTGAGGAAGAGGCGCTCGGCCATCTGCCGGGTGCCCAGCCCTTCGACGATCAGTTGCAGGATCTGCCGTTGCCGCGGCGTCAGTGCGTCGAGTTCGGATTCCCCGGTGCCAGCGCGCCGCTCGAACTGCTGCACCTGTTGGGCATCGATCGCGCGGCAAAGGTAGCGTCGCCCCGCGCAGATTTCATACAGCGCCGTTGCCAGCTCGTCGAACGCGGAGTCCTTGTTGAGGTAACCCGACGCCCCGGCTGCGAGCGCGCGGGCGGCATACTCCGCGGAGGCGTGCATGGAGAGCATCAGCACGCGGGTAGGCACGTCGAGCCGGGCGATGCGCGCGGCCGCCTCGAGGCCGTTCAAGCCTGGCAGCGTGATGTCGAGCAGGATGGCGTCGGGCGGGTCACGCCGCACGAATTCGACGGCCTCAAGCCCGTCGCCGGTCTCGCCAACGACCACGACGCCGGGCAGGCTTTGCAGCAGCGCACGGATGCCCGCGCGCACGAGGGCATGGTCGTCAGCCAGCAGGATGCGTCGCCGGGCGATCATGTGGGTTGCCAGGGCTCCGGGACCAGGCCGGCGCCGGGTTTCGCAAATGGAACCGTGACTTCGAGGCGGCTGCCAGAACCGGGGCGCGAATCCAACTCGATGGTCCCGCCGGCGTTGCGCACCCGTTCGGTCATGCCCAGGAGCCCGAGGTGCTCGCCGCGCTTGACTCGCTGGCTGACAGCCTCGGGATCGAAGCCTACGCCGTCGTCCTCGATGACGAGCCGCAGCGCATTCGATTCAGCACGCAGCGTGACGCGAATCAGGGTCGCCTGCGCATGCCGCAACGCGTTGCTGACAGCTTCCTGGGCCACGCGGAACACGGTCGTGTTGAGTCCCTGCGGCGCGGCCGCGACCTCGGGGGCTGCGTCCAGCTCGATGCTCAAGCCCGACCGCTCGGCCAGCGACTTGAGGTGATGGTCGAGCGCGGGCACGAGCCCGGCCTCGTCGAGCAGCGGCGGCCGCAAGCCCCGGGCGATGTCGCGCGCCTGGCGGATCATGCCGTCCACCATGGTTACCGAGTCCTCGAGACGCCGGGCCACCGTCGCGTCCACTGCAGTGCTGCGCAGGATCTGCAGGTTGATCTTGGCGGCGGTGAGCGTCTGTCCGAATTCGTCGTGCAGTTCCCGGGAGATGCGGCTGCGCTCGTCCTCTTTCGCCGATTCGAGGCGGCCGGTCAGCTGCCGCAGTCCGGCGTAGGCCTCCCCGAGTTCAACCTGGCTGTGACGAGCGCGAGCGAGCGCCTGCTCGCGCTGGCTTTCGAGCTGCTCGAGCACGGCATTGCGCTGGCGCAGGGAGCGCAGCCGGACGATGTGCAGACCGAGCATCAGCATTGCGATTGCGGCGAGCGCCAGCCCCCGGAACCAGAGGGTCATCCAGAACGGCGGCACCACGTCGAACCCGAGCGGCGGACTCATGCTCCACTGACCGAATACGTCCCGACCGCGAACTTCGAAACGGTAGTGCCCGGGCGCGAGATCGAGGAACGTCACCTGCCGGCGGCGGCCGAGCGACGTCCAGTCGTCCTGCGGGCGCAACCGGTATGCGTAGTCGTGCGGGGTCTCCGCGAAATCCAGCACGGCAAATTCCACGGCGAGCCCGTCGTCGATGTTCTTCTCGAATCCGCTGAGCAGTTCCCCGGGCGACAACTGCCGGCTTGCGCCGCTGGCCAGCCGCTCGATGCCCGTGATGCGGACCGGCGAAGGCGGACGAACTCGCAGTTGCGTGCCCTTGGGAATGCTGACCAGGCCTTCCACCGAGCCGAAGTGCACGAAGCCCGTATCGGCCGAGGATGCGCCGGTGTTGAAGTGGCTCACCGGCAATCCGGATTGGAGTACGTGGTTTACGACAAGGCCCGCTGCGGGATCGAGGCGCGAGAGGCCATGGCGCGTGCTGAGCCACAGTGAGCCGTCGTCGTCTTCCTCGACGGCCATGATCCCGTCGTTCAGCAGGCCGCGTTCTATGCCCCAGCGCTCGAAGCGGGTCACGCGGCCAGCGGTGTCCACCTGCGCATGGTGCAAGCCGCCGCCGTCGGTGGCCACCCACAGGCCACCGGCGCGGTCGCGTCGCAGCGCCGTCACGTGGTAGTGCCGCAGGTTGCGCGCGCCACCGCTGCGACCGTCGAATCGCTCGCAGGACCAGGGCTCGATGCGACAGAGATTCAGACCGTTCGAACGCGTGCCGACCCAGACGTAGCCGCTCTTGCCAGGGGCCAGGGCGGTGACGTAATCGCCGCTCAACGAGTCCGGTACGTTCGGATCGTGCCGATAGGAGCGATAGCGCCCGCTGCCGGCCTCGCGCAGGAACAGACCACTGCCGCCGACGCCAACCCAGAGTCCAGCCTCGCCGGCCGGCAGCAGCGACCCGACGTAGCCCTGGCCGATGCCGTCGGGACGATCCGCTTCGTACGCATCGAGGCCAAGATTGCTGCCGTCCTCGGCGAACCGGTAGACGCCTGCGGTGGACCCCGCAAACCGGGAGTCATCCCGGGTCACCGCGAAACTCAACACGCCTGCCTGCAGGATCGAATCGGTCCTCGAGCCGCCGGTCGGGGTTACGGAACCGGCCACGACGTCCACGAGCTGCGGGCCGCCACCGAAGCTCCCGACCCAGGGCTGCCCTGCGGACACCCGGCCGAGCACTGCCGTAATGTTCTTGTCACGAAGTCCGCCGCCATCGGTGCCGGGAGCCAGCAACCGGAACTCCGGCTCCTCGAGCGGTGCGCGGTAAACACCGCTGCCCCACGTGCCGACGAAGAGCATGTGATCGGTAGTCGCGATACTCAACTGCGGCTGCGCCGGCAGGTTGCCCGGGGCGCCGACGCTGCCCGGGTGCGCGCGCGTCCACTCAGTCGTCGCGAGGTCGACGACCAGCACGCCGTGCGCCAGCGTCGCGATCCATAGACGCCCATAGCGATCCGCGTGCATCGCCGTGATGAGCGGCTGCGTACCCGTATCGTTGGCCAAGTCGACGCGTTTTGCCGTGCGCTGCGCGGGATCGAGTACGACCAGCCCTTCGCGCGTTCCGGCCCACACCCGGCCATCGGCTGCTTCGTGAATTGCAAACACATCGTCGAGCCCGCGGGCACCGTCGAGGAGCTGCGCGAGCGGGAAATGCTCGAACTTGCCGCCCGTGCCGTCCCACCGGTCGATGCCGCCCCCGACCGTGCCGATCCACAGCCGCCGCGAAGCTCCCCGGTGCAGCGCATAGACCCAGTTGTGCGCGAGGCTGGCCGCATTGCCGGTTTCGTGGAAATAGCGCACGAAGTTGCGCCCGTCCGCATCGAGCCGGTTGAGGCCGTTCTGCGTGCCGACCCAGACCCGGCCATCGGCGTCCTCGGCAACGCCATAGATGCTCTCGTCGCTCAGCGAACGCGGATTCCCGGAGTCGTGGTGGAACTGGATGAACTCACCCGTCCGCGGGTCGCGACGATTGAGGCCACCAGTGTTGGTGGACACCCACAACGCACCGTCGTCGGTTTGGTGCAGCGCGCGAACGTCCTGGTCGCTGATGCTGCCCGCACGCTCCGGGTCGGGCAGGAACGCGGTGGCCTGATAGCCGTCGTAGCGAAACAAACCCTCGCGCGATCCGACCCACAGCAGTCCGTCGCGATCGACGAGCATGGAGACCGCGACGTTGACGTCGAGCCCGCGTCCTGCGCCGAGTTCGGTGAAGCGCCGCGCCGCGTCGGCCTGCGGCACGAACAACAGCAGCGACAGGCTTGCGACTCGCCAGCCCGCGGCACGCCTTATGAAGACCGAGGCCATTATCGTCCTGGGATCAAGTCCGTTAAGCAGCGCGCGAGGCTAGCACGGCGGTCAGATGCGCGCCTTGCACGGCGCGCCCGGTTTGCGGCGGACCCAGTGAATCGACGCACGCCGGCGCGCGAGGCCACGTACGCCTTCGTCACTCCACTGTCCGCGCCCAGTCGCGGAGCGACTCCGGGAGGTACATGTCCGCGCCCGGATCGACAACACGAAACTCGCGCAGCGCGTCTGCCGCGCCGGCGACATCGCCCGCGGCGTAGAGAGCCGTGACCCTTGCGGCACGGTCCGCGGCGCCTGGCGGCGCCACATTGTCTCTTGCCGCTGTCGCTGCTGTTGTCCGTGCCGGTACCGGTGCAGCTGCTGCTTCAGACGCAGAACGACCCGACATCTCCGGCGCCGCAATCTGTCGTTGATCGAGCTCTGTCGCAGGCATCGCCGTCGCCGTGTCGGCCGCGGATTTCTGGTCGATCGTGCTGGACGGTGCCGTGACCGACTCCCGCGCGACGGCTGCCGCAGGAGGACTTTCGGTCTTTGCCTTGATCGCCTCGCTCGAGGAAGGAATGCCCGGTTGCTCCTGCACCGCGGCGGGCGTGGTGACCGGTTCTTCCTTCCGCATCGACGGCGCGACATCGCGGTCGCGCGGCAGCGACTGCACGAGGACGAAAGCGAGACCGGCCACGGCCGCCGCCGCAGCCAGCGGTTGCCACCGTGTCGGCCAACTCCGGTACGGGGGTCTGGCGCGGACGACTTGCGCATGTTCGTCGCGACCCTGGATCGACTTGTGTGCAGCAGCGATGATCGCCGCATCCAGGGATGGCGGCGGCTGTTCATCAGACAGCTGCTGCCAGGCGCGATCCAGCGCGGCGTCCCCATCGGGTGATCGCGAACTTCCACGCTCGTGATTGCTCATGCCATGTCCTCCAGCGCGGCGCGCAGTCGGCGATACGCATAACGCAACCGGCTTTTTACCGTCTCGCCGGACGCAGCCGTGAGGCTGGCGATCTCCTCGAGCGAGAGGCCGCCCTCGACGTGCAGCAGGAATGCATCCCGTTGCAGTGCTGGAACGGTGCCCAGCGCTGCGAACAGGCGGCGTCGAGCCTGCGCGTCGATGGTTGCATGCAGCGGGTCTTCGCTGCCGTCGCGCGATGCTGCCACGGACTCCTCCGCCTGCGTGACGGTGGCCTCGTCCTCGAGCGACGCCAGCGAGATCCCATGGCGCGAACGCCAGTGATCGACCATTCGATGTCGCGCGAGCGTGTACAGCCAGGTCGAGAATTTCGCCTGCGTTTCGTAGCGCTCACGCGCGCCGATGACCTTCAGCCACAGGTCCTGGTGCAGTTCATCTGCAGTCGCCGAATGCCCGTCTGCGTGACGCAGGAAGTACCGGTACGTGGCCGCTCTATGCCGCCCATAAAGCGCTTCGAACGCGCGCGCATCGCCGTCGCCGTAGGCGCGCATCAATGCCTCGTCGGTGCGTGGTTCCTGCACGGCGTTCCGGGGTTGCATCCGCCGCGCAGTATTGGGCGGCGCGGCGGATGCAGCAATCGCACAGATCACGGATCGGGGACGAATCCCGGTGTGCCCGGGAACGGGTCGGGTTGGCGGCGTGAAAAGCTGTACCGCGGCTCCGTAATGACACCCATCGCCACCAGCGTTTCCCGGCGCTCGTAACGGAGGGCGATCATCTCTTCCGGTTGCGTGCTGGCGCGCTCGAACTCGACCTGCTGCACTGGTGAGTATTCCCCTCGACCGTGCCCCGTTCCGAGCGATGGTCCCTGCATGGCGGGCGCAGATGAGTTGGCGCCTGCGGCACGATTGGCCTTGGCTTCTCCGGCAGCGTCGGCCTCGGCTCGCTCCCGCGACGCCGGTGCCGCTGACTGGCGCTCCTGGCTCAGCCACGCCGGTTGCTCGACGGGGAGCTCGCGAAACAACGCGACTCCGATCACGCCGAGATCGTGCGGCCGACCTGTCCGCGCGGCATAGGAATCCCCCGGATCAGAGAAGTAGAAGGCCGCAGTGCGGTTCAGGTCCTTGCGCCAGCCCTGGACGTTCACGTACCCGCCCGGCTCCAGCACGTAGCCGGCCTGGTCGGGCGAGGCTGATTCGCCGGTCACGACATTGACGCCATCCACGCTCAGCACGGCTAGCAGTCGACGGCCAGAGCAGTTGCGGATGCGGATGGCGTACTCGTTACCGGGTTGCCCGACGACGTACTGCCTTCCGTGATGGCGGTACACGGTCAGCGCCTCGCCAGCGCTACGGTCGTAGACGTCGACACGCGCGAGCGTGTCGGCCCGGCAATCGCCCATTGGGGCGATGGCCAGCGCGAGGACCGCTGCGGTTGCGGCCGCCAGCAACGTGCGGCGGGTGATCGGATTGCTCATGGCTCGGGCTCCGTTTGCAGGGTGTGCGTCCCTGTAAACGGTGGTTCGAGCGAAGCGGGGTTAACTCGCCATGCGACGCCGTCAGGGTGTATCCGTGCTTCCCCACGGCGCCGGCGGAATCGCCACTGGCTGCGCCAGATCGAACTCGACGCGAAACTTTCGGCCTGGCCGCGCGAGCTCGTAGACGAACCGTGTCCCCGGTTCGATTTCCATCGCCCAGGTGTTCGTGACCGACGCCTGCGAGCCTTCCTTTTCAAACAAGGCGCGAGACTCCGCATCGACCGGGAATTCCTGGCGCGCGGCAGTGCCGGCCGCCGTTGTGTCGCCGCCATACATCGTCAGCACGTCCGGCGAACCATCGGCGTGGCGGTGATCGTGCTTCAGTTGCAGCCCAGCCGCCGTGCGCGTGATGACCCAGGTGCGCGAATGATCGTCACCGACATGAAACGGAATGCGCAACTGTCCCGGCCCGCACTCATGCACGTGCATCACGAGCGGCTTGCCGTCGAACGGGTCGTTCGGTGCCGCCGGCTCGTTGGCGGTGATCCGGCCGGCATACGCTTTGCCGCAGTGCTGTGCGATGGCGGCTACGAATGAATCGGCCGGCGTCCGCTGCGCTTCGATCCAGCGCTGGATTTTCGTTTCCAGCACCTGCAGCGGGACGGCGCCGTCCTGCAGCACTTCGACGTGGAACGCGCGGATGTCGAACCGCTCGCCCAGGGCCTCATGCGCGACACGCCGCAGACGCTGTATCTCGAGCATGCCGATCTTGTAACCAAGCGCCTGGCCGGGCCAGACGGCATAGCGGTCCACTTCGGCTTCCGCCTCGAGCGGGTGCACACCGGCCGTCGTGACCGCGTAGTCGATCGCCTGCGCCCGGCTCCAGCGCAGCGCATGCATGCCGGTATCGACGACCAGGCGGACCGCACGCCAGAGCTCGTCCTGCAGTCGGCCGAGATCACCGTACGGATCCTTTGCGTACATTCCCATTTCCTTGGCCAGGGCTTCCGCATACAGCCCCCAGCCTTCACCGAACGCGTTGGAGTACAGGGCCGTTGCGATGACCGGCGTGCCGACACCCATGCCGAACGCTGTCTGCAGGTGATGACCCGGATTGCCTTCGTGGTACGTCAGCGTCTTGAGCTTGAACGACGGCAGGATCGCCGTGTCCCGCAGGTTGATCCAGTAGGTGCCTGGCCGCGAGCCGTCCAGCGCGGGGGCATCGTAGAAGCCGCCCGACGAACTCTTCTCCGCCTGTTCGGGAACCGCCTTCACGACGACCTGTTGTGGCGGCAACGTTCCGAACCATTGCGGCAAGAGCGGCGCGATCTCTGCGAGCTGGGCGTTCGCGTCGGCGAGCAGCCGGGCCTTGCCGTCTGCATCGTTCGAATACATGAAGCGCTTCTCGCCAGTGAGCGTCTCCATGCGCTTGCCGACGCTGCCTTCCGTGTAGCCCTCGGCACGGAGAATCGTGTCCATTTCGCCCAGGATCCGTGCCACCTCCGCCAGTCCAAGATCGTGGATCCGCCGCGGCGATAGCGTGGTGTCGGTCATGTGCAGAATCAGGGCCTGGTACAGGGCGTCGCCCCTGGGCAGCCGCCAGATGCCCGGTTCGTCACTGGCGCCAGCACGCATTGACTGCAGCTTGGCCGCCAGCCGCACATTGGCCGGCAGGACGCCATTTGTCACCAGTGCGGAGGCACGCTTCGTCCAGGCGTCCGTTTGCGGCAGGCCAGCGTCACGGGCTTTGGTCGCAAGCGCGATCACCAGCGGGTGCTTCGCCGGGTCGCCATCCTGCGGTGGTGCGAGCGTCGCGATCGCCTGGTCGAGGATGAAGCCCGGCGGCACCACACCCAGGCGACGGTCGTGCTCTATCTTCGCGATCGTCTCGTCGATGGTCCTGGCGTAGGCCTCCAGTCGCGCCAGGTAGTCCTCGGCCTCGGCCGCGTTGCGCACCGGCTGCTGGCTGTCGAGGAGCTTCGTCACCAGGTCCTGTGGGCCGCCGATCTGGCTCACGGCGTAGGGCATGAACCACATGCCCCAGGCGCTGAACACGGTGCCGTACTCGACGACTTCGGCAGGCGCGAGGCTGCCGCGCAAGGTCGCCTCAAGCGCGGCATGGAACACCTGGTCGGACTGGCTCAGGCCGGTCGCGTCCGCCTCGCCGAAGTGATTCAAGACGCGTTTGAACGCCGCACGTTTTGCGACTTCGTCCGCCTGGGTACGTGGTGACAGGCGCGTGCTCGAACCCGGACCGGCCAGCGCCGGATCGACGCTGTAGTAGGTCGCCATTTCCGGAAACCAATGGAAGTACGTCGAGGTGAGTTCACGCTCGACGTCGCCTGCCGTCGGTCGTGCCGGGGCTGCCACGAGAGCGCTCGAACAAAGCAGGCCTGCAAGGAACCACGTGATCTTCATCGCCTCCCCCCAAATGCGCGTGCTGCTCGCGCGGGCTCTGCTGCAGTCATGTGGACATCATCAGAAATTGATGATGACGATGGTATTCATAGATTTATCTGCCTGCTATCAATTTTTAATTGACAGTTCTCGCGCCAACAAAAAGGGCCCTCAGTGAGGGCCCTCAGTCATCCCCGCCAAAAGGGCCGGCTTACTTCGGCAGCTTCGAGTAATACGCAGCCAGGTTAGCAACGTCGGCCGCCGTCATCTTCTTCGCAGCCTTCGCCATCTTGGCGTCCTTGGTCCGTGTGCCGTCCTGGTACTCGGTCATCGCCTTCGTGAAGTCCGCGACCGACATGCCGGCAATGGGCGAATTCTCGTCGTCGCCCTTGCCGTCGTCGCCATGGCAATCAACGCAGGCCTCTTCGGCCTTGGCCTTGCCTGCGGCTGCGTCGGCCGCGTAGGACGGGCCGGCGATCAGCGTGAGAGCAGACGCCAGTGCAAGAATGGAGAGCTTGTTCATCGTACGAATTCCTCGGTTGTAAATGACCGCCTGTGGACGTCGGTGGCGATTACAGCAACGCTACGCCTGATCGTTGATGAGCGAAAGTACCTATCGTGATTCCCCAAAGGGTAGCGGAGGTCGCCATGGCATCGGACATCGGCTTCGTGGAGTACGTCTGTGAGCAGATTCGCGGTGCTGGCCACGTGTCGCACCGACGGATGTTCGGCGAGTTCGCGGTCTACTGCGACGGCAAGGTCGTCGCGCTCGTTTGCGACAACCAGCTCTTCCTGAAGCCGACGGCGCCAGGCAAGGCACTTCTCGGCCGGGTCAAGGAGGCGCCCCCGTATCCGGGCGCCAGGCCGTACTACCTGATCGACGCGCAGCTCGACGATGCAGACGCCGCCGCCGCGATTGTGCGTGCAACGGCCGAAGCACTGCCGATGCCGAAGGCCAAGACGAGGACGGCACCCAGCGCCAGAACGTCGAAGGCCAGAGCCGGCTCGACAGGCAAGAAATCTCCTGGCGCGAAGTCGAAGCGATGACCCTGCAACTCGCCAATCGCTCCGACTGGGCTGGCAGCCGCGCAGAACGATGTCCGGCGGGGAACCCCGGCTCGAACTGGCTGCATCGTGACACGGCAACCATGTCGATGCCGCGGGTCTCGATTTGACCGAACGGGCCGGGCGCGGGTGCTTAGCGCGGCTGACCACCCGGCTGCGCCACGATCTCCGCGACCTTCGCCTCGATCCACTGCTGTGCGCGTTCGTTCACTTCGCGTGGCGTCAGCCCGGTCGGGTCGATCGGTGGGCCGATCACGACGCGGATCGTGCCTGCCTTTTTAAGCAGGCTGCGGCGTCGCCAGAAATACCCCGAGTTGTGGGCGATTGGCACCACGGGTGCTCCGGTCTCGCAGGCCAGCAAGGCACCGCTGACGCCGTACCTCCGCGTCTGCCCCGGCGCCACGCGCGTACCCTCGGGATACACGATTACACCCATGCCCGAAGCCAATCGTTCACGTCCCTGCTGCACGACCTGGTTGACGGCCGAGTGACCCGCCCGGCGATTGATGGCGATCGGCTTGTAGGTGCTTACCGCCCAGCCGACGATCGGGATCCAGATCACCTCACGCTTGAGGGACCAGGAAGCCGGCGGCACCACGAACATCTGCGCCAGCGTTTCCCACACCGAGGAATGCTTCCACAGGGAGATGAACGGGCGCGACGGCAGGTTCTCCTGCCCTTCGATGACATACCCGAGGCCGCAAACGACTTTGGCCAGCCACGTCAGGGACAGGCCCCAGGCCCGCGGGATCACGTAACGCTGCTCGATGCTGAGCGGCAGCAGCGCCGACAGCAGCACGATGACACCGAAAAACCCCGTGCCGAGGAACAACAGCACGGTGTAGATCACCGAGCGGATCCACTGCAGCATCTGTCTCAGCCCGGCAATCGCGACAGGTCGGCTACGTGCATGAACAAACCGCGCATGCGATTCAGCAGCGCCAGTCGATTCGCACGCAGGGCCGGATCGTCCGCATTGACCATCACGGAGTCGAAGAAATCATCGACCGCCTTGCGCAAGGCCGCGAGCTGCTGCAGCGCATGGCTGTAATCGCGTGCCGCGAACATTGGCGCGACCTCGCGCGCAATCGCCACCACCTGCTCGGCCAACACTTGTTCCGCGGGGTCGATCAGCTGCGATTCATCGACGGTTTCGCCCACGGGTTCCGCCACCTTCTTCAGGATGTTGGCGATGCGCTTGTTGGCCGCCGCGAGGCTCGTTGCGTCCGGCAACTGCAGGAACTGCACCAGTGCGCGCAGCCGGGCATCGAAATCCAGTGCCGACGCCGGGCGCGTCGCGAGCACGGCATCGAACGCTTCGACCGAAACAGTGATATCGGCGGTTCCTTCCACGTAGTACGCGCGCAGGCGTTCGAGCACATAGTCGTACACTGCGACCGCAAGCTCTTCAGCATCGCTCGCGCCCAACGACTTGCCCTGGCCGGCCGCGACACGCGCCATGTCGGCTCGCGCGGCAGCGACGGCCTGACCGATCAGCTGCTGCAGGTCCAGGTCGAGTCCGCGCTCGATCGACGTGCGCAACAAACCGAGTGCCGCACGGCGCAGACCGAACGGATCGCGCGTGCCGCTGGGCTTCTGCCCCGTCGCGTAGATGCCCGCGATGGTGTCGAGCTTGTCGGCGATCGACAGCGCCATGCCCGTGCGCGTGGCCGGCAGGGCGTCGCCCGCAAAGCGGGGAAGGTACTGCTCGCGCAGCGCCTCGGCCACTTCGGCCGGCTCGTGGTCATGCAAGGCGTAGTAACGGCCCATCAGGCCCTGCAGTTCCGGGAACTCGCCCACCATGTTGGTGAGCAGGTCGCACTTGCTGAGCACTGCGGCACGATCGGCCAGGCCCGGGTCGCCGCCGATGGTCGCAGCAATCGATTTCGCCAGGGCGCGCACGCGTTCCGACTTGTCGTGCTGCGAGCCGAGCTGCGTCTGGAAGGTCACGCGCTTGAGCGCATCGACTTGCGACTCGAGCGGGTGCTGGCGATCGGTCTTGTAAAAGAAAGCAGCATCGGTCAGGCGCGGGCGCACGACACGCTCGTTGCCGGCGATCACCTGTGACGGGTCACGGCTCTCGATATTGGCAACCGTGATGAACCAGGGCATCAGCTTCCCCTGCGCATCGCGCACGGGGAAATACCGCTGGTGCTCCTGCATCGTGGCGATCAGCACTTCGGCCGGCAGTTCGAGGAACTGCGGGTCGAATCGTCCCGCCAGCGGGACCGGCCATTCGACCAGACCCGTGACTTCGTCGAGCAGCGCGTCGTCGATGACGGCGATGCCATCCAGCTTCTCGGCGGCGGCGGCGACGCCGGCGCGAATGCTGTCGCGGCGAGCATTCACGTCGGCCATGACCTTGCCGCGCTTGAGCAGCGTCCCGACGTACGACGACGGGCTCGCGATCCTGAGCGCCTTCGGCGCCATGAAGCGGTGACCGTAGGTGACGTTGCCGGCCTTCTGGCCGAGGATCTCCGTCTCGACGACGTCCTTGCCCCACAGCATCAGCACCCAGTGCACCGGGCGCACGAACAGCGCTTCGCCGGCGCCCCAGCGCATGCGCTTGGCGATCGGCAACGCATCGAGCGACGCCGTGACGATGGCGGGGAGCAGGTTCACGGTGCGCGCACCCGTCTCGGTGCCACGGAAGACGAGCCATTCACCCTTGGGCGTCTCGATCTTCTCGAGCGCCGAGACGTCGACGCCGCAGCCACGCGCAAACGCAACGGCTGCCTGCGTCGGAGCACCGCTCGCATCGAACGCGGCTTTCACGGGCGGGCCGCGCTTTTCGAGCGGGCGGTCCGGTTGTTGTTCGATGAGCTTCCTGACGCGCACGGCCAGCCGGCGCGGGGTCGCGAATGCCTCGAGCGACTTGTAAGCGATGCCGGCGTCCTTGAGGCCCTTGGCCACGCCTTCGGCAAAGGCCGCACTCAGGTTGAGCAGCGACTTGGGCGGCAATTCTTCGGTGCCGATCTCGACCAGCAAATCGCGGGAGGGGCTCATGCCAGGCCTCCGGTCGGGGAGCCTCCCCAATTTCCATTGGAAATTGGGGAGGTTCCCCTCTCGGGCAGCGGTGGATCGACATGCAAAATAGGGGAGGCTCCCCTATTTCCGTTGGAAATAGGGGAGCCTCCCCTATTTTGCAGCATCGGGAAACCGAGCGCCTCGCGGCTAGCGTAGTACGCCTCGGCCACGCCGCGGGCCAGTGTGCGCACCCGCAGGATGTAACGCTGGCGCTCGGTCACTGAAATCGCCTTGCGGGCGTCGAGCAGGTTGAATGTGTGCGAGGTCTTGAGCATGCGCTCATAAGCCGGCAGCGCGAGCCTGGCCTCGAGCATCCGCAGGCACTCTTTTTCATGGGCGTCGAACTGGCGGAACAGTTCGGCGACGTCGGCGTATTCGAAGTTGTACTTCGACTGCTCGACTTCGTTCTGGTGATAGACGTCGCCGTAGGTGACGCGGCCGAGCGGGCCGTCGGTCCA